>JAABUY010003033.1_pt1 | contig 19057 bp, 15 predicted proteins | sample 5560271 | NCBI WGS metagenome assembly JAABUY01 (sample SAMN10711886, study PRJNA513374) | rock metagenome | isolation source: Antarctica rocks | place: Antarctica: Victoria Land, University Valley
GCGCGAACGGCGCTGGCGAAGGCCACGTCCATCCATGCCTTGAAATCCGCCCAGGCCGAGAAGTTGCCGTCGGTGCGCCGCATGGCGTCGTCCGTGAGCTCCGGCACGACTTCGTCCCACGCGCGGAATTGGCTGCCCCATTGCCGGTTCAGCGCGTCGAGGTCGGCGTACTGGGTGCGCAGCCAGGCCCGCATCGCCGCGAGCGAGGCCGGCGCCGTGTCGAAATCCCAGTTGGCGGAGAGGTCGCCGATCCCGGTCTCATCGCCAAGGTTGTAGAACAACGGACAGTCAGGCGCCTGGCTGCGCACCACGCCGTCGAGCCGCGCCGCAACGGCGGCGAGCCAAGCCGGGTCCGAAAGGCCAGGCTCGCGCACGAACACGCCGCGGTCGCCCGGCGCCCGCTGACGCTGCGCCCGGGCCGCGTCGAACAGCCAGGACACCGACTTGCCCGGCGTGGCGCGGTGGTACGGCGCATAGAAATCGGTCGCGATGTTCTCGACGAACCAGGGCAGCCCCGCCCGGCGCCGCGCCGCGACGCCCGCCGGATCAAGCTGCCCGCCGGTGCCGCGCAGCTTGACGCCGGTGAAGCCCATGCGGGCCAGCCCGGCCATGCCGTCCGCATCGTGGTCCTGCCACATGATAAGCTGGTAGTCGTCCCAGCGGCTCGGCCCGGCTGCCACCGCCGGGGCCGCACCGGCGGCCAGGCAGAGCGCCAAGGCCGCCATGCGAGGGGTCATTGCCCTACGAGCTGCCGCTTCACCGCACCCAGCAGGCCATGGACGCCATTCTTGGCCTCCTGCAGCAATGCGTTGCTCCGGTGCCGCCAGACGCCATCGGACGCCACCTCGCGGTCCGAGGCGGCGACCACGTTGTCCTCCAGCGCCGGGGCACCCGTGGTCCAGTCCAGCAGCAAAGTGGCCGGCCGGCCAGTCTCGTTCAGCAGGCGGTTCCGCCGCATGACGACGCTGGTGCTCCCGTTCGCCAGCACCGCCGCCTGCCGCGCCTCGTTGCCTGGCGGGAGTTCCAGCACATTGTCCTCCAGCAGCAGGCTGCCGCCCGCGGCCGAGACGGCGAGCCTGGACGTGGCGATCTGGTTGCCGCGCAGCTCGGTCTCAAGCGCCGCCGAACCGACCCCGCTGCCTTTCACCCCGGTGAACACCGACCGCTCGACATGGAGCAGCGCCACCTCGCCCACCGACAGCGCCGCCGACGGCCGGTCGCCCGCGACTCCCCCGCCCTCGAACCGGCACTCCACCACCCGGATCGCCCCCGGCCCGCCGACGCCGGAGAGCACGCCGACCTCGTTGTTCACGAACTGCACGCGCTCCAGCAGCAGCGACTGCCCCTCAAGCCGGATGCCGGCGCCGTTGCCGTTGCCGTCCGGCACCCGCGCACGCGCCAAGGTCAGGTCGCGAACGGTGGCGTCGTTGCCGCGGATCACCAGGATCGCCTTCGATCCGCAGGTGGTGTCGGACAACACGACGCCGGGCGCACGGCCGGCGACGGTGACGGCGTCCGCGACCCAGGTGGCGCAGTCGTAGTAGGTGCCGGGCTCGATGAGCACGACATCGCCCGCCTGCGCCTCGGCGATGGCTTGGGACGGCCGTTCGAACTCCTGGCCCGGCCCCACCCCTAGGGTCCGCGCATCTGCTGGCGCCACGGCCAGGAATGGGGCGGCCAGGAGTGCGGGGATCAGAAGTGCGGAGGCCGGCAGCGCCGCGCGCATCGGCGTCACCGTGCCGCCGTCACCGCGCCGTCCCCTCGCAGCGGCTTGACCCGGCCCGTGAGGTGGTTCCCGCGCAGCACGGCCTCCGTCGCAGTGAAGTTGGACACGAACATCGTGTCGTAGCTGCCGTCGTTGTTGAACGTGTTGTTCTCGATCAGGATTTCCCGTGTCGGCTGCGTCACGCCCTTGGCGCCGATCTCGATGGCCGTGCTGCGGTTCTCCGCCATCGGCCCTTTTTCCATGGTGTTGTCCCGGATCACCACCGAGCCGCCGTTGGGAATGTCGACCAAATAGCTCGCCGTGCCCTCGGAGCCATCGGTGATCGTGTTGCCGATGATCTCGGTCCGCTCGGCGCGGGACTTGATGTGGTGGCCCTGGTGCGTGTCGCTGAACTGCGACCGCTCCACCTGCAGCAGCTTTGAGTTGCCCACGTAGATGCCATGGGAACAGGCCTTTTCGCAGGTCCCATTATGCTCGAACACGCTGTCGCGCACGATAATGGTCGAGCCCTCGAAACCCGTCAGGATGCCGTTCTGGTCATTGATGAACCGGACGCCCTCGACCACCAGCTTCTCGCCCTCGCCGCGGATGCCGGCGCCGTTGGCGTCCGGCACACGGGCGCGCGTCAGGGTCAGGTTGCGGATCGTGACATCCGCGCCGGTGGTGATGAACAGCGCCTTGCCGTTGCAGGCTTTGTCGGTGATGACGACCTTGTCGGCGTCTCCCACTCCCTCGACCACCAGCTTGTTCGCCTGCCACACGGCGCAGTCGAAGTATTCGCCGGGGAAGATTTTAACCACGTCGCCATCACGGGCGGCGGCGGCGGCGAGCGACGGCAGCTTGTAGGCTTTGCCCTCGCCGACTTCGAGCGTCCGTGCGTGGGCGCCCGAAGCGGAGGCGGTCAGGGCGGCAAGGGCGGCTAGCCCCATCAGGGCAGTCAGGCGCGTGCGTGTTGCGGGCATCGTCGTGCTCCTCGGATATGTCCATACCCTATCGGAACATTTGCGTTGCCACAACGATTTATGACCTGGGATTTATGAGCTGGTGCGTGCGCTCCGGGCCAGGACGCAGCCGTCGATCCGCCACTGCCCGGCCGCGTCCCGCTGCATTGAGTACAACGCCAGCTCCGCCTCGCCACTGGGGCCGACGAGTTCGACCTGCTGCACGACCGTATCGTCGCCGACCAGCAGTTCGGCAAAGTCCACCGAGCGCGGCCGGTGCACGGCGGGGTAGGCGCGGCGCACCATGTCGAGGAAGCGTCGGGGGTCGCCGAACTGCTGCTGGATGTGTGGGGACGCGAAGGCGTAGGCGGCATCCCCGTCGTCGCGCCTGAAGGCGTCGATCTGCTGGGTGATCACGCTGTGTATAGCCGCTTCATCGTCGGCGGACACGGCGGATTGCGCCCACGCAGGCCCGGCCAGCAACAGAAACAGCAGGACCAGGCCACGGCACACCGGGTCAGTCCATGTCGGCGCTGCTGGGCGCCAACTGCAATCCGGTCAGCGTATGGTGCGGGCGCTCAGCGACCAGCGGCCCGGCCATTGCCCGGCTGTAGGCGCGCATGACGGAGGCTGGCGCCATCTCCTCAGGCGTAAGGAACAGGCCCAGCCGCCGCGCCAAGCCGCCGAGCGTCGTCCGGCTGGACAGGATCGCCGCGGGAAGCGCCAGCGCCAACCCGAACAACAGCGGCGCGCACCACGCCAACAGCGCCGGGCTGGCCTGCAACAAAATGAGGAACCAGCCAGTGCCCACGAACAGCGTGCCGCGCAGGCGCAGCCAGCCCTCCGCCCAGGACACGCCGCGGTCGTCGCGCGGCTGCGCGTCCCACCGCACAGTCTGCCCAAGCAGCAGCGCCGCGACATACTGGGTGTAGAACACGATCAGCAGGGCCGAGATCACCAACGCCGCCAACTGCTCCAGGGCAGCGCTGGCGATCAGGCGGAGACGCCCGCCGAAAGACCGCGCGACCCGCGGGTCGAGCAGCGCCGCCCCCAGGCTCAACAGCTTGCCGGCATAGAGCAACACTAGCACCAGCACGGCAAGCGCCGCATGGGCCGCGCCGCCGCCCAGCAGCACCGCAGGAACGAAGCCGCCGCCGAGCGCCGCATCGAGCGTCGCAAGCCCGAGGAACAGCACCGCCAGAGGGCCGGACACGTAGTGCAGCACGCCGTATCCGAGATGGAAACGGCCAACTGGCCGCAGCCCAGGATAGCGCAGCAGGCCCGAATGCTGCAGGTTGCCCTGGCACCAGCGGCGCTCGCGGCTGGCGAAGTCGACCAGGTTGGCCGGAAGCGCCTCGAAGCTCTCCATGACCTGGGGCAGCACCCACACGTCCCACCCGGCCGCGCGCATCAGGCAGGCCTCGACCACGTCGTGGCACAGGATCTCGCCGCCGAACGGCTCCGGTCCCGGCAGCACCGGGAGGCGGCATTGCGCGACGAAAGGCGTAATGCGCACGATGGCATTATGGCCCCAGTAGTTGCCGTCGCCCTGCTGCCAGAACGTCAGGCCCTCGACCAGCATCGGGGTGTAGAGCCGGGCGGAGAACTGCTGCACACGGGCAAACAGCGTTCCCCGGCCCACGGGGTAGGGCACGGTCTGCACCATGCCAGCCCTAGGGTTCGCATCCATCAGGCCGATCAGCGTCGCGACCGCGCTGGCGCCCATCAGGCTGTCGGCGTCGAGCACGATCATGTAGTCGTAGCTGCCGCTCCAAGTCGTGCAGAACTCGGCCAGGTTGCCGACCTTGCGCCCGGCGTTGCTGGCGCGGCGGCGATAGTGCAGCGCGCAGCCCGTGGCGGACCGGGCACGCAGCGCCGCGAAGGCCCGCGCCTCCTCCGCTGCGATGGCCGGGTCCTGCGTGTCGGACAGCACGAAGAAGTCGATGTTGCGCAGCTTCGCGTCGTTCACCGCCCGCGCCATCACCTCGACGGCGGCGAACACCGTGCGCGGGTCCTCCTGGTGGATCGGCATCACCATCGCCGTGCGGCTCTGCCCGGACGGCGACGCCGAGACCTGCACCGTGCGGCCGGACAGGCGGGCGAAGCAGCCCAGCAACGTCGGCCATCCCGTAAGCGCCATATACAGGACATTGACCGCCAGCAACGCGAGCAACGGCCAGCGCAGCGGGTCGGCGATGCCGGCGGTCAAGTATATGGCAAGCCCGGTCGCCAGCGCCGTGGCGCCAAGGATCGGGACGACGAACACCGCTCGGCGCAGCCATGACGACGCCGCGGGGCGCAGCAAGCTCACCTGGCACAGGCTCGCCGCCGCCTGGTCGAGCCGAATGGAGTCACGGAGCGGTTGCATCTTCATTGCCGTTGCAGCCTGTACCTTAGGAGAGGGTGAGACGGCAATGATCTAACACCTACAATATGGCCGCCCGGTGGCTGCCAAGAAGCAGATCCATGGCAGCGTCCGGGGCCGCCAAGAAACGCTCGGCCGGGAGGCCCTGGCCCTCGCGCATGGCGAACTCCCGCAGCGCCGCCGCGAGCGCAGCAGGGCCGCCGAACTGAAAGCCAATCTGGCTGGCATAGGCGCATGAGGCAGCGATCTTGCGCTCCAGCCCGTCCGCGATCCCAAGCACGCGCTCCTGCATGGCGGACCCGTCCACGTGCGGGACCGCGCCGGGGTTGCGAATCACATACGGCGCGTCCCGATAGAACGCCAGGCGCAGCGGAGCGGCCCGCAGCACCGCGCGGATCATTTGGCGGTGGTCCACGTGGTTGCCCAGGCCCTGCGGCGCCAGCACCAGGTCCGGCCGGACCTCATCGGCCAGCGCCGAAATCTTCACAGCCAGCGGACGCCACGTCTCGTCCCCGTCCAGGATCGCGCCGAACAGCGCGGACGCCGCGCCATAGCCGCGGTGCGGCGCTTCGGGCAGGCCGAGCCATCGCAGGTCGGACACTCCAAGGATGCGCGCCGCCGCCCGGTCCTCCTCGCGCCGCAGCGCCATGTAGTCGACATCCGGCCCCAGCCCCTTGTCGGTCTGGCAGGCCAGGGCGAACCCCGTGGCCGGCAGCACGGTCGCGGTGAACGCCGTTGCCAGCACCGTGCGCCATCCCGCGTCGCCCAACTGCGCCAGCAGCCCGCCGCATGAGAACGCGGCATCGTCCAGATGCGGTGACGGGCAGGTCCGGCGACCAGGCGAGGTCGGGCGCCTGCCCGGCCACCGCGGCGTAGACGTCCATGATCTGGTGGCCGACCCTGGACCACGAGTAGACCGCCCGGCACTCCTCCAGCGCAGCGTCCGCGAGCCGATGCCGCAGCGCGGCGTCCCGCAGGACGCGCCGCAACGCCTCCGCCAGGCCGTTCCGGTCGCCGGGTTCGGTCAGAAGGCCGTTCTCGCCGTCGCGGATGCAGTCCACCACGCCGACCGACCGGCAGGACACGACGGCGAGCCGGCTGGCCATGGCTTCGAGAATGGTGTTGCTGAACCCCTCGGCATAGGTTGGCGACACGAAGATCTCCGCGCGGCGGTAGACCGCGGGCACGTCGGCGTACTCGACGTATCCCGTCATCTCCACGCAGGATTTCAGGCCCAGGAGGGGGATGGACGCCGCCGTCTCGTCGTAGGTCGGGCCAATGCCGGAGATTAGCAGGCGGAACCGGTCGCCTGTCGACCGCAACTGGCGCGCGGCGTCCAGCAAGTCCAGCACGCCTTTCCGCGCGTCGATGCGGCCGTGGTAGAGCATCACCGGCGGATCGGGTTCGGCCCAGCCTGAGCCGGGGGATGCCGGGTCCGGATGGAACCGCTCGACGTCGACGGCGCCGGGCACGATGGTGAACCGGGCGCGGTCGGTGCCCAGGCGCTGCACGACCTCTTGGGCGAACGACTCACAGCCGATCAACACAGCGTTCGCGTGGTCCAGCACCCGCGTCATCGCCAGCCGGTGCGTTTCGCAGCAGCTTCCGACCCAATGACCGTCGCCGCCCTGGATCGAAACGACGTTCGGCACGCCGAGTACACGCGATGCCTCCAACGCCGCCCAGCCGCAGGGATAGCCATATTGCGCGTGCAGCACGTCGAAAGGTCGGCGCGCGTGCTCGGCTGCGACAGCAGCGACCATGTTCGCCACGTCGCGCTCGAAGTCGCCACCATCCTGCTCGCCGACCTGCTCCAGCCCAACGACGCGGACACCCGGCACCTCGGGCGGCGAGCCACCGCCATACACCCGGCGGCCGAACTCGTCGCCGCGGTACTGGCTGACCATCGTCACGTCATGCCCGGCCGCGACCAGCTCGCGCAGCAGGTTCAGCGCATAGACGCTCATGCCCGAAATCGCCGGGAAGAAGCGCCGGCTGATGAAGCAGATCCTCAAAGCGCGGCCTTGAGGTAGGCGAGCGACGCCGGGACCATCATGTCCGCACGGTGGCTCTCGCGCGACATCTCGACGCAGACCAGCTTGTCGAAGCGGGCCGCCTCCAAGGCGCGCAACACGCCGGGCACGTCCATGTCGCCCTCGCCGAACGGCAGGTGGATGTGGACGCCACGCCTCATGTCCTCGATGGAGACGGTGCCGAGATGCGGCGCGAACTCGGCCACCGCGGCGGCCGGGTCGCGCTCGCCGGTGACGATGCAGTGTCCGGTGTCGAGCGCCAGCCGCAGCCCAGGGATCGCCAGCGCCGCCCAGTCGTCGACGGTTTCGATAAGCATGCCGGGTTCGGGTTCCAGCGCCGCCGTGGTGCCCAACGCCTCGGCCTGGCGCGCCACCTGTTCAGCGCCATCGCGCAGCCAAGCATGTGCGTCGCCGGACGAAACGCCAGGTTTTGGCACGCCGGCCCAGAATGACATGGCGTCCGCCCCGGTCTCGGCCGCGACTTCGAGCGCACGCGACAGGAATTTGATCCGCCGCGCCCGGCCAGCCGGGTCGGCGGTCAGCAGCGTCGGCTCGTGCTTGGCACGCGGGTCGAGCAGGAAACGTGCGCCGGTTTCAATGACGCAGCCGAGGCCCAACTGCCGCAGCCGGGCCGCGACGCGCCGGCGCTCACCGGGAAAATCGTCGGCGAAGGGGTCCAGATGGTGGACGTCCAGCGTCAGCGCCACGCCGTCGTAGCCGGCGTCGGCAATCAGTGCCAAGGCATCGTCCAACCGGTGGTTGGCAGCGCCGTTGGTGTTGTAGGCGAAGCGCAGCGTCACGGCCGTTCCATCGCAATGGGTGCGCTATGCACCTCTGGTTCCCTGTAGAGGGGATACAACCCGCCGACGATGCGGTCCACCGCCGCGATGTCCAACCAGGCCGGACCACCCAGGCGCTCCGCCGCGCCAGCCGGCAGCCGGACCGGGGCAGCGCCCGGCGGCGGCTCGCCCAGGCCGGCCAGCGGGCTGCCGCGTTCCAGCAGCTTCCGCACCCCGCGCTCGCCGATGCGGTGGTAGCTCATGGTCTCGACCTCCAGCCCCGGCACCACCGCCTTGACGACGTGGACGCCGGGCGCATGCGGCGGCGAGTAGTCGAAGTAAAGGATTTCCATGCCAGCCTGCCCGAAGCGGCGGGCCAACTCCTCGACGAGGCCGGTGCCGGAAAGCGGCCCGTCCCAGGTCGGCAGCGCGTCGAAACGCTGCACGCCGTTGCGGGACAGCACGCTGCCGGCGAGCCTGCCCTTGAGCGTGGGCTGGTCGAGGCGCAGCCATTCCACCATGGCGCGCAGGCTGCGGCTCTCCTCGCCGCCGAGGGTGTGATAGGCACGGAAGCGGTTCAGGTAGCCCGGCGGCGCGACGCCCGCTATGTCGGCCAGCGGCGCGTGGCTGAACACCTTGCGCATCCGGGCGGCGGCGAACTCGAACACCGCCTTGCGCAAGGCGTGCTCCCGGTCGAGCGACGCCGCCTCGCCGCACGCTGTCACCATGATGGGGTAGCGCGCCGCGACGCCGTCCCGCTCGGCGCCGACGCAGTACACGTTGGCGGTGCCGAACTCGGTTGTGGCGAACTTCGGCATGACGTCGATGCCAAGCCCGCGCAGCCGGTCCAGCAGGACGCGCGTGCGGGGGTCTGTAGGGCCGTCGCCCAGGTCGAGCGCGATGCCGCGGTCCATGGCACGGAAGCCGAGGCCGTTGCCGTCCCGTTGCAGCAGCTCGCACAGGCCATGCCCGACCGCGAAGTCGAGCGTCGGCCCGGCGCCAAGGCCATTGGTGATCGGCGTCGTGAACGGCTCGTAGCCCGGCGACAGGTCGCCCACCGAGCACGCGGCGATGTCGATGGGCAGCCACACCGTCTCGCCGCCGGGCCAGCGCCGCGCCGGCACCCACTCAAGTGTGGTGCCGCCATCGACCGGGCTGCCGGCGGGCAGGCACAGGGTCAGCGGGTCGGCGACATAGCGCGTCCCGACCTCGGCCCGCAGCGCGTCGTAGCTGGCGGTGCGGCGCTCCATGCGGTGGATTTCGGTCGCGGAGTGGACGGCCTCCGCCAGCTCGCCCGTCGTGCCGATGATGGCGCTGTCGTCGTCCACGCCGTAGCCAACGCCGTGCGGCGCGACCCCGTGCCAGCGCGTGCCGTCCCCGTTCAAGAAGATGGCGTTCCAACAAGATACGCCGGTGCGGTCAAGCGCCGACAGCGAGAACAGCTCGACCCGGCCCTCCGGCATGGAGGCAACGTAGGCGGCTGCCGCGTCGGGCAGGGTGGAGGGCAGGAAATGCTTTGTCATTGTTCGATCTAAGTGGGACCGGCGGAAAGCGAACCCTTGCAGCGGCCATGGTTGGTGCAAGGATGGAGCCTATGCAGCATCACGCACCACTGGCGGCTTAGCCATCGCCTGCGCCCGCAGCACCAGCGACATGATCTCCAAATCATGCGCAGCGGGGAACGGGAAGGCGCGCACCCCCAGGACAGCGTCGGCGAACGCCTCCACTTGGTTGAGGAACGGTGAGCGGTCCGCGTCGGGCACCGGAACGGGCTGGGCCACGCCGGTCGCGGCGTCGACCCATTCGAGCGTGCCGCCGGCGGTCTGTCCCATGGTGTCCGTCGCGACCGCCTGCCCGGCAGTGCCGACGACCTCCAGCCGGCGTCGCGGCAGGGTTTCCGGGCAGTTATACGCCACATGCATCTGCACCATGACCCCGGACCGCGACCGCGCCATCAGCAGCGCGCCGTCCTCGACGGTGTAGCGGTGGACGCGCGCCTGGCCGATGGCGGCAACCTCCACCAGCGGTTCGCCCAACAAAAAACAGGACAGGTCGAGCCCATGCGGCGCCAAGTCCATCAGAGCGCCGCCGCCGGCGCGGGCCGGATCGATGCGCCAGTTGTCCCCTGCCCCGCCCGCCGCCCAATCGGCTGGCAGCCAGCAGGCATAAACGATGCGTATGGCGGTCACGGTGCCGAGCCGGCCCTCGGCGATCAACGCGGCCAGGGTGCGGTGCGCGGCATGGTGGCGCTGGTCGAACGCGGTGGCATACAGCACGCCGGCACGGTTGCAGGCCGCGACCATGGCCTCTGCGTCGGGCATGGTGGTCGCCATCGGCTTTTCGCACAGCACCGGCAGCCCGACGCTGGCCGCGGCCTCGACCAGGGCGCGGTGGGCATGGTTGGGCGCTGCGACATAGACGGCGCCCAGGCCGGGGGTCGCGAGAAAGGCATCGAGGTTGGCGTGGGCCGGAGCGCCGAACAGCTTGGCCGCCTGTTGAAGCGATGCCGGCGCCGGGTCGAACAGCGCGGCCAGGCGTCCGTTACGGGACGCCTGGATTGCGGGGCCGACATAGTCGCGCGCCACCCAGCCGCAGCCGGCGATGCCCCAGTTCACCCCCCCGCTCACCATCGACTCACCATCTTTGGGGCAAGTCCACCAACACACGGCGACGGGCGAGTTGGTCAGTCGCCGGGTCGGCTCCGGCCACGGCTTGTTCGGGCGCGTCCGCCTGCATCGGATAGGTCGCGAGCGGGCCGTACTCGCGCTCGTAACGCTCGGACGGCCAGCGGATTGTTGGCCCGGCATAGAGCGGGTTGCGTCGCAACATAGCCCCAACGGGCGGCATCGCCAGCCCACCCGACGCTGGGCGCGGCCCAGCGGCGCCGGTTGCCAGCGCCACAGCCGGCGCATCCGCGACCGTTGCCGCGGTGCCGGGCACGGGCGCACGCGCCTCCACGAGCGCCTGGGTCAACTCGCGGTCGTCATACAGCAATGGCGTGCCGAACAGCGCGGCGTAGGCCGCCGGCTCCAGCGGTTCGCCAGCCGAGAGGTTGTCCACTAAGGCATTGTGCGCGTGCCCGACCAACACGCGGCCCGCTGTGCCGGCGACGCGCAGCATCTCAGCGGCCACGTGCGGCTTCTCCGGCAAAAAATAGAAGGCGTCATGGCAGAACACGAGGCCAGCGAACCCCGAGGCAAGCGGCCATGGCGCCGCCGCGTCGAAACAGACCAACCGCGCTTCGGGCGCCAGGTAGCACCGGGCCAGCCATAGCTTGGCGAACACGATATCGGCCCCCGCAACCGCAGGCGCCACGCGCGCGAACTCCCGCAGGTAGTGCCCGGCGCCGCAAGCCAGCTCGAACACGCAGGCCGGGGCATTCCAATGCGCCTCAGCCAACGCCAGACCCGACAAAAATGTGGGATCGGACCAGCGGTGGGCGAAATAGGTGCCGACGGCGCCGAACGCCAAGCGGTCCATCGCGGCGCGGAACGTCAGCGCGCCGGCCTCGCGGACCAGGGCACCACGGTCCGCCTCCGAGGGCGGCGGCGTGCGCGCCCAATTGTCCTGATCGCCCAGCAGCAGCACCAGCGCGTGCTGCGCGTCCCCGACGTCGAGCGCTGCCAACGCCATGTCCGCCAGCATCCGGCGGTCTGCCCGCAAAAAGGGGACATCGGCGACAACCGGCCAGCGCTCCGACCCGGCGGCGAGGGAATGGGGCGTATCGGCGTACAGCGCTTGGCCAGACACCGGGCTGGACAGCACGCCATCGGGCCAATGGGTCACGGCAGGTTGGCGTCCTGCAACACCGCACGGTGGAAGCTCTGCGTCGGGCCGGCGTGGACCAGGTCCATGTCGTCCAGCGCCTGATCGATGGTGAAGCGGGCCACCTGGTCATAGTGCCGCATTTGCAGCACGCGGTCGATCACGTCGGCTGCATGGAACGCTTGGCCGCCGGCGGTCGAGGCGTCCGGGATCGTCGCTAGCGCCGCTGCCGTGGCAGCGGACAACGGCCCTGGCAACGTCGCGAGTTCGCGGGCGAACAGCGTTTGCATGATCGGGCCGAGATGCGGGCCGAGCAGCATCTCCCCTGCGAAACCGCTATCGGGCAAGTGGGCGTTGTGCAGGTGATGCGCCATGCCGGCCAGAAATGCCGTCGCCGGATCGGCACCGTAGCGTGGTGCCAGCACGGCCGCGAGCACTGCCACAACCAAGCAGTGGTCGCCATGGCCCTCCGGCGGCTCCAAGATGATGCGCGGCTTGCCGGGGCAGGTCGCGCCGGCGCGCGGCTGGCGGATCAATGCCTCCGCGAACTCCGGGGCCGGCCCCGGTCGGAATGCATGCTCCAAATGGTCGCGGAGCTGCGTGGCAAGTGCCGGGTCCACCGGGCCGGCAACCTCGTCGAACGACCGCACCAGGATTGCGGTCGCCTCTGCGTTCGTCAGCCCCGCCATCAACAGCACGCCACGGTCGATGCCGCCCAGCCGTGCCGCGGCCATGGCGCTGGCCGTCGTGAGCAGCGCGACCTCGGCGACGTCCTGCCCTGCCGCCATCGCACTCCAAGCCCGGCGGAACAGCCGCGACGCAACGCTGTCCGCGCTGGAAGCATCCCGAACACGCTTCAGGTCGCCGAGTTCGGCTGCGAGCGGCACGAGTCCGGCCAAATTATCTGCCTGGCCGGGTACGCCGTCCAACACCGGGCCGCGCCGCCCGAACGCCGATTTAAGCCGCGAGCCAATCAAGAAGGACTCGCTCCTGCACTGGGAAGCTATGCTCCTCGCGCTTGCCGGCCGGGGTCATCGGTGCCTTGAAGAACAGGCCAAGCTGCTCCTGGATGCCGCCGTGGCCACGCTGACGCGCCAGGTCGAGCACGCGGGCGATCTCGATCACCAGAGGCGCAGCCAGGATGCTGTCGCGGCAGAGGAAGTTGACCTTGATCTGCATCTTCTGGCCGAGGAAGCCCACCAAGTCGATGTTGTCCCAAGCCTCCTTGTTGTCGCCGCGTGGCTTATAGTAGCGGATATCGACAAGGTGGTCCTCGACGGGGTAGCCGAGGATGTTCTCGAGCACCGAACCCTTGGTGTTCAACTTGCTCTTGAGGCTGTCCGGGTTGTCCAGCGCCAGGCCGTCGCGGTTGCCCAGGATGTTGGTGCTGTACCATCCCTCGACATACAGGCTGCGGCTGCGGAACGCTGGCGCCAGCACGGTCTTGATGAAGGTCTGCCCGGTCTTGCCATCCTTGCCCGCCACCGGCACGTTGCGGCGTTCGGCCAGCGTGGTCAGCGCCGGGATGTCCGCGGCAAGGCTCGGCGTGAAGTTGCCGTAGGGCACGCCCTCGACGATGGAGGCGTAAGCGTAGAGCATGGCCGGGCTGATCGCAGGGTCGCTCGTGTCGAGGCCCTCCTCGAAGCCCTCCGGCGTGTGCAGCGCCGCGGCGCCCTTGTCGGGCCAGCGCTCGACGGAGGCCAGGTTCACGACAACCAGGTTCTCAATGCCCGAGCTCTCGCGGTAGCGGCGGATGTCGTCACGGATACGGTCGACGGCCTCGCGGTGCGTCTTGGCGACGACCTTGTTGCCACCGTCCACGTTCTTGCAGAAGTCGACGCTGCCGACGGCGGGCCAAGGCGTCATGCCCCGCATCGCCGGACCGACAATCTCCGACTGGTCGCGGTCCAGCACCCGGTGCTCGCGCACGGCGTTCTCAAGGTCCTCGCCGTGCAGGTCCCAACCGGCGAAGTGCAGGTTGCGGTAGGCTGCGATGCCAGAAGCGCCAACCCCTGCGAGCGGCAGGCCCGCCATGTCGTTCGACCCGGCGCGCAGCATCTCGATGCCGGCTGCGGCGGTGGTGGCGACGGCGCCGCCGAGGCCAACGACAAGCACGCCGACACGTCGTCCAGTAGTGGACACGTCTAGCCCGGTATCAGGCATCAGGGGGTTCTCTTCTTGCTAAGGGCTGCGCCCGGAATGGGGGCCTTGGGGTATGGAAGCAGACAGTAGGCGAAACAGCCGGCATGGAAAGGTAGTCATCGCGGCTTACGGCAAAAACGAAAAGACTTCAGCAGTTCACAGCCACGTGACCATCCGCCCTATATTTGAGAGTCATAGGGATAATGGGTGGGTATGGCGAGAATTGGGCACAACCTGGATTAATTCAGGGCCGCCGGTCACGCATGTCGGCACCCCTTTCGTCATCCTCGGGATCGCTGTCGTCCAGCTTCTTACCGGAAAAGCTGTGATCACCGGCGTGTTCGATCACCTCATGCTCCAATTGTCCAGCAGTACGGTCCAGAACGAAGACTTCATGTATGCCCTCCGTCTCTGCCACCCTGCGCGCCGCTGCAACGACGTCCTCAAGCGACATGGCGGTCCCGTCGGCCTGCATGGGCCGCGCGACCTCGGGCCGTCCGGGCACGCTTGTCCCGGGCACGCTTGTCAGGGTGATCTCGGTCACTGTCCGGCGGGGATCGTCCTCATCGAACCGGCGCAGCACGACGACCCGGTGTCCCTGACCCTCAGGCAACGGGTCGTGCGGGTCCAATCTTCGGATTTCGACCATATGTGACGCCTCCGCTGCATGTAACGGGCAGAGTCGGCATCGGTTCATTCTGTTCCGCTGGAACTTATCCTTGAAGCCCGGCGTTCCGTGCCTCACCCCATCCCGGATGATGGGCTTGGAGGAACGGCGATGGCGCAAGCGATTTCGCCCCAAGCGGGGCCTGCCGCCACGCAGGGCCTGGCGCAGCAGACAATTGGGCCGCTTCCGCCGGGCCATTCCCGCGCCAAGCGGTGCTGCTCGGCGCGTGCGAGGCCGGGTTCTCGCGGTGGCCGGATGGACCTGAAACTTATAAACGGTTGCCATGAGTGACGAGCTGGACCAAACCGATGGCGCCGGCGGCAAGCATGCGTCGGCGCGGCAGATGGCGGAAAAGGCGCTGCGTGCCCAAGCCGCTGGCGACGGGGAGGAGGCCGACCGGCTGTTCGCGGCGGCTGAGCGGATCGATGCGGATGCGGTGATCGCCGTGTTGCAGGAGCGTCGCGACGACCCTGCGGCCAGCGCCGGCGCTGGGCCACAAGATGGGGGGCCACAAGACGTTGGGTCGCAGGACGATGAGGAGGTTGCCGCGATGTCCCGCACCATCGAACCCGGCGCCGACGCGCCATCCCGCGCCGGCGTCTCCGGCCGGGGCAGCGGGGCGGACAACCAGGACCTTTGACGAACCTGGCGGCCGTTGTCAGGACGGGCGGTTGAAAGCTTCGGGGCGGCACGGCATAAGGCGACGCCGTGACAGCCTTGGGAGACCGCAATGTCCGACGCCCACGTTGAGACCCATGAGTTCAGCGCCGAGGTCGGTCGCCTGCTCGACCTCGTGGTCCACGCGCTGTACTCGGACCGTGAAATCTTCCTGCGCGAGCTGGTCGCCAATGCCGCCGACGCCACTGACCGGCGCCGGTTCGAGGCTCTGACCAACCCCGCCCTGGCACTGCTGCCCGATGCAGGCGTCCGCATCGTGCCCGACAAGGCCGCCCGCACCATCCTGGTCGCCGACAGCGGCATCGGCATGGACAAGGGGGAGCTGTCCGCGAACCTCGGCACCATCGCGCGCTCCGGCACCCGCCGGTTCGGCGCGGAAATGGCGGCGAAAGATGTTGGAGCCAAAAATTCTGGGGCCAAGCCCGACGAGAAGGTCAGCCTGATCGGCCAGTTCGGCGTCGGCTTCTACTCGGCATTTATGGTGGCCGAACGGGTCGAGGTGACAAGCCGCCGCGCCGACTCGGAGGAGGCCTGGACCTGGGCGTCCGATGGGGGCGGCGCGTTTACGTTGACCCCTGCGGCGCGGGACGAACCCGGCACGGGTGTCCTGCTGCACATGAAGCCGGACGCGGACGAGTTCCTGGAGCCGATCCGGCTTGAGACGATCGTGCGCAAGTGGGCGGACCATATCACGGTGCCGATCACCGTCGCGACCGAGGGCGAGGACCGCCCCGCCAACGCCGGCACGGCGCTGTGGCGCAAGCCGAAAAGCGAGGTCACGGCCGAGCAGTACAAGGATTTCTACCGGCACCTGGGCCAATACGACGAGCCCTGGGCCACCCTGCATTGGCGTGCCGAGGGCGCGCTGGAATACTCGGCGCTGTTGTTCGTGCCGGGCTCGCGGCCGTTCGAGCCGGTCGATGGTCCCCGCGAAAGCCGGGTGCGGCTGCATGTCCGCCGCATGTTCATCACCGACGAGGCCGGGCTGCTGCCGTCTTGGCTGCGCTTCGTGAAGGGGGTCGTCGACACCGAGGACCTGCCGCTGAACGTCAGCCGGGAGATGCTGCAGGCGACGCCGGTGCTGGCGCGCATCCGCAAGGCGGTGACGAACCGCGTGTTGGGCGAGCTGAAGACGCGCGCCAAGGACGACGAGGACTTCGCCAAGCTTTGGGAGAACTTTGGCCCGGTGCTGAAGGAGGGCGTCTGGGAGGACAACGAGCACCGCAAGGAGTTGGCGGCGCTGATGCGGTTCCGGTCGTCCGGCCACGAGGGCTGGACTGGTCTCGACGCCTATGTCGGGCGCATGAAGCCGGAGCAGGAGGCGGTCTATATCCTGACCGGCGACGACGCCGAGGCGCTCGCGCGGTCGCCGCAGGTGGAGGGCTTCAAGGCGCGCGGCGTCGAGGTGCTGTTGCTGACCGATCCGGTCGACACGTTCTGGCCGGAGCGGCTGTCGGAGTGGGAGGGCAAGCCGATCCGCAGCATCACGCAGGGCGCCGGCGACCTGTCCAAGCTGCCCGTGGCGGCGGCGCCGGAGGGCGAGGCGGCCGACGTTGAGAAGCTGCTAGCGGCGTTGAAGGCGGCGCTGGGCGACGCGGTGGGTGACGTCCGCGCGACCGACCGCCTGGTGGACAGCGCGGTGGTGCTGGCAGCGGCTGGGTTTGGTCCGGACCTGCAAATGCAGCGGCTGATGCGGCGTCATGGCCAAACCGGCATGGCGTTGCCGCCGGTGCTGGAGGTGAACCCACGCCACCCGTTGATCCGCACCCTGGCGGGCCGGGCAGAGGGCGGCGCGGACCTTGCCGACGTGGCCCATACCCTGTTCGACCTGGCGCGGGTGCAGGACGGCGACATGCCCACCGACCCGGCCGCCTTCGCCCGCCGCGTGACTGCGGCGCTGGCGGGCTGACCTGGGGCGCTGCTGCCCGCTCACGAGGCCGGCATCGCGGTGATGTGCGCCATCAGGCTGTTGCCCGGCAGCGCGCCCATGGCCGTGGCGGGCAGGGCCGGGATGGTGAAGGACGCGGTTCCGTTCGCCTTGAGCGCCGTCGCCAGGGCAAGGTGTCGTGCGCCTACGTCGATCGAACTCACATAAAGGTTGCGGGATGCCGCTGCCGTGGCGCCCGCGGCATGGTTCGCGAACACAACCGACGCCGTGTGCGGACCCGCCGACAGCGGGACGAGGAACGACAACTTCTGCACCCTGCCCAAGGCGTGCGACGCTGTGATGGCCTGCACTCCGCCAAGCTGTTGCCCGTCTAGCCGGAAGTACGCCTGCGCGTCGCCGTTCCAAGCGTCCTCGGACACGTTGAACACGAGGGTCGCCTGTATGGTGTCGACCGGTGAGGCCAGGCTCAGCACCGGGCGCGTGGTCAGTGCCGTGGTGCCGGTTTGCCCGACCGTTCCACGGTTGGCCGGCGCCCTGCCCATGCCGAAGACGTGGTTGCCGTCCATCGTCGCCTTGGCGCTGGTGGCGTTCCAGACCGCGATCCCCTTGGGGTCGTCGTTCACGATGGTGTTACCGCGCACCGTCAAGGACGAGTTCGGGTTGAGGTTGCCCTCCTCACCGAACGCGATGATGACGGGGTTCGGGGCATTGACACCTTTTTGGATGGTGTTGCCCTGGATCAGCGCGTTGCCGCCCTGCGGCAGGTCGATCGAGTAGCTGGCATTGCCGGAGTTGTCCTGGACGCGCGACCCGGTGATGGTCGTGTTCAACGCCCGGCTCTTGATCTCGTGGCCGATGACGGCGTCGTGGAAGTAGCTGTCCTGGATCGTGAGCTGCTTGACGGCGCCCGCGTAGAGGTTGTGGGTGAGGCCGTTGCCATTGCCGTTGTGGCTGAACTCGGAGTCCCTCACGGTGATGCTGCCGTTCGCGTCGGCGGCGCCCAGCAGGCCGTTCTCGTTGTCGTGGAAGTACGAGTTGGTGACGACGAGGTTGCCGGCCTCGTAGCGGATGCCGGCGCCGTTCTTGTCGGCCACCTTCGCGCCCGAGAACTCGAAATGGTCGATCGTCACGTCGTTGTCCGTCGTCAGGATCGCCTTCCCGTTCGTCGGCGCCACCGTCGCGACCATCTTGACCATGCCGCCGATGCCCTGAAGCGTGATCTTGTGGGTGACTGTTGCGAAGTCATTAACGTAGGTCCCAGCCTGGACCGCCACCACGTCGCCGTCGTGCGACGCCGTCACCGCGTCGGCGATCCGCTGGAATGCCTGATGGGCGCCAACCGTGAGTATTGCCATTGCCTTTGTCCCTGTTCGTAGCCGGCAGCGCCGTGCCGCGAACAAGGAATAGACGGCTAATCCTTAAATTGAGATTAATAGCATTATTAAGATGGCTTTCCCGGTAGGGCGATGCCGGCCAGCGCCTCCCAGACCCGGATCACGAAGGCGTCGTCGCGCCCGCCATGGCCGCCAGCAGCCGCCGCCAGGAAAAGCTGGTGCGCCGCGGACGCCATCGGCAACGGAAAGGTTAGCGCCCGCGCCTGGTCCAACACGATCCCGAGGTCCTTGACGAAGATGTTCACCGACGACAGCGGCGTGTCGTCGCCCTCCAGGATGTGCGGCACCCGGTTCTGCCACATCCACGAACTGCCGGCGGAGGAGCTGATGACCTCGAACAAGGTGCGCGGGTCGGCGCCGGCGCGTATGCCCAGCGCCATCGCCTCGGCGGCCACGGCAATATGTACGCCGGCCAGCAACTGGTTCACCATTTTGACCGTGCTGCCGACGCCGGGTTCGTCGCCCAGGCGCCAGACCTTGGACGCCATGGCCTCCAGCGCCGGAGCCGCCCGCTCGAACGCGGCCGGGCTGCCGCTGCCCATCACCGTCATGCTGCCACCCCTGGCGCCGACCGCGCCGCCGGAGACGGGCGCGTCCAGGAACAGCCGGCCTGCCTCGGTGATGCGCGCCGCCATGGCGCGGGCGGCCTCGGGCGCCACGGTGGCGCAGCACAGCACGA
>JAABUY010003034.1_pt1 | contig 19041 bp, 20 predicted proteins | sample 5560271 | NCBI WGS metagenome assembly JAABUY01 (sample SAMN10711886, study PRJNA513374) | rock metagenome | isolation source: Antarctica rocks | place: Antarctica: Victoria Land, University Valley
CTAGTGCTCGGCGTGCCCCGCTCAAAAGCCTCGGCATGGAAAAAATTGCGGCGGAGGGACACCACGGCCCCGTGGGTTTCGGTGATGGGCTCGTTTCCCGCCCACGCGGTGACGGAAGCGTGCTCCGGCGACTGTGGTTGGAACACTGCGACACTGCTGGAATCGCAGTCGTCATCGACGCCCGCGACGAAGGCCTCGCGAAGATCTATGCCAATCGACACGGCTTCCGCTGGGTCGGTGAGGACAAGTTGTTGATGTACCGACTGCCATACCAATCCAGCCGGCAACAGCCAGAGACCTGAACCTCACCATCTTAGCTGCCTTGCTAAGTAGCGCTTCTTATCTCCACAGGGAAGGACGCCACGATCAGCACCACCGAGGTGTACGCCCCGGACGCGGACGGCAACCCAGTGCCCGGCGAGGTGCCCGCCGCGCAATTGGTCGACCTCATCGACGCCGGCTTCGACTACGACGCCTACGCCCAACGCGGCGCCTGACCAACAGGCACCTCGCCATCCCGATCCAAGGCCCTGCGTGAGCGGCCGCGGAGATGTCCTGGTAGGCCGCTAACCTCTTGTCTTGGAGGGATCGCTGAGGGTGTTCTTTTGCTCACCCAGAGCTACCCCTGCGCTTGCTTCAGGTGCCGCCGGCACGAGACCTACGACGGAAGGTGACAGCGTGAGTACTGGATTCCAGAGGTCTGCCGCTGAGCGGGCCATGACCTCGGCACCGGCACGCCCCGCTGCACCCACACCTGATGTCAGGACTCGGGTGAAGGTGAAACGGCGCAACGCCTTCGCGCTGGCCATCGTCGTCCTCATTCTCGCCGTCGGTGGGGCGGTGGCCCTGGTCAACGCGGTGCGGGCGACCACCAGCGTCTTAGTCGTTGCCCGGCCCATCGCCCAGGGCCACGTCATCACCGCCGAGGATTTGCGCTCCACCACCCTCAACGCCGACGCCAAGATTCCCACCATCCTCGCGTCGGCCAAAGCCAGCACCGTGGGGCGAAAGGTCACCACGACCCTGCCTGCTGGCAGCATCCTGTCCCCGGACGAGCTCACCGACACCGTGACACCGGCCAGTGGCCAAGCTGTCGTCGGGGTCACGGTGACACCGGCGCAGATGCCATCCGAGCAGTTGGTACCCGGTGACAAGATTCGCGTCGTCGACACCCCTGGAGACAACGGCGCGGCCAACACGCCCACCACGACCGGGGCGGGCTCCAGCTCCCCGGCCGCGGCGGGAACCCCAGCCGCGAGTGCTGCCACCGTCATCGGGACGCGGTCCCTCACCGAAACCGGCCAGGTCAGTGTGGACGTCTTGGTCAACACCTCTGATGCCGCGTCGTTGGCGGCCCGGGTGTCCACCAAGCACGTCGCGATCGTCCTCGATTCCCGGGAGCGTTGATGTTCGTCGCGCTCACGTCCGCGAGTGGTGCCCCCGGGGTCAGCACCACCGCCCTTGGGTTCGCCTTGACCCACCGCCGCCCCTGCCTGGTTGTGGAGGCGGATCCCGTTGGCTCCTCCAATGTTCTGGCCGGCTATTTTCGCGGCAGCGTTGCCCATACTGTCGGGCTGATCGATCTTGCGGTCGGCCACCGCGAGGGTCGGTTGAGAGAGGCCCTGGACGCCAGTGTGCTGCAGCTGCCCGACACGAACACTCGGGTCCTGCCCGGGCTGACGCACGCCGTGCAGACCGACAGTGTCGCCCCGCTGTGGGCGGAGCTGGGGGAGCAGCTCGCGGCGATCGCCCGGGACAACACCGACGTCATCGTCGACGCCGGCCGTATCGGTGCCCTGCATGCTCCGACCCCGCTGATCCGCCAAGCCGACGTCATCGCCGTGCTAGCCCGCACCTCACTGCCGGCGTTGGCGGCTGTGGCGTCCTCCATCGGCGTGTTACAGCGCGATCTGGCGGCCACCAATTCCGCCGCCAGCTTGGGGTTGGTGCTGATCGGTGACGCGCCATACGGCGCCAAGGACGCCACCCACGCCACAGGTCTCGACGTGATCGCCACCATCGCCGACAAGCCGTCCCACGCCGCAGTGTTTTCTCATGGGGCGCAGGTCAATCCCAGGTTCCTCAACAACGGCGGGTACCTGCGGAGCCTCACCAAAGCCTGGAAGTCGACCGAGACGTACGCACTGACCCATAAGCCGTCCTGGGTGGAAAACGGGGGATACCAATGAGCATGCGCAACAACAACACGACCCGCAGAGACCGCACCAACGGTTACCCGAGCATCACCGAGGTGCCACTGTTTCAGGACGGGGGCCGCACCCAGCGGATCCCGGCCGCGCGCATCTCCGACCTGGCACCAGGCCCCGTCGTAGCCGAGCCGCCGGCAACGCCACGTCCGCAGCCCACTCCTCGGCCGGCGCCAATGACGGGCATCGACTGGGGCCGGGTCCGCGAACTGCGGGAGGAGGCCGCAACACGGCTCACCGCGCGCCGCGGGGAACGCAGCGAGCTCACCGAGGAACAGGACCACGAGCTGGGGCGCAGCATCATCACCCAACTCGTCGCCGAAACGATCCGCGCCGATGTCACCACCGGGGCGGTGCCACCGACCCCCGCCGAGCAGCAAGCGCTCACCACCGCGGTGTATGACTCCCTGTTCCGGCTCGGTCGGCTGCAGCCGCTGGTCGATGACCCTGAGATCGAGAACATCGATGTCTACGGGTCCACCGTGTACGTCACCTACCCGGATGGGCGAGTAGAGCCCCGGGACCCGGTCTTCGACGACGATGAGGAGCACATCGATTGGCTGCAGTTCCATGCCGGGCACGCCGTCGGCGGTGGCCGGGCGTTCTCTGAGTCCAACCCTGCCCTACGGCTGAATCTGCCGGGTGATATCCGGTTGTCGGCGATGGCGTGGCGAACCCCGCATCCTTCTACCGCCATCCGCCTGCACCGGCTCAAGGACATCACCTTGAACCAGGATCCTGGCCACGACCTGGTGAGCTACGGGGTGATGCCCAACTATGTGGCCGACATGCTCTCCGCCGCCACGATCGCCGGTACCTCCATGGTCATCTCCGGACCGATGGGGTCGGGGAAGACCACCCTGGTCCGGGCGTTGTCCAACTCCTGGGATCCCATGGACAAGGTCGGCACCGCTGAGACCGAGCGGGAGCTCTTCTTGCACAAAATGGGGGAGCGGCACCTGCGGGTGGTCCCTGCCGAAGCCAGTCCGGGCGGGGGTGAACGCCGCCCCGACGGCACCATGCACGGCGCCTACACCCTGTCGGACATCCTGTATGAGTTCGTTCGGCAACAACTGGATCGGGTAATTCTCGGAGAGGTCGCCGGTCCGGAGATCGTGGCCATGTTCGAGGCCATGCAGATGGCCAAGGGCACCCTGTCCACTACTCACGCCCACACCGCCCAAGGGGCGATCAACCGGTTGGTCACCCTGGCCGGTAAGGCGGGGATGACGTCGGAGTTCGGTACCCGCAACGTCGCCGAGTACATCGATCTGATCGTGCAGCTCAACACCACCACGACCGGCACCGGGACTGATCGGCGCCAATACCGCTACGTCAGTGAGGTCCTCGCGATCGAGCAGAGTGCGGAGGGGCTACCGGTGTTGACAACCGTCTACCGTGGCCGCGCTGATGGCACCGGCGGGATCGAGGCGATCCCGGGATCGCTGCGGGACAAGCTCGCCGAAGGTGGCATGACCGCCGACAAGCTCGCCCCCTGGGTGCGCTGATGTACGACCTCGCCGCCGTCCTGCTCACCCTGCTCGCCGCCGCTGGGATCGCCCTGCTCATCAGCGCGTTTCGCGATCGCCCCGCCGCCGCCCCGCGAAAGGTGCGACGGCAACTCAAGGTGAGCCGACGTACCCGAGTGCTCGGCTCCATCGGACTTCTTGCCGGTGTCGCCGTGTGGCTTTTCACCGGCTGGTTGCTGGCCGTTGTGCTGGCCCCAGCCCTGCTCATCGGTTTGCCGGCACTGCTCGCCGCACCGACCACCGCCACCGACATTGATCGCATGGTTGCCATGGAGGAATGGACCCGCAACCTCGCGAATGTTCTCGGTGCGGGCAAGAGCCTCGAGCAGGCCATCATCGCCACCGCCCGCTCCATCCCCGCCGCACTGTCCACCGAGATCGGGGACCTCATCGCCCGCCTACGCGCGAACCGCTCCACCGAGGGGGCCATCCGCAGCTTCAACGAGACCCTCAACGATGCGACCGGTGACCTGATCTGCTCGGCCTTGCTGATGGGCTCACGCATGCGTGACGGAGGGTTGAAAGATGTCCTAGATGGTGTGACCGAAACTGTCGCCGAAGACGTCCGCAACCGCCGCGCCGTAGAAGCCGACCGCTCGAGACCACGTACCACCGCCCGGCTGATCACCATTGTGGCCACCATCTTCCTGGCGGGAGCTTTCGTCAGTGGCTACTTCGACCCCTACAAGTCCCCGTTCGGGCAGCTGGTCCTGACGGTGTTGATCGCCGCCTACGTCGGCGTCCTGGTATGGATCAAACGCATTCAGAAGGCCCCACCGCTACCTCGTTTCCTCGGTTCGACGGTCCGCGTTGCCACCAACCCGCAGCAGCGCCCAGAAAACGCGGTCTTGGATCAGGAACCTGCGCGAAGAGGAGCAGACAGATGAGTACTTTGCAGGCTGCGATCGTTGTGGGCATCCTCTTCGGCGGAGGTATCTTCCTCGTCCTCCTCCGGTTTCTGCCCGCGCATCCGGACCTCGCTGACGCGATGACGCGGCTGCGGGGGCCGGACGCCGAGCGCCGCATCGACACCGGGCCCGCAGATGCCTCGAAGATCACGGCCATAGGGACCTGGCTGTTCCCGCACACTGCGGGACGCCCGTGGCTGCGGATCCCCACCTCAGACCTGTCGTTGCTGCGCCGCAGCGTTCCCCGGTTCCTCGGTGAGAAGGCGTTCGCAGCCACCGTTGGCGTAGTGATCTTTCCGGCCCTCACCGTGCTCGCTGCCCTCCTCGGGTACACACCACCGCTGGCGCTTCCGCTGTTCGCCAGTCTCCTACTCGGCGCCGCCATGTCGTTCATGCCCGACCTGGAGGTACGCAGGGATGCCATCAAAGCCAGAGAAGAGTTCGGCCGCGCACTGGGCGCCTACATCGACCTCGTCGCGTTCTGCCGCAAAGCGTCGCTGGGCTCCACGCAGAGCCTGGAGCGAGCCGCCGGGGTGGGTGATTCGTGGGTGTTTGTTCGCCTCAGTGAGGAACTGGACCGCGCGGCGCTGTCCGGGCACGCACCGTGGGACGCCCTGAGCCAGCTCGCACACGAACTGGATCTGCCCGCGCTCGACGACCTCGCCGACATCATGCGCCTGACCGGGAACGAGGGGGTGTCGGTGTATGACACGTTACGGGCGCGCAGCGCGTCGTTGCGGAACGCGATTTTGTCGAAGGAGCAGGCGGCGGCTGGAAGTGCTACCGAACGGCTCGGCGCTCCTCTCGGCGTGCTGGGTTTAGTTGTGCTTTTGATGATTACGGTTCCGGCGGTCATACGCATGGCCGGCGTCTAATGCACCGGGTGGAAAAGTCGTGGTAGGCGGCTACTCTTACCTGGTCTATTAACAGACCGTCACAAGGGGGGTGACTGTGTGATCTGCGTCACAACGGGGTCACTGGCGAGCCGCTTCCCGCATCTTCTTCCCAGTAACCACACCCGCAACCAGGAGAACTCATGCACCGTCGCATCGCCACCCAAGCCCAGATCGCTGCGACCACCGTCGCCGCGCTCTACATTCTGATCACCGACCGTCTCTCGGAGAGAGTCGGCGACAGGCACAACGATCGAGGGCTGGTCCCCGAGGTCGTCCTGATCGCTGGCCTGGTCGCCCTCGCCATCGTCGTCGTCGGGGGCATCGGCATCGTCGTCAACAAGTACATGGCGAAAATTCAGTAACACCACACCCGCGATGACAGCGTCCACGACCGATCCCGGATCATCACGCCACCTACAACACTGGTGGCGTGATGACCGGGGTTCGGTCCCGGAAATCGTCATACTCGCCCCCGTCGTGTTCTTCCTCATCTTCGGCATCATCCAGGGTGCTCTGTATTACCAGGCCCGCACCGTTGCCAACGCCGCCGCCGAGGAAGGTTTGCGGGCCGCCCGCACCACCACCGGCACCAGCGGCGCCGGGCAAGCCGCCGCTGCCGATTACCTGTCCCGCAACGGCGCCACCCTCACGTCCCCGAGCGTCACCGCGTCCCGCACCGCTACCACCGCGACCATCACCATCAGCGGGCAAAGCCAAAACATTTTGCCTGGGCTGGACTTCACCGTCACGGTGCGCTCCGCGCTTCCCGTGGAACGCATCACCCACCCAGGACAGGCGGCAGGATGAGGATGAGGATGCGGGCACTACGCCGACACTGGAGCAGCGACCGAGGTTCCGCGACCCTCGAGCTGCTCATCGTGTTCCCCGCCCTGTTGGCGTTCCTCGGCCTGCTCATTGTTGGTGGCCACGTGGCCCTCGCGCATCAACACGTCCAGCACGCTGCCGAGGAAGCGGCGCGTACCGCGAGCATTGCCCGCACCCAGTCCGCGGCCACGACGGACTCGCAGAGCGCGGCGCAGCAAACGCTGCACAGCGACGGTCTCACCTGCACCTCCACCACGGTCAACACCGACACCGCCGGCTTCCGCTCTTCACCCGGCACCCCCGCGACGCTGACCAGCACCGTCAGCTGCACCATCGCCCTGTCCGATTTGTCCCTACCGGGTGTCGGTGGTTCCCGGACCATCACCGCCACCGCCACCAGCCCACTGGACACCTACCGATCCCGGGCAAATTGATCAGCCGCCCCGCCCTGAAGGACGGGCTCACAACGGAACTTCACGCTCCCGAATGAGTCCCACCCGCCAAGGCTGGTTGACCAGACCGAGACATCGAAAGGAGGCGAACATGATGTCTACGTTGCACGTAAGTGAGAAGACCCACCAGGGGATGCTTCCTCAGTTCCCTGCTCTGGAATCCGTATCAGCAGACACCGTTGGGGTAACGACGAAACGGGGTACGGACACAGCTTCGGCTGTAGCAAGCGTACAACATGGTCGAGGGGAGAACCTGCACCACATTCGCCTGCGGGCAGGTCGTCACCGGGTAACCCCCGGAAGCGGGAGTGATCCCGTGTACCACCGCACCACCGCACAAGTGAGAACGGTCCAGCCGGCAGTGTTCGTGTTGGACAAGCACAAGACACCGCTCATGCCGACAAGCCCGCGCAGGGCGAGACAACTTCTGCGCGACGGACGAGCACGGGTTGCCAAGCTCCAGCCGTTCACCATTCGGTTGGTCGACCGCCTGGTCACCGACAGTCAGGTTGATGGTGTTGTGGTCAAGCTCGATCCCGGCAGTCGTTTCACCGGTCTTGCGGTAGCGCGAGTAGACACTGCCGGTGCAACACACGGTCTGTTCGCGGTGGAGATCGCCCACCGAGGGCAGCAGATCAGCAAGAACCTTAAGGCCCGTGCGGCTCGGCGGCGAGGTCGGCGGTCCCGCAACCTGCGGTACCGGGCACCGCGGTTCAACAACCGGGTCAAGCCGAAAGGTTGGCTGGCGCCATCCCTACGGCACCGGGTCACATCCACGACCACATGGGTGACCCGGCTCCAGAACATCGCCCCCGTCGCTGCGGCGTCGATGGAACTGGTCCGCTTCGACATGCAGAAGCTGGTCAACCCGGAGATCGCTGGGGTGGGGTATCAGCAGGGCACTCTCGCTGGATTCGAGGTCCGCGAGTATCTCCTGGCCAAGTGGCACCGCCGATGCGCCTACTGCGACGCGAGCGGCATTGGTTTCGATTCAGTGCCACTAAACATCGACCACATCCACCCCCGTGCCAGAGGTGGCTCCAACCGGGTATCGAACCTGACTTTGGCGTGCATCCCGTGCAACCAGACCAAGGACGCGCGGAACGTGGCTGAATTCGTCACCGATTCCACCCGGCTGGCCCGCATCACCGCCCATGCCAAACTTCCGCTAGCGGATGCGGCGGCGGTCAGCTCCACCCGCTGGGCACTACGGCAGACCCTCACCGAACTGGGCATGCCGGTCACAACGGGCTCCGGCGGCCGGACCAAGTGGAACCGCACACAGAGTGGATTGCCGAAGTCGCACACCCTGGACGCGCTGTGCGTTGGTGACATCGCCGACGTTGCCTCGGCGCCGAGCACAGTGTTGATGGCCCGCTCCACCGGACGCGGCACCTACGCCCGCACCCGCAGCGACAAGCACGGCTTCCCACGACTGCGCTTAACCCGCCAAAAGCGGCACTTCGGCTTCGCCACCGGAGACCACGTCCGCGCAGTCGTCCCCACCGGCGCGAAGGCCGGGACATATGTTGGCCGTGTGGCCGTGCGCGCTTCCGGCAGCTTCAACGTCACCACCATCCGACCAGACGGAAACACCGTCACCGTCCAGAGCATCAGCCACCGACACTTCCGACTGCTCAACCGAGCCGACGGCTGGGGCTACACGCGGAAGGCGGAAAAGCGTGTCTGAGAGAGTCCTGTTTCGTGATCGTGATGACGGCGCGTACGCGATTTTCGCCGCCGTCATCGCCCTCGCCCTGCTCATCGCGGTCGGGCTCGTCGTCGACGGCAGCGGCAAAGCCGCCGCCGGGCAACGCGCCTCCGCCGCCGCCCAAGAAGCGGCCCGCGCAGCCGGGCAAGCCATCAACGTCGGAGAGTCCGTCCAAGGCCGCCCGGCGACCGTGGACACCCCGGCCGCGGCGACCGCCGCCCGCCGCTACCTATCCACCGCCGGCGTGCAGGGCACCGTCACCATCACCAGCCCCACCACCTTGTCGATCACCACCAGCACCACCTACCAACCGGTTTTCCTTTCCATCATCGGGGTCGGGACCCTCACCGGCACCGGGGCGGCCACCGCGACCCTGACCGGCACCCTCAACAACAACGTGGGGGCGGCACCGTGACCGCGGCCCGCGCACGCCTCAAAGGACTGGCCAGCCTGCTCCTGCTGGTCGGTCTCCTTGTCGGCATCCCCTTGGCCTTGGTGGCGCTGTTCGGCACCCCGCCGCTGCCGCACACCGTACCCAGCTTCGACACCATCAAGACCACCCTGCAAGCACCCACCGGTGAAGGTTTCCTGCTCGGTGTCGTGCACAGCCTCGCCTGGGTGGGATGGGTGGCGTGGGCCACGTTCGCGTTCCCTGTGCTCGTCGAGGCCGCCGCCACCGTCCGTGGTATCTCCGCCCCCACACTGCCCGCCCTGGGGTTGCAGCAGCGCAGCGCCGCAGCACTGGTCAGTGGAGCCCTGCTGTTGCTGACCGCCGGTACCGCGGTGGCCTCACCCCTGGCCGCCACCGCCTCGGCTGCCCCCGCCACAGCGGGGACTTCGGTGAGCACCAGCGCCGGTGTCGTCGACACCGCTGCCCGCACCGCGGTACCGGCGTGGGCCACCGCCCCCGCCGCCCCCGCCGCAGGGCCCACGATCACCGTGGCCCACGGTGACACCCTGTGGGACCTCGCCGTCCACTACCTGGGTGACGGGTCCCGCTACGGCGACATCGCCCAACTCAACTACGGCCACCCCCAGGCGGACGGGGCAGCGCTGGATGGCGGCCACTGGCTGCACCCCGGATGGGTCCTGCAACTCCCCGCCGCCGCACCGGCCGCAGCACCGGACGGGGCGATCACCGTGCACCACGGCGACACCCTGTGGGACCTCGCCGCCACTCACCTCGGCGACGGTTCTCGTTTCACCGAGATCACCGACGCCACCGGGGTGCCGCTGCCCTCGACGACTCTCACCGTCGGCCAGCACCTCCTCATGCCCGGCGCCACCCCTGCACCCACTCCGGCACCGGCTCCGCAGGTTCCCCAGGAGCAAGTTCCGCAACCCGCGGCGGTCCCCACACCACCACCTGCTCCCGCCCCACCCGCTCCGGCTCCCAGCGCGCAACCACCCGCGGAGCAGCAGCTGCCCGCAACCCCGGCGCCGGAACCCCCCGCGGCCACCCAACCCGCCCAACCGCCCGCAGCAGCGCCGGAACCAGCACCTGCCCAGATACCCGCTGCGGTCCCAGGAGGGGAACAGCACAGCCCAGCTCCAACCGCCGCGCACGACGCCGCCAGCACCCGCAGTCTCATCGGACTCACCGGCATCGCAGCCACCGCCCTGCTGACCGGACTGGGCCTGGCACGGCGCCGCCAGCAACGCCGCCGCAAACGCGGCGAGTCCATCCCCCTGCCCACCGGGGACGCCGCGATCAGCGAAGCGAAACTCCGCGCCGCCGCGCAACCGCTGCAGCTGCACCAGGTCGACACCGCCCTACGCGGCCTCACCGTCCACTACCACGAGCTCGGCCGCCCGCTCCCAGCGTTGTTGGCGGTGCGCCTGCACGACGACAGCCACCTCGAGGCGGTGTTCCTCGACACCGTCGAGCTACCCGCACCATGGACACGAACCGACGCCGGCACCTGGTCCATCACCCCAGCGACCAGCCTGGACACCCCCACACCCGCCGTCACCAGCCCCTACCCCTCGCTGGTCTGCATCGGCACCGACCCCGACGGCGCCCAGGTCCTGATCAACCTCGAGGAAACCGGGCAGCTCGGGATCCACGCCCACGACACCGACGCCGCCGACATCTGCCGCGCCCTCGCCGTGGAACTCGCCGTGTCCCCGCTGGCCGACGACCTACTGCTCACCCTCGTCGGCACCTGCCAGGACCTACCCGCCGCTCTCGACAACGGCCGCGTCCAATACGCCGACACCCTCGACACCATCCTGGACAGCCTCGACCGCCACGCCGGCACCGACCGCACCCACCTCACCGCAACCGGCATGAACGGCGGCGTCGCCCAGGCCCGCACCGCCGACGACGGGGACCCCGCCGGATTCACCACACCCCAAATCCTGCTCATCACCACACCCGTCACCGACACCCAGCAAGCCCAACTCGACCGGATCCTCACCGACCAACCCCGCCTGGCGATCGCCGTCATCACCCAAACCGCCACCAGGGCACCCTGGGCGCTGCACCTCGACGACACCGGGGAAGCGCAGCTGCAGCGCGCCGGGGTCACCGCCGGGTTCGCCCTCACCCCGCAACGCCTCACCGCCGAGGCCTACGCCAGCATCGTGAAGGTGATGGCCACCGCCACCACCCCACCCACAAACCCCCAGCCCACCGCACCCGATGCGCAGTCCACCTGGACAGCCGAACGCATCGACACCACCACGCTTACCGCCGCTCCTGCCGCCACCGACATACCCCGCTCGGCCACCACGATCATCACGCTGCCCTGGAACACGACCCCACCGAAAACCGCCGGCAACGACACCGAGACGGACACCGTCGCCGGCGACGCCCCCGAACACACGTATCGCGAGGGAGAAGCTCCTTTAGACACCCCAGTGCCCGACGACACTGCGGTCGCCGACAGTGCACCCGAACAGGCCACGGAACCCGCACCCCGGCCCGAGGCAGAGACAGCCGTCTCGACCGCAGACCCGGCGGTGCCACATCTGTGGATCCGGGTGCTCGGTGAACCCACCGTGAGCCCACCCAGCGGGAAAGGGCCAGCAGAGCCGGACAAGCGCGGACAACTCACCGAACTGGCCTGCCTACTCGCGATGCGCCCCGGCATCAGCTCCTACGAGATCGACGCCCTCATGTGGCCCATCTCTACCTACGACAAGATCCAAGATCCCGCCGAGCAACGCAAAGCGAAAACGGATCGCCGCAACCAGGCGATCAGCCGACTCCGAACGTGGCTCGGCGACACACCCAGCGGCAACCGCGCCGTGGCCACATGGACCAAAGTCGGCAGCTACCGCCTCGACGACGAGCTACGCACCGACTGGGACCACTGGCAACTCCTGGTCGGAAACGACCCCACCCAGGCCAGCACCCGCCACCTCACCCACGCCCTGGACCTGGTGACCGCCCAACCGTTCACCCACCCCACTAACCCCACCAAATACGTCACCAAGTACGACTGGGCCGAATACAACGAGCAGGAGATGATCAGCCGCATCGCCGACGCCGCCGAGGAGCTCGCGGCCCGTCACCTGCACCACGGTGACGTCGCCGACGCCCACGCCACCGCCTGCCGCGGCTTAGCCATCGAACCCAACCGCGAAGGGCTGTGGCGCATCGCGATCCTCGCCGCCCACGCCAGCAACGACCCCGACACCGCCCAAGACCTCATCTACACCATGCTCGAAGAACTCGACGGCCTTGGCGGCGACATGGAAACCGCCACCACCCAGCTACTCCACGACCTCAAAAACACCCACACCGACACCGGCGAAAACCTGTACAGGATCACCGGCTGACCGATGGCCGCTAACCGAAGGAGCGCGCACCCATGACACGCACCACCAAACATCGCAACGCGATGGCCGTGGTCGCTGCAGGACTGAGCCTCGCCGCACTCACCGGTTGCGGCACCAACAGCACCGCAGCCCCACCCACCAGCTCCGCGGCCCAGCTGACACCACCCACCAACCCACCGACCCCCGCCCAAATCGCCGAACAACAGGTCACTCCGATGGTGCAGAACTTCACACAGGTCATCAACTCTGTATTCAGCAACCCAAACCAGAACCTGGCCGTCATCGACACCGTCGCCACAGGTAACGCCGACGCGAGCCTGCGCGACCAGGTGCGTCAGATTGTGGACAAGAAGCTGACGGTCAAGAGTGCTAGCCGTGTTGTGTCGGTCAGGGTGAGCGACTACAAGCCGAATGCCTCACCGGTAACAGCCACCGCACGGGTTTGCACTGACGCATCTGGCTCCACCGCAACTCGCGCTGACGGCCAATCCGACGTTGACCCGCAACGACTTCCTCAAAGTCTCGCCGTCTTGACCTTGACCAACGCCACGCCTAACGACCCTGCGGGATGGCGAGTCGCGGAAGCCACTTACGACACCCATCAGGCCTGTGATGCGGCATGAAAACCATGGAGAACAGCGTGCGCACATACCTGCGAACGGCAGTAAGCCTGACAGCAATCACCGCCAGCTTGCTGACCGCCGGTGGCCTCCTCGCCGGGTCCGCGGCGGCCGATGACGCACCACCTGGAGGTGTGTCGGTCGGCGGATCGAGCTTCGGCGCTGGTGGACTCGTTTCCGTGCAGGTGACGTCACCGGGTTCAGGCGGCGGCGGTGGAGGCGGTTCGCCTGCCCAGCCCACCGGGAACGGCGGCGGCGGTGGTGGGGGAGGCGGTGGCTCCAGCAGTGGGGGCGGTGGCGGTGGTTCTACTCAGTCCACCGGCAACGGCGGTGGTGGGGGAGGCGGTGGAGCCAGCTCCAGCAGTGGGGGCGGTGGCGGTGGTTCTACTCAGTCCACCGGCAACGGCGGTGGTGGGGGAGGCGGTGGAGCCAGCTCCAGCAGCGGTGGTGGTGGTGGTGGTGGGTCGTCGTCCTCGTCGTCGGTGCCGTACGTGGAGCCGACGTCGGTGAGCGTTGGCCCTCTGCAGTACGCCGTTGGGGCGCTGGCGCAAGCGCTCGGCGCTGGGTCAAATCAGGGTGCCCTCGGGTTCGCCGGCGCCGCGAACCAGGCGCTGTGCAATCTGGGTACGGTCAGCGCGTGCCCTGCTCCCGCGGCGGCTGGGCCCGCGCCTGCGCCTGCTGCGGCTGCGGGCGGCCCGCCGGCACCGCCACCACCGCCGCCGGTTCCCCCGGCGGCGGTGGCGCAGATGGCGGTGTCGCAGATGGCGTTGAAGGCCATCGAGATCGGCATCGTTCCGAAGAACGCACCCGGGTCTGTGGGCCTGGTCGGGTTGCCGGTGTACATGTGGACGGCTGACCCTGGGCCGCACACCACCGGTCCGATCTCCACGACCGCCGCAGCCGGGGCCACGGTGGTGACCGCGACCGGCACCCTGGACCGGGTGGCGTGGACCATGGGCGATGGCAACACCGTGGTGTGCGCGGGATCGAACGCCGTGGGAACCCCGTACCAAACAGGGTTTGGGGCTGATATGTCACCGAACTGCGGGTACCGCTATGACCGCTCGAGTGAGGGGCAGCCGGGCAACGCTTGGCACGTCACGGCGACGTCGTACTGGACAGTCAACTGGGCCGGCGGCGGTCAGGCCGGGACGATCCCGATGCAGTTCAACACCGCCACCGGCATCCAGGTCGGGGAGATGCAGGTCCTCATTTCCCACTGAAACTATCTGGCCCGGGGCGCGGTGTTCGCCATCCCTTCCGAACACCGCGCCCCAACTCCGTATCCCGTCGGCTGGTGAGCTGACACGCCACGGGCGGTCAGGACTTGGCGTTACTGTGCCCAGGATGATTGCCACGCCGCCTGTGGCCCCCATGCGACCGTTGCGCGTAGGGGTGTACGTCGACGCGTTCAACGTCTACTACGGTGCCCGCTCGCACTGCGGGCGCGGCGTTCCCGGATGGCGCTGGCTGGACCTTGCCGGGCTAGCTGTGTCTCTGATCAACCCGTACGTGTGGCCAGCATCCAAGCTGGAACGGCTCGTGTACTGCACCGCTCCCCGCGACCGCGAAGGTGACTCCACCTCCCGACAGGACCAGCAGAGATATATCAACGCCCTCGACGAGCACATCCCCGAGCTGGACGTCCTCAACGGCAAGTACGTGCCACGCACCAAAGCCGTGGTGCTGGTGGAGAAAGCCCACGGCAGGCAGGCACAACGCCGAGTGCCCTCGCCCGGCCACGATCAACTTCCCGCATGGTTGCCCGCAGAGGAGATCACCGGCCCCGAAGGGCGGAGCGAGTTGCTGGTCTCGATCACGACCTTCGAGGAGAAGGGCTCCGACGTCAACGTCGCCAGCAGCTTGCTCATCGACGTGCTATCAGGTCGCATCGACGCTGCCATGGTGCTGTCCAACGACTCGGACCTGCACTTTCCGCTGGAACACGCTCGCACCCAGGTGCCGGTCGCCACGATCAACCCAAGTACCAAACCGACGGCCAGGGACCTCCGCAGTAGTCGCGACGTCGGCGTCGGGCAACACTGGTGGCGGCGGCTCCGCGCCGAGGACTTCTTCGACCACCAACTTCCGAATACTGTCGGCGCGTTCACCAAGCCCAAGGGTTGGTGACAACCACGCGATTGCCCCTGTACGCTTGGTGCATACCACCCGGTTCTCTCGTACGCGAGGGGCCGGGTCTTTTTCTTTGCGGCATTCCGTACCCGACCCGTTCCCGCTCTCGCCATGCCGTACCGGCGAGCGGGACTATCCATGTGCGCTCGATGCAGCGCCTCACCTCGCCAGCTGGCCTTTAGGTGCGCGTGGCGAATATTTCCCGGCTCACCTAGAACACATCCCCTACCAGGATGTACTACTTACACGACGTACTATGTGGCCGTAGTATTCGGGGTGTGATCATCGACTGGCCGGCGTCGTTCGGTGAGCACTTTCGCCCAGTTGGAGGCACGGGCAGCCGCGGGTGACGAGTACGCCCAGCTGCGGCCTGATCGGATCTACGCCGAGCTGCAGGTGCTCCAGGAGTTGACCACCGAGCCGCAACAGGACACGGCAGTGCTGAAGCGGGTACGCCTATCCGGTCGCCACCAGGTGTGGCGTCTGACGCACCCGTTCCACCCTCGGGTCGCGGTGCGGCTCATCGTGTGGTTTCCCCCCCGAAGAGCGGGACCGGGTCGTGGTGGCGCTGTTCGTGGGGGAGAAAGCCAGCATGGGTGACGTCTTCATCCGGCACCGCGTCCGTCGCACCGTCGCCCGCTGTGACCTCGCCCGGTGCCAGCACCACGCCGCCGGCCAGCATGACGGTGCCCGTCCCTCAACCGGCCGTCACGTACGCGCCGTCCAGCACAGCTGCCCCCTCAGCAGGTGTCCCTGCGTGCACGTCCGCGACCACCCAACTCACCGCCGAGCCGCAGCAGCCAGCCAACCGAAACGGGGCAACCCTCCTGCATTTCACCAATACCAGCAGCCACCCTTGCACCACACAGGGCTACCCCGGAGTCGCCGTGCTCAACGCCGCCGGCCAACAGCAATACCAAGCCATCCGAGAACCCGCCGGCTACTTCGGCGGCCTCCAACCCGGACAGTCGCCACCGCTCGTCAGCCTCAGCCCAGGACAAGAAGCAACCGCCATCCTCGAGGTCAGCGATGTCTACCCCAACGGCAACTTCTGCCCGAGCGCACCAGCACTACTCGTCACCATGCCCGGCGACACCACCAGCCGCAAAGTCCCCACCAAGATCTCTGACTGCGGCAGCGCGGCAATCAGCCCTCTCCTCTCAGGCACGACCGGATCCGGCTAAACCAGACGTGACGGATGTGCCCCCCAGGGAACACCGAGCAGACGGTCGCGATCCGCGGGCGGAAAGCGCTGAGTATGTCAAGGCAGTGGGGCCAGATCAGACTCCCATTCTCAAAGCGCAGAGCGCCTGAGCTGGGCATGTCGGTACCACGGTGCATAGTGGCTGGCGAGTTGTTCCGGTCCCACTGCGGGGCGCAACGGTTCGCGTACAACTGGCCAGCTACACCAGCCGCAGGATGATCACACGCTGCCGCTCGTGGACGACGGCATAGACGATCAGGCCCATCCCCTCGCCGTAGATGGTGGTCCACTGGTCGGTGAGCTCGTCGTACCCACCCGCGCTCAGGCGCGGATTCTCCAACAACTGCTCGATGCGGGCGTCGCCCTGTTCGCGAGTCGCGGCCGGGAGGCTTGCGTAGTGCTCTCGCGCGATCTCCAGCCACACCGGGCCGTAGCGCGGCATTTACAGCTGGACCCAGTTTCCGTGCTCATCGCGGGCGAGTAGGCCAGCGAAGTCACCGGCCTTGGCCCGGGCGACCTGCGCCTGTTCCTGCTCGGAGAGCGGGTTCGCCCGAATCACCGCGACACCCCACCACCTATCGAGCGCCGCCTCGGCAGAGGCAAGATCGAGGGTGTCCGCGGCGTGCCGGATGGCCTGGCGCAGTTCAGCTTCGAACACAGGACAGTCACTGGGGGCAAATTGGGCCAGTGCCGCACGGATCGCCGGCCCGGATCGCTCGATTTTCATCGTTGCCGTAGTCACCTGTCGAGTATCCGCCCGACCGCTGGCGACCGGTCGAAGGGCTGTCCCGCACGGCGTGGCGCCCGCAACGCTCCGCTGAGGGGAGACGAAGTATCGTGCCGGAGGCCTGGCCACCTCGATAGGCTGCGGCGGCAACAATTCTGCCTGTCGATCAATTCTGTACAGCAATTTACCGCGCCTTGATACGTGCCGTGCGTGTGTCCCGGGTGCGCTGCCAGAGGACCTGGAACTTCTCTTCAGTCACGCCGTAAAGCGCCGCGAGGCGCCGCCGCTGTTCCGGGTCGGCAGTTCGAAAGCCAGTCTCAATCGCCCCGTACATGCTGGCCGTGAGGCCGACGGCATCAGCTGCAGCGTGCTGGCTGAGGCCGATCTGATGCCGCAGGTCCGCAAGGACAAGCCGATCCTCGGCAAAGAGTTGGCCGACACCGTTCGCAACGCCCAGCAGCTGTAGGCCGAGTAGCCGCGTACCCACCACCCACGTCCGCCAGTACTGCGAATTGTCGGTGCCGCGGTGCATAGTGACGTCCGTGGCAACAGAGGTGGTGCGGCAGGCGTACCGCTTCGCGCTGGATCGCACACCGGCGCAGGAGCGGGCATTGCAGCGGCATGCCGGTGCCCGCCGATGGGCGTTCAACCACGCCACGAGCTCGGCGTGCCGGGATCACTGTCGCGGAGGCGCAGCGCTGGGCTACCAAGGCCCGCAAACTCGGCATCGAGCTTCCGACGGTGGTGGGGCTGGCGGGGGCACTGCGGGATGCTGGGTTGTGGGACGGCAGCACCCGTCGCGACGTGCAGCGCTGGCTCGGCGCCGACCACCGCCCAGAGGTTGGGCTGAATCGCTGGGCCCGGTTCACCCCGGACCAGATCCGTGCCGGTATCCGCCACACCCTGGGGCCCCCGGGTGCACCGGAACTCAGCGAAGCCCGCAGTGTCCGAAAGGTACTGACCGCGCTGGGAAGCGACCACGATGATGAGCGTTAAACATCTCCAGTCGAGGTGTTCACAATCCGTCGCAGCGTCGAATCGCCTGGCGATCCGTTGTCGTTGGAAGTTGACAACACCTCATGAGCCCTGCGAGCTTTCAGGAGCGGAACGACCAGCTGGCATCGTTGCTGACCTGTACAAGCAGACGCTGGACGAGACGGTCACCGGGCCACCACGACGGGATGAGCCTCCCGAGGCCGAGCAGCCAGCAGAGAAGCACCGGCTGCGTATCGACCGTGTCCCCGTCGGGCTCGGCGCCGGATGAGCGACATGATGCTCAACTTCGCGCCCCTGCCCCCACCTGATCACGATGCGGGGGTGGTGTGGTCGGTGGTGGGCCTGGTGTCGGTCGTGCTGGTGGCGACGGTCGCCGCCCGGGTCTGGTGGTGTGACCGCCGCGGTTCGGGCGGACCCACCTTCGTGCCTCGGCAGTTCGCCGCCTTCTGGCTCGGTGTGGGTGGGTTGATCACCTCGACGGCGGCACCGACCGGTTCGGTGCTGGCCACCGTCGCCTTGGTGGCCGCCTGGGCGCTAACGGGATTGTGGATTGTGCTCCACCATGCACACCCGGTACCGGCCCAGCAGAGCGGCCCTCGCATACGGCAGCGTCCGCGCCGAACGGTACGGCTGGCTCTGGTGACCAGCACAGCAGTAGAGCAGTCCCCGCCGATACCCCTAGCCGATCGCCCCGGGTGGATTTGGGGCTGCATCCTTTTCTCCCTCATTGGCTCCGGGGTGTTCATCTACGTCGCCGTCAACGCCGGCATCACAAACTGGCAGGGGCTCTACGGCCCGCACCAGCAACTCGACGCCACCAACAGCTCCGTCGCCGCCACGACGGAGTACATCGTGGGCTACCTACTGCTCGCCGCCCTCGGCAGCCTCGCTCTCATCACCCGCCACGTCACCACCGGCGCACCGCTGGCCGCCCGCCGACGCTCGCGCCTGCACACCACCGCGCTCGCGCTGCTCCTGCTCCCCACCATCGACGCACTCCCCCACCTACTCTGGGACCAACTCGGCGACACGTGGCCCTGGATGAAC
>JAABUY010003036.1_pt1 | contig 19032 bp, 23 predicted proteins | sample 5560271 | NCBI WGS metagenome assembly JAABUY01 (sample SAMN10711886, study PRJNA513374) | rock metagenome | isolation source: Antarctica rocks | place: Antarctica: Victoria Land, University Valley
GCCAGTGCGCAGCCCATCCCGAACCGACACGGCCCACTCTTGGCTACACACAGTGGCCCGGAATCACCCACAACAGCAGGTCACGCAGGAAAACCGTCATCCAGAGAGCCGTAACTTCGGGCTAGCGACTCACCCAGCGACCGAGCCAACTGGCTGCGGCCCTTGCCTCCCTCAATTGTCCCGCTCTCCTGTAGGCATGACCGTGAGGAGCTTCCTCAGCGCCAGCCCCAACGAACAGCTGTGAGTCTGGACCACGATCAACCGCACTACCCCTTTCGATGACTTATTGGTCGAAGGTGTACTTGAGTGCTTTCGCGGACAACACACCGCCTAGCTTGACCGAACCGGCTGGCTGCACCTGGAGGTGGTCAAGCGGATCGGTGATGATCCTGATCTCCGGTTTGCCACGGCCGCCCTCGACGTTTCCGACCGCAATCAGGAAGAAGTCCTCGGTGGATAGGGCACGCTGAACTTGGGAGTCCTCCAACTGAACCACGTCCGGGATCGGACCGGAGTACACCTTCAACTCATAGAAGTTCCGCAAGTGGTCGACAGCGTCCGCGCCGACATTGTGCTGGTTGCGGATATCGACCACGCGTTCGTCGTCCAACCCGAGCACCCACTTCGCAAGAGCCAGCCCCAGAGTCTCGCGATCTTCTGCGGTGTAGTTCTGCGGTGGACGGCGCCCAACAGTCCCAGTCTTCTTGGGCCGCGACGGGTCTGGATCGCGCAGCTTCCCCGCCTCCCCGGACTCGCCTGCGACACCACCAGGCTGCATTGGTTCGCCCGTGCCCCCGATAACGATCTCACCATTCTCGTTGCGCAACGTCAGCCCGTCCAAGTCGATCAGCTGCCGGGGAGGCGGAGACTTAAGCTTCGACACATTGCCACCGGCCGCTCCACTGAAAGTGTCCGTGCCGCTGGCGTTCCTGCCCTTGGATTTGGTGGGCCGTTTCTTCGGCCGGGCTGCAACCTCGCGCAGCCGTTCCTCTGACTCGGCCTCCCTGATGCGCTTCTGCTCCGCGTCCAGGCTCGCGGCGGTAGTCACCGTCTCTGCACGGACTCCGGCTTCCGCCCTCGCCCACGCGACTACCCAATCGTGCGAGATCCGCCGGGCATCACTGGTGAACACAGAGGCGACGGCGTAAGCCCCCGACTCCGGTCGGCCAGCGGTTTCCGCGTCAGCGACATACAGCGTCGAGGTGTCGGCGTCCATCCACGCGCCGGGAGCAAACGGCAGGACGGTGCCACGGGCGGGTTCTGTGAGCTGAACGATGAGACCGGATAGGACGCACACCTTGAACTCGGTCAGGTCATTCCAGGACAGCGTCAACGACTGCTCCGCGTCCGGGTCGCTGAGCGCGAGGTCTTCACGAAGGTTCGCGACTGCGGCAGAGAACACACGTGTGCGCTCCGGGTCGTAAGTGGCCTCCTCAAGGTTGATGACACTTGCATGGCTGCCGTCGAGTCTGGTGAGGTCGTACGGCTCGATGAGGGATTCCAGTGGTGCGAGCGTGCCACCGGGAGACCAGATCGGGATGGAACTAGCGAGACCGACCGCGATGAGGGGATTAGCGACGGCGTACACGGGCCGGGTAGTGATCCATCTGTCTCCGACCCACACGGCACTGCGACGCAGCCGCGGTAGCTGGTGGACAGGCGTGCCAGCGAGAAAGCGCAGCGCCTCAAGCATGACGAGTTCATGGCTCTTCGGTAGCGTCTTCTTTCGAGACAACTGCCTAAGAACATCGGTGGCGTCAGTGTGCTTCGGAGGCCTAATGTCGAGCAGGCTCCACAATGTATTTGTGCCGGTCACCGACGGGACGAACGCTCGCATGTCACCGAACACGGCAGGACCGGACAACACAACGCTGGGGCGTCGCCACCCGAGGTTCGTTGCGACGAGACCCGGGCCTTTGCTAAAAGCGGCCCGTGCCCTGGATGCGGTCATCGATCCGACCCGGCGGTCGACGTTTCCGTGGACCTGGGCTTGAGCGGAAAGTGCGGTGTACAGGGGTGCCGCAAGATCAGCGGCCTTCTTCGCGTCATCGGGGGTCTCGTCGCGGATTTCTCGAAGCTTGTCGAGGATCTCGTCGGGACGGGGGGCGCCCTGCACACCCAGAGCCGTGAGGACATCCGAATAAGCCACGGCGTCTAACTGCTCTGCGAGGTACTGCCCAAGGTCGTCGCCGAACAACGCAAGTGTGGCGACTGTCTTGACCCGCAAATCGTCGGGGGCTGTGGGAGTGCCGTTGCTCGCGGTGAGCCAGGGGATCGAGGCGGCGCTCGCTAACCACCAGGCATCGACTTCGCCGCGTGTCACCCACTTGTGGTGCCCAACGGCTGCCTTGACGCGGGCATGTGGCTCCAACCGGTCCCACGCCTTGCTGAGGCTGTTCAGTAGGGCTGCGGCCCGGCGGACTCGTTCGGTGCGGTTCTTCTCCGCTGCGATGCTGGTCAGGACTGCGTCCAGGTCGGGGGAAGACTGGTCCCGGACAGTGTGGGACGCCTCGTGCTGTTGCAGCTGCAGGTCACGAATGGACGGCGAACCAGCCACAAACCGCGAAACGGCAGGGGGGTAATAGACGTACGTCTTCTGGTTCGCCGGGTGCTCGATGAGGCGCGGCGCGGTCTCTGCGCCAAGTAACCGAAAGAGCCGCTGTGCGCCGATGCCTTCTCGGGGGCTAGCGGCCCGGAGTGTGTCGCCGTAGCGGCGGTGCAGCCACACCAAGCCGGGGGTTTTCCCGGCGGCGACCGACCAGGTGTTCGCTTCGCGTTCGATGAAGTACGCGTCGCAAGGCCGCGCGTGTGACGGCACGCGGTTCCCGCTGTTGTCGTAGGTGGTGGCGTCCAGGCGGATGGCGTGGCCGATACCTGCACCGAGGTTGGGCCGATTGCCAGCCGGTACGTTCTCGAGCGCCGCCCGGAGCGTATTCGCCTGAGTGTCAGACAGCGGTTGTGGCAGTTCGGCGTCATCTTCACCCGCATCAGCCAGGACACGAAGTGCCACTAGGTCGGACGCGTCCCTCAGAAGTAGGTTGGCATCTCGGAGCCAATCGCGGATGGTCTTCCACCCGTCTCGGTCGCGGTACGCGCCGTGGAGTCGCGACCCCGTAGCCAAGGCGTCCCACAACGGCCCCGCGTTCTCGGGTAGCAAGACTCGCAGCCCGGTGACGTCGTTGGGAGTGACGCGGCTGCCGTCGTCTAGGGCCAAACACGGGGTGTCGCGCAGTTTGGTGGTGAGGCCCGAGTCGACGGCGACCGCCGTCAGGTCGGCGACGAACTCGATCGGTCGGTCCGTGTCTTCGAGGAGGGACAAGGCGTCGGTGACGTCGACGACAACTGGTGTCTTTGCACCCAACTCGGCGAGGTCATCGAGAACAAGACGCCATCGTTCGTCATTGGACCGAACGTGTGTGGTAACAGTGCCGACGGTGTCAGCGACGAGCCTCACATCCTCGGGCGTGAGCACTGCGGTGAGCTCAGGTGCTTCGTACGACAAGTCGGCGAGGTGGAGGGGCTCACCGTCGTCAAGTGTAAGAGCGTCGGCGAACGCAAGACGGGCTGCGGTCAGCAGATGCACGTCCAGGGCAGCACGGAGTTTTCCGGTGGTGCGGTCGTCGACGTCCAACTCGGATACCAATGGGACCAGAGACCACGCGAGCTCGGGATTTAGGCGGAACTGATCCAGGACGGCGTCATGCCACAGCACGCTCACGGGTGCGATGACTGCGTGATTCCACTCCGTGTCGGAGATGTCGCGCCGACTGGCGAGCGGGTCGAACTGCGCGAAGATCCGGAACGGCACCCCGATCGGGCGCACCGGGAGACCGACGTGGAGGTGTCCGGAGTCGCCATCGAACTGTGGAAATGCAACCCCGACCGGGGTGCGTTCTGCCTGGGCCTTCCGGGCACGCCGCTTCCCTACAGGCGCAGGCACCCGGCGGGTGTAGGTCACCCACGTTCTTCCGTCAGTAGCGGTCACGCGTCGCCGTAACGTCGCGGTATCCGCGAGGCACGCGTCCACTGCTTCATCGCGGTCGACGTGCAGCCGCGCGATGGTCGCGTCTCCCTCGTCGAGGGTGACGGTATGGACGTTGCGCAGGAACACCAGGCCGGCGTCGCCCCATCGAGCCAGCCATGTGGCCACGTCCGCGGTTGTGACTGCGCCTGGTTCGAAAGGCACGACGAATGTGGTCGACTCGGCTGTGTTGCGTCCGGGCCAGAGTTCGGGGGTGTTGGGGATCGAAATGACTTGGGCTTCGAACCTGACGTGGAACTGCCCCTCATGTGCCTCAAGGATGTCGGAGAGGGAGTGCAGGGTCTTCAAACCGATGCCGAATCGGCCGAGTTGCTCGGCATCGGTCACCTTCAGGCTTAGCCATGGGATCGCGAGTCCCCAAACGTCGTGCAGGGTGAGTCCGTCACCGTTGTGTCGGAACAGCAGCCGGGAGCCAGCCTCGTCCACGGCGAAGACAGCATTTGAAGCGCCGAGGTCGTCAGCGTTCTGGATCAGCTCGGCAAGGCCTTGAAGGCGGTCGTCGCTGAGGTGTCCGGCGCTGCTCTCGGCGCCTTCTAGCGCGCTACGGATCGACGCCGGCAGGCTACGAAGCTGCACCGCCAACTCAGTAACACCTGCGGCGGCCGCCTCCTGATCCGCGGGAATGAGTATGTGGGTTCGTGACGAGGTCGGGTCGCGGTGAACGACGAGCCGCGCTGCCTCGACAGCCTCATCTGCGGTGAATACCCACCGTTTAGGCTCATTTGCCATCGCCCACCCCGCCTCTAGTCGCCCGAAGAAGTTGTACTGACGATGCTAAGGCCGATTGAACCGCCGCAGCCATCGTTGACTATGCCCTGACCAAATCGGAACTCCTTCCAATGCTCGGTACCTCACTCGTGCGGGCAATGGGCAGCTCGACGCACTTCAAACAAACGGATCGCGTCTGGACGCGGCTTCGAACATCTCTGAACTGACCGAGGCCCAGTGCGAGGTCTTGATCGGGGCCGCCGAGCGGAACAGCCAGGTCTACAGCGCGGGCGTTGGCGGCTGGAGTGGTGCGCCCTATCGCAAGGCCATCGCCGACCATCTCGACAAGCAGCTCCGCACCGCAGCCTTGGCCGAACGGATTCAGGCAATCCGTAAACAGGCTCTTCGATCTTGAGTGGGCAGTGCCTGGTCGGGGTTTGTTCGGATAACGATGGTTGGCGTTACCCGGCTGGCGGATTGAGCCTCGCCCCAACCGGCCGGGGACGCAAGAGGTGGACCAACCGATGGAAGGCGACATCGAACGCCTTCGAGATCACCGTCGACGGACGCCTGTCCGCCGGACGCAAGTAGATCAACAGAAATCAGTTACACCGAACAGTTGACAGGCCCCTCGGTCCGACCTGCAGCTTATGGCCTGCACGGGTGCTGGAGTTGTCGTTCGGGTCAGGACGATGAAGTACTTCTCGCCGTCCTTCTCGTACATGAGAATCTCCTCTACGTCACACTGGAAGGAAGGTCGAAGCCGATGTACTCGGCGGCGTCCTCGGGATTGGGGAACATGATGGTTCGGTCGTCCTCGTGGATCATCCGGCCGTAGTGCGTGGACATGTTCTCCTCGAATTCCGCCGAGTCGAAGAAGCCTTCCTCCTCACCGAGCGCATCCGACAGGTCGTCGTAGACGAAGTCCATCCGGGTGTCCGCGTCGAGGCGGATCATCGATGGCAGGTGCGTCACCTTGACGCCCGGCTGGGTGCACATCACCTCGGCGACAACAACACCTACCTGGTTGTTCTTCAGCGTCACCCCGCACATGTTCGACGAGGTGCTGTCCGACTTGAACGGGCTCTCGACGGGCCGGTGGTGGTACACCAGGTAGAGACCCAGCTCGGTGCAGGCGTATTCGACGTCTGCCCACAGGCCTGGGTGCGCGAGCGGGAGGTCGAGCGCGGGGTGTTGAGATAGGGCGTTCCTGGATCTTTCGAAGAGAGCGACCGACCTGCCGTTGGGCATGTTTGAGCAGCTGTAGAACAGTCCGTCAGGGGCTTCGCTGCCACCATAGTGTCGATAAATTGCGCGGGCCCATTCTCGCGCTTGGCTGCGGCGGCCGCTGGAAATCGCTGCGTTTCCACCGGCCACGGTAATCCAGCGCGAGTCGGCGAGGTCGAGTAGTCGGAGGTCCCGAGTGAGTCGGAGCAGAGCGAAATAGGGGTTGTTGGTGGCGACGTCGACGACCCCGGTGTCCCGGAAGACCTCGACGAGGCAGGTGTCCAGCGGCGCGAGAGGCCTTCCGTCTGCTCCGGGGACCACGGGTGCTCCGTAGAGGATCGCTCGTACAGGGTGGATACCGCGGGGGGGCGGGTGGTGGTCGAACCGGTTCGTCGTTGGTCCAAACGATCGGAAAGTGTTCCAGGCAGTGGGGAAGGGTCCGTTGGTGAAGTGGATCCGGCCCACGAGGGTGCCCGCCGTGAGGACGCGAATGAAATCGTCGTGTAGTGGTGGGAACCGCGTTGTGTCGGGCGAGGGGAGTCGTTCTGTCATGCAGTGAGCAGGACGTCGTGTGCTAGTTCGACGACGATCGCGGGGTCGCCGCCTGCGGCGAGCCATTCGGCCACCGACATCGGGCGGCCCTCTGTCGCTAGGTCCGCGTTGGTCCGGGTGAAGAAACCTTCGACGCTCAGTGGGTGCAGGTTGCTGGGCATCGCCCGCAGTACCAGTTCCAGCCCTGGTAGCCGGGATCGTTCGTCGAGACCGAATTGGAATTGGGGCAGGCGCCATCCCTGTTTGCTTTGGACTCCGTAAAGACTGACGTCAGCTAGGCGTTGGCGGACGCGTCCTTCGGTCACTCCGAGCTGCGCGGCTGTTTCCTTCACGCTCAGAGAATCTGCGAGAAGCTCTGTGTAGTGGACCGCGGCGAGCACGGGGGCCGGGCTCCTACCCTGGGCTGAGGAGCGGCGGAGGAGACCTGCCTCGTGCAGGGTGGCTTCGTCATGCTCGCTAAGTTGCGCGCCAGCCTCATTGACTCCGGGCGGGACGGAGTCGGTTACGTCCTCCAGCACTTGCAGGAGCTGGTCTACGTTGACGTCGAGGCGCTGCCCGATTCTGGCGAGCCGAGCAAGAACGACGTCCTCCTCCGTCTCCGCGCCTGTGACGGGTTGATGTGCTGAGCCACGAAGGACCGTGCCTGACATGCTGCCTCCCTTCCTGCCTAGCGTCTTCTATCAATGCTAGGCCTCGATAGAGTGCTTGCGCCATCCGGCGGAGGACACTTCAAAACGAAGCGATCGGCTGGGCCTGCGCTGGGGGTGGGCTCGTCGAACGCGCTTACGGCCCAGGGACCACAGCAGTACTCCGCGTCCAGCTACCTGGTGGCCGGGACGCTCGGGCGACTCAGCCGCTCCGGCGCCCACGCGGTCCCGCGAGGCCCGGCGTTGCGCCTTCGTCCCCACAGCGCGACGTTACCGCGCGATGGACAACCCGCTGTCCGGCCTGACCTGGCTCACGCAAGGGCCACACGGGCTGCGCTGACGATCTACTGCGGCGCCTCGGCCGCGGGGAGATAGCACTGACCCACGAGGCCTTTCACAACCTGCAGCCCTGGCGGGCAGCCGCTCACCTGCGGGAGCTGCTGATGTCCTGCGGTGTGCTGCCGACCGTCGACAAGCGGATCTGCTAGTTCGAGCGGTGGCTGCTCGGCCACCTCGCTGACATCACCGACCCGGACCACGCCCAACTCGTGCGCCGCTTCGCCACATGGGAAGTCCTGCCGCACCTGCGCACCCGCGCGGAGAAGAAGCCGATCACCCCGGCCAGTCGCCGCCCTGCCGGCGATCAGGTCAAGCACGCCACGGGCTTCCTTCGATGGCTCTCCGAGCACGGCCTCGTCTTGGCCACCTGCCGCTATGCCGACATCGACGTCTGGCACATCGAGCACAACGAGCACGGCCGCAACACTGTCCGGGCCTTCCGGCTGTGGTGAATGGCCAACAAGCTCACCCGGCGATTTCGGCTGCCCGCCGCGGTGATCCGCCCATCGACACCGCTCCCGCAACCCGAACGCGTGGACCTGCTCCGGCTCGGCGAGCCGCCGTCCCCGGTGCCCGGACCCGTCGCCGATCTCCTGCTCAAGTGGATCGAGAACCGAGACAACATGAACACCGCCACGAACCGCGACTCACGCTGGCTGTTCCCCGGGCGCTGGGCCGGGCAGCCGATGCATCCCGAGTCGCTCGCGGCGCACATCAACGGCCTCGGCATCCCCACCGTCGCCGGCCGAGCCGCCGCGATCCGCCAGCACGTCTTGGAGATGCCCGTACCCGTCGTCGCTGATGCCCTCGGCTACCACCCGGTCACCGCCGCCAAGCTGGCATCGCAGGCCGGAGGCACCTGGAGCCGCTACGCCGCCGGAGACCACCAACGGTCACCATCAGGCTGGACTCCGCGCAGAACCCACGACAGTTGAATAGGCGAACTCACCAGGACCATGCGCCGGGACAGCGGTGACTGCACATGAGGGTCGAGCGGGGCAGCCGGCACCCGGAAATCGCGGCAGCATCGGTGGACACCGGGGTCGAGGGACAGCTCGGCCTCTGCGGTCACCAGTACGATTGTCGCCCGAGGGGGTGGACCGTTGAGCAGTAATTGGACCTATGGCGCGGTGCCCGCACTGTCCTTCGCCCAGTCCGACGCCATCACCAGGGCCTTGGCCGCAAGCATCTGGCGAACCCCGTCTTACGCGGACCACCTGCTCAACCTGAACCAGAACGTGCTCGACGCGTTGGGCAGGTCCGGGAGGCTGACTGAGATCACCGCCGGTCTCTGGTCGCAGCCGAAAGTCCTGAACGCGTTGAGCCAGAGCATCTTCACGAAAAACGCGGTGTGGCAGAACCAGCTCGATCAGGTCTTGTCGTCCCAGCAGACTCTGCTGGGGCTGGCGGCGCGCAAGGACTTCGCGCCAGCGTTCGAGGCGATCGGCGACACCTTGATTCGTTATGGCGGTGTGCAGGCCGTTCTCGGGTCTGCCCTTGCTGACACCGGCCGTAATGCCGACCTCTTGCGGGGGTACACCGCCCCACCCGCTATCCGCTACGACACGTTTCTCGATCGGCTCCCGGGTCGCCCCAGTCCGCGGCGGGTGGTCCTCGCAGGGCACTCCGGTGAGGTGCAGAGCGGACTTCTCGTTGTGGAGTCCCTAACGGCTCCCGGCCTCGACGAGGACGAGGCAACCGAGCTCGCCGACGAGTTCACCGAGTTGGTCGAGCCGTGGCGCGAGACGCCGACACGGGTGCGTGAGGCGCTGCTAATCAGGCTGGGCATGCTCGACCCTGAGATCTCCGAACTCATCAGGGGCGGATGGGAGGACGTGGAGCGAGCTGGACCCGCGGCCGCGTCGAAGATTGCACATTGCGCCGCGGAGGTGCTCAGCCGCACGCTGCGCGCTCTCGCGCCGTCCCCGGAAGTAATCGCCTGGATACGTGACCACCACCCGAGGGACAAGGGCCTGTTGACCGACCAGGGCCAGCCGACCCGAGCGGCTCGCGTGCGGTACACGCTACGAGAACGCCCGAAACGGGACCGCCGCCTCGCCGAGGCCCAGATCGATGCGTTGATCAAGCTCTTCGCGGACACCAACGACGTGCTCCAGCCGGCCAAGCACGAAACGTCGGTGTCACTCATGGTGGCTGCCACCCATCTCTTGACCGTGGAGAACGCCGTGGCCCTGATCATCAGCCAGGTCGACTGAGGGCCGCACCTAACCTCGATCTTTCGCGCGTCTGATGCGTCGGCGTGTGGCCGGTCGTGAGGCTCGTTTTCGTTCTCCGTTCTGCTGTTGGGTGTGCTGGTGTGCCCCGGTGGTCAGTCGGGGTGGTCTGCCGGGTTCCACGGTTCCGGTGGTGATGGAGTCTCGTTGGGTCGGATTCGTGCTGGTCAGGTGAGTGCAGGGAGTGCTTTCAGGCGTGTGAGAGCAATCTCGATGAGGTGACGCCAGGGGGCGTGCGCGGACAGTCGGAGCCGGTGTCGTCGGGCGTGGCGGACGAGGCGACCGGCGATGGTGAACAGGCGCAGCCGGAGACGTTTGGGTTCCCAGCGGCGGGCGGGGTGGTCGGTGAAGGCCGAAGTGGTGCTCTAGCCCGGATCCCGGGTTAGACAGTCGGAAACGTAAGCAGGACAACGGCGTGCGTGCTACAACACGCTCAACCCACCCACGGAAGGGTCAGGAGAGCCGAAGAGGCGCCTGAACAGAGTTGTCCCCCTGGCGCCGAAATCCGCTCGACCCCGGGACGCACGGCAGGCAGGATCGGCCGGGTGACCGAACACCCTGACCCCTGGCCCCTGCGGCACCTCTTGCTGCGTACCCCCCGGCTTGAGCTGCGGCCCGACGACGACGCGGGGTTGCTCGAGCTCGTCGACCTCGCTCACGGGGGATGCCTTCCGCCTCTGTGAGTGGTGAGCCCACACCTTGTTGACGCCGCGCAATTGAAAGCCCTCGGTAATGCGGCAATGCCGCAAGACGCGCCGTTGACCACGGCGACGCTGGTGCTCAGGGCGGGCAGCGCAACTGTGTCTCCCGGCCTTCGTGTAAGGAGTGGCGGGTTGCAGCTACGCGACGACTGTGCCCAGCCGCCTCGAACGACTTGCTTTAGTGAACGACCAGGGCCCGACCTTGCGGCCGGGCCCTGGTCGTTCACTCTCGACTAATAGGACCAGCACCTCCAGTCCATCTTCAAAGGCTCGAACGTGATTCCCGCCCAGCGGTGCTGAGGCGCGGCCTTGACGGCGCAGATCCCCACCATGCTGTCGCACGCCACCGTGGCGGGGACAAGCGCCAGTGGATTCTTGGTGCCGAAGCTGGGCAGCACCGAGGTGGCGCACACCTGAGTGGTTCCCGCGAGACTCTTTGCCGCCAGATTCGTGTCGCGGGCAAGAAGAATGTCGACCTCGCCGGCGTTTGAGCCGTTGCGGATGTAGGGCTGATCGTCCGCTGCGCTTGCCGGTGTCGTGCGGAAGACAGAAAGAAAATTACTGTCCGAATTTCATGAGATCGTGATGTCAGCGCTCGATCTATTTGATCTGGTTCCGCGCTTTGAAGGCGACCTCGAGCAAGCTGCGTGGGCACTCGTGCGAGGATCGACCGCGCTATTTCACGGCCTATTAATGCAGTACGCACTGAATCCTGACATAGAGCAGGAACACAACTTCGTGATCGGGTCTGATAGCTGGACGTTGCCGGAGATATCATTTATGGCGCTGGCGGACAGCCTATTCTTGTATTCCTCAGCCTGATTGGCTAGATGCCTGCGCCACGTAACCCCTGTACATCGTCGTGCGCGCCGCACTGTCGATGTGAGTCGCGACGGAGGGCGACGCCACGACGTGGTTGTCGGCGGCGCGGTCTCGGCGCGGCTTTCGCAGAGGACAGCGGTGCGCCTCGAGGTGGTACCGGGGCGGCACACGGTGCAAGTACGGATCGACGTTTGTGGGAGTCCGGCCCAGCACTTCGATCGACCCAGCGACACTTTTGCTCTGGCTATCCGGTCCTGCGGGGAGAAAGCCGACAAGCGCTGCGCTGGTGGGCGGTGTCGCAGGTTCTTAAGGCCAGTACGCGGGCTCAGCCACGAAGTTCACATCAATTGCCGTTCGTTCTTAGTGCGCCCGGCTGAACTACGACCTCACAAGCCCAGTCGCCCGAGACTCGTGTCGACACGTCCTGCTGACTGAGCGTCCCGAATACGATCGTTTCTGAGAGGGTGCGCTGGCTGCTAGGAGCGATCGCGTCGCACCAGGTGGCTGTCAATCAGAACTCGTTGTCAGAATCTATGCGTCACATTCGGTCTTGTCGGTGGGTTGTGCGAGGGTTGTGCTCGTGAGCGAGCTGCTGGGGTACGCGAGGGTGTCGACGGCGCAGCAGGACGCTGCGTTGCAGCACGACGAGCTCAGGGCCGCCGGCTGTTGGAAGACGTGGACCGACGTCGCCTCGGGTGCTAGGGCCGATCGTCCGCAGCTTGCCGCGGTGCTCGAGGCGCTGCGTCCGGGGGACACGTTGGTGGTGTGGCGACTGGATCGGCTCGGCCGGTCACTGCCGCATCTCATCGAGACCGTCCACCAGCTCGAGGAGCGCGGTGTCGGGTTTCGGTCACTGCGGGAGTCGATCGACACCACCACCCCCGGTGGACGGCTGGTCTTCCATGTGTTCGGGGCACTCGCCAGTTTCGAAAGAGAGCTCGTCCAGGAGCGGACTCGGGCGGGGCTGGATGCGGCGCGTGCGCGGGGCCGGTTCGGTGGCCGGCCGACCGTCCTCACCCCGGCCAAGGCCCGGCAGGCCCGCAAGATGCGCGATGAGGGCGCCACGATGGACGAGATCGCAAGTGTCGTCGGGGTCAGCGTGGCCACGCTGTACCGCCGGCTCGACATCGGGTAGGGCAGAGACCGTCTGAGTGACGCCCCTATCGGGCGGGTGCGCTCACTGATCTGGGAGGAGAGGGGAAATCTCCTCCCGGATTGTGGTGAGAGCTTGCACTGCCTCGGCCCGGACGTGCTCCCATGCTGCTGGCCGATCGTTGTCCAAGGAGTTCAGCCGCAACGCATTACGTGACCTCTCTGCGTCTACGTCTGCGCCACGGTGCTGCTGGCTTTATCTCAGGACCAAGCCCTGTACGTACTGCCGACCACTCGGGCGGCACTGATCGCCAATGAACTCCGGCGCCGAATCGTCACGGGCGAACTTAAGCCGGGGGACCGTCTTCGCCAGGGTGAGACCGCGGCGCGTTTCGGGGCCAGCACCACCCCCGTCCGTGAGGCGTTCACGGCCCTCGCCCGCGAAGGTCTGGTTCAACAGGACGCGCACCGCGGAGTCGTCGTCTTCACCCCACAGATCGAAGACCTGATCGAGAACTACGAGATCCGCGGAGTGCTCGAGCCCTTGGCAATAGAACTCGCCCTTCACGAGTTGACCGAGGACCAGCTGGACGAACTCGATAGCCTAATCGCGAGCATGGCGCAAGAGCCGGACCGTAGCCGCTACCACGAGCTCAACCGGGAGTTCCACGCCAAGGTGTACCAGGCAGCCAACCGCCCCCGGCTGGCGAAGCTGATCGACTCGCTGCGGGACTCAACCGACGGATACCTGAGGCTCAACGCTGCCCAGCCGGGCAACGACGGCTATCAGCGGCAGGTGCACGTCCAGCACGAGGCCATCGCCAAGGCGCTGCGGGAGCGCGACGTGCATAAGGCACGCAACGCAGTAACAGAACATCTCGCGCACAACCGCAAGCGACTCGAGGACCTCGTGAAGGTACTGGGACGCTGAACTGGCCGAGGCGTCGCATGCCGGGGCGTGCTGACCCGTCGAGTTACCGGTTCCCAGCTCAGGCGAACTCGTCGACCTCGAACTTGCTGAGCGCTATGACGTGTCCTGGCGGCCGCGACGAAGTGGGCAGAGCGCTATCGAGGTGAAGGGCCAGCAGGGATGGTCGACCGATCCTCGCGGCACCGGCAACCGAACCGGACACCGCAGCCGGTGGTGCGCAAGATCGTTGCATCTTCGCTGCAAGCAGCGGCTCGGTCCGATCCAGATCGGTGACCGGCTCGGCATTCCCGCCTCGACCGTGCACGCGGTGCTGGTGCGCTGTCGGCTCAACCGGCTTTCCCACGTCGACCGCGTCACCGCAGAGCCGATCCGCCGCTATGAACACGCACACCCCGCGCCATGCTCCACATGGATGTTAAGAAGCTCGGCCGGGTGCCCGATGACGGCGGTTGGCGCTTCGTCGGGCGCCGACAGGGCGGGCGGAACCGAGCAAAGACCGCCGCCCGCACCGGTGCGCCGAAGAGCAAGTACAGCCAGCCATTGATCGGTACCTGCTACCTATTACGGTCATCGACGACCACTCCCGCGTCGCCTACGTCGAGGCCCGCGACGATGAGACCAAGGAACCGCTGCCGAGGTGCTGCGCAACGCGGTGGCCTGGTTCACCGAACGCGGCATCAACGTCCAGCGCGTCCTCACCGACAACGGCGGCTGCTACCGATCGTTGCTTTGGCGCGACACCTGCACAGAGCTCGGCGTGACACCCAAACGGGCGCTACCGGGAGATCATCGCGAACCCCACGCCGAAGAAGGTACCGCCGACGCCGCCCGGCCGCCGGGGTCACCCGCCCAGCCTGGATCGTCCTCGCGCCGGACGGCCTTGGCGTCACGCTCCCTCTGCAACGGAGGTGGACTAGTCGGCTCAGATGGATAGCCCTGCCATCGCTTATGCGGAAGTTCGGATAAGCGATGTAGTTGGTGAGGTTGCGGAACCCGAGGGCGGACCCGCGGAGGTGCTCGAGAGCGGGCGGCTTCAGACCCCCACTACACCCTGGATTGTGAAGAGCCCATGAAGGTCGACACCACCGACCCCGACGACAGGATGGGGCGACTGTCCGTGCTGCTGGCGCCCAGCTCTGGTGTGGGCGGCTACTAACCGGCGAGAGAGCCCAGGAGCGCCCAAGTGCGCTGTTGGCTGGCAGGTCCGCCGAGGTAGGTCTGGGTAATTAGGAGTTCGGTTGCACCGGCGTCCCGGTAGTGCTGGAGCTCGCGCGTCACGTGGGCTTCGTCGCCAATGACGGCTAGCTCGCCGGCCCGTTGAACACCTTCGTAGTCGAGAGTTCGCCGGTAGGAAGGTATCGACTCATAAAACGACAACTCGTCTATGGCCCGACGTCGCACAGGTTCGGGATCGTCGGTGACCACCGCAACCACGGCGGCAACGACGCGCGGACGAACGGTGCGGCCGGCGTGCTGCGCCGCTTGACTCAATGCAGGAACGATATTGCCGTCCAGCATCCGCGGTCCGGCCAGGAACGGCAGGGTGCCGTCGGCGAGTTCGCCCGTTGCCGCAAGGGCCTGAGGGCCCATTGCGGCCACCAGGATCGAGATGGCGTTTCCGCCGTGCACCGCCGCCGACATCGGTGGGTGCGCGACCAGTGTGTCGCCGTGCGCATCTGCGGCTCCTGTCTCGATCAACGAACGCAGGGCAATCAGATATTCGCGCAGTCGCCGGATCGGTCGGCGTTGGTTGATGCCAAAGGCGCCGACTTCGATTTGGGGTGCGCCCAGGCCAATACCGAGGGTAAAGCGGCCGTGCGATGCGGCCTGAGCCGTCTGGGCTTGGCCGGCTACGACGAGCGGATGGCGCGGATTTATCGGGACGATCGAGGTGCCGACGTCAAGTCCGGGCACCAACGCACCGATGATCGCTGCCATGGATAGGGAATCTAGATCGAATCTCTGACCGAACCACACGGCCCGGATACCCATGTCGCGGGCTTGTCGTGCCTGCTCGACAAGGTCGTCGACGTCGTTGGTCGCCCCGTCGCGCACCCACAACGAGACGCCTAGGCGCCACGTGTCTTCAGCGGGCGGTGACACTGGGCTCGTCATCGAATGCAATGTGGGCGCTCATCTTTCGTAGTTGGACCTGAGTCACGTCAGGGTGGGGTTTGTGGGACGTCCGCAGCGAGGCAAGCCAGTCGGTAACGTCGGCTTGGAATCGATCGGGTTGTTCCTGATGCGGCCAGTGGCCGGTGTCCGCATACACCAGCACCCTGTCGTCGACTCCCGCTCGCATGGCTCGTCCGGCTGAGGCGCGTTCGTCATTGCGATAAATCGCCAGTACTGGCACCTGCAGCCGACACAGGAAGGCATCGGTTGCTGACCGGATATGCCAGGAACCTGGACTCAGATTGACCTGGCGAAACATTTGCCGGGCTACCTGCTCATTACAGGCGGCGGCACTGTGTTGATGTCGGGCTGCGACCTCGGGCGGCGTTGTCGGGCCGTCGTAATCACGCGAATGCAGTAGCTCTAGTATTTGTGGCATGTCGACCAACCCGTCTTCGAGAGCGGACCATGCGTACAGCCAACGAGGTTGTGCGGTGGGATCATCCTCGACTCTGCGGGCCGCGGCATTCTTGAGGTGAACGTGGGCCAGGTACGGGCCCAGCAGTTCGAGCGCGCTACGCGCATTTTCGTAGCCTTCGAAGATGAGATTGCCAACATCGTAGATGACACCGATCACGTTCGGATCGAAACGGTCCACCAGCTTCATGGCCAGCGAAGCACTCGGCGCAATCGTGTTCTGATGCATCTCGATGGCTATGCGTACGCCGGCCTCGCGCGCCAGCGGCTCAGCGGCATCGAGGTACGCGAGGTTTCTCTGCAGGCGTGAACTGTAGGCTTCGTTGTCGGCCGTCAGTCGCGCCGCCTGCAGTCGGGTCTGTGGGGCATGAGCTGCCTGGGCCCTGGCCAGCAGCGTGCGCAACATCGACATGTCACCGATCGGCAACGGGCCCAGACCGACGATGGCCAAGCCGGCGTCACGGCATTGCTCGTACACGCGGGCGGCGGCAGCGACCGACACCGCGATCGTGCATCGGTTGTCGACCAGAAAGGCTCTGGGCAGAGCTGCCAACCGCATGTGGTGCGTCGCCGACCTTCCACTCACTCCCTCGTAACCGGCAGCGACAATTTGGGCGATGGTCTGCTCCGGGGTGAGGGTGGGCAGCGCAACACTCGCGTAGGCGTATCTCACGAGCTGCGATCTGTACCCAGAATGACCACGGCCATGGTGACAGGCTGGTCGCCGACATTGCGCCAGCGGTGGCGGGTGCCGTTCTGCACATAGGCGTCCCCGGCATGCAACACCTGCTCGACGCCGTCATCCAGTTCCAGAACCACTGATCCCGACACGATGTAGCCCATGTCGATGGAGTCGGTGCGTTCCATCCCGGCGTCGTCGTAAATGGAGAACAACCCAGGAAAGAGCGCTTCTGCATCGGTCAGCTCCTGTGGTGTAGGAACATGTGCAGGCACGTCCGGGTCAGCGGCCTCGATGGTGAACAGAAAGAAGCGGTAGCCGCCGGGCGGTGGGAAGAACCCAACGTGCGCCGGGCGCGTGCCATCGCTAGGGAGCGTCGGCAGTTGATCGGCTGCGGCCAGTGCCGTGTTCTTGAACAGCGGAAATGCATTGTTGAGAATAAGATCAGCGGTCTGATTACTGGCTACCACGGATTTCCCGTTGGCGTCTTGTCCGGTGACGACGAGTTTCATGACCTGCACTCCCTGATTGGCAATTACGGCGCTGGTTAGCGGCTAGAAATCTTGAAGGCCCGCGATCGGCGCCAACGCCAGCAATGTGACCCGGTCGTCGCGGCTTTCTCACGAGATTAGGTGCCACGAGGCAGGGCGGGCGGGCGGGGCGGTGTAGAGGCACAGAAGCTCCTTGGGCAGTGGGCGCACAGATACCGGAAAGCACGGCGTGCCTTGAGAGCATAAGCCGTCCAGCAGCACCCTTCGTGTTTCATACGTAAACTTGCGGTGACTCATACGTAACAGGTATGAGTGGGCGGTAACAGGTCGGCTTGCCTACAGGGGCCGCGACCTCGACGCATAACAGCAGCCGGGGGCTCAGCTCTCGTCGGAGAGAACGGCCATTGTCAGGAACTGCGCAAGTGCATCGCCCGGGTGGAACTATGGCGCCGTTTGAGCCCTTGATGGAGCTGGCGCAGGCAGCCGGGGTTGACCGCGATGACGTAGTCAAGGTCCGCCGCTTCGATCTCGTCCAGCTTGGGATCGAGAACGGCACGCGAATCGGCTGGCCGGCCGGACCATTGCGTAGGTGCCGGCGGCTCCGCAGCAGCGCGCCGCGTTCGGCAGTTCGACAACGTCGGCGACAGCAGCCAAGCGAAGAGCCTCGTTGAATCCGATGGAGCGCCTCGGTACCCCGCAAGACATCGCCGAAGTCACAGCGTTCCTCGCCGGACCCGGCCGCTGGGTCAACGGGCAGGTTCTGTACGCCAACGGCGGCGCTGCCTAACCCCGGCACACCACGCCCCCGGGGGATCGCTTGCCGCCATGTTTTGGCTCGTAGGGTTGGAATGGGCGGGTGGTGAGGCATGGTGTGGTGTTGTCTGATGCGGCGTGGGCTCGGATCGAGCCGTTGTTGCCGCCGGTGAACAAGGCGATGGGTCGGCCGTCCCGCCCGCACCGCCTGGTGGAGGGCGTCGAGGGCGTGGTTCGTGATGTAAACGGGTGTGCATCGCGGCACCATCGAAACGTGCCATGGAGAACGAGCCCAGGATTCGTTCGATTCGGTCACCCGTCTCGGCGAGAGCGGGGTCGGCAAGTATTAGCGCGCGGCTTCGGCCTAGTCGTTCCATTTCGGCGCGGACTTGCTCCAGGGTACCTGGACCGAAGACGATTCGGGTGGCCGGAGCTGTGTAGGAGAAATCCATCATTGAGTTGACCTCTTCGGTGGGGTGCGCTTTCAGCTGGGTTGGTTCAGGCGGGTATGCCGGCCTCGTCGGAGCCGGCCAACCACCTCTCACCTTCTTCGTACAATTGTTGGACGGCGTCACCGGTAAGCCCGGGAAGGCCAGGTTTAACCGAGAATCCGGCTTTCGCCTGCAGATAACCGAGGTGGCGGTAACCAGCGGGAAAACGCGCCAGTAACTCGGGCTCGAGGCGTAGCGTTGAGGAAGGATCGACCACGTCCAGCCGGTCTTTCTCATAGATCGGTTGACGACGAACGATCTTCCAGTCGTCGTCGTGAGTGCACAGGAAGTCGTAGAATCGGCCGGTGCAGATCACGTCGACCTCAACCTCATCGACCACAGCGCGTTGATTGATGGTCATCTTTGTCTGGGCGATGGCTCGGTCCCCGCGAACCTCAGTCGTGTGTCCCCCGAGGAAGTGCAGGATGCTGACACCCGACTCGAAGCCTTGGCGGCTGACTTCGATAAACTCCGCTGCTGAACCCTGGAACCAGGTGGCGCTCATCCAGCCACGCGTGGGGTGCCAGACCGTCGTAAATCGTGTCCAGTCACCTGCGTCTCGCCAGAGTGCCCAGTTGTCGATGAGTTCGCGGATCGCCTGTCGGTCTCGGTTCTCGTTTGTTGCCATCGTTCCCCCAATGCTGATACCGGTCGTGGGGTGCTCACTACGTTCAACCTCGGACGATGCAAGAGGGAGCGATACGGCTGCCCGGAGCAAGGCTCTAGCCGCG
>JAABUY010003037.1_pt1 | contig 19029 bp, 15 predicted proteins | sample 5560271 | NCBI WGS metagenome assembly JAABUY01 (sample SAMN10711886, study PRJNA513374) | rock metagenome | isolation source: Antarctica rocks | place: Antarctica: Victoria Land, University Valley
TGGACCCGACAGCACCATCACCGGCGGCGGACTTGACGGCTGCGGGAGCGGCCGGATCGACCGCGTCTCGAGGAGCGCCGGACTTCCACGCGGCGAGCCCTGCGAAGAGCTCGCCGAGGCCGACACCGGCCGGCGGCGATCCCGGCCAAGACCATGGTCGGACTGGCTCGGCGTTGTCGCTCTCGGGTTGCGGCTGCTGCTCCTTGATGAGAACAACACTAGGACCGGCCACCGACAGCCCCCCGATCCCCCGAGAAACCAATCCGGTTGTCCATGAGGGGGATCCGTGACGTCACACTGTCCACAACGACGCCCCGAGAGATTGACACACGGCTGCCACGGACACGGTGGCCGCCATGGACGACCACCGCCCAACCGCAGCCCAACCACGGTCCGGCCACCGCGCAACCGGGCTCAGGACCGACGACGAACAGGTGCGATCCGTTCACGTGCGCCCCCGCGCACCGGGTGTGGTGCCCATAGTGCTGTCGAGATGCCCGCAGTGTGTGACCGTGCCCGCCAAGTGCGGTCCGGGTGCGATCAGTTCACTTGGGCCGGGCCTACAGGGCGCGGTGCCCGCAGTGACGTCCACGTTTGCGCGGCGTACCGTCCGAGTGCCCCCAGGGTTCTCCAGGTGGCCGCCGCGGTCGGCGAGGCACCCGGCATACCGAAGTCTGCGCGGTGGGGACGTGCCGGAAGGGAGGCCGACGACCCCCTCCGGGGCGGCCGCAGGTCGTGACCCATGATCGTCACATGACTGTCGCCGACTCCACCACCGCCCGGATCGCCGTCCAGATCCAGCCGCAGCACACCGACTACACGGCGATCCGCCGGCTCTGTTCGACACTCGAGGAGATGGGTGTCGACATCCTGTTCAACTGGGACCACTTCTTCCCGTTGAGCGGCGAGGCCGACGGGAAGCACTTCGAGTGCTGGACCATGCTCGCGGCCTGGGCCGAGGCGACCGAGCGTGTGGAGATCGGCGCGCTCGTGACGTGCAACAGCTACCGCAACCCCAACCTCCTGGCCGACATGGCCCGCACCGTCGACCACATCAGCGCGGGCCGGCTCATCCTCGGCATCGGGTCGGGCTGGTTCGAGCGCGACTACGAGGAGTACGGCTACGACTTCGGCACCCCGGGTCGGCGGCTGGACGCGCTGGACCGTGACCTACCGGTCATCAAGGCCCGGTGGGAGCGGCTCAACCCCAGGCCGGACCGCAACATCCCCGTCCTCATCGGCGGCGGCGGCGAGAAGAAGACGCTGCGCATCGTCGCGGAGCACGCGAGCATATGGCACGGCTTCGGCGCGCCGGAGAAGATCGCCCACAAGCATGAGGTCCTCGACGAGTGGTGCCGTAAGGTCGGCCGCGATCCGGGCGAGATCGTCCGCTCCGCGGGCGTGGCCCCGACGCCGGGCCGGATGCCCGAGCAGGTGAACAGCTACGCCGAGAACGCGCAGGCCCTGTATGCCGTCGGCACGCGGCTGTTCACCGTCGGCATCTCGGGCGAGGAGCATGACGACCTCGCCAAGGTGAGCGAGCTCCTCGCCTGGCGGGACTCGGTCAACGCGTCGTAGGCGTCGAGTCTGCCGCAGGCCACCAGGTGACCGCCCGAGGTGCAGGAGGATCCGCTCCCACGGGTCGGCGGAGTCCGCGGCCAGCACCGGCTTGAAGGCGGCGCCCGGCTTCGTCCGGGCGTCACCGGTCGACACCGTGACGTTGATCGTCAGGGCCGACTCGAGCAGGTCCCCGTCCGGCCGGAAGGCCACATCAACCGAGCGGGCGACGTCCCAGGCGTGAACGAGGTAGTCGACGAAATGGAAGGAGATCGCCTGCACCGCCGGGAAGAACGCGCCGGAGCCGAGCTCGTGCAGGGCGAACCTGTCGCGGACGACGTCGGCCGCCGCGAAGGCCGCCGTCACCTGCGCGGCCGCGCGCCGGAGTCGTCCACGGGGTCATCGACTCCCGACACCGACCTCGCGGCCGGGGGACCCAAGACGCTGGGGTCCGCGCCTCACCCTTCAGCGGCTGCCGCGAACCCGTCATGCTGCACGGTCATGTGGGCCAGCAGGTCTGACGTCCCCCCTCGCAGGGCGTCGACCGGCGAGGTCGGCAGGACCGATCCACGTGACGATCTCGACGCTCCGCTCGACCGCACGACGGTCGGGCTAGCGAATGCCTCTCTCACGAGATTTCCCTTACGAAAGGTGTGACCCCTGCCACCGCAAACTCGCCCTCGGACGCCGCTCGCCTACCGGAACGGCCGACAGGCCACCGGGACGGCCGAGAGACCACCGGGACCGGTTGGCGTCCTCGCGCGTCGGTCGGCCGCAGGCAGCCCCTGTGGATGACGCGTCGGCCACGCCCGCGTCCTGTGCGACGGTGATCGTCAGATGCGTCATCGGCAGGTATGCCGTGCGGATGCGGCGGACGCGCCAGATCGGACATCATCCCAGGAGGCAGAGCGTGGACCACTTCAGCGACATCGGCGACCGCGACACCAGGGAATGGCTCGAGCCGGACATGGAGGACGACTTCCGTGACTTCGCCTATCGCGACGAGCTGTATGTGCCTCGGCGACTGAGACACCAGGTGCTCGTCGACGGTCGGCTGGTCGACTCGTGGACGGAGCCGGTGGAAGGGACCCGATGGGAACGGCACGCCCGGGACTTCGATGCCCAGCACGAGTGCCATCACCCGCCTCCCCGCCCCCTCCACGCCGCCATCCGTTCGAGGAGGTGCTCGACTGGCTCGAGGGGCTGGTCGGTGGCCGGCATCGACTCGACCTCCTCGACGACGTCCCCCTGGAGGTGCCGTCGCGGCCGGTGCTCGAGGATCCGTCGGACGGTGCCGAGCTCGAAGCCGTGGAGCGCCTTCTCGACTCGGTGGCCGCGCAGTTCTTCGGAGACGATGCCCGACCAGCACTCCGTCAGGCCCTGCTGCACGTGTGGAACGACAGTCCCGACCTCGTCCTGCGCGCAAAGTCGGCCCCGCACGCAGCCGGCGGTATCTGCTGGGCCGTCGCACGCGCCAACGGCTGGTTTCCCCCCACACACCAACGTCCGGCAGAAGGAGGTGCAACGTCACCTCTGGCTCACGTCAACCATCTCCGCGGTGGGAGGACCCGTCGTGCGGGCACTGCGGGACCTCGGACCCCGGCCGGGTCCGTGTCCGACGGACTATCCCGACCTGCTCGCGCTCGGCCATCCCGACCTGTTGACCGCGACGACCCTACTGCAGGTGATCGGTTGGCGTGACAAGGCGACTGCCGCGCGGGACGCCTACGGACCGCCTCCCGCCGACGGCGCCACGACGACGACCGGTGGACGCCTCTCCTGAACCCCGCCGCCTCACCCGTGGCCGACTCGAACGGCAGGTCGGCGGCGTCCGGGCGGCGGGCAGGTGACCGGATCTCGGACCGGGCCGCTCGGCATACGGACGGCGTCGCTAGCCTTGCGCGGTGAGCGAGCAACCCGGGGAGGACCCGGCGGGCGCGGAGCAGACACTGCTGGTGACGATCTCCGGTGACGACCGTCCGGGCGTGACGAGTGCCCTCTTCGACGCGATCGCCGACGTCGGCGCTGAGGTGCGCGACCTCGAACAGGTCGTCGTCCGCGACCACCTCACGCTTGCCATGCTGCTGGCGGCGGGACCGCAGACCGACCGCCTCGAAGAGGTCGTGCACCTCGTCGGGCGGTCGCTCGGTCTGCAGGTCAGGGTCAGCCGCAGCACCGGCGAACCGGGCGGGCGCCGCACCGGCCGGGCTGCCGTCGTCCTGCTCGGCAGTCCCCTTCGGGCCAGTGCGGTCGCGGCCATTACGGCCCGCATCGCCGGCCACGGGGCCAACATCGACCGGATCCGGCGCCTCTCGCGCTATCCGGTGACCACGGTGGAGTTCGACATCTCCGGCGCCGAGCTCGACCGGCTCCGGCGCGAGCTCGCCCTCGAGGCGACGGTCCAGGGCGTCGACATCGCCGTCGCCGCAGCCGGGCTGGCGCGACGCGGCCGCCGCCTGGTCGTCATGGATGTCGACTCGACGCTGATCCAGCAAGAGGTCATCGAGATGCTCGCTGCGCACGCCGGGAGAGGGGCCGTTGTGCGTGCCGTGACCGAGCGGGCGATGAGGGGCGAGCTCGACTTCGCCGAGTCGCTGCGGGAGAGGGTCAAGGTCTTGGCGGGCCTCGACGAGTCCGTCCTAGACGAGGTGCGCCGTGCCGTCGTCCTCACCCCCGGAGCCCGCACCCTCGTCCGCACGCTCAAGCGGCTCGGCTTCACCGTCGCCCTGGTCTCCGGCGGCTTCCTCCAGATCGTCAGCCAGATCGCGGAGGAGCTGGGCATCGACCGGGTCGAGGCCAACCGGCTGGAGGTCGTCGACGGCAAGCTGACCGGCAACGTCCTCGGCGAGATCGTCGACCGCGCCGGCAAGGCGGATGCGCTGCGCCGCTTCGCTGCCGAGGCCGGCCTGCCCCTCTCGTGCACGGTGGCCATCGGTGACGGTGCCAACGACCTCGACATGCTCGCCTCGGCCGGTCTTGGCGTGGCGTTCAACGCCAAGCCGCTGGTCCGCGAGCAGGCGGACGCGGCCGTCACCGTGCCCTACCTCGACGCGGTGCTCTACCTCCTCGGGATCACGCGCGAGGAGATCGAGGAGGCAGACGCAGCGGACGGCACACCGACCCCCGCACCTGCCCTGCCCGTTCGCTGACTCCTAAGGTGGGTCAATGTCCAGCTCGACCACCCCGCAGACGACGGCGCGACCTCGCACGCTGCTGATCATCGGCGGGGCGGAGGACAAGATCGGTCGGTCCGTCGTCCTCAAGCGGTTCGTCCGGCTGGCCGGCGGCCGACAGTCACGGATCGTCCTCGTCCCCACGGCCTCCTCCTTCGTCGACGAGGTGGTCGAGGCCTACACGTCGGTCTTCACCCGGCTCCGGGCGGGGAGCGACCTCGAGGTCGTCCATGCGGCGTCGCGGGCCGCCGCCCATGACCCACAGCTCGTCGAGCGCCTCGACCACGCCACCGGCGTGTTCATCACCGGGGGAAGCCAGCTCAAGCTGAGCCAGTACCTCGTCGGGACACCCGTGGGCGACGCCATCCACGCGGCATACCAGCGCGGGGCCGTCATCGCCGGGACGTCGGCCGGTGCCTCGGTCATGAGCCGGTTCATGATCTCTCTCGGAGAGGAGGGGCTGACCCCTCGCCAGCGATCGAGCCAGCTGACCGCCGGGCTGGGCCTGCTCGAGAACGTCATCGTCGACCAGCACTTCGACCAGCGCGGGCGCTACGGCCGTCTCCTGTCGCTCGTCGCGAACTCCCCCAACCTGCTCGGCATGGGGATCGACGAGAACACCGCGACCGAGATCCGCGACGAGCACGTCCTGACCATCATCGGCGCCGGAAGCGTCTTCATCCTCGACGCCCGGTCGGCGGTCACCGACGCCCCGGATGCCCGACGCGGCGCGCCGTTGCTCGTGTCCGGCGCCGTCGTGCACTCCCTGCCGACCGGCGCGTCCTTCGACCTGCGGGAGGTCCGTCTGACGGGCTTCGTCGAACGCCATCCCGACCTCGAGGTCGCCGTCGGGTCCGGCCGCGACCGCGGGCCTGACGGTCCCACACCCGACCCTTCCGCACCCGACCCTTCCCTATCCGACCGTCCGCCACCTGCCAGTCCCACCGCCGCCCGACCAACGGAGCCGGTCCCGGCGCCGCCGACCCAGCTCGCTCCAGGAGGACTCCGTGGCCGCTGAGCGTCCCACCCCGACCGGACCGCTCTCGCCCGACCTCACCATCGTCGAGTCACGCGTCTACCGCGGCCCGAACGTCTGGTCCTACGAGAAGTCGATCCATCTCGTCGTCGACCTCGGCGTCCTCGAGGGCTACCCGACGGACACCATCCCCCTCTTCACCGACAAGCTCCTCGAGCTGCTGCCGGGCCTGCAGCGGCACGCCTGCTCGCGGGGTCAGGCCGGAGGGTTCGTCGAGCGACTGCGCGAGGGGACCTGGCTCGGCCACGTCGCCGAGCACATGGCCCTCCAGCTACAGACGGAGGCCGGGCACGACCAGCGCCGCGGCAAGACCCGCGGGGTCCGTGGCACCACGGGGCGCTACAACGTCATCTACGGCTACACCGACGAGACGGTCGGGCTGGCTGCGGGCCGTCTCGCCACCCGGCTCGTCAACCACCTCGTCAGCGCCGAGGAGGGCTTCGACTTCGACACCGAGCTCAACGCCTTCCTCCGCCTGGCGGAGCGCACGGCCTTCGGCCCGTCGACGGCCGCGATCATCGAGGAGGCGGTCAGCCGTGATATCCCTTGGATCCGGCTCAACAGCGCCTCCCTCGTCCAGCTCGGCCAGGGAGTGCACGCCCAACGAATCCGGGCGACGATGACGTCCCGGACCGGCGCCCTGGCCGTCGACATCGCCAGCAACAAGGACCTCACGACACAGCTCCTGGCCTCCGCCGGACTGCCCGTGCCGAAGCAGGAGGCGGTCCGCACCACTCAGGCCCTCGTCGAGGCGGCGGAGCGGATCGGCTACCCCGTCGTCGTCAAGCCCCTCGACGGCAACCACGGGCGCGGGGTGTGCCTCAACCTCCAGAACGCCGCCGAGGTCGAGAGGTCCTTCGAGATCGCCCGGGACGAGTCGAAGCGCGGGACGGTGGTCGTGGAGTCGTTCGTCACCGGCCGGGACTACCGCTGCCTCATCGTCGGCGGCCGGATGCAGGCCATCGCTGAGCGCGTCCCCGCTCATGTCGTCGGCGACGGGGAGCACACGGTGGGCGAGCTCGTCGAGCTCACGAACGCCGACCCGCGCCGCGGCATCGGTCACGAGAAGGTGCTGACGAGGATCAGGGTCGACGTGGTCGCCGAAGAGGTTCTCGCCGGACAAGGGCTGCGCCTCGACGACGTGCCGCCGACCGGCGAGATGGTCAAGCTCGCCCTCACCGGCAACATGTCGACTGGTGGGATCTCCGTCGACCGGACCTTCGAGGCGCATCCCGACAACGTCGAGATCGCTGAGGAGGCGGCCCGGATGATCGGCCTCGACGTCGCCGGCATCGACTTCATCTGCCCGGACATCGCCTCGCCGGTCCGCGAGACAGGCGGCGCCATCTGCGAGGTGAACGCGGCGCCCGGCTTCCGGATGCACACCCACCCCACGGTCGGGGTGCCGCAGTTCATCGCCAAGCCCGTCGTCGACCTGCTGTTCCCCCCGGGAACGCCGTCGCGGGTGCCGATCATCGCCGTCACCGGCACGAACGGGAAGACGACGACCTCCCGGATGATCGCCCACATCTTCAAGGGCCTCGGCCGCAAGGTCGGCATGACCTCCACCGATGGGATCGTCATCGACGAGCGCCTCGTGATCAAGGCGGATGCCTCCGGCCCGAGGTCAGCCCGGATGGTCCTGCAGAACCCCCGGGTCGACTTCGCCGTCATGGAGGTCGCCCGCGGCGGCATCATCCGCGAGGGGCTGGGCTACGACCGCAGCGACGTCGCGGTCGTCACGAACGTCTCCCCCGACCACCTCGGGCTGCGGGGCATCGACACCGTCGAGCAGCTTGCAGCCGTCAAGGCCGTCGTCGTCGAGGCGGTCCCCCGCAACGGGTTCGCCGTCCTCAACGCCGACGACCCGCTCGTCCGCCGGATGCGGCGCCGGTGCTCCGGCGACATCGTCTGGTTCTCCCTCGAGTACCCCGGCAGCGAGAGCCGTGAGTTCATCGAGAAGTACTGCCGGCGCGGTGGGCGCGCGGTCGTCCTCGAGCAGACCGACCGCGGAGACATGATCGTCATCCGGCACGGCCGGCGCAGCATGCAGCTCGCGTGGACCCACCTGCTTCCCTCGACCTTCGGGGGCGCCGCGCGGTTCAACGTCGCCAACGCCCTCGCCGCGGCCGGCGCCGCCTTCGCGGCCGGGGCGCCGCTGCACGACATCCGTCAGGGCCTGCGCACCTTCACGACGAGCTACTACCTCTCGCCCGGCCGGATGAACCTCGTCAACGTCGACAACGTCGAGGTCTTCATCGACTACTGCCACAACCCTGCCGGCATGCGCGCCGTCGGTGAGTTCGTCGAGAGCTACGCCGAGCAGAACGACGGCCGCACCGACCTGAACATGTCGAGGATCGGCATGATCGGCGCCGCCGGCGACCGACGCGACGAGGACATGCGCGAGCTCGGAGCCGTCGCCGCCCAGCACTTCGACGTGATCGTCGTCCGCGAGGACAACCGCCGCCGTGGCCGTCTGCCGGGCGAGACGGCCGCCCTCGTCGCCGACGGCGTCCGGCAGGCCATGGCCGAGGGAGCCCGGTGCCGCCAGGTCGAGGTGGTCCTCGACGAGGTCGATGCCGTCAACCACGTCATGACCCGGACCAACCCCGGCGACCTGGTCGTGATGTGTGTCGACCAGCACGCCCAGGTGCTTGCCGAGCTCGAGAACCGCACCAAGCACGCCCAGGCGGGCTCCCACGCGAGCGAGATCGCCGGCGACCCCGACCTCGACCCGGCCGAGCTCGCCGTGACGGCGGAGGCGGAGGGTGTGGAGGCCGAGGAAGAGGCGATCGGCGCGAGCCCGACGCCGGAGGAGCACGTCGTCGGGCTCGACCAGCGCCACGAGCCCGCCGCCGCCGAGTAGCCAACGAAGCGCAAGAGGTTTGAGCTCGAGTACCAGGCGGAGTTGTCGCGTAACGAGGGGTCGACACGGCGAGTAGCTGACGTATCGGCGGACCCGCGGGCAGGCTCAGCTTCCCGAGCGAGCCCGCACCTCGTCGGCATACCCGTGCAGGGCGCGCCGGTATGCCGTGCTGTCCTCGTCCGCCGCATGGTCCAGGAGCGCGTCGACGAGGTTCGCCAGCGCCTCGTGCACCTGGCCGGAGTCGAACAGGGCCAGGGCCCGCAGCGCGGCCACGGAGGCACTGCCGGGGTAAAAGGCGTCGACCTCGTCGAGGAGGTGGAGGGCCGCGTCGGGCCGGCCGAGGTTGCGATGGCTCGAGGCCGCCTGGATCTGCGCCCGGTGCCGGTGCGGTTCGCGCAGGCCGCCCTCCAGAGCAAGGTGGTAGAGCGAGACGGCTTCGACCTCGCGCCCCGCCGCGTCCAGGGCGCTGGCCAGCTCGAACACCAGCCTCGGGTCGTCCGGGTGGGCGTTTCTCAGCCGCTCGGCCATGGCGATCCGCTCGCCCTCGTCGGGAGTGGCCCACAGCGCGGCGATCTCGCCCTCCGCCTCGTGCTCGCCCCGGGCGGCGACGACCTTGCGCCGGACGGTACGGGAGTCGTCGGCAGTCGCTCCCAGCCCATGCAGCCACTCCGCGATCTCGGCGCGCTGCTCATGGCACATGAGGGCCACGACGTCACCGTCCCCGACCGAACGCATCATCGCCGTGATGCCCTCGGTCTCGGAGTCGAACGACTCCGTCTCAACGACGCCGACCCGGCCGAGCCCAGCCCGGAGGTGGCCCTCGATGTCCTCGATCGTGCGGCCCCGCAGGTACTTCCGCTTGTGGGCCAGAACCACGTGGTCGGCCCCCTTGCCGGCGAGCTCACCGAGGCCCTGGATGGCCTCGTCGGGGCGGTCCCCCGTCGCGCCGAGGCCCAGGTGGACCCGGCCACCCTGGGCCGTGAGCCCGTGGGCGACCTCGAGGAGCGCCTCCAGGCCGGCCTCGTTGTGAGCCATGTCGAGGATGACCGTGGCGCTGCCGCCCTCGGCCGCCGGCACCGAGTAGGTGTTGAGGCGCCCCTCGTTGAGGACGGGATCGGGCTGGAAGGTGCGCAGTCCCTCGACGACGGCGGCCCGCGGCATACCCAGTCCGAGAGCAGCCGCGGCGCCAGCGAGGGCGTTGGCGATGTTGTGCCTCGCCAGCCCGGAGAGGGTGACCGGCACGTCGACGACCTTGGCGAGGCGGTCGGGGTCGGCACCCGGCGTGAGGACGACGATGTCCCCGTCGAGGACGGTGATCCCGCGGCCGCCGGCCGACAGCGACTCGCGCAGCGCCGGCGCATCCGGGTCGAGGCTGAAGGCCCACGGCTGGGCGCGGACGCGGTGCCGCATCGGCCAGACCCGCGGGTCGTCGCCGTTGAGGACGACCCAGCCCCCGGCTTGGTGATCGTCGTGACGATGGCCGTGACCTCGGCGAGCTGGTCCAGGGTGTCGATCCCCTGGAGGCCGAGGTGGTCGGCCGTGACGTTGGTGACGACGCTGACGTCGTTCGTGGAGATGCCCATGCCCTTGAGCAGCATCCCGCCCCGGGCCGTCTCGAGCACCCCCACCTCGAGGCCCGGCGTCGCGAGGACCGCACGGGCGCCTGCAGGGCCGGAGAAGTCGCCCTCCTCGATGGTCTCCCCCATGACGACCACACCGGAGGTCGAGCTCCAGGCGGTCCTGAGCCCGGCCGTCATGGCGATGTGCGCCACGATGCGCGTGGTCGTCGTCTTGCCGTTGGTGCCGGTGATCGAGACGACCGGCACTCGGGGGGCGATGACGGTGGAGTCGGGACCCGGTTCCACGGACCGGACCCGCTCCGCGGCGGCCGCGATGGTGCCCCCGACCTGCTCGGCCCCGGCGGTGAGCAGAAGCTCCAGCACCGGTCCGACCTGCTCGCCCGTGGCCTGGCCCCAGCCCCGGTGTCGCCACGGCAGCGCGACGACGATGTCCTCGACCGTGCTGCCGGTGCGGGTGCGTACTCCCAGCCGGTTGACGCCGACGCCGCTGGCCACCCGCCGTACGACGTGGGCGGCGAGGCGCAGGACGAACCGCTGGCGCTGGGCCGTCCCGGGCGCTCCGGGCCGGGACGACCCGAGCCCGAGTCGCCGGGCGAGGTCAGACGCGGCGCGCTTCTCGAGGGCGAGGTAGCCGGGAACCCGGAGGCTGACCTTGACCGCCGGACGGGAGAAGTAGAGGTTCGGCCCCTCGAGGACACGGACCTCCGTGACCGTGACGCCCGGCGCGCCGGAAGCGCCCGGCGAGGCCCTCTCGGCGACCGATCTCATGCGCGGGAGCCTAGTGCTCGAGCCGCGCCTCCCGCGTGCGGCGCCGGTCCCCGGGCCGGCGGCCACCCGGCATACGCAGGGGGTGGGGCGATTGCGGAGGGCGCGTCACTGGCCCATCGCGTGGACGCCACCGTCGACGTGGACGATCTCGCCCGTCGTCGCCGGGAACCAGTCGGAGAGGAGGGCGACACAGGCTCGCGCCGCGGGCACCGGGTCGGTGCGGTCCCACCCGAGCGGTGCCCGCTCGTCCCAGGATCCGGCGAGCTGCTCGAAGCCGGGGATCGACTTGGCCGCGGTCGTGCCGATCGGTCCCGCCGAGACGAGGTTGACCCGCACCCCCTTGGGGCCGAGGTCGCGCGCGCAGTAGCGGCTCGTCGACTCGAAGGCGGCCTTGGCCACCCCCATCCAGTCGTAGACGGGCCAGGCGTACCTCGCGTCGAAGGTCAGCCCGACGACGCTGCCGCCGTCGGTCATGAGGGGCAGCGCGGCCACGGCCAGGGCCTTGAGCGAGTAGGCCGACGCGTGCATCGCCGTCGCCACGTCGTCCCAGGTGCCCTCGAGGAAGTTGAACGCACCCTGGGGTGCGAACCCGATCGAGTGCAGCACGCCGTCAAGCCCGTCGAGGTGCTCCTTGGTCCGCTCCGCCAGCGTGTCGAGGTGCTCCTGGTTCGTCACGTCGAGCTCGATCACTGCCGGGGTCGTCGGCAACCGCTTGGCGATCGTCTGGGTGATCCTCATCGTCCGGCCGAAGGAGGTGAGCACGACCTGCGCACCCTCGTCCTGGGCCAGCTTGGCGACGTGGAAGGCGATGGAGGAGTCCATCAGTACGCCGGTGATGAGCAGTCGCTTGCCCTCGAGGATTCCCACGGTCTTGTCTGCCTCTCTTCGTGCTGCTGGTTGGGGGGTGCGGGGGTCAGGCGGTTGGGCAGGTCGCGGGGGATCGGCCCTGGTCAGTGGCCCATGCCGAGGCCGCCGTCGACGGGGATGACGGCGCCGGTGATGTATGCCGCGTCAGGGCTTGCGACGAACCGCACCACCTGCGCCACCTCCTCGACGGTCGCGAACCGGCCTGCGGGGATGGAGGCGAGGTAGGCCTTCCGGACGTCCTCGGGCAGGACGTCGGTCATGGCGGTCTCGACGAAGCCGGGGGCAACGACGTTGGCGGTGATGCCCCGCCCGCCGAGCTCGCGAGAGATCGAGCGGGCCAGGCCCACGAGGCCGGCCTTGCTCGCGGCGTAGTTCGCCTGCCCGGGTGACCCGTAGAGACCGACGACGCTCGAGATCAGGACGATCCGGCCGCGGCGCAGGCGGATCATCCCCTTGCTGGCCCGGCGGGCGCAGCGGAAGGCGCCGGCGAGGTTGGTGTCGATCACGTCGTCGAAGTCCTGGTCGCTCATCCGCATGAGGAGGCCGTCCCGGGTGATGCCGGCATTGGCGACGAGCACCTCGACGGGGCCGCCGAGCAGCTGCTCGGCCTCGTCGAAGGCCGCGTTGACCGACGCGCTGTCGGTGACCTCGCACGGGACGGCGCGAAGGCCCTCCGGCGGCTCGCCGGAACGGTTCGTGATGACGACGTCGTCACCGGCTTGCGCGAACGCGGTGGCGATGGCCAGCCCGATCCCCCGGTTGCCACCGGTGACGAGGACCTTGCGTGGCGCCGCTGCGTCTGGCTGCGTCATCGTCGCTCCGTTCCCGGTGCTCGTCGTCCTGCTCAGGGCCCCTGCGGGAGCGACGCTAGCCGACTACTCCCGGGTACGTCGCGCCGCCGGCCCCGGCGTAGCCTTGAAGGGTGAAGCACAGCGATGCCCACGGCTACGGCGGGAGCTCTGGCCAGCCTCCGGTCCAGTCCGTGACGAGCGCACCTCCGTCGGTCGCCGACGACCAGGGCGTCCGGATGCGCCGCTACCTCATCGCCATGGGCCTGCGCGTGGTGTGCTTCGTCCTGGCCATCGTCACGTCTGGCTGGGTGCGGTGGACCCTCGTCGTCGCTGCCGTGGTCCTGCCCTACATCGCCGTCGTCCTGGCCAACGCGGTCGGGCCGCGCTTCGGTGAGTCGCTGACCCCGGTGGTCCCCGTGATCGAGGAGCGGCCGGCCCTGACAGGGATCGTCGCGAGTCCCGACTGGAACGACGGGCACGACGGGGGCATGGCCCACGACCCGCGCAACCACGGCGACACGGCACCCTCTCCGCACGACGGATGAGCATCATGGGGCTCGACCCCTCGTCCGGCGAGCTCGTCTGCAGCTCCAAGGGCTGTCGACGGACCGCCACCCGGGCGCTGCTCTGGAACAACCCGAGGCTGCACGCCATCGAGCGGCGCAAGGTGTGGCTCGCGTGCGACGAGCACGTGACGTCGCTCGGCGACTTCCTGTCGGTGCGGGGCTTCCTCAGGGACACCGTCGACGTGGCCGCGCTCACCGACGCCCACGGCTGAGCCGTCTGCGTCCCCCAAGTGCTGGCCGGGGTGTCGAGTCCGACCGGGGTCACTCCACACGCTGGGTCACTCAGCACACGTTCGGTGACTCAGCACACGTTCGGTGACTCAGCACACGGCATACCGTGTGCTGAGTGACCCAAGCTGTGCTGAGTGGGTGACAGCCCGCTCGGTCAGGGTCAGCCGACCCAAGTTTGCTGAGTGACCCAAGCTGTGCTGGTGGGTGACGACGCGGGGCCGGTCAGCCGCCGATGCTGGACATCGGGCGGTCGGGCTGGTGGAAGTCCGGTGCGTCGATGCCATGGCCCCGGGCCTTGCGCCACATCTCCCCACGGATCAGGCCGGCGACCTCCTCGTCCGTGGCACCCTCGCGAAGGGGTCCGCGCAGGTCGGTCTCGCGGTTGGAGAAGAGGCAGTTGCGCACCTGGCCGTCGGCCGTGAGCCGGGTCCGGTCGCAGGCGGCGCAGAATGGCGCGGAGACGCTGGCGATGATCCCGACCACCGCCGGCCCACCGTCGACGAGGAACCGTTCGGCCGGCGCACTTCCCCGCTCGCCGTCCGGCAGGGCCGTGAGGGTGAACCGCTCGGAGAGCCGCTCCCGGATCTCGTCGGCGCCGATCATCTCGGCACGGTCCCAGGCGTGCTGGGCGTCCAGCGGCATCTGCTCGATGAAGCGCAGCTCGTAGCCGCGCTCGAGGCACCACGAGAGGACGTCGGCGACGCTGTCGTCGTTGATCCCCCGCATCGCCACGGCGTTGACCTTGACAGGCGTCAGACCCGCCCGGGCCGCGGCGGCGAGGCCCTTCTCGACGTCGGCGAGCCGATCACGCCGGGTCAGCCGGGTGAAGGTCTCGGAGTCGATCGTGTCCAGGCTGATGTTGACCCGGTCGAGGCCGGCGGCGGCGAGCCGTGCAGCCACGCGCTCGAGGCCGACACCGTTGGTGGTCATGGCGACCTGCGGACGCGGGTCGAGCGCCGCGATCCCCGCCACCAGGTCGACGAGCGAGCGGCGCAGCAGCGGCTCTCCCCCGGTCAGCCGCACCTGGCGCACGCCGAGCCCGACGAAGACCGCAATGACCCGCAGCATCTCCTCGTCGCTGAGCATCTCCTCCTTGGGCATCCACGGCAGGCCCTCGGCCGGCATGCAGTACGTGCAGCGCAGGTTGCAGCGGTCGGTCACCGAGACCCGCAGGTCACGTGCCACCCGGCCGAACTGGTCCGGCAGTGTGCCCGCAACCCCGGAGCGCACGTGCGGCGTCGGCAGGGTCGTCATACCCACCATTCTAGGCGTCCGCCAGCGGAGATAGCGTCGGTGCGTGGTCCGCACGCTGTTCACCCCTCGTTGGCTGCTCGCGCTGCTCGTGGCGGTCGCCTTCGCGGTCGCGTGCGTCCTGCTCGGCCGTTGGCAGTGGGGGCGTTACGAGGACAAGCGGGTGCGCGCCGACGCCGTCGCGGCACACTACAACGCCGCCCCCGTCCCGCTGACCTCCGTGTTGAGCCGGCTTCCGCCGAGCGAGGACGAGGAGTGGACGAGGGTGAGCGCCACGGGCCGGTATGCCGGGCCGCAGCAGCTGCTCGTCCGCAACCGCTCGCTCGAGTCCACGCCGGGACTCGAGGTGGTCGTGCCACTCGACACCGACGGGCTTCGCCTCCTCGTGGACCGCGGCTGGGTTGCGAACGCCGACTCAGCCGCACAGCTGCCCGCCGTGCCGGCCGCTCCGGACGGCTCCGTCACCGTCCGGGGGTGGCTGCGGCACGGCGAGGTCGACCTCGAGAAGACTCTGCCCGCCGGGCAGCTCGCGAGCATCAACATCGCCCAGGCCCAGGCGCAGGTCGGTGGGCAGCTCCTGGACGCCTATCTCGTGCTGGACTCGGAACAGACAGCGGGCGGCACCGTGCCCCCGCGCCCGGCTCCGCTGGAGAAGCCGCAGGGAGACCTGGGGCCGCACCAGGCCTATGCGTTCCAGTGGTGGTTGACCTCCGTGTTCGGCTTCGTGCTCGTGGGCCACCGGCTGCGGCTGGTGCGCCGGCTGGAGCCGGTGGCCCAGGAGCATGAAGCGGAAAGCGGTGGTGACGGTCAGTCCGCCGAGGAGCTGGCGCCGACGCCGAGACCTCGCAAAGTGCGGATCTGGGACGAGGAGGACGCCTGACGCTCGGACACCGCGTAACGCACTCCGGTAACGCACGCCCGTCAGGCGCACCCGTCGCCCGACCTCCGACCCCGGACCCCGACTCCCTCTACTCCCGACCCGGCGGCATCCGGCCAGCCGACGCGCGGGTCAGAGAGGCTGGTCGGCCAGCTCCGAGGCCTCCGAGGCGAACTGGGTGTGGTAGAGATCTGCGTACAGCCCGCCGAGCGCGAGCAGCTCGTGGTGACGGCCGCGCTCGACGATGCGACCGTCCTCGACGACGAGGATCTGGTCGGCCCCGCGGACCGTCGACAGCCGGTGGGCGATGACGATCGAGGTCCGGCCGGCCAGGGCCGCGTCGAGGGCCCGCTGGACAGCCGCTTCCGACTCGGAGTCGAGGTGCGCGGTCGCCTCGTCCAGGACGATGACCCGCGGTCCCTTGAGGAGCAGCCGGGCGATGGCCAGCCGCTGCTTCTCTCCGCCGGAGAGGCGGTGGCCGCGGTCGCCGACGACGGTATCGAGGCCCTCGGGCAGGGCGTCGATGAGCCGGATGATCTGGGCCGCCGCCAGGGCCTCGAGCATCTCCTTCTCGGTCGCCTCCGGACGGGCGTAGGTAAGGTTGGCGCGGATGGTGTCGTGGAAGAGGTGCGCGTCCTGGGTGACGACACCGATCGAGTCGTGGATGGACTCCAGGGACACCTCCCGCAGGTCCGTCCCGCCGACTCGCACGACTCCCGAGGTCGGGTCGTAGAGCCGGGACACGAGCGAGGTGATCGTCGTCTTGCCGGCGCCGCTGGGCCCGACGAGAGCGACGAGCTGGCCCGGCTCCGCGACGAACGAGACATCATGCAGGACCGGCTCTCCCGCGCCGCGGTCACCGGATGCGGTCGTCTCCAGCGAGGCGAGCGAGACCTCGTCCGCGGAGGGGTAGCGGAACGCCACCGACTCGAGCTCGACCTCGAGCGGCCCGTCGGGCAACCGCTCGGCGTCGGGCTTCTCCGCGATGAGCGGCTCGAGGTCGAGAACCTCGAAGACCCTCGCGAAGGAGACCAGTGCGGTCATGATGTCGACCCGCACGTTGGACAGCGCCGTCAGCGGAGAGTAGAGGCGCGCCAGGAGGGCTGCCAGCGCGAGCAGCGTTCCGACCGTGAGCAACCCGTTGACCGCCATGACGCCGCCGAAGCCGTAGACCATCGCCGTCGCAAGGGCGGCCACCAGCCCGAGCGCCACCAGGAACACCGTGCGGTTCATGGCGATGCGGATGCCGCTGTCGCGCACCTTGGCGGCCCGCTCGGCATACTCGGCGTCCTCCCGGCCCGGGCTGCCGAACAGCTTGACGAGCAGCGCCCCCGCAACGTTGAAGCGCTCCGTCATCCGGCTGCCCATGTCGGCGTTGAGGTTCATCTGCAGCGCCGACAGGCCCGCCAGCCGCCGTCCCATGAGCCGGGCCGGGATGAGGAAGAACGGCACCAGGGCCAGCGCGGCCAACGTCAGCTGCCACGACAGGCTCGCCATGGCTCCGACGATGAGGACGAGCGAGACGGCGTTGCTCACGACGCTGGAAAGCACGGACGTGAAGGCCTGCTGGGCGCCGATGACGTCGGAGTTGAGGCGGCTGACCAGCGAGCCGGTCTGCGCCCGGGTGAAGAAGGCGATCGGCTGGCGCAGGACGTGGGTGAAGACCTGGGCGCGCAGATCATAGATCAGCCCTTCGCCGATGCGGGCGGAGTACCACCGCTGCAGCATCGTCAGGCCGGCGTCGGCGATGGCGATCGCGGCAATGAGAAAGGAGAGCCGGATGACGACTCCCGTGTCCTTCGGGGTGACGCCCCGGTCGATGATGTCGCGCAGGAGCAGGGGCACAGCCACCATGAGGAAGGCGTCGAAGACGACGACGACGAGGAAGAACACGATGGCTCCGGTGTAGGGGCGCGCGTAGCTCGCGACCCTCCTCGTCGTGCCGGGCGCCAGCCTCAGGTCCTTGACCGAGGAGTCCTTGGTGAGGGACCGGAGCATCACCCACTGCGAATGGCTCACCACCGCCTCCTCGTCATGGGCTCGTCAACGCACCCAGCCGGGGGCGCTATTCCTCGGTATGCCGTGGGCTGGGCTGCCGCGGCCGGCTGCACTGCCGCCACGCCAGGGTCTTGAGCAGCCGGGCCTGCGCCTGGCGCTCGACGACGTGCTGTTCGGGCGGTGTGGCCGTGATGGCGTTGCGCAGCAAGGCTTTCAGCTCGCGCAGCGCCTGTTCGGGAGCCGCGAGCAGCGCGTCGACGAGGTCCTTCGTCGTCGCCTCCAGCGCCGCAACCGGGACGGCGGTCGACGCGAGCCCGATGGCCACGGCCTCCTCGGCGCCGACGAAGCGCCCCGTGGCACAGATCTCCAGGGCCCGGGCGTACCCCGCGAGCCGGACCAGCGGCGAGCTGCCGGCCAGGTCGGGGACGAGGCCCAGGCTCGTCTCGCGCATCGCGAGCCGGGCGTCGTCCGCCACGACGCGCAGGTCGGCGGCCAGCGCCAGCTGGAAGCCGGCGCCGACGGCGTGTCCCTGCACGGCCGCGACGACGACGGCCGGCAGCGAGGCCCACACCGTGAACCCCTTCTGGAAGTCGGAGATCGCCTCATCGAGACCCACGCCCGAGCCCGCGGCGAGCGACCGGAGATCCGGCTCTCCCGGCATACCTCCCGGTCGGAGCAGGTCGCGGTGCAGCCCGGCCGAGAACGACGGTCCCTCGCCGCGCAGGACGACCACCCTCACGTCGTCGGGCGTCTGCTCGCCGGCCCGGGCCAGCGCCGCCCACAGGGACGGCGTCTGCGGGTTGCGCTGGTCGGCACAGGTGAGGGTGACGGTCTGGACGGGCCCGTCCCGGGTGACCCGGAGCCAGGGATGAAGCTCGTCGTCGCTCACGTCGGCAGGCTATCGGTCACCCGACGGGGTGCTCCCGCCGCGGGCCCTCTGCCGCGGGCTGAGGCCGAGACAGGTCCACGACGGTCGTGCCGGCGCTCGTCGAGGGCGTGCCGAGGTCCGCGAGCGCCAGCCCGGCTCCCGCGAGGTCGACGACCCGGCCGACGAGGCGTTCCGGTCGCAGCCGCCCGGCGACGATGAGGTCGAGCATCGCGGGGTACTCGTGGGCCGCCATCCCGTGCGAGCCGTGGATCTCCAGCTCCTGGGCGACGACGAGGTCCATGGGGATGGGCGGCGTCGCGGCCGGCCCGAAGAGCAGGCCGACCTGCACGTGGCGTCCCCGCCGCCGGAGGGAGCGCACCGAGGCGACGGCGGTGGCGGCAGACCCCACGGCGTCGAGCGACACGTGGGCGCCTCCGCCCGTGATGTCGCGGACCGTGCGCGCCACCTCCTCGTTGTCCATCCCCGACCCGTCGACGACGGCCTCGGCGTCGAGCTCCTGCGCCCGGGTCAGGACCACCGGCGAGACGTCGACGGCGAGCACGCGGGCGCCCAGGGCCACGCCGATCAGCACGGCGG
>JAABUY010003038.1_pt1 | contig 19027 bp, 31 predicted proteins | sample 5560271 | NCBI WGS metagenome assembly JAABUY01 (sample SAMN10711886, study PRJNA513374) | rock metagenome | isolation source: Antarctica rocks | place: Antarctica: Victoria Land, University Valley
TGATGACCAGCGAGGCCATCATCTGCGACGCGCCCGAGCCGGCCAAGGCGATGGGCCCGCCCGGCGGCGGCATGGGCGGCATGGGCGGCATGGGCGACATGTACTGAGCGCGCCGTGCTAGGGGTAGGGCATGGACAGGGTAGGCGCCGCGCCGCGCCAGGGGTATGGACATGGACTGAGCAGCGCGCGGCGTGCGGCGGGGCCCCGCGCGGTAGGTGAGCGGGCCGGCTGGTTGCTGAGCGCTGCCGGGCGGATGCGAGGGTTCGGGCAGATGCCAGGCTTGCTGCCAGCGCAGGAGCCGCCTGTGCCGCGGCGAGGCATCTGGGGGCAGCGGCCGGCCGCCCCGGCCGCTGGCGGACTGCAGATGGGCGCCCTGCCGCGGTTGGTAGTGGCGGCGCTGGTGACAGGCATGGCGACACTACCAAGCATGCATGCTAAGGGCGAAGCCGCTCTGTGGGCTGCAAAGCCTGTTTATTAGGAGGCGACTGCGAGGCAGGCCTGACATCCGCCAGCCTGCAATAGGGCAGTGCGCTCGCGCCCAGCCTCTCGCCTGCGTCTCCCAACCCACAAACGCATGCTGCGATGTTGAGGCTAGTGGTTGCAGGGGTTTATGCATCAACAGTGTCTTAGGGTGGTTGAGCTCTGCAACGGGGGTCTGGTGGTGGGACGGGTCACTGGACGCTATATCTTGCCTGTGGGGGTTGGAAGCAGTGCTTGCAGCTCTGCTCAGCCTGCGGCTGCTCCAGGGCAGCAACACGCGGCGCCTGGACATGCCGGCAGCGCGTTGCACAGCGCGTTGCACAGCGCGTTGCACAGGGCGTTGCATAGGGCGTGCTGCGGCTGCTCGCCTGGTTTGCTGGCGCCGGGATGGGGGCAGCTGGGGCGCTTTTGTTTTACTGCTAGAACTTGCGCAGGTTGCGCGTGTGTCTGCTTGCCGTGCCATTCTTTCAGAGTTTGCGCGGCCCCTGCGGGACTGTTGGGGTATCCTTGTGCGCGCTCGGGGTGCTGAAGTGGGCGTAGGGCATGCAAGGCATGGGATGCTCTGCATGTGCTAGGCCGCTGCACAGCCACCGCTGGCGGCAGGGGTGGATGTGGACAGGGTTGCGGGCTGGCCATGAAGCTGCTGCACAGTTGTAGACCCTGCCCGGATGCGCAAGGGTAGACTTATGGCTGCATGAACACACACAGCACATCAACTTGTCACCTTGGCCCCGGAACGGCTTCTCAGTATGACAGACGACGCAAGCCTGTCAGCGCGGCTTGATTGTCACGGTGAACTCACATGCGGGCGGCACAGCCGCCTCTGCGGTCACCGCGGCATCCACGCCCAGATGCGCCAGCGCTCCTCGGACCTGGACAGATTGCAAACATTCTTACGCCTGCCCGGCATGACTCAGCAAGTCAGGCCAAAGGCTCGCTGCTGGCTTTCAGCCAAGCGGCGGCTATCAGGCGGCAGCTACGTATCCGCGGACTTCAGCACTTGTATGTAAAAAGGAGTCACCACAGCATTTGCGCAGTGCAAGCACCAGCGCGCGGGCCAGGTAACGTGTCGCGCTCTCAGGCACGCCGACGAATGACAGGAGCCGCAGAGACAGCCACGAGAGCCAGCCGGCGCCGCGCGCGCGCACCAGCGCGCAGGGCAGGACCAGGTAGTCGCGAGCCAGCTCGGACACGCCGGCGACCGGCGCCGGCGCGCCCGCGCCCGGCGCCGGCGGCGGGTCCACCGACAGCTTGGCCAGCCAGCGGAACGTGTTGTCCTTCAGCACAAAGGTGCCGCGGTGGTTGGTGCGCAGGTTGTCCACCTGCGCGCGCCGCAGCATGTCCTTCTATGGACTACTGTCAACTGGCTGACAGAGTCCACACTGCGAGGTGCCTCACGCCGTTGCAAAGCGCTTCGAGTATATATTGGAAGGACTGTGACTTGAGACGCAGAGCAACGCGAGCAATCAGAGTCTGGAAGAAAAGCATGGATGCCGCTTGGGCCGCTACTGCCTTCCACGCTCTGCAGTGCTGTCTGTGCGGTGCGGGTGCGGGGCGGGCCTGCTTGCGGAAGACCTCCATCCAGAACTCCTTGCACACAAACTTGATGACGTCCAGCGGCTCGCCCAGCCGCGCGCGGTTCGCCGTGTAGCGCTCGGCCAGCTGCCGCCCCGTCCGGAAGCCTGCTTGCACCAGCGCGGCAGGTAAGCTGCTTGCAGACTTTCTGCTACAGTCAAGCACACGCCTGCTTCTTGCGGCATACATGCTTTGTATATGGCTTACGCGACCCATACATGCACGCTGCACGAAGTGGTTTGCTCACCAAGCCACAGAGGCCGCCTGGCTTTTCTTACTGCTGCCTGCCAAGCTTAAGATAGCGCAATAGGCCTCTTTTTAGTACCCATTATAGCTCTGCCGTGCCGGCCACGCAATGCTGGGCGCACCGATGGCATCAACTGCCGCAGCCGGCGGCACGCGACTCTGGCGGCCATATGCGCGCACCAGCTCCAGCGACAGCAGCTCCAAGCATGACTCGGAGCACTGCCGGCCCTTCACCAGAGACATACAGCGCGCTGTTCAATCGCGTTCACATGCGCATCCACTGGCTCGGTGCGCGCGTGGACCGCCACGCCGCGTGAAAGAACTAAAGCAGCGCCCAGCACATTGCTGTCGCGCCACAACTGCAGCGCACACCGGAACTTCGGGTGGGGCAATGTAAAATGAACACCTTACGCCACCTGAGTATGTTGCACAACTCAAGCCTAACGCAATGCCTAATGCTTCACTGTCCTTGATGCGTGATTGCAAGGCCGTATGGCTGCACAGGCCGACAGGCAAGGTGCGCTGCTACGCAGTTGTATACGAGCACAGTTGATAGTCACTCAGCGGCACTGAATGAGTCCCTCCGTGCGCAGCGCAAGTTTACCCGCCAAGCGCGAACGGTTAAGTGATCATTTGAAAGCCTTGCAGACAGCTGGAGCAATGGGTAACTTCGACTTCCGGCGTTGAGGCTGGTCGAGAGCACGACGGCGACTCGGGGTATAGCGCAATTCAGTCAGAAGAGACGCACAGGCTTAGTAGTGCGCTTCAAGGAAGCCAGCAAAAGCTGGCACCTCGGCCTCTTGCCTTGGACAGCGGTCTGTGAGTCGCCTCTTGGTTTGCGCTTGCTGTGCCTTCCTCTTGCTGTCCAGACATTCTGGAGCCAAGGAGACCGCGCTTGCCACCTTTCCTCATAAGGAAGTGCGCCCCGCATACCTGCAGGATCCTTAGTTGCACCGTGCGCAATATCATCAAGGCTCTGCTACATAATGCGCAGGAAGATGGCTGGCACCCGCCTGTTGACCCTGTTGGTGCTGTTGATGGCTGCCGCCGCATACGGCCGCACATTCGGCCCCGCACCCGCGCCCGCACCGTCTTCATCAGGCACGGTTTTGTGCCTGAAGGGGTGTAAGGTAGCTCCTGTAAACAGCACTGGTAACAGTACATGGCACGCATAAACATGTCGAAGTGCAGCCGTGCACTTCAGCCTCACTGTGTCAGTGCCGCCACGGGGCGCTCCTAACAATGCTGCCTGCCCGTCTGCCTGGTTTGCGTGCTCAGACCTGCAGCTGCATATGTGGCGCGGTTGTCCTACCTGGTTGCCTGCGCCACGCCTTGATGACCTATACGGTGCGACGTCTGTGCATATGCCTGACGAGCACCGATGGGCTGCAGGTTGCATCAACCATTTGGCTGACCTCGCGCAGCACTGCAGCGTATTTGTCTCTAATGTGACGGTGCGCGTAAGCTGCCTGTGCACAACACTTTCGAGCTCTGAGGTGAGTAGCAGCTGACGGCCTGTGCGGTCGACAGGCCCAGGCAGGCTCAATTCCGACAGACCCCACCGCGGCCCAGGTGAACGCGCAGGTAGCCAGCCAGCAGACCAAGCCCAGCCCCGCGTACGCCCCCGCGCAACCCTATCCTGCCAGAGCCTTTGCCTGGTTGTGCAGTGTCTCAGCTGCTGAAGTGCCTTGCCTGGCTGCACGAGTGATCACGCCTGCGGCGGCGGCAGGTGCTGCCTGGCGCTGCGCGGCTTTGTCGGCCCCGCCTGCTACTGCGACCCGGTGACGCTGCAGGTCGTGTCCGGCCAGGGCCTTGGCCCCGGGGAGCTGCGCACGGTCATGCGCGCCGCCACGCAGGGCTGCGGGCTGAAGGGCGCGCTGGACGCCACCTGCTGAGCTGCCCTACAGCGGGCCCAAGCAATACAGGATGGCCTGGGGCGCGTGCCTGCTTAGAGGTGCTGCGCTGTAACTAGCGGTGCTGAGCTGACATGCTGGGGCGAGCGCCTGACCGCCAAAGCGCGCTACTGCTACTGAGCTGCTGTAGCTACTATGGTGTGCAGGTTCCTTGTCTGTGTCTCAAGTGAGTGGGGTGAGAGCTTTTATGCCACGACATGTCCACAGGAACACTGAAACAGCACCTTCGTCAGCACTAGATTCATGTCATGCTGTTGTCCGTGCAGTGCACGACCTCAGGTCACATCACGAGCCCACGCGATGAGCATAGGTGGAGAGCTCCATGGCGGTGATTGCCAGCGCATTCAAAGTCCTTACTCGCAGGCACTCGCTCTCACTCGTCAAGGCTTGCTGACCATCACGAGGAGGCCTACGCTAACTAAATTGAGCCCACTCCTTCACAGCCACTCACTCCCGCCTCATACCCGCCACTCAGCAGCGCGCCTGCACGGCCAGCGCGGCGCCCTCAGCCAGCGGCCGAGGCGCCCGCCGCCTCCCCAGCCAGGAAGGGGTGCACGAGGCAGCTGGCGGCGGTGGGCCGCCGCCGCCACTCCGGCGTCAGCATGGCCGCCAGCAGGCCCCAGCCGGCGCGGTCGCCCGCGTCCAGGAACGCGACCGCGGGCGCCCAGCGCTCGTCGGCCTCGCAGTACTCGCGCGCCGCCAGCACGTCCAGCTGGAACGTGCTCTCCAGCAGCCTGCGCCGCGCCGGCCAAACGCATGACTCTCGCCCGCGGCGCGCCCACAGACAGCGACAGACGCTCAGGAGCTCCCGACGCTGCAAAGGCAGCAGCAGGCGCGTCAGCAAGCATATCACGATGTGGTGCTGCGTACTAAATGCTGTGCAGAACGCTGTTCCACCACATGAGCTCTTCTGCAAGGGCATGAAGGGCAGAGGAGCGCAGAGTCGCACTGTGGCTGCCGGGCAGGCAGCTCAGCAGCCGCTACAGAACGTAGCTGTGGAAGCACCAAGGCAGCGGGGACACACCGCTGCAAGGACGGCCCGTCGATCGACCCCGGCTCGCAGAAGGGCACGAATGCGAGAAAGGCGAGCAGGAGGCCGGCCGCATAGATGTCGTCCGCGACGCCAAAGTTGCGCCGCTCGATCTCCGTGACGGCGCCACCTTGCCGCGCGCGGCTCCACAGGCTGTCCGCCAGCTGGCGCCTGCAGAGCCACACTTGCGATCTGCCTCCCTTCCATGACACCGTGTAAGCGAGCGGGGCCCCGCCTCTGCTGCATCTTGCAAGTGCGGTACTTTCCATGTCAATAGTCACTGAAGCCTGCCCACTCCTGTAGAGCTCAATGCTATATGAGGAAGGAGATATGTGTGCAAGCGCATGCAGCTGGTCATCACACTGCAGGGGTCTTGGAGTCTATGCTGTCAGTGTCTGGGGGCCCGCACAGAGGGTCCTGCACCGCAATGGCTCCGCGGTCCCATATATCCGCCAATGTAGCTCCCCCTGACACAGGGCAGTCAGCGTCAGTCAACTGCAAACTTGCAATGCGCACCGCATGCAGAATGTGTGAAGAAAGAGACAGGTGGACAGGCCGAGAGAGACAGGTGGACAGGCTGAGCAAGACAGGTGGACAGGCCGAGCAATCACTGGACATACCAGCGCGCACAGCACATGCTGCTGCTTGCATAGTGCTGCCCAGAATTGCAGTGAGAAACACACACTTATGTGTGACACTATCCGCCAATGACTGGAAGATTGCAGGTCTCAGAGCAGAAATGCTGTGCAGCTTTGAGTCGTGCAGCATCAAATGCAATGAGGCGCGACAAGGAGACAGGCGTTCGCACCAAAGAGCGCCTCGCTCGAGATGTCCACTGAGAACGCAAGGTCCCTCAGCCTGCGCACAGCACTGCACAGGTGAGTGCAAAGGCCCCAGGCCACTGCCCTGTCCATGCGCCCAAAAGGCACCAAAGCTTATGCAACATGCGCGCACAGTTGCCATGGTTTGCGCTTCCTTGCAGAGAAATTTTGAGAGTAGCAGAACGAGGCTGTCCAGGCCCTATGTGCTGGTGCCCCTGACACAACATGTGTGGTCAAAGCATGTAAGCCTGCCTGTCACTTCCATGGCAGTATATCATGTAACATCGCTCTTGCCTGCCTGTTTGACGCGAGCGATTCACCTCGGCGCTTTCTTTCGCAGCATGGCTTTCTCACGTCTGGCCACTATTTTCTTCAGACATTCCAGCAGCACACGACATGGCGCACTAGTGGATCTAAACAAGAGTTTACGCAATGCAGCAAAGTGGAGCGATCTACTGCGACCAGGCCAGCAGGGGAGTGCGCCTGGCCGTCATGCTCTCGGCGTTCTGCTCGTCCACGCGGTTGAGCAGCACCGACGTCGGCCCCAGCGCCTGGTGCAGGCGCTGCCGGCTGTGCATGAACGCCAGGCCCTGCCCAGGTATCCCCTCTCTCAGATGCTCCCATAGTGCAGCATTGCCACAACATGACATCCAGTATGTCATAATGCCTGAACAGCTTTCATGCCGCGCACAAAGTGAGACTCTTAGACAGAGCCAGGACCAGAGAGCCAATCTTATATGCGCGCCTGCATGACCTGGCGCATGATGCGCAGCACGAACGCGCGCCGCCGCGCCAGCGGCTTGTCGCGGTCCATGCGGTCAAAGAAGTTGCTGCTGCCGACAGCGTGCCCGGCCGCGGTGGCGGCCGCGGCCTCCTGCGCGTACGCTGCCGCGGTGGTCGTCCCGTCGTTGCGGAACACGAGCCACTGCCGCGCTTCAGGACATGTCAGCGCCATGCATGCTGGCACCTAAACAGGCCGAGTGACTGGAGGCTAATGCCAACATTTCAGGCTGATCTCCTCACATGAGGACCGGCCTGTTCGCCCCTGCAGCACCCTGCATGTTGGCATATGTGTGGTCCTGTGGTCATCGTGCAGCTCCTGGCATGCAACCTGACACCCTCGACCAGCAAGATCCACTGCTAGGCTACTGCTAGTGCAGTGCACGGCTTTGTGAGATTGATTCACATGCAGGCAGCACACAGGGCGGCGCGCCTGTTCGCCAGCCGCCGCGCCGCTGCTGGAAACAAAGCCGCCCAGCAGCTTGCACACATGCGGGCTCTCCTCGCGCACGCTGGGCGGCTGCGCGCGCACTGGCACAGTCTGGATGCGACCATTGCGCTCCGCTGCATCGGTGCTGATCCTGATGCGCTCGTCAACCGCCTGACTGCCTGTTGCGCACCATGGTCGGCGTGCACTTTAAGTGCACAAGAATTTGATGATAGCTGCTGGGCAACCTGTTGCATTTATAGCACGCTGCGCGCACACCTGCAGGGAGGCGTGCGCGGCGAGCTCGTTGGCGGCCATGGCGTCCACGGTGTCCGCCGCCGCCGCGCGTGGGTACGCCTGCAGCCCCAAGCCACACAGTATCGCCCCTCCCACGTTTGCTGGCCAAGAAGAGGTAATACGGGAGGAACTTCAGCCGGGACGGCGCCCCATGCGTCAAGTGCATCTCATATGGGTGCCCTGCACGGTGCCAGACAGGTGAAAGCCCAGGGGACCGGCGCGCATAGAACAGCAGAGCAGGGTCGAACAAAGCATGGAGACTGCATGATCAGCAGGCATGAGTGCTCTGAGCAAGGCCGCACCTTCAGCACCACTCGGGTGCCGGAGAGCTTGCCGCGCTTCACGCGCCTGCATCGCGAGCACATTCTCGCGTGTCATACACACTCCCGTCAGGCCATACAAAACGCACTCAAGTTCCTGGCAGGTACAGCCCTCCGCTGGCTGCGCACAAAGCGGGTTGCTGTGGGGTGAGCTGGCGGTGGGAGGCACCCGGCGTATAGGCGGGCAGAAACGCCACCCTCAGTGACCTCCTGGCTGGCTCTCTGCTGCATCGCGCTCAGGTCCAGCCCAGCACTCTGCTGAGCCGCTCCCGCGCTCGGCGCCACGCTTGCTATATTCATAAAGCCCACTGCACCCAGCGTCCGCTCCAGCACAAAATCCTGCATTGCAAAGTCTGCATGGTGGACGGCCCTCCATAACTGATTGCTAGGCAGGCCAGGGCAATACTTTGACGTAGCACAGCAAGGTAAAAGCCCGCAAATCTGCGCGCCTCCGAGTCGAATACAATGATGCTTGCATGTGTTACGCATTGGCCCCTGCGTTGCAGGCAAAGGCTGGTTCTATGATGTTGCTTGAAAGATAACAACTGAGAGCGGGGTCTGCACAGCGCCCTTGCTTCTGGACAACAAGCCAGCCATGCGCTCCGCATAGCAGCAAAGAATTGATCAGCTTCAGCAGCGTTAAAGAGCGGCGGCCTACGTAGGCTCGCAAATGCAGACTCCAGCCTCGCAACTTGTGAGATGCATCAAACGGGTAAAATACCCTGTCCCAAGTTTGAATCAGGGAGGACAGAAACGCCATGATCTGCGACATCAAGTCAGGAGGGGCGCCCCATAGCAGCTCCCGGCACCTCTCATCGTGCTGTTCAGTGCTCGCTGGCGGTGCCAGGCAGAGCGTGGGACTGCTAGGCACGCACGCGACAGTCATGCAGACCCCCAGGGCGCTCGATCAGCCCGCCAACTGCGCGCCAGCACTGGCCTGGGCCAGCAACGTGCTGGGCCTGGAGGTCCATGAGCTTGACCAGGTGGGCAGCGCTCAGCAAGCTCGCGGTCTGCACTATAATTTGCTGTGCTTGCGCGGGCGCATCTGCCCCCTCAGGCCCAATGCAGGCTAAGCCAGCTGAGCGAGCACGGGTGCGGCAGCTGAGGAGCGGCGCCGTGTACCTCCTGTTGCTGCAGGCATACCACCCCGAGCATGGCCAGCTGGCTGAGGTACGTCCTATGGCACTGGCTGCTTCCCACGCAGCTGACGTTCCTTATTACGCTGCTCCAGCACTTGGCCGGCAGCCTGAGCACGGTGTGGGTGCGCTGGCAGCTGCGTGTTGACGTAGCGGCGCAGCACGAGTGCGAGTTTGTGGAAAACTACAAGGCGCTGAAGGCAGGCCTCCAGGCGCTCGGCGTCCCCAAGGTGCGTGTTAGGACAACGCTGAGTGACAGCCCGGCATCGCGTGCACAGTTGCACCTTGCTCTGGCAGTGCGCTGTGTGCCCCAGGCGCTGCACCTGCGACTCTGCTCACTGCTGTGCCTGTGTGCTGCTTCTGCGCGAGCGCTGAGATAGGAGCAGCTCACTTACGCACTGCTCTCGCAGTTCCTGGACTGGCAGCGGCTCATTGCAGCGCCGGCGCCCCACGCGGAGCTCCTGCGCTGGTTCCACTCGCGCTTCGGTGGTGCGCACCCCCGAGCCTCTCTACAGCCCCAACCAAGGCGTGCACTTAGGCGCACGCGCTGCTCAAGAGCGTGACGCCGTCTGCTTGTGTAGCCACTTCAGCGTCCACCGCTCCGGAGAGCCTTACTATCCAAGAACCCGTACACCTAGTGGTGGTTGCCGGTGGCATAAACTCTGTGGACACGCAGAACCACTTTTTCAGCAAATGGCAGGGTGTGCATGCTGCGTGCCGTGGCGCCACGGAGGGATGAAGTTGCACGGCGCCTGCAGGCAGCGCCCCACCGCGCGGCTACCGGCCGCCCTGCGGCGATTCGGCCGCGCTGCCGCGGCCGCAGCCGGCGGAAAAGCTGCGGACGCCGCGTGCAGGTCAAGCCCGGTTTGCACCAGTCGCCGGGGTCGCACGCACGCCCTTTGTGCTTCTGCGCAGCCCTGTTTTGCAAGACAGTGTCTCCTGTAAACATCATAACCTGCTGCAAGGTCGACGACACCCAGTGCCCATGCAGACGCGCTGCTCGTGCGGCTGACTGTGCGTTAAGTGCTTATGCCCCAGCTCGTCTGGGGGACAATTATAGTGCAAGGAATCTTTTATGCATGCATGCCTTTTTTTTTAAACTGCGCTAGGAATTGCTTTGCCTGAATTGCTGTGTCCCAGCTTGTCTGGGGAAGGGTTACAGTCCAAGCTTCTGCATCGCCCGAACTGCTATGCTCCAGCATGTCTGGGGGACGGTTGCAGTGAGGTCCAGGTGACGGCTTATGGCTTCATGTGACACCCTCGGCCTACGGGTATTCCTGGACTGCATCCATAGGAAGCAGGTGCCGGACGATCTTGCATTTGCCCAACAGCATGCTCTCTGAGGCAGGTGGGCAGTTGCATGCGTGTCACGCGTGTGCTGCACATGGTCAAGTGGGCAAATCCCCAAGGAACTGCATATCAAGCACGATTAACTTTCCAACACGCCATGATCAACGCTGTGCCTGTGCTTGCGCACTCATCGTACCAGCAGCAAGCTTAAAGGCAAATGCTGATCGGCACTGCCCACTGGGCAGGGTGGTTGCATGCATCAGGCCGAACTTCTGAGCGTGATGATGCATGTTTGGCATGCCCTGGCTTTGCTAGGTGAAAATGCAGAACTGCAACAAAAGAATCAAAAGCATGCGGGACATGGACAGAGTACGCTGCATGCAAGGGATGCTTACAAAAGCCAAAGGCACCGATGCGCAGTGCCAAAGCGTGTGTTTCTGGCTGTTTGTGTCACTGCGTCCGGCCCAAAGCTCTCGCCGTCAACAGGCTGCAGTGCTTAGCAGTCCAAGCACACCTGCGCAGGAATAATCTCAGCTGACACACCGCGCTTTTGTTGCTGCAACCCTCAAAAAGGGTGCCTTCACAGAGGTGCATTGCCAGCGGTAATCACGGCCTACCTGGTTCAAGTGACCTTGCTCTTGACGGCGCACTCACAAGCACAGCGAAGCACCTTAACAGCCTCATCTGCTGGCAACGTTAAACGACTGCTGGAAGCTGCCGGTGTTGGTCACTAGCTTGGTTTATCATACTCTGCTGGCGAGCACCCTCTGCGGTCTCTCACGCGCGCCGCCTGCGGGTACGCGTTTGCCAGCAGCACCGCAGTGTCCCGGTGCCCCTGGCACCCGGTCAGCGCTTAGTCCGCTGCATAGTCCAAAACACTTCGAAAAAAGTTGGACAGCAGCCAACCTGCAAGACAGCCTTGTGCAGGGCGGTCTGGCCATCGGCGTCCTGCAGCGCCGCGTCCGCGCCGCGCTCCAGCCTGGTTGAGTCAACGGTCAACCGGTCAGCTCAACAGAAGCGCCTGAACACCAGGAAGCATCGGGTGCAAGACCAGGGCGCACAGCAGGCGCGTGACGCTGGTGTGGCCCATGTATGCTGCGCGATGCAGGCTGGTGGCGCCACTGGCGGTCGTGGCGCGGTTGGTGTCGGCACCTGTCACGAGGAGAAATTCGTTGCAGGTAGCCAGCTGGCAGTATAATACGAACAGGATCGCGTAGACAACCCGCGCGGCTGCACTTGCCAACGCGCAACGTGCAACCACCACTGTGTGGCCTCACCAAGGCCCGCAGGAGCAGCAGCAGCCCGAGCGCCACGCACTGCAGCTCACGAGTCAGGCTCGCAGAGTCTCGCACCCGCGTCCAGCAGCATCTGCACTGCCGCGCTGTCCCCCGCACGCGCAGCATAGTGTAGAGGCGTGTAGCCGCTGGCGCCTGGAGCAGCGCTAAGCTCAGGTGCTGCGAACCAAGAGTGACCTGACTGTAACAGCGAGCAGCAGGCGCGCACCGCTTGCTCCATCGCTGTGCACGCAAATCGGCCGCTGCGCCAGCAGGCGCGCAAGCCTCTCAACGTTGCCCGTTTGTGCGGCGGCGCAGGCGCTCCTGGCAAACTCAACCTCCTTGAGGCTCTGCGCGGCCGGCTGCGGAGCCGTGCAGCATGCGCACCCCGACTCCAGGCACGCAGTGCTTGACGCGTGCGCTACTCTCGGCATACGCCTTTTACCTACCTATTCTCATGATATAATTCTGTGGCCTAGGCTGGATTGTGGAAGAAGCAGCCAGCAACCGGACACAGCAAACTAAGAACTATAAATTCTTAATTTGTAAGTGGTTGAACCACTGCACTGGGGGCTTTCTTGTTCACGAGCCCTATGGTGTATGCAGGAACAGGAGACCTGCACAAGTGCATGTATGCTATATATAACATGCAGCGAAGAGTGTGATAACACATGCAGGGAGTTTTCTATGCTGTCAGGACGGCGCTGTCTGGCGTTTGCACCCCGCTGCTGCCACGAAAGTTCCCTGGCGAAACAGTTTGGAGAGCGTGTTAAACATGACACTCACGCCCGCGCAAAAGCCACGGGTCCAGCAAACACTGCTATGCTGCCAAAGACAAGCAGCGAGGTGACGCTGCCCAGCAGAAACAGGAATGCGCCGAATGCGTTGCGCCGGCTCCACCCTGTCGTGCTCTGCGTCCAGGTGATGAAGCGGTCAAAGGCCGGCGCGACGGCAACCGCCAGCGTAAAGCGCAGCGGCCGCACAAAGTTCTGCACCTGCATATGCATTCAGCCACAGCTAGTCAGTCCCATGATGCACAGTAACCGCAGCTCTGCGAGGTAGTGGTGGCAAGCAGCTGGCCGTCGGGGGCGCAGTCAAAGGAGGCGCGGCGGCAGCGCACCGTCCAGAAGCCAGCATAAAATGCCAGGAAGGCCTTCCACTGCCCGGGCATGAGCGGCCCCCGGCCGGTCTGCCGCACAAAGGCGATCCAGGCCACAGCTAGGCCGCCTCCATAGGTGATGTTGCTGATTGTCCCATAGGAGGCCACAGCGCCCAGGCCTGCAGTTGGCAGCCGGACGTGAGACCTGCAAACCAATTTCACATGTAACCAAACTTATCAACGGTGGCAGCGGCAGCGACAGAGGCTGCGCCGCAGGACAAGACTGACCTGGGTAACACCACCGCAAGCCCACAAGTTGGCACCATAGGCGGCAGCAACGGTAGGTAAAGCAGCAAGGCGAGTATAGATTGATATATACCACATGCAGACAGAAATATGTCACATGCAGATCGAAACCGTTGTGCGCAACCATAGCCACTTGCCAGTCTGCTGGCAGCAGACAGAGCAGGAGCAGTAGAGAGCAGAGCATGCTGGTTAGCAGCAGCCACGAGAGCAGCAGAGCAGCGGTGACCCTGCAACCAGACATACAGATGCGTGCTGGACGAGCCACAGCAAATAGTGCAGCAGACAGTGACATTTTCTACCCCCACTCTTCCTCTATACAGCGCCGTGGTTGTCAGCAACAGGAGCAGTACGGAGTTTGCGGCGTACCCAGAGCGGCCAGGCGCTTCTTGTCCATCCCATCTCCGAGGAAGAAGCGCTTCACGCGGCCGGCGAGGCCCGTGCTCTCCCCCGGGGGCTGCGCGGCTGCATCGGCCTGCAGCATACCCGGGTCCGCTGACCCCCCGGGCCTGCCAGTTGGGCCTGGTTCTGCAAAGCCTTCGGCCGCGCTGCACGTGCCGCAGTGCCGCTTGCGCTGTCCCCCTGCACACGGCGTACAAGCGTTGGGCATGCAGCAACGCCAAAGCCCATTCCAATCCCCGGTTGATGGGATGCGTGCAGCGTGCATGCAGGGGGCACACACTTTGGTGTTGCCTGCACGGGGGAGCCGTCGGCTGCAGGCTTGGAGGTCCGCCCGCCACTGCATTTGGCCTTCCTGGCTGTCCGGCTTTGCCTGTAAGCAGGAGCGTGCTGCGCATTGTGTAAAAAAGTCCGTGTTGTGTAAAATCGTCTGTGCAACAGGCGCGCTTGGGTGAGCAACAGCCCGCGGATGCCGCACACAGCAAGGTTACTGGCGAAGTGGGAGCAAGCCTAGGCTTAAGGCAGTAGCATCAGCATCCGCCCCCCGCCTACTAACACCTAACAAGCTCCAGCCCTCCCCAGCAGGGTAAGCCTTGTATTGGAGTGTTTGCGCAGCAGATGCAGGCTTTGCCTACTTGCTGGAAAGCGTGATGTGCCCGTAGATCCACTGACAAAGCTCCGTGGCTTACCGACCAGGCGTGCGGCGGAGCGATGGACGCCCCCAAAGCAAAGGCCGACCTCACCACCACGCAGGCGGTGAAGCTGCGCGCGCGCCAGTTCACCGCCGTGGCTGGCGACAGGTTCAAGGTGGCCTCGGCTTCCATCTCGCGCAGCGACACCCAGGCGCGGCTGGGGGCCGCTGCTCGGCGCTGTCGCAGGCGGTGCCCTCGGCGGGGCAGGCTTGCTCCCAGCGATTGGCGCCCGCTCTCGCTCCTGCCACCCGGCGGGCGCCTCATGTACATTGCCCGCCCTCGCCCAGCGCCGTGGGCGGCTGGGCAGGTTCTGCCCCTCACGCCGGCAGCAGCGTGGACCACCAGCACGCTAGGAGCCAGGGCGGCGGCTCCGAGCGGGCATTGGCGCTGCAGAGTGCCCTGTGGAAGGAGGCACGCCAGGTGCTGCTGCACATGCGGGCAGAGCGAGCTGCTCAGCGATGACGGGTTGCGTCGCAGGACCTGGACGTGGCAGTCATCAAGGCCACGACTCCCCAATTCCATGTGCCGCCGAAGGAGAAGCATGTGAAGAGTGCGGGCCCTGCCCTGCCGCTTGTTTTTGGGGGCGGTGGCGCCTGGGCCGCGTGGGGCGCACGCGACTGATCGAGCGCGCCCGCCGCCCGCAGCTCTGAAGTCTGCTGCGGTGGCCGCGCCTGCGGAGCCCGGCAAGCAGCGGCTGGACGCATACGTGGTGCAGCAGCTCACAGCGCGGCTGCGGAGCGCGACCGACTGGCTGGTGCACCCTCGCTTGACTGCAGCACCCGGCGAGCTCTCTCATTCTCTGAAGAGCTCACATAGTGTGCTTCACATGATGTGAAGTGCCGGCAGCTTGCTTCAGGTCCATCTAGTGCTGCGGCGAGCCTGGTTCTTCTGGATGTACATAAACAGATAACATCACCCCTATCGATGGCTGACACTGTGCCGTGGGCGGCAGACGGCGCTGAAGACGCTGCACGTCTTCCACCGGTTGATGCGCGAGTGCGATGCAAACCTGCTGCAGCTGGTGCGCGCCTGCTGCCTCGACATGATATCTCTGCCTGGCAGCTCTGGCTCGGCGGGCACTGCCGCAGCAGTGCCTGCCTGGCCCAGCTGCACATCAGAGCATGGAGGGGAGCTTGCATGCATGTGACGTGACACCGAGAGACGCGGCGCGCGAGCGCGCGCAGCTGCTGGACCTCACTGACCCGGCGGGCGGCGGCGCGCTGGCGGCGGGCGGCCGCGGCAGCGGGCGGCTGTTCCGCATGGACAACTTCATTGACACGACCAACATCGAGGGCCGGTTTGAGTACAGCGCGTTTGTGCGCGCGTACGGCAAGTACCTGGACGAGCAGCTGGCGGTCGTGGCGCAGTGCGGCTGGTACCAGGCGCGCACGCGCCCGCCCTCTGCAAGGAACTTCGCCCGTCTGCGCGCACCGCAGGCTGCCCTCTCGCAGCAAGGTAGCGCTGCGCGCACGGCTGGACACGAAGCAGCACAAGCCCGGCAGTTGCAAGTCCGCAGGCCCTGGGCTGCGGCAGGCATCCGACCGAGCTCCGGAGTCTAGCAGCAGGCCGCGCTTCTCCGGAAGGATGCAAGACGGATGCAATCAGGGCCATGTGCCCACGTGTGCACGGGGTTGACGTCAGCACAGCGAGGAAGGATAACAAGCCTGCCTGTGCTGCTGGCCGTGCGGGCCGTGGGGTGCGTCCGCAGAGAAGCAGGAGCAGGCACAAGAGGCCTGCGCCTGCGGCGCCTGGCTCCGCCAAGTGCGACGGGCGTCGCCGCGCGGCGCGCAGGAGCAGGAGCAGGGCGGGCGGGAGTCGCGGCTGCGCGGGCTGAGCGGCGAGGCGCTGCTGTCGCAGATGCCGCTGCTGCAGCGCCTGCTCGCGCGCCTGGTCGACTGCCGGCCGACCGGCGGCGCCGCGCACGACCCCGTCGTCCATGTGCGCCGCGGCTGCCCCGCCCTGTTACTACAGTACATTTCGAAGCCCACCGCGATCCATGGGAACCCTTCCTGACGTAATTGAGCAGGGGAGCCTTGACGACAGGCGCTGGCGGCCCGAGCTGAAGCGCTGATTGAGAGGGCAGCGTGGGGGCGGGCAGCGCCAGAGACGCGTGCTGCGTGCCCGGGCGCTGCCTGGCCGCACGCGCTTCCGCAGCCGCACGCAGGCAGCTGAGCGGCTCTCGGGCATGCCAGGAGGGGCGTGGGGCGCTGCGGCGCAGGCGGCGCTGTACGCCGTGCTGAAGGAGAGCTTCAAGCTGTACAAGGCGCTGAGCGAGGGCCTGATCAACCTGGCCGACCGCTTCTTCGAGATGGACCACGCGCACGCGGTCAAGGGCCTGGAGGCCTACCGCGAGGCCATCGCTGGCAGCAACAGCCTGCAGGCGCGCCGCGTGCGCGCAAGACCTGCGAGCATGGGCTGTTGCTCCCAGGGCTTGTTGCTTCTAGGGCCCGCTGTGACCAGCCGTGAAAGTGGCTGCTCTGGCCAGCGCCGCACAGCTGTCATGGCTGAGGGTGGCCCCGTGCAGGATGGTGGAGAGGGGCGCCGCGAGGTGGTGCGGCAAGGTCACCGGGCTAAGGTAGAGCGAGGTGTAGCGGCGGGCGCGCAGGCGTACTACCGCGACATGGAGCGCATCGAGGAGCTGAAGCGCGCGGTGCAGTTCCCGGTGCTGGAGCCGCCGCCGGCGGACTTCCTGAGCCAGATGGAGAACTACTGCGCCGAGGCGCCGCGCGCGCTGGACGACGCGGTCGCCGCCAAAAAGGCGCGGCCGCTCGCGGGCCCCGCAGCCCCGCGCGTGTCCGGCTGGCGCTCGCAGGTCCGGCCTGTCCCGGGCGCCGCGGAGCGCCTCGCTGGAGGGGCTGTGCTGCGCGAGGGCGCTGCACGGGAAGGGCGCCCCAATCCTAGTCTGCTCGGCGGGCCGCATCATGCATGGCATGGCACTGGCAGCGCGGCGGGGATGTGGGCGCCGCTGCCAGTGCCATGCCATGCATGATGCGGCCTGCCCAGCAGACTAGGATTGGGGGCCATGGGTGAACCCAGCAGCGGCCGCTGCACTCCAGCAAAGTGGTCGCCCTCAGGCGCAGAATGGCAGCTGCCGCCTGTGCACCCGTTCACTAGAGGCGGGAAAGATGTAGCCCCTATAGGACTAGCGCGCTGTAGCACCCGGGTTGCTACCAAGGTGGCGCGGCACTGGGCGCGAATCCTGGCAAAAGACTGTGTGTAGGCGGCTGCCTGCGCTCGGCAGCCCGTCATGAGCGGACGGGCTGTGCGTCCAGTGCCGAGATACGTGCTGCTGCGAAGCGCCTGTGACGAGGCCGGGGCGCCCGCGCGCGCAGAGGAGCCCGCCGCTGCGGCGCGGCAGCAAGCTGACCAGCGCGGGCGGGCGGCCCGCGCGCGAGGCGCTGGCGCCGCCCGCCGCGCCCGCCGATCCCGGCATGGTGCTCGCGTTCGACAAGGCGCGGCCCGCAGCTGTGCCTGCATGCAGGGGCCGCTGCAGGGCGCGCGCGCGGCCACTCAGTCAGCCGGGGCTTTGTTGGTGAGCGGGCCTGGATGCGGGTGCGCGCGGAGGCCCTGCGCCTGGTCAAAGCCGTGGCGGCACCCTCTATGCATACAGCATATTGAACAGTGACCAGGGCGCCGCGGTCACCCCCCCACGAGAAGGGAGGGGCAATCTTGTGTGCCGCTGTGTGTGCAGTATGGTAGAAACCTAGTGCTGCCGGCGCGGCGGGGCTGGCCGAGCAGCGCGCTGTGTGTTGGGGTGAAGTCCTGTGCGATGTACACCCGCTGCCTGAACAGCCTGCAGCGCGCTCAGCGCACACGGAAGGCCGCAGGGTCCCAGGTAAGCGCTGCGCGCGCTGCTGTCCAGGTGGCGCTCGGCGGCGGCCCGGCGCAGCCGCAGCCGCCGCACGCGCCGCCCGGGCAGGCCGAGCCCGACCTGCTGGGCTTCTATGATGCGCCTGCGCCGGCCGCGGCCGCTGCCGCGCCCGCGGCGCCAGCGCCGGGGCACTCCTCGACCTCAGGCGCCCCCCCGAGTGGCCCGCCGACGGGCGGCGCCCCCGGCAGCGGCGCGCCCGCCCGCCCGCCCGCCGAGCCGGCGGACCCGTTTGGCAGCCCGGCGGCGTTCGGGCCGCCGGGCGGCAGCGGCGGCGCGGGCGCGGCGAACAACGGGCCGGGCGCCGGGGGCACCGGCGCGGCCGCACGGAGCGAAGGCAATCCCTTTCATGTGCCGGCGGCTGGCGCGAGCAGCAACCCTTTCTTCGGCGGCGGCGGCGGCGGCGGCGGCGGCGGCGGCGGCGGCGGCGGCGGGTCTGCAACAGGGTTCCCTGCAGGGTTTCCGGCCAGTGCCCAGGCGCCCACAGGCAGCGCGAGCGCGGGCCTCCCGCCGGTGGCGCCCGCGGGGCAGCGGCCGAGCGCGCCGATGGGCGCGCCGAGGTGCGCGCAGGGTCTTGGGGTGGGGTTTGAGGGGCTCACGTCAGTTTTGGGCAGATGGCTGACCCTGACCTCCCGCACGTCGGCGTGCGGGAGGTGCTCAGCAACGCATAGCTCCGAGCTTTCTGATGAGGGGTTTCTGTCTCATTGTCCGTGCAACTCTGCTTGTCCGCCATTGTTAAGTGGTGGATGCTCGTTTATGTCTCTGGGCGCGCTCGGCTCCAGTGGTGTCATGAGTATGGGCGTGAATACGGCGTATGCTGCGAAGCAGGCCAAGTGGCGGGGCGTGTGCGCGCGCAGCGCGTACCGCAGGGATGGCGCGCTGCATGACCCGTTTGCGGAGCTGACCGGGCTCTTGCGTCCCGCGGCCAAGAGCTCCCCGCCGCTCAAGTCCTCCCGCGCACCCTCCGCCGCCTCCGGCCACGCCGCACCAGCAGGGCCCATGGGCGGGGCCGCGGGCGGCCCCTCGGCGGCGCGCCCTGCGGCCGACGACGGGTTTGGCAGCAGCGCGTTCGGGCAG
>JAABUY010003040.1_pt1 | contig 19026 bp, 18 predicted proteins | sample 5560271 | NCBI WGS metagenome assembly JAABUY01 (sample SAMN10711886, study PRJNA513374) | rock metagenome | isolation source: Antarctica rocks | place: Antarctica: Victoria Land, University Valley
TCATCGCCGACGCCGCCTGCTGCGCCTCGGCGGCGGACTTGGCCAGGCGCACGCCGCCTTTGCCCGCGGGATCATGCTCGAAGTGCCCGGCACCGCGCCCGCCGGCGTGGATCTGCGACTTCACGACATAGACGGGGCCGGGCAGCTTTTCGGTCGCGAGTGCCGCCTCCTCCGGCGTCCAGGCTACGAACCCCTGCAGCACCGCCACGCCATAGCCGCGCAGCAGCTCCTTCGCCTGATACTCGTGGATATTCATCTCGGCCTCTCCGCTCGCCGTGGGTGGCACCGTCACCTTGCGGGCATACAGCTATTCAGCCGGACGCTCTAGGGTCTGCTCCAAGTATTGCGCAGGAACCGCTCCAGCGCCGCATTGAAGGCTTGCGGCTGCTCGAGATGCGCAAGGTGCCCGGCGCCCTCCAGCGCGACATACTGCGCGCCGGGGATGCGGGCGGCCATGCGCTCCATGCCGGATGCGGGCGCCGACGTGTCCAGCGTGCCAGCCAGCAATAAGGCCGGCACGGCGATCTGCGCCAGCGCGTCGCGGCAGTCGAAGCCCCGCAGCGCCAGCACGCTGTCCCGATACGTACTGTCGGGGGTATGGGCGAGGCAGTCGCGGGCCAGGGCGACACCGGCCGGGTCGGCGCCGGGTCCGACCATGCCGGCGACCATCGCCTCTGCCAGCGCCGCCATGCCGTGGCCGGCGTCCAGCGGGCCGAGCCGCGCCGACAGGAACTCGTTCTGCCAGGCCGGATCGCGGCTGCCGAAGGCGGCGCTGGTCTGCGCCAGCACCACGGCGCGGGCACGGTGCGGCGCCTTGGCCAGCAGACGCTGCAGCAGCATGCCGCCGAGACTGTGGCCGACCAGCACCGGGCGGTCCAAGCCGAGTTCGTCGATGAAACCGCCCAGCGCCGCCGCGAGCGCGTCGATCGTCACCAGCGGCAGCGGAACCGATCCGCCATAGCCCGGCATATCCCAGGCAATTGCGCGGTAATCTGCGCCAAAATGGTCCAACTGAGCACGGAACATCCGCGCCGCGCCGCCGATCCCGTGCAGGAATACGATCGGGACCGCGGAGGCCGCACCGGCCTCCAGGTAGCCGATCCCGCCCGACGAGACGACCTGCTCGTATTCCTGCTGGGTCTGCTGGTGCATCGCTTGGGGCACGTTCGCCTCATGCTGAACGGTCATCTGGTCGCCCCGATTATGGCATTGCGCCCACATGAATGCGTTTGTCTGGCCAAAGGTCAATACGCTTCGGCTAACCCGATCTGACAGCGCAACAGATAATGGCAAAGCTAAGTCAATGCACCTTCGGAGGGTCGCTTCTATAAGGTCACATTCGTCGGGTATCCTTGGCGACTCTTGGGAATCGCACGATTGCCGTCGCTGGCAAACGGGTCAGCCTTGATGATGCTGCTGGTTGAGGAAAGTCCTGACACCTGAACTCACGCGATATGGGCTGTTATGAAGACATATGGTGAGTGGATGGGAAGGGGGCATGATCGAAAGGGATAGGGTTATGGAGGCGATCAACACGGAGCGGCAGAGTGTGATTGGTCATTCGCCGCCACCGTTGTAGCTCTGTGTGCGTAAGATTACACGGGAGATATGAGCAAGGATAAAATACGAAGGCGAGTGTTCCTGGCGGCTCCCCTCGGTGCTGCAACATTGAACTATCGCGGAAACCTCATGATTGGTGATGCTGACCAATCACGCGGAATATCAAATCTCGCGACCTTGGACGAAACTCGTCGAGTATCGGTCGACGGATACATCAATGCGGTCGCTTGGAATTCAAACGGCTCAAGACTCGCCGTGTTGAGCAATTTTGGCGGCGCAGTTACGATTTGGCGAGCAATCAACTGGAACATTGTAAATAATTTCAACCGCAACGGTGGCGCTTACTCACAGAACTCGTTTGCATTCCTCCCAGATGGAACATTGTTGACCGCCGCTCCGATCGGGGTCTCTCGTGATCCAAGATATACGACATTCGCAGAATCTTCGCTCGTGCAATGGGATGCTGCTACAGGGCAACCTCTTCGTTATGTTCCTGACCTGGGCTATCCGCCAAGGGATCTTCCATACAGGATCGGTCCAGTAGATACGTTCGTTGTTTCAAATGACGGTGCGATAGTGGCGGGCATTAACGGATCATCTGTCTTCCTCTTTAGCATCCCTGGCTGGTCGATTTCGAGACGGATTGTGATCCCACCGACACCAAAGCACCCAGATTACCCAGCATCGGTCGCGATTTCACCAGATGCACGCCAATTGGCAATCGGTACCGGGTTTGGCCATGTCCATCTCTATAATATGGAGGATACTGCTCCTGCGCACTCTTTTACTGCGTTTCCTGGAGACGCTTTACATTACTGCGAGGCTATCAACTTCAGTTCTGATGGCCAATTGCTCGTTACTGGTCGTGGCGGCACGTCGGTTGGAGAGGTCGACGATGGCTGGACTCGTCTCTGGCGGATAAGCGACTTTGCCTAGGTCGCACGGCTCACTGGCGGTGTTGGCTCCGTTCGTACAGTGGCATGGAGTCGAGACGGCCGAACTCTCGCCGTTGGTGACGATCGAAGCCTTCGACTATGGCGGACGAGCAACCTTCCATCTTTGCCGGAACTGATGAGGACGGTCCGCGAAGCTTGCTTCAGTCTGGCCTTCTCGCCAACGGGTACTTTAGCCGCGTCGTTCGGCAATGAGGTAAGAATTTACGAATAGCCATCGTCCGTTGTGACAGGTGTGAGCCGGCACTGAGCTTACAATTGTTAGCGGGGCCGCCTCGGACATGTCACTCGCACTTCGACCAGCCGCAATGGTGGCAGCTCAGGCAGCCGGCCTCCTTGAACAGGCCGGGCTGGCTGCATTTCGGGCAGAGCGGGCCGAGCGGGCGGTCCAGCTCGGGCGCGAATGGAAGCATGGGCCCGGCCTCGCCACCCGCCGGCGGCAGGAAGCCGGTCGCGACCATGTGCCGCTCCAGGATGCCGCCGATCGCCGCGATCAATGACGGCACGTAACGGCCGTGCTGCCATTGCCCGCCGCGCGGATCGAACACCGCCTTCAGCTCCTCCGCCACGAAGGCGACATCGCCGCCACGGCGGAACACGGCGCTGATCATCCGGGTCAGGGCCACCACCCAGGCGTAGTGGTCCATGTTCTTCGAGTTGATGAAGATCTCGAACGGACGGCGGCGCCCGTCATGCTCGATGTCGTTGATCGTGACATACAGCGCGTGCTCGCTGTCGGCCCAGCGCAGCTTGTAGGTCGCGCCGGTCAGTTTCTCCTCGCGGTGCAGCGGCTCGGACAGGCCCTGGATAGGCGCGGCAGGCACCGGCGCGATCGGTTCCGCCTTCGGCGCCGGCGGCGTCACCTCCAGCACCGAACCAGTGATCGCATTCGGCCGGTAGGTCGTGCAGCCCTTGCAGCCGCTCTCATAGGCGTCGAGGTAAATGCTCTTGAACGCCTCGAAGCTGATGTCCTCCGGGCAGTTCACCGTCTTCGAGATCGCGCTGTCCACGTTGCGCTGCACCGCCGCCTGCATACGCACGTGGTCGCGGGGGGGCAGCGTTTGGGCCGTCACGAAATAGGGCGGCAGCTCGGCGTCGGTCCCAAACAGCGCGCGGTAGCGGCGGACGGCGTGGTCCGACACCTCCTCTTCGCGCAGGCTGCCGTCGGGGTTCTTGATCCGGCGGGTGTAGGCCAGGGCGAAGATCGGCTCGATCCCGCTCGACACGTTGTCCGCCCACAGCGAGATGGTCCCGGTCGGCGCGATCGAGGTCAGCAGCGCGTTGCGTATGCCGTGCGCCGCGATCGCCTCGCGGACGTCGGGGTCGAGCCCGCGCACCGTCTCGCCGGCCAAATAGGCGTCGCGGTCATAGAGCGGGAATGCCCCCTTCTCCGCCGCAAGCGCCGCGGAGGTCAGGTAGGCCGCCCGGTTGACCCGCGCGGTCCAGCGGTCCGCCAGCGCCACGGCCGCGTCGGAGCCATACGTCTCCCGGCACATGATGAGCGCGTCCGCCAAGCCGGTGACGCCGAGGCCGATCCGCCGCTTGGCATACGCCTCCTGCCGCTGCTCCTCCAGCGGGAAGCCGGACACGTCGATCGTGTTGTCCAGCATGCGCACCGCGGTGCTGACGAGGTCGTCGAGCGCCGCCTCGTCGAGCCGGGCGGCCTCGGTGAACGGGTTGAGCACCAGGCGGCTCAGGTTCACCGAGCCTAGCAGGCAGGCGCCGTAGGGCGGCAGCGGCTGCTCGGAGCACGGATTGGTCGAATGGATCGTCTCGCAATAGGCCAGGTTGTTGCGGGCGTTGATGCGGTCGATGAACAGCACGCCGGGCTCGGCATAGGCGAAGGTCGCCTGCATGATGCGGTCCCACAACTCGCGCGCCTTGATGGTGCGGAACACTCGCCCGCCGAAGGCCAGCGCCCAGTCTGCGTCCGCCGCGACCGCCGCCATGAAGGCGTCGGTGATCAGCACCGAAAGGTTGAAGCTGCGCAGCCGGCCGGGCTCGCGCTTGGCGTCGATGAAGGCCTCGATGTCCGGATGGTCGCAGCGCAGGGTGGCCATCATGGCGCCGCGGCGGGCGCCCGCCGACATGATGGTGCGGCACATGGCGTCCCACACGTCCATGAACGACAGCGGACCCGAGGCGTCGGCGCCGACGCCGCGCACCAGCGCGCTCTTGGGCCGCAGCGAGGAGAAGTCGTAGCCGATGCCGCCGCCCTGCTGCATCGTCAGCGCCGCCTCACGCAGATTGGCGAAGATGCTGCCCAGGTCGTCCTCGATGTCGCCCATGACGAAGCAGTTGAACAGCGTCACCCGGCGGCCGCTGCCGGCGCCGGCGATGATGCGGCCGGCCGGGATGAAGCGGAAATTCGCCATCGCCGCCATGAACCGGTCGGCCCAGAGCGCCGGGTCGGACTCCGGCTGCGCCAGCGCGTTCGCCACCCGGCGCCAGGTGTCCGCGATGGCCCGGTCGACCGGCGTGCCGTCCGCCTGCCGGAGGCGATACTTCTGCTCCCAAATGAATGTTGCGATCGGCGTCAGCGTGTCTGCCGCAGCCGGTAAGCCTGGGACGGCCGGAATGTTGTCGAGTGCGGGCAAGGTCGGACTCCATGGCTGGTTCAGAGCGCCTGGTGAACGCCGGCCCAGGTAGCCATCGGCGTTGTCATGCGGCAGGCGACGCCCTTTAGTCCAGGACTAGCTTTCCCAGCCAGCGATCCAACATACCTAGCGCTTCCGCATTCAGGAGAAAACTATGCGCCGCACCTTGTTGCTGCTGGCTTTGACGCTGTGCGGCGCGGCGGCCGATATATCTGCGGATGCGCCGGGGGACGCGCCGGGGCAGCGTCACCGAATCGACGCAGGGTCGCTGCCGCCGCCCTACGAGACCCGCTCGGCAGCCCGGGCGCCGGGCGTCGTGTCCCGCCCGCCTGGCGCCGTGCCGGCCGTTCCCGCTGGTTTCGAGGCGACCCTGCTGGCGTCTGGCCTTGACCAGCCGCGTACACTGCGAACCGCCCCGAACCGCGACGTGTTCCTGGCCGAAAGCGGCGCCGGCCAAATCCGCGTGCTGCGCGGCGGCCAGGCTTCGGTGTTCGCGGCGGGGCTGTCATCGCCATTCGGCATTGCCTTCTGGCCGCCTGGCCCCGCGCCCCGTTACGTTTATGTCGCGGAAACCTCCCGCGTCGTGCGGTATCCCTATACGTCAGGCGAGCTGCGCGCCTCGGGCCCGGCGCAGGTCGTGGTGGAAAGCCTGCCGACCGGCGGCCACTGGACGCGCGATCTGGCGTTCACCCCAGACGGACGCCGCATGTTCGTCTCGATCGGCTCCGCTTCCAACGTGTCCGACCGCGGCGAGGAGGGCCGGGCCGAGGTCCGCGAGTATGACCCAGAGGGTCACGGCGGACGTCCGTTTGCGACCGGCATACGCAACTGCGTGGGCCTGGCGACGCAGCCGGACGGCGCGCTGTGGTGCGCGGTGAACGAGCGCGACGGCCTCGGCGATGATCTGCCGCCGGACTACGTGACCCGGGTGCAGCCGGCGGGGTTCTATGGCTGGCCGTGGTTCTACATCGGCGGCCATGCCGACCCGCGCCATCCCGGCAAGCATCCTGAATTGGCCGCACGGGTCGCGCTGCCCGACGTGCTGATCCAGCCGCATTCGGCGCCGCTGAGCGTCACGGTCTATCCGGCCGACGGCGCCTGGACGGAGTATCGCGGCGACCTGTTCGTGGCGCTGCACGGCTCCTGGAACCGCTCAGTGCGAGCGGGCTACAAGGTGGTCCGCATCCCTGTGCGCAACGGCGTGCCGACGGGCGAGTATGAGGACTTCGTCAGCGGATTTGGCGCCGGCCGCGACACGGTCTGGGGCCGTCCGGTGGGCGTTGCAGTCGCGCAGGATGGATCGCTGCTGGTCAGCGAGGACGGCAACGGCACTGTTTGGCGGATTGCCCGTACGCATTAGCCACGCGCGTCATGGATTCCGAGGCACGTAGTCCATTTCGAGTGGCGGCCTGGATCGTTTAGTCCAAGACGTTTGCAAGCGAGTTGTTATTGTTTCGGTATCAGCCTGTTCGGGCGGTATCCCTAGCGCGCCTGGCCCACTCGTCGAAGTGGGCCAGGCGCGCGAGGTGTAACGAAGCTTTGATATCTGGGTCTTGTTGGATGCAAACGTCATGGGAAAGTGTCGGCTCGCTTTTTCCAGCCGCAACTATTATCGTCGTGACTACATTGATAGGTGTTCTTGTAAGGACAGCTTTGTGGCTCATGTCCGGTTCCGTACGTGATACATGCTTCCATCAAAGTAGTTTGAGGTTGATCGCAGAGTTCTACGCCTGACTATATGTTTCTAGAATGTTTATACTATGAAGATCCAGGAGAGTTCTGTTGGCTGATGTTGTCGTAATTGGTGCTGGGCCTTACGGTTTATCCGTCGCGGCGCAGTTGCGTCACCGGCGCATTCCGTTCCGAGTGTTCGGCAAGCCAATGTCGATGTGGACGGACCATGTGCCAAAGGGCCTCACGCTCAAGTCCGACGCCTTCGCCAGCAATCTCGCGTCACCGGATGACGAGTTTCCGTTGAAGCAGTTCTACCACGAGAGCGGCCGCACCGACTACTCGCCTATTGGGTTACGGGTCGGCGCCGATACGCTTGCCGAATACGGCAAGGCATTCCAGCGCCGCTATGTCGGCGAGGTCGATGAGGCGCGCGTAACCGAGGTCGCGAGGGTCGGCGACGGGTTCCGTCTCGCGCTCGACAGCGGCGAACAGGTTTCGGCGCGGAAAATTGTCGTCGCTACCGGGCTGGTGTCGCTGCGCCATGTCCCCGAAAGCCTCGCTACCCTGCCGCCCGAGATGCTTTCGCATAGCTCGGGCCATCACGACCTGTCCAAGTTTCATGGCCGCCGCGTGGTGGTCATCGGCGCCGGCCAGTCGGCGTGCGAGATGTCGGCGTTGCTTAACGAGGCCGGCGCCGAGGTCACCATGCTCACGCGTCGGCCGCTGAAATGGTACGAGCCGAAGAACGAGGACAGGCCGAATGTCCGCCGCAGCGCATACCAGCGGATCCGGCGTCCCAATTTCGGCCTTGGGCCAGGATGGCGCACCTGGTTCTGGTCGGAAATGCCGTATGCTTTCAGCTTCCTGCCGCAGGAGATGCGCCATACGAAGGCCTATGGCTTGTTCGCGCCCGCTGGGTCGGGCTGGATCAAGCATCGCGTCGATGGCGTAATCCCGATCCATACCGGCAGCCTGAGCAGCGCCGTCGCACGGGGAAGCGAGGTGCATTTGTCGGTCGCTACGGCCGAGGGATCGGTCGACCTCGTTGCAGACCACGTCGTTGCGGCAACCGGCTATCGCGCGGAGGTCAGCCGCCTGCCGTTCCTCGAGCGGATGCTGGGCGACATCCAGACGATCAAGGGCGCCCCGGTGCTCAACCGCAGCTTCGAAGCGTCCGTGCCGGGCCTCCACTTCGTCGGCTTCATGGGTGGTTCGACATTCGGGCCATCGATGCGGTTCATCTACGGCACTCGGTTCGCCGCCCGCCAGGTCTCACAAGCCCTCTCGCATCTTGGCGAGGCGAAGCAACGTGGAGCGGGACTTGCCATCCCGCAGCCAAGCAGCGCCGGCGCATTCATCTAGTCGATCCGCCAAATATCGGACTTGCACCCTGGTTCCAGGGCGTAAGGCTCAGATAGCGTCGGACACAAATCGGCGAAAACCCAGCGGGCCGACAACTCGGCCTCCCTACGCGTGTTGCGGGTGTGAGCCGCAACGTGAAGGGAGGCCAACAACCATGCACATGCAGCAGCCAAGCCCAATTCCCGAGCCAATCCCTCCGCCGGGCGGTCCGATTCCGCCGGGGCGCGACCCAGACGATTCGGCGCCGGTCGAGGAGCCGCCTAGCCCTACGCCGACTCCCACTCCCATCGATCCGAGCGATCCTCCGGTACGCATGGTTGGGCGATACGCCTAGTCGGGCTGATCTGATGGGTTCGCTGTTCTGCGCCGGGCCAATGGCGGCAAGGGGTGGAGTCGGCTCCTTGACCCTCAGCTTGGCCCTGGAGCTTGCGGAGGATCGCATCAACGTGAACAACGTCGCGCCCGGCCTGATCCCGAAGCCGACGACGCAGGAAACGCTGGACGATCCCAATAAGGCCGAGAACTCAAGGGCGAGCATCCCGTGGCACCGGCCTAGACAGCCGGACGAAATCGCGCGGGTGGAGCTGTTCCTTGCATCCGACGACGGCGACTACGTGACAGGGCAGACATGGATGATGGTTCGCGGGCCGACCATGAACTAGGGCAGCGCGTAAAGCTTCAGCCTGGGTATTTTGACCCTGGCTGGCAACGGTCGGCTGATGCATGCGTTTGTTGCGCGAACCCGATGTATGCTGGGTTTACATCGCCAACGGCCTGCATAAGGAAAACAACCTATGTCTATCATCGCCTGGCTCGTCCTCGGACTCATCGCCGGCTTCATCGCCAGCAAGCTTTACGCCGGCAGCGGTCAGGGCGTCGTGCTTGACATCGTTCTCGGCATCGTCGGCGCCTTCGTGGGTGGCTTCCTGTTCTCGACCTTCGGCGCCGCCCCGGTGACCGGGTTCAACATCTACAGCATGATTGTCGCGGTCATCGGCGCTATCGTCGTGCTGTGGATCTATCACGCCGTGGCTGGCCGGCGGGCGATGTAGCCACGCTGGAGCGGCGCTTGGCCGGGGTGGATGCCCCGGCCTGACCCCCGTCTCTGCTTGACGTGCGCTCCAACTGTCGCAACGGTCTGGCGACACAGCCGAGACCGGGCAGCACGTGAAGCAAATCCGCCTAAACGCCTTTGACATGAATTGCGTGGGCCACATCCAGCAGGGATTGTGGACCCACCCGCGTGATCGCTCGACCGAGTATGACACGCTGGCCCACTGGGTCGGTCTGGCGCAGATACTGGAACGCGGCCTGTTCGACGGGCTGTTCCTAGCCGATATTCTTGGGATCTATGACGTTCACGGCGGTTCGCCCAGCCCGGCTATCCGCCATGCGGTGCAGGTTCCGGTCGGCGACCCGCTCCTGCTCATCTCCGCAATGGCCCATGCGACGAGGCACCTCGGCTTCGGCGTTACGGTCAACCTCACCTACGATCTGCCATTCCCCTTTGCCCGTCGCATGTCCACGCTCGATCACCTCACCCGTGGGCGGATCGGCTGGAATGTCGTGACGGGCTACCTCGACAGCGCCGCCCGGGCGATGGGCCTCGAGCGCCAGGTGGCCCACGACGACCGGTATGATGTTGCGGACGACTACATGCAGGTTGTTTATAAATTATGGGAGGGCAGTTGGGCCGACGACGCCGTCCGAGCCGACCGGAAGACGGGGGTGTACGCCGACCCTGGCCTGGTCCGGGCGATGCAGCACGCCGGGCCGCACTACCGGATGGACGCTGTGCACCTGTGTGAGCCGTCCCCGCAGCGCACGCCGGTGCTGTATCAGGCCGGGTCGTCTGGCCGCGGCAAGCAGTTCGCCGCTGCCCATGCAGAGTGCGTGTTCCTGAACGGGCAAGCCAAACCCGGCGTGCGCGCCATCGTGGACGATATCCGGAGGGGCGCCGTGGACCGCGGACGGCGGGCTGCGGACCTCCTGACCTTCGTCGGCGCGACCGTCATCGTGGCCGAGACCGATGCGCTGGCCGAGGCAAAGCTCGCGGACTACCGCCGGTATGCCTCCGGCGAGGCGGCGCTGGTGCATGCGTCGGCTTCGATGGGGATCGACCTCGACGCCTATGCCATGGATGAGCCGATCCGGGTGGTCGAGACGCAGGCCATTGTGTCGAACCTGGAAGCGGTGGCGCGCAGCGCGCCGGTGATGACGAAGCGCAAGCTGCTGGACCGCATGGCGCTGGGCAGCCGGCAGCCGCCGATCGTCGGGTCGCCAGCCCGGATCGCGGACGAGCTGATCGCGTGGGTCGAGGAGGCCGACGTGGACGGCTTCATCCTGTCGCGCACCGTGACGCCGGAGTGCTTCACCGATTTCATCGACCTCGTCGTGCCGGAGCTGCAGCGGCGGGGCGCCTATAAGGAAGCCTACATGCCTGGAACGTTGCGCGCCAAGCTGTTCGGCGCCGGGGACCGCCTGCCGCCTACGCATCCGGCCGCGGCGCATCGCTGGAACCCGGCATGAACGGGACCGTCGTGCGGCTGTTCCGCTATCCCGTGAAGGGATTGAGCCCCGAGCCGATGGAACGTTTGGACCTGATCGAGGGACAGGGGCTGGCGCACGACCGCAGCTTCGCACTCGCCCTAGGGACCACGCCGTTCGACCCGGCGAGGCCGCAGCCGTTAGCAAAGACCAACTTCCTGATGCTGGCGCGGAACGAGGCACTGGCGAGGCTGCAAACGCAATTCAGCCCGGACACGCAGCGCCTGGTGGTTCGGCTGGCTGGATCGGTTGTGGCCGAGGGGGCGCTCGACGATCCCCAGGGCAGGGCGGCGATCGAGGACTTCTTTACGGCGTTCGTAGGGGACGCGGCGTGCGGCCGGGCGCGGCTGGTGTCTGCGCCGGGACACCGGTTCACCGATATTGGCGCGCCGGTGCCGGCATTCATGGATTGCGTGTCGCTGATCAACCTCGCGAGCCTGCGCGCGGTGGAAGCGGCGATGGGCCGTCGGCTGGACCCGCTGCGGTTTCGCGCCAATATCTATATAGACGGGCCGCCGGCTTGGGCGGAGTTCGGCTGGCTCGACGCCCAGGTGACGGTCGGCAGCGTGCCGTGCCGTGTAGTGCGGCGCACTCGGCGTTGCCCGGCCACCAACGTGGACCCCGTCACGGCACAGCGGGACGCTGACGTGCCCAAGGCGTTGCGCGATACGTTCGGCCATGCGGATCTCGGTGTTTATCTGCAGTTAGCCGGGTCCGGCAGCGTGGCGGTGAGCGACGCCGTCGTGATGGCGACAGAACGCTGACCGCGTTGAGGGTTGCGGCTCCGCTGACGCTGATTTTGTGTTTCGTAACTGCAGGGTGTGGCATGGTTGATGAGGTTGCAGCGCCTGCATCGGGCGATATTTCGGAGCTGCGGCGCCCTGCTTCGCCCAATACTTACCTGGCGGGACCGGCAGGATTTGTTTTGGGGCCCGACTTGCCGACCCGCCGCTACGACGTGCCGCCCGACCGGCTGTTCGCGACGGTGCGGGAGGTGATCATGGCGCAGCCGCGCACGACCGCACTGGCGGTGGACCTCGACCGCCTGCGGGCCGATTACGTGGTTCGCAGCCGCATATTCCGCTTTCCCGATGTCGTGCTGGTGCAGGTGCTGCCGACCGCCGATGGTCGGGGTGATTTGGTACTGTATTCTTATAGTCTCAAAGGACACTATGACTTTGGTGTCAATCGTAGCCGTGTGGCGACCGTGCTTGCTGCGTTGGACGCCGCGCTGGCCCAACCATGATCGGCAGAGTGTAGTGGGGCATAGTAGTTGAACTCGCCTGGATCGGGTTTAGTGGACAAAATGCGGTGACTGGTTCATAAGTGGTATTGAACGAGGCGAATCGCCCTTCACGTAGAAACTGTCGGTCAAAGCGCGTCGATGTGAAACACGCACTGATTGTTTGATCGGATTTCCAGTGCCGAAAATGCGGCCTTATCATATAACAGCGATACGAGAGCGGATGCCCGACTCAGACGAAAATCTCCCCCTGTCCCCAAACGACAGTCAATCGACCGAAAACCGAATGCGGCGTGCCCTGGGTTTGCAGGGTCCCTCCCGCGCAGCGCCGCAGCAACGCGCCGATCAAGCCCGTCCCCGCCATCGCTTCGTGCAGGATGGCGGCGTGCCCGTCGTGGTTCTGAACAGCCGTAGTGATAACGACCCCACCGCGGTGTTCAAGGCACGGGTTGCCGAGCTGAATGCCGCCCTGGAAGCCGAGCGCAACGCCCACGGCGCGACAAAGCGGGCATTGCACGAGGCGCAGGCTGGCGCCCAAGCGCTGCAAACCCGGCTCGCTCATGCCGAGTTTGCCCATGGCGAGGCACTGGCCGCTGAACGCCGGGCGCGCAGGGAGGCCGAGGAAAGCCTACAGGCCCAGCTCGTGCCCCATGTTGAGCAGCCTGCAGCACCTCCCCTCGCCGTTGCTGCTATGGCTCTCTCCGGCCCGGCAAAAAAGATGGCGCGCAAGGCGCCTCGGACACCACGCGAACCCAAAGTTGCAGAGCCCCAGCCAGTCAAATGGTGGCTCCCCAACTTCCGTGAGAAGACTCGTTAAAGTTTAGTTTGCGCTGCAGAAACAGGTTACCGGCCGCCTAGCCATTCGGGTCATGGTCAACGGTATGCCCGACATCCGGGGAGGCCACCTCATCGTTACGGCTTGAAGGATACTATGGTCGAGCTTGGCGTCTCAACGATTGCAGACCTACCGCCCGGGATACGCTCCCGCTTCGTTTCTGATGTCAACGGATTACGGATGCATCTACTTGAGGCTGGTGCGCCGGGTCGGCCCTGCGTGCTGCTGCTGCACGGCTTTCCGGAGCTTGCCTATAGCTGGCGCAAGATCATGCCTCGTCTGGCCGACGCTGGATTTCACGTAATCGCGCCGGACCAGCGGGGCTATGGCCGGACCACGGGATGGGACCCGGCTTATGACGGCGACCTCCGGCAATATCGCATGTTAAACCTATTGCGGGATGCACTGGGCCTAGTGTCGGCATTAGGATACCGGTCGGTTGCCGCGGTCGTGGGCCATGATTTCGGTGCCTCCGTCGCAGCGTGGTGCGCGCTGGTCCGCCCCGACGTGTTCCGCTCAGTGATATTGATGAGCGCACCCTTCACCGGCCCGCCGCACCTACCGTTCGACACCGAGGCGCATCCGTCGGCGCCCATCCCAGCGAGGACAATCCACGACGAGCTTGCGGCGCTGGACCGGCCTCGGAAGCACTACCAATGGTACTACTCGACCCCTGCCGCCAACGAGGACATGTGGCGGGCGCCGCAGGGCGTGCACAAGTTCCTGCGCGCCTATTTCCACATGAAGAGTGCCGATTGGCCCGGCAATCGGCCGGCCCCGCTGCAGTCCTGGACGGCCGCGGAGTTGGCCAAGCTGCCCACCTACTATGTCATGGACGCTCGCCTGAACATGGCCGAGACCGTGGCTCTCGAGATGCCGTCCGACGCTGCCGTCGCCGGCTGTGCATGGCTGACCGAGGCGGAGCTCGCGATCTATAGCGGCGAATACTGCCGGACCGGCTTCCAGGGCGGGCTGCAGTGGTATCGCTGCCGCACCCTGGCCGCGTTCGACGCCGAACACGAGACGTTCTCCGGCCGCACGATCGACGTCCCATCTTGGTTCATCGCCGGCGCCAGTGATTGGGGCATCCACCAAGTTCCCGGTGCGCTCGAACAGATGCAGCGCGTTGCCTGTACGCGAATGCTGGGGTGCCATTTGCTGGACGGCGCCGGGCATTGGGTGCAGCAGGAGCAGCCGGCGGCGGTCGCCCGGCTATTGATCGAAGCGTTGCAGCAAGGCTGACTTCAAGACCGCAGAGAGCGCCTATGCCGCGGCAGCAACGCGCCCTTCTGTCTGGCCGTAGCGTAAAAAATGGTCCAAAGGATCGGCGCCGGCAGCCCGCACATCGGGGTAGGCAGCCAGATATTTGTGCGTGCTGAACTGCGCCGACGGGTCGCGACCCTCACGCCATCCATACTGTTCGTAGTGCTTCACCGGATCATAATGCGCCGCCGCGACGTCAGGATTGTGGCTTAGGTAGTACTTGGTGTCGAAAAATGCATCAGGACTCAGCCCCCGCTGCCAGCCGGAGGCGTCGTAGCTCCAAGCCGCCTGCTGCTGTGCCGCGATCCCCGCCGGAACGAGCGTCGCACCTAGTTGCCTATCGTAGTAGTCGGCGTCGACAAGCGGGTCGGCTGCCGCCGAACCTCCGGGCAGGAACGTCATCCGGCCCTCACCTCGGCCATACTGCACATAGTGCAGCAACGGATCGGCGCCGGCTGCTTTTACGTCTTTGTTCGCAGCCAGATACTTTGCGGCGGAGAACAACAGGCTCGGATCACGGCCCTCATTCCACCCATACTGTTCGAAATGCACCAGCGGGTTTTGGCCGGATGCTTTCACGTCCGGGTTCTGCGCCAAATAGTATTTACTATCAAACAATGCGTCTGGGTTAAGTCCTTTTTGCCAGCCGGTTGCGTCGTAGCTCCAGGCCGCCTGCTGCTGTCCCGCTGTGTCAGCAGGGATGATCGCCGCGCCAAGCTGCCTATCGTAGAATGCCGTGTCCACGAGTATGTCGGCGGCTGCCGTGCCGCCGGTCAGGAACGCCGTCCGGCCTTCGTCAGGGCCAAACTGGATATAGTGCTGCAGCGGGTTGAGACCGGTCGCCTTCGCATCCTGGTAGGCGGCCAGATATTTCGCCAACGAGAACAGCAGGCTCGGATCGCGGCCCTCATGCCATCCGTATTGCTCGAAATGCGTCAATGGATTCGCGCCTGATGCTGCTACGTCAGGGTTCCGGCTGAGATAGTACGACGTATCGAACAGGGGGTTGGGATTGCGCCCCTCCCTCCAGCCGTAGGTCATGAAGTGCTGATAGGGATCCGCTTTCGCGGCTGCCACATCGGGATTGTGCGAAAGGTAGTAGGCCTCGTCGAAAAGCGGGTCATAGACGGTGATGGCCGTCGATGATTGGCTGCTGCCGGCCGGAGTCGCCTCGTGCAACTGGAAGCTGTTGTTGGTGTATGTCCCGATGAACGCGATCGACTTCGCCACCGTCCCGCCCAGTGACAAGGTGAGCACGCCGCCATTCGCGCTGGTCGACGCATACTCGGCTTTGTCCCACCGGCTGCTGCTGAGCTGAATGGTATTGGACGATACGAAGCCGGAGACCGCGGCGGCGAACAGCGTCCCGCCATCGATCCGCAGCGTCGTGTTGCCGCCGCGCTCGAAGACAAAAGTCTGGCCGGCGCTGACCGCCCGCGCCGCCTCGAAGGTGACGGAGGGACCCAGCACCACGGTTCCCGTGCCGACCAGATTGGCCGACACATAGGCCAGCAGCGGCGTTCCAAACGAGCTGCGGACCGAGATCACGCCATCGTTTTCAAGCTGGTCGGCCGCATTGCTGCCGACAGTCACGATCTGCAGGCTCGTGTCGATGGCCTGGATCAGGCCCGTGTTCACGAAGTTTGTGGCGCCGCCGCCCTCCGCGTCGTCGATGGCAAAATAGGCTGCACCCGAACTGGCGCCGGCCGCCGTGATCGTGCTGGCATTGCCGACCGTCCCGCGCAGTCGCAGGGTGGAGTTCGTTTCCCCAGCCCTCATGTTCAGCTGCGAGGACGCCGTGAGTGTCGCCCCAGACAAGATCAGCACTGGGCTGGATGAACTCGATGAAATCAGTGCAATTATGAGAGATGCTGGCAGCATTCCAGTTGCCGTTACCGTGCCCGCCGTGATGACCGCCGTGTCGCCTGAAGCCGGAGCGACCTGCGGCGTCCAGTTGGCATCAGCCGCAAAGGCGCCATCGGACCCGTTCCAGCTTCTCACTGTCACAATTATTCACGGCCCCACGACGTTCGACATCAGTCTCACCATATTTTGAGACCCAACCTAAGATAGCATTCCATAGTTAAGAACTCTACAAAATGGTGTTGTTTTTGTCAGCCTTAATGGATAGCTCTTGACCCGTGCCCCGAACGGTTGCCTCTGGCGCCTCGCGGGCGCAAGTCTCTGGCGACGTCCGCGAAGGAAACTATCAAGCTGATGATGGCCGGGTCCCATATTGCGCTCGGGGCGGCGGCTTGGCTCGTCGCGGCGCCGCATCTGGGTCTGCCGGCTGCCGCTCCGGCCTGCCTCGGCCTCGCAATCCTGGGCTCGCTGCTTCCCGATATCGACCATCCGAAGTCCTGGCTCGGCAAGCGGCTGCGCCCGCTTTCATCCACCATCGCATCCGCACTCGGCCATCGCGGCGTCACGCATTCGGCGCTCGCGCTGGCTGGATGCGCCTGGGGACTGATGTACGGCGGCGCGCCGCGGTGGGTCGTGGACCCCCTGGCGGTCGGCTACATTTCCCACCTTGCAGCGGACATTCTGACACCTGCCGGCTTACGGCTCGCCTGGCCGCTACGCCGGACCTGGGCGTTGCCGCTTTGTAAGTCCGGATCGCCATTCGAGCCGTTGGTCGTCGCGTTGCTGCTGTATTGGGCCGGAGCCGGAACCTTGGTTCCGCCGCTCCTCCGAGAGGTTTGGGATCAGTCTAGCGTCACTTGGCGAGCTTCGCCGCATGTCGACGCGGTCCACCGCGTCAAATCCGACAAGCGACCCCAGTAACCTTCGTCGCGCTCAGGCGTTAGCCGCTCGATTAAGCTTGATCGCTGTCATTGTTTGCCACGCCGTTATCCCGTAGTGTCAGGAGTAAAAGACCATGAAGTTGAAGATGCTTGCTACCCTTTCTGCAATTGCTTGCCTAAGCGCCAGTGTGGCGGGAGCGCAGGGCTACAGGTCGCCCAATCCTAACCAGGGACAAGGTACCGGCCCAACCGCGTCTGGTGACGCGTTCAGCTTCCAGGGCGACCAAATCCAGCCGATGCCGGATCAGCGCCAAATCAATCCACGGGACCAGCGCTACTCGCAAACCTATCAGCAGCAGCAGAGCGGTGAGATACCGAAGCCGGGTGGTGGCTGTCTGCGCTATGGAGCTGTTGGCGCCGCGGGTGGTCATCTCGCAGGTCATGGCGTGATGGGCGCCCTCACCGGTTGCGCCACTGGAATGTATGTGCGGAACCGTGACAAAGCGCGGATTCAACAGCAGTATAACCCACAGTAGCCAGTGATGCCGTGTTACGGGGACGACGCGGTCCCCGTAGCTTGGATACAGGCCTGAAGCCCGTCTATTCGATGGGGAACGTCCCGATCGACGCTCCAATCGCGGGTGATGGTGACACCGTGAAATGCACCCAGTTGCTTACTGCGTAGTGTGCGGCAATACGGTCGAGGGTGAAGACACGCCAGGCATACTCGCCCGGTTTCTCGCGTATTGGCGCTACAACAGCCGAGCCATCGGTAAACTCAGAGTAAACCTCGGTCGAGCCGATGTGACCTAAGACGTGGACCTCGATCAGATAACGGACTGGTTCGGGCTGTGCTGCCGCCGTCCAAACAAACTCGAGCGGTGCTTTCCCGGTTGCGACCTGCTCACGCGGGACACTGGGGACAGCGGCCGACACCGTGGTCGCCCGACCCTCAGGGCGCAGTGTGGCGATGCGCCGTCCCGCTGCCGGAATAGCGGGAGTTGCCTGCCGCAGCCAGAATGTCGCGAGAGCTGCATCATGCGGCACCCCTTCGCCGGCGTCGTATAACAACGCAAGATTATACTGCGCGCGACGGTTGCCACGCGCTGCTGCCCGTCCATACCAGGTTGCGGCCTCGGCCAAGTTCTTCGCAGCACCGCGTCCGCTGTCGAGCATGACCGCGACATTGAACTCGGCCTCCGGGAGACCAGAATCGGCGGCTCGCCGATACCACCTGAACGCAAGGTTAGGATTCTGCGCACCCTGTTCGCCCAGGTCGTATCTTGTCGCAAGCTGGAACATAGCGGCGGGATCGCCATGCTCGGCGCGCGTTTGCAGGTTATCACCCCGGGCGACGCCGGGCGCAACCGCAAGCAGCCCAGCGCATAACAGCGATATCGGTCTTCGACAGGTGGCTCGAAGCGTCAGCGCCAAGTGATCTCGACCCGGCGGTTGCGCTCCTCCGCTATGCCGGCTGGGGTGCTCACCGCTGGTTCGGTCTCACCCTTGGCGAGCAGCTGGAAGCGGTCCGCTGGAATCCCACGTGCGACCAGGCTGCGCAACACCGCATTGGTGCGCCGTTGCGACAGCAGCAAGTTAGGTTCTGCCCCGCCAACGGTATCCGACGCACCGCTGATTGTCATGACGATCGGATGACCCTCATTGAAGGCGCGGGAGGCCTGGTCGAGGACCGCCTCGTCTTGGGGCCGCACGACTGCGCTGCCGGAATTGAAATAGACGATGAGCGGCGTTGGGCCGTTCGCGGGCGCATTTGGCGCCGGCTGGGCATGCGCGATGCCAGGCAGCAACAGCGTTGCAAGCAAGATGCGGGCCGAAAATGCTTTACTCACCGAACTCTCCCTAGACTCAGAAGCCTTATGGACCGCCAACCGCAAGCTCAAGCGAACCGGGACGGGGCATTGGCTCACGCGGGGCGATGCCACGCTGGATCGGCCTCCACTCGGGGCCGAGCCCGCGCGCAGCGATTTCGGCGTCGGGTCTCACCATCTATCAGTTTAGCAGGCACTCCCAGAGCTTTGACAACGGCAGGGCTCGGAGCATAAGTCTGACAGCTGTGCGGAGGCCTCGGGTAAACCAGGACAGCTTGCTTCTGGCGAGTTTTCGTAACAGCCCAGGTCTTTCAGCGGGGTCAAACCACCCGTAGGTCGTCGATCAATCTGTCCGGCTGACTGGTCAGTGTCTCGAGCATATCCCAACCTTGCTTCCTGGCGGTCGAGAGCAGCGAGCG
>JAABUY010003042.1_pt1 | contig 19016 bp, 19 predicted proteins | sample 5560271 | NCBI WGS metagenome assembly JAABUY01 (sample SAMN10711886, study PRJNA513374) | rock metagenome | isolation source: Antarctica rocks | place: Antarctica: Victoria Land, University Valley
CGGCGTACCGCCGAGGGCAAGACCACCCGTGAGATCCGGCCCATGCTCAAGCGCTACATCACTCGCGAGCTCTACCGCGCCCTCTTGCACCCAGCAGAGCTTGACGACACATTGAAGCGTCGAGGCTAAATACTGAAAGATGTGCGTTTGGTGAGATTTATTGGCACGGAGTCATTCAGCATTTACTGAGAGTAACCTAATTCGGCGATTGTGAGGTTGGCGTACGCCGTCGCTGAGCCCGTACAAGTCAGGCAGTTATCACCTTATGGGAGGTACCAATCACTGAGTGTGACTACAATGCGTAATCCTACCGAAGATATGATCATTCGAATAGACGATCGTTTGCGGCAGTAAGCAGGATCACGTACTTTCTTAGCAGGTCAGCCACTCGGATGATAGTCTTAATTACCGAGTCTGATCTTATGGCCTATTCGCGGGCGAAGTTGGCCGCACCGTGTTCAACGTGGTTTCACAGCGGGGGATCGTCATGTCAGTCGTGCTGGGTGTTCTTATTGTGTTTATGTCCCTGGCTCTCGGGACTATCGCGGTACTGACGGTAAGTTGGATGCTCTACGCCTGGCGCACTCCGGAGGGACTGGTCCAGACCTCCTTCGTTCGGCACTCGCCCGAGCCGGTCACACCGCTGTCGTTTTCGCTGATCGTGCCCGCCAGGCACGAAGACCAGGTGTTGGGCCACACGCTGGACACCCTGGCGGCACTGCGTCATCGAGACGTGCAGATTATCTGCGTCGTCGGGCACGACGACCCTGTCACGGCTGCGGTTGCCGAGGCGGCGGCAGCCAGGCACCCGGACTGCGTGCAGGTCGTCGTTGACCACTCATGGCCGAAGAACAAGCCCAGGGCGCTGAACACTGCTCTGCCGTATTGCGTGGGGGACGTCGTCGGGGTGTTCGACGCCGAGGACGAGGTAGCCGCGGACCTGCTCGGCGCGATCGAGGCGGCCTTCCACCACGACCACGCGGACGTGGTCCAAGGCGGGGTTCAGCTGATGAACCTCAACACAAGCTGGTGGGCGTTGCGCAACTGCATGGAGTACTTCTTCTGGTTCCGCAGCCGGCTGCACTTCCACGCCGACCGTGACTTCATCCCGCTGGGAGGTAACACGGTTTTCGTCCGGACGTCACTGCTGCGGGCGGTCGACGGCTGGGATGGTGAGTGCCTCGCCGAGGACTGCGAGCTGGGGGTGCGGCTCAGCTCGCTTGGCGCGTGGGTAAGCGTGGCCTACGAGCCGGCCCTCACCACCCGGGAGGAAACTCCCGGGACGCTGACGGCGCTAATCAAGCAGCGGACCCGGTGGAATCAGGGGTTCCTGCAGGTCCTGCGTAAGGGCATGTGGCGGGGGCTACCCACCCGACGACAGCGTCTGCTCGCCCGTTACACCCTGCTGACACCTTTCCTGCAAGGTATAACGGGCCTCTTGGTACCGATCTCGCTGGTCCTCGTGTTCGTTGCCTCGACGCCGGCGTCGGTGACCTTGGTCGCCTACCTCCCGCTGCTCGTGGTGATCGCGTCAGTCACAATCGAGGTGGTCGCACTTCACGAGTTCTCGCACAGCTACGAGGTCACCGTTCGTGCCCGCGACTACCTGCGCTTGGTGCTCGGCACGCTCCCCTACCAGTGGCTACTCGCTGCGGCGGCGATCCGTGCCGTATGGCGCGAGCTGCACCAGGAACGCGGCTGGGAGAAGACCGAGCACATCAACGCCCACCGTCCCCAGCCCGCGTTCGCCGGCACTGCGCAGGTAACCGACCCGCAGCCGATGCCCGGCCGGCTGCCGACGACTTCACTGGAAACCCACCGATGACTCAGGTCGTATGGCGTTACGGGATGACCGCTGGCACCACTCTGCTGCACCGCAGCAGCAGCGGGGTGACGACCCGACCCTCCAGCGCGCCCTCGGCGAGGCCGAGCACCGCCGTGCATGCCGAGAAAGTTCGGCGCGGCGGGCTGTGGGACTGGCGTGGTTGGACGGTGCTCGTCGCGGTCGGCTGCGCGGTGGTGGTTGGCGCCGTCCACGCGCGGGGCATGTACACCGCACCGATTCGGTTCGACGACGAAGGCACCTACGTCGCCCAGGCGGACACCCTGCTCACGCAGGGACGGTTGGCCCCCTACACCTACTGGTATGACCACCCGCCGCTGGGTTGGATGATCGTGGCCGGGTGGCTTGCGGGACCGGGTGCGCTGTGGTCGGCACCCAACCTGATCGGCTCGGGCCGCCAGCTGATGCTCGTGCTCGACGTCGCGTCGGTCGTGCTCGTGGTCCTGCTGGGCCGCCGTGCGGGGATGCCGCGCACAGTGGCGGCGGTCGCTGCACTCCTTTACGGTCTGTGCCCCCTTGCGTTGACCTACCACCGGATGGTGCTGCTGGACAACATAGCGACGCCGCTACTGCTCGGGGCGTTCCTGCTGGCGATGTCCCCGGGGCGACGGCTTTCAGCTGCGCTGGCCAGCGGCATGCTGATCTCCAGCGCCGTGTTGGTTAAGGAGACGACGCTGCTGTTCCTCCCGTTCGTCGCGTGGATGCTGTGGCGTAGTTTTCCCGGGCCGACGCGCCGGATGTGTCTGACCGTTTTCGGTCTCGGGGTAGCGCTGCCCGGGTTGCTGTATCCGCTGTTCGCACTGACCAAAGATGAACTCATCCCCGGTACCGGGCACGTGAGCCTGTGGGACGGCGTCTTCTTCCAACTGTTGGGCAGGCAGAGCTCCGGCAGCATCTTCAACGCAACGAGCGACGCGCATGCGGTGCTGACTGGCTGGCTGTCCACCGACCCCTACCTGGTGGTAGGTGCTTGCGTGTTGGTCGTTCCCGCGCTGTTCCTGCGCGGGCTGCGCCCGTTGGCCGCCGCGCTGTTGTTCATGGGCCTCGCCGTGCTGCGGCCGGGCTATCTGCCGGTGCCCTACGTCGTCGGCCTTATCCCGTTCGCCGCGCTCGTCGTGACCGCGGTGCCTGGGGCACTCGTCAGGGGCGCAGTGAACCGGCTCCGGCGTCGAGCCCGGAGCGTCCGAGACATCGTCGCCTCGCGAATCCTGCCAGTCCTGACCGTCGGGGCGCTGGCAACAGCCATCGCTCTCACGACGCAAGCCGTCGCCCCACACTGGTACTACCGCGACGTCTCCCTGATGCAGACCAACTTCGACCGCCCCTACCTCGATTCGACCGCCTGGCTGCAGGCCAACGTACCCACCAACGCGACCCTCCTGGTCGACGACGTGACATGGACAAGCCTGCATAGCGCCGGCTACCCACAGGTGAACCTCATCTGGTTCACCAAACCCAACGCGGACTCCGACGTCGACCGTCGAGTACCCGATTGGCGGTCCATCGACTACGTCGTCTCCAGCGACATCATGCGAACCTCGCGGCAAAACGGTGGCACCGTACAAAACGCGCTGCGCAACTCAGTTCCCGTCGCCGCGTGGGGAACCGGGTCCAACCAGATCGTCGTCAGCAAAGTGACGAAGTGACGACCGGCACTAGGACCGATGTGTCGGTGATCGTGCCGACCCGCGACGAAGCCGAGAACGTCGACGAACTTGTCTCCCGAACTCGGGACGCCATGGTCAAATCGAAGCTGACCTGGGAGCTGTTGTTCGTCGACGACAGCGACGACGACACCCCGGCTCGGGCCATGAGCCATGCGGCCGCAGGTCTGCCCGTGCGGGTGATGCACCGTGCCCCCGGCGATCGGATCGGTGGGCTGTCCATGGCCGTGACCGCCGGCTTCGCGCACGCCCAGGGCGGTGTCCTCGCGGTAATGGACGCCGACCTTCAGCACCCACCCGAAGTACTCGCGGACCTAGTGACAGCGATCGTGTACGACGGGGCAGACGTGTCGGTGGCGTCCCGGTACTGCGCCGGGGCGCATGCCGACGCGACCGATGGCCTCAACGGCACCTGGCGGCTGCTCGTCTCGCATGGCTGCCGGTGGCTCGTCTGGATAGTTCGTCCGCGACTGTGGCGCGTACGTGACCCGTTAAGCGGGTTCTTCGCCGTGCGCCGCAGCGTGCTGGTCGGGACGGCGCTGCGCCCTACCGGGTACAAGATTCTGCTCGAGCTGCTCGCTCGCGGCAGATGGGACAAAGTCGTCGAGGTTCCCTACCACTTCGCCGCGCGGGAGCGGGGAACCTCGAAGTCGGAGCTGCGCCAAGGTGTGATTTTCCTACGCCACCTCGTGCGGCTCGTCGCCGACCGGGGCGCGGGCTCCCCAATCAAGGTCGCGACGACGCCAGCCGACCAGGGACAGGTCCACCGGCATCCCCCGGGCCGTGAACGACGGTCGCTGTGAGACGCAACGGCCGACGCGCCGCGGCGTCGACCACCATGGCCCTGATCGGCGCTCTGCTCGTGGCGTGCTCCGCTGGTGCGGCACCCGGATGCCAGAGCGACCCGCTGACGGCACGCTCGCTGACGCAGCTGTCGTCCTTTTCAGACTGGTTGCGCACCCACGGCGTGCGCGGCGCCGTGGGCGAGGTGGGCTGGCCCGGCGGCGGCCAGTGGGAATCACTCGCCCGGCAGTGGTACACCCGGGCCGACGAGGACCAGGTAGGGGCCTTCGCGTGGTCGGCGGCCCAATGGTGGCCCGCAAGCTACCCGTTGGGCATCTACCGGGGTGCACAAGTCACGAACCAGTCGTCGACTCCGTTCCTGGCGGGCGACCAGGCCCGCGTCGTTGAGTCGCACCCCCCGCTCGACGGCGTCGCGCGGGGGGTCTCGGTTTCCGACGGAACCTTTGGATCCTCCCTCGGTGACGACTCGACCTACTCCTCCACCAACCGGGGCGTCTACGGGAGCAACTACAGCTACCCGTCTGCTCCCTTCCTGCAGTACCTCGCCTCCCGGGGGATCACCCAAATCCGTATGAGCGTGATGTGGGAGCGGGTGCAACCCGTGCTCGGTGACCCACTCGACCCGACCGAGGTCGCGCGGCTCACACAGTCCCTCGACGACGCGGCGTCGGCGGGGTTGTCCGTCGTTCTAGACCTGCACAATTACGGCCGCTACGCGGCGGGGTCGGCCGACGGCTCGCGGCACGTCCTTGTGCTGGGGTCTCCCAACCTGCCCAACAGTGCGCTCGACGACGTCTGGCGCCGGATCGTCACAGCCGTCGCGGGCCGCCCGATCGTCGTCGGGTACGGCATCATGAACGAGCCGCACGACCTGCCAGGAGGGGCCGTAACGTGGGAAGCGGCGTCGTCCAGTGCCGTCGCCGCCATCCGGGAGTCCAACCGGACAACCCCCATCTACGTCGGTGGCTACGCCTACTCCAAAATCTCCACCTTCACCACCGAGCACCCCCGACCATGGATCGACCCGCGCAACTGGCCTGTCGTATACGAGGCCCACCAATACTTCGACACGACAGGAACAGGGTTCTATAAGGACCCCTACACCACGACCAATACGGCGGCCGTGGCCAAAGGATGGACTGCCTGCTCCACCGCCGCCGACCGACCAGCGAGTTAGCCCACCGGACCAAACCCAACTATGTACCGTGCTCCAGCACCGTCTGCCAGATGTTCAACTCGTTGGCGTCGATGCCGTACAGCAAACGCAGGTCCTCGGCCGCAACTTGAGGAAGCTCCACTGGTGCCCGTCGAAGTCTGGGAGAAGCCTTCTCGCCCTGGCCCAGGAGGAGCGCGACCTACAGCTCGCCCACGAGCGCCTCGACAGCGACACCGGTACGCAGTTCAGTTCCGCAGACGTCGCGGCGGCAGCGGGCCTGGACCGGACGCACTACCCCACCGCGGGGTGAACCCACGCAGACCCGAGCCGCACCCGCATTACGGGGTCGCAGTAGCACTCGCCGAAGATCGGGTGGATATGGGCGCGGCTCATTGAGCAGGGGTGATTCAAGTGACGGGTTGATCAGGCGCTGGTCTGGAGAGAGGCGAAGTCGGCATGGGCTTGGTCGACGGCCTCGGGGTACGACTGCCGCTTTTCGTGCTCGGTGATCGCCCGGTAGATGCTGGCCAGGCTCGGGGTGCCCCCCTTGCGTTTGCCGGCGGGGATGATCAGGTCTGGGCGGATCGACGCGACGGACTCGCCGCGGGAGCGGCGCCGGAGCACGGTGTGCAGCATGTCGTCGGTGATGACCGGCGGTCGTCCGCCGTGGCGCCCTTTGCGGGCGGCGGCGTTGAGCCCCTCGAGGGTGGCCTCGCGGATGTTCTCGCGTTCGGTCTCGGCCATCGCGGCGAAGAACGCGAACAGCACCCGGCCGGTGCCGGTGGGGTCATAGATGCCGGTCAGCGGGCCGGCCAGCATCTCCAGGGCGATGCCGTGCGCGGTGAGGTGATCCGCCAGCGCGGTAAGCTCGGCGGAGTCGCGCCCGAGGCGTTTCATCTCGTAGACGGTGAGGATGACCCGGCAGTGCGGGGCGTGGGCTTTGATCTGGCGGCAGGCCTCCAGAGCGGCTTCGAACTTCGGGCGGACCCGCACGCGGGTGGACACTTTCTCGGCGAAGATCTTCTCGCGCGGGACGCGGTGCGCGGCGAGGGCGTCGAGTTGGGACTGAGCTCGTGGGTGAGGTGCGAGCAGCGGGCGTAACCGACGCGGATGTCCGCGCTGGGTGTGTCGGCGGGGATCGGCGCCGGCGGTGGCGTGCCTGGCCGCCACAGCTGCCCCGGTCCGCGGTCGACCGGGGTCGGGACGCGCAGCAGCTTCGCCAAGCGAGGGACCTTGGTGAACCGGCCGGTGCGATAGGTCCCGGCGACCGCGCCGGAGCGGGACCGACACGGTGAGCCCGGCTCGACCAAACAACGCGAGCAGCGGTGGCGTTCGACCTCGGCGGCATCGGACGCGACGGTGGCGTCTGGCTCGCTACTCACGCGCGAATCTTCTCACAAACATCTCTCAGAACACATCCCGTCGCGGTAGGAGCGCACCGCGGCGTCGAAGCTGCCGCCGCAGGTGATGAGCCGCAGCGAGCTGCCTGGGGCTGGGCCATAGACGGCGTCGGTGGGGAACGCATCTTTGGGGTACTGCTTGACCGCGTTCACCTGGAAGGTCACGACCTTACCGTCGGAGCGGGTGATGACCACTTGGTCACCAGTGGTCAGCTCGCGCAGCCGGTAGAACACCTTGGGGCCGGTGGTGTCGTCGACGTGCGCGGCGATCACGGCGGGTCCTGGACCGCCGGGTACGGGGCCGTTCACGTAGTAGCCGGCCTTCTCGAAGCTCGCGGGCGGTAATAGCGCGCCCGTGCCGGGGTCGCGGGTGAGTTCCTCGAGGTGCGACTGGTCCACCCGATCGCGGGAATCACCACGCGGGTGGGTGTCACGACTGTTTTGGCGGGGATTGGCTGCGGCCCGCTTAGCTGCCCCGTGGCGGTGGATGCGGCTGAGCTGCGCACCGCAGCGGCCGGGGCGGGCTGCGATCCGGCTCCGCACCCGGCGAGCAAGCCCACCGTGGCCACGACCGCGCCGGGCACGGCCAGCGTCGCGCTGCTCCGGAACAGCGTCCTGTTCCTCACGTTGTCCCTGCGGTTGCGGTGCATGAGCCGAGCAGGTGGTCTGGAGCTCGACCCGGCCCAAGGCTACCCATGCGGCGCCGTAGTAGCCGGGTTCCCGCTGGCTCAGCTGTGCAGCCGCGTCCAGCGCGGCGGCCGCCGCGTCCTGCCTGCCCGCTGCTGCTGCGGCGGCGGCGGCGGCCAGCACCAGTGGGTGTTGCCAGTCAACGGTGGGGGTGCCATCCAGTGTGTACACCCCGCGGAGCTCGTTGATGGGTCCGGTCAGCTCTTTGGCGGTGTCCACTGCCAGCGCGCGGGCGTCGGGGGTGCACGACTCCGCGGTGCGCAGCAGCACCCGCGCGGCGTCGAAGGAGAACCGCGGGCCGGTGCCGTCGGGGGCGTTGGTGGACGTCACCGCACCGGAGCTGCTCACCTGCGCCCAGTCCGGTGGCAGTGGGTGCTCGGTGAGCAAAGGCGGTAACAAATCCACAGCAGTTGACGACGATTGAGCTCATCACGGCGTTGATCATTCTGGGGTAACTCAGGATGGAGTAGGTCGGGGCGGCGAGGACGCCGACAATAATGTATACGAAGCGTAGTAGATTGGTCACGCAGTGAAGTTTCCGCCTGCAGCGGGGTACAGACACACGACCGGAGGTGCCCCCAGTGGGACGACGACTGGTAGGCACGGCGTTAGTACCCACCCTCCTGCTGATCCTGGGGGTGCTCACTGGCCCCGCCCCTTCGCAAGCCGCCACCGGGAACGCACCTCGACTCGTCGCGGTGCGGGTGCAGGGCAACCGGCTCGTGGATGGCGCCGGAGCACCGCTGACGCTGCGCGGCGTCGACCGCTCTGGCATGCAGTACGCCTGCGTCCAAGGCTTTGGTACCGGCGACGGGCCCATGACCCAGGCGTCCGTCGACGCCATGACGAGCTGGGCCGTCACCGCGGTTCGGGTGCCTCTCAACGAGGACTGCTGGCTCGGCATCAACGGTGCCGACCCGGCGTACTCGGGAGAAGTTTACCGTCGCGCAGTCGCGCAGTACGTGTCCTACCTACACCGAGATGGGATGGTCGCCGTCCTCGATCTGCACTGGAACGCACCCGGCGCCCAACTCTCCACCGGGCAGCAGCCGATGGCCGACGCCGACCACGCCCCCGCCTTCTGGTCGTCGGTGGCGGAAGCGTTCGTTGCCGATCCCGGTGTCGTCTTCGACCTGTTCAACGAGCCGCACGACATCACCTGGTCGTGCTGGCGGGACGGTTGCTCGACGCCCGGCTACACCACAGCCGGGATGCAGGCGCTGGTCGACGCGGTACGGGCCACCGGGGCGAGGCAGCCCGTCATGCTTGGCGCGCTCGGATACGCCGGCGCGGTGGGCGGGCCGCAGCAGTATGGGTCGGACCCCACGCAGGGGTGGCTGGCGTGGAGGCCGAGCGACCCGGCCGGTCAGATCGCCATGTCCTGGCACGTCTACAACTTCTCCGGGTGCGCCACCACCGCGTGCTGGGACAGCCAAATCGCCCCGGTGGCCGCCCTGGTGCCGGTGGTCATCGGTGAGCTCGGGGAAACCGACTGCGGCATCGACTTCGCGACCCGGTTGCTGGACTGGGCCGACGCGCACGCGATCTCGACCCTGGCGTGGGCTTGGAACCAGTCGAGCAACGCCTGCGGCGACGCTGGCCCCTCCGCGATCACCGACTACTCGGGCACCCCGACCACCTACGGCACCGCGGTGCGGAACCACTTCCTGAGGAACACCAGCACCGTCCCACCGAGCACGACGCCTTCGTCGGTGACGGTGGACCCGACGGCCGATGCCGGCGTGGGAGTGCCCGCCGTGGTGCTGCGCGCGACCGTCGTCCCGCCCACCGCGGGCGGCTCGGTGGCATTCACCGACGGGACCACGCCGATCGCGGACTGCCAGGCCCGGCTGGTGGCGTCGGGTCGGGCCACCTGCGTCACGACCTTCACCGGTGCGGGCCCGCACTCTGTCGCCGTGGCCTACAGCGGGGACTCCGACCACACGGCGTCTTCGGGCAACGCGTTGGTCGTGGTGCTCGCTCACCCGACCCTGGCGCAGGTGGTGATCGGGTACCTGGTCCTGCTGGCCCACCTGCTCCATTTGTTCGACCTCTGACCTATCACCCATGATCATCGACGCGCGATCGGTGAGGTGGCGCGCAGCGGCGCGCTGTTCGACATCTGGGACGGTGGGCAGGTGAGTAGGGGCCACCGGGTGGCAGGCGGCGCCTTGGTGGTGGTCCTGCGCGCGGTGGCCGTGTTCGCGGTGTGGTCCTCGCAAGCCACTGCTGCTGCGGGGGGGCGGGCCGTGACGGCCGGCCGGGTGTCCGACGATTATGCGCAGGCGACCACCGCGGTGTCGCGGAGCAGTCACTGGTGCTTCGAGTACCGCCTCCAGCCCAGCCCGCAGGGATGGCCCGCTTCGCCCAGTCGGCGACCGCGTTGGTCAAGCAGTCCGCGGTCATACTCGCGCGGTGTCCCAGGCCAGCGCGGGCAGACTACCCACCCGGTAAGGGTTGCACCCGACATCCTGCCGCATCGCCTCATCAGCGACGAGCCATCTCACCTCAGGCACCGTCTCGCCTACCCTGGCATGTCTCATAATGTCCTCCAAGTGAGTGCCCGTATTCACCGCAGCCTCTCGACCCGACCCAGGTTTGTGACGCCGCCGCGATCTGGCGGGGGGCGTTCCTGGTGGCCGGTTCGCTGACCGAACCCCACCGCTTGCCCGCACTCGACATTGTGTGCCCCACCCCGGAAACCGCGATGGCCCTGACCGGTACCGCCCGCCGCCTGGGCATCACCACCAAAACCAAACACACCCGTGACACCGACCGGGTCACCGTCCGCGAACCCGACGCCATCACCGCACTGCTCACCCACATTGGTGCCCCCGACACTGCGGCGGCCTGGGCGCAGCAGCGCACCCACCACCGCGAGCACACCCCCGCCGTCCGGCGCTCCGGCTTCGACGACGCCACCCACACCCGCGCCACCCTCGCCGCGGCCGCCGCCGCCGCCCGGGTGGACCGGGCCCTGCTCATCCTCGGCGAGGCGCCCGAACATTTGGCAGCGACGAGCTGACACCAGCATCCGGCTCGTTCATCACCGCCCGGGTCCGTGCCTCGCCGAGCTCGGGCACCCTGCGGTACAGGGTGGCGCGGCTGACCCCGAGGACCTGGGCGACCTCGGTCACCGGGGTCTTCTCCCCGATCATCTTCCGGGCCTGCTTCAACTTCGCCGGACTCAACACAGTGGGTCCCGCCGAGGCGGCCACGCTCCCGAGCCGCGGCCAGCCCGGCGAGGGTGCGCTCCTGGATGAGTTCCCGTTCGAAGCTGGCAAGGGCCCCGAACACGTGAAAGACCAGCCGCCCGCCGGGGGTGGTGGTGTCAATGCTCTCCTGCACCGATTTGAAGCCCACTCCCCTGGCTTCCAGCTGCCCGATGGTCTCGATCAGATGTGGCAACGACCGACCCAGCCGGTCCAGGCGCCACACCACCAACGTGTCCCCCGCCCGCAGGTGATCAAACACCGCCGCCAACTGCGGACGGTCAGTCCTGCTACTGCTGGCGGTGTCCGACCAAATCCGGGAACACCCCGCGGCCCTCAGCGCGTCCTGCTGCAACACGGCGGTCTGCTCCGCGGTGGACACCCTCGCCTAACCCAAAAACTCGCTCATGCCCACACACTGTTGCACAACCCGCCGACAAGCCATCCGGTGAAACATCGGTTTCGTACAGTGCTTCTGCAACACCCCGCGGTCGCGCTGACCTGCAGGCCAATTCTCGCCGCCGCAGTGTTGCTTTAACGATGGTTTTTGATGCGTTGTTGCGGCGCGTGGGGTGGTGATCATTGCTCGGCGACAGGCGGAATGACGCTGGCGCTCACGCCGCCATCCCCGCAATGCGAAGTCGGTTCCGCTCATCTGCGTCGCTCGTACTCGACCCGCTTCCCATGACGGAAGTAGGTCATCTCGATGGCGTCCGCCCGGACTACCTCAGACGACGCGGCTGAGAATGACTCCGCGAGTGTGTGCGCGTGGGCGAGCCACCGTAGGTAGTCCTGAGGTGGTCGAACCGACGGCAGTTCCTCCAGCCCCCAGCCGTCGATGTCGTTCAGGGCAATTGCCACGAACTGGTCCATGATTAGCGCTCTCTGAGGACTGTCGTCGTCCGATGGATTCACCGCGTACAGGAACTTCGTGAAGAAGGAGGGGCCAAGGTAGGGGATCCTGTTGGGGCCGCGGTAGCTCAGCGAATCCATCGCCGCCGCGGGGCCGTCATCGAGCAGCACAGACTGCGCTGCGCCGAGTCTGCTGCGGAGGACGTCGGGCTTGTTCTTGCTGAATGTCTTCGCCAGGCGAGCAACCCAGCCATCTTCACCGACCCCCCAGGCGTAGCAGGCGACGAGGGTGCGGACGGGGTCGTCCAGACCTACCCCTTGGCCAAGGATGATGAGGTCGCCGCGGGTCAAACGCCGGTAGCCGTTGCCTCTCGACGACTCCGGCAGGTCGTCGAGGAAGGAACCCCACTCCGGGGGGAGGTACTGCTGCCACCAAGACGGGCGGAAGTCGAAACCATGTTCCAGCACCTCCGTCGTGGTCGGTACCGGGCTGAGCCGCGCGTCAGGTCTGTCCACCGGGTGATCCTCTCCGAAAACCAGAGGGGGAGAAGACCACATTTAACGATCGGTTATGAACGCCAGCGTGCGTTTGGCGGATTACTACAACGACGGTTGCAGGCCTCGCCCAATTGGTTGCCTACCGGCATATCCAATATTTCAATATTTCAATATTGGAGGTGGTACCGTACAGGGGCGCACGTCACCGGTACGACAGTGGTGCCGTGCCCGGTCGCACGCGCCGCGCCGACCGTGGTGCTACGTAAGTCGAGCCTTGACGGAGATACTGACGCGCATGCCCAAGATCATTACCGTCGCCGCTTATAAGGGCGGCGTCGGCAAGACCACGCTGGCTCTAGAGTTGGCGTACCTGCTCGATGCCCCCCTTATTGACCTGGACTGGGACAAGGGGGGAGCCACCCGGCGATGGGGTTACAAGGCGGGGGAGTCCTCGCCGTTGCTCGATGCTTTAGCGCACGACAAGACGCCGCGGCCCCGCAAAGGTCGCCGCAAACCGGACCTTGTAGCCGGCGACGAAGACTTTGGCGAAGTCCAGCCTGACGCCGACGCCACGAGTCAGGCTTTGGAAAAATGGGCAGCTGAGTGGGGCCGGCCGTATGTGGTGGTCGACACACACCCTGGCGGCCTACCTTCGACCCACGGCGCCATGGCCGCGGCCTCGGTTGTCGTCACGCCAGCTGTCCTTGCGACTGGCGAGTTAGACGGCCTGGAAGGACTCCTAGAGCGCGCAGCCGACTATCCGCTTCTGGTGGTGCCGAATAAAGTCCAGCGGGTACCGGATGCCAACCTGCTGCGTCGCCTTCAGAATCTCGTTGCGAGATACGAGGTTCCTGTTGGTCCAGTCGTGTCAGAACATCGACGCCTGCCTCGGCGCAGTGCCCGCATGGCTATCAGCGCCTTCGATCCCGTCCCGAAAGCTTGGGCACGTTATGCGGAGGAGCTTGCGTCAGTCGCCGGCGCGGTGCGGAGTTACGGCGATGTCTGATGGCATGGAAGAGCTTCTCGCACGTCGAGAGGTGGGGAAAAGCCGACGCTACGTCCCTAATCCGAAACATCCCAAGGCAGCCGTATCGGCCGCACAGCCAACAGCAGACCTTACGACCGACCACATCAGCACGACCGCTGAGGCAGACGCTGAGAGACCGGACCTGGCGGACGCGGGGGGACAACCCAGCGAGCAACCGGTAGTGCGCCGACGATCACGAGTGCGACCTACACAGGTGCATCTCGATGAGGCTTCCGAAGACCACCTGACTGCAATCCGCAAACGCGCCGTGATGGCTGACGTACCCATCAGCAACAGTGCCGTGTTGCGCCTGGCCCTAGCCGAACTTGTCGAACGTCACAGCTACGACCGAATTGTGACGCTATTCGCCGAGGACGCAAACCAGCCCAGACCTGGACGGCCGCGGAACACCTGACCGAGGCTCGTTTCCGGTGGTTCTTGGCTAAGTTCAGACGCAATTGAGCCGACCCTTCAGACTTGACATCGAGAACGGAATCAGCGTGACCACAGTGCGGCAAGTCGGCTCAAGTCGAACACTTCTTGCAGGCGAGCGGAACCAGATCAAGACCCGCGACCGTGTGCGCGACCTGGCCGAGGTCTACACGCATGGCCGCGAGGTCCACGCGATGCTCGATCTCATACCGGACTTATTTCCGTCCAAAATTGATCCGGGCAACCACGACAAGACGTTCCTCGAACCGGCATGCGGGTCCGGTAACTTCCTGGAAGAGATCCTCCGCCGAAAGCTCTTGACGGTGACCGCAAGCCGGTACGGGCGCGGAGAGCGGTACGAGCACCGAATCTTGCGATGTGTGTCCTCGATCTACGGCATCGACCTCGACATCGACAACGTCATCGAGTCGCGCGACCGTCTCCGCGCCGTAGTCCAGTCGCATCTCGACAATGACCTCAACACGCAGGCTCCGACCGACGGGCTCGCCAGCGCCGTCGATCTCATACTGTCGACCAACATTATCCGGGCCGACACCCTCGCAGACGCCGCCAAGATCGAGTTAGTCCAGTACCACCCCGGACGCGGCGGCACGTTCACCCGCGAGTGGTCCTTTCTGAAAGAGCCGGGGAACAGCGCCCAGCTCGATTTGTTCGGGGAGATTGCAGCGGAACCGCGTAAGGACGCGACTGGTCTGGACGGACCCAGATGGGTTCGCGGCCGCGCTTATACAGACGTACCGACTCCTTCTGTGGAGCGGCGTGGAAGTCCTTGAAATTACTCAGGAACCCGAACGGCTTTTGGGACGAGAACCGCTTCGCAATGGACACTTCGCCCTTGACCTCGACCTTGGTAATGATCGCTTCGGCTTTATTGCTACGAACAATCACGCCCTTTCCGTGGCGCAGGTCTCGGGTCAGCGTCGATGTGATGGTTCCTTCGATCCGTGTAGAGAATTCGCAATCGCCGTTGTGGCTCCGGTCCCAGAGGAAGTAACTGACGCCGCCTTTGATCTCGACCCCGGGGAAACAGTCAAACAGCTTCGGGTTGTCGACCAGTTTCGCCATGTGGCGGTCGTTGATCATGGATTCGCGGTATTGATCAAGGCCGAGACCCCCAGTGAACCATCGCGACGGCGTAATCATCAGCACGTACCGAGGTTTCATGGCTATCGCCTGCTGAACGAAGTGGTGGTAGATGGGCTTGGTCCGCGTGTTCCCGTCGCTGTCGATCTGGTAGGGCGGGTTGCCGACGATCACGTCGAACTTCATGGCAGTCAGCTCCTTGGTGGGGTACGCCCCATGGACGAAGGCGTAGGCGTGGTTCTCGCGGCCTTCGCCGCGTTCTAGTTCGCGAGGACCACCGCACAAGCTGCAATGGGTGGCGTCACCCTTTTTCCCGAAGATGTGCTTTGCGGGAACAAACGGCACGTTCCCAGCCTCGCTGTCGAACTCGACGACCGACACGGAGCTGGATGCGTCGCGCGAGCAGTAGAGACTCCGGCGCGAGATGTGGCCGGTCATCTCCGTGATCGACGTGCCGAAGATCATGTTCCGGAAGATGTGGTCGCGGCGCTTTGTGAAATCCGGTTCCCATTCAAGGTGCTTACCCCCGAAGCTGGCGACGGCCACGGCCGTACCCCTGCAATTGTCACCGGCAACCCATTCGTTGTACCGGGCAACAGCGTTTGCACTCAAACGTTCCTGGTTGCTGGCACCTTCGCGTCCGATGCTGAAGCCCAGCGGTACGCCGCATACCTTCGGACGAAGTTCGTGCGATTCCTCGTCCATCAGCGCAAAATCTCGCAGCACACCACCTCGGACTCGTACCTGTTTGTCGCTGACGTCCCGATGGACCGGGAGTGGACGGACACAGACATCTACAAGCGGTATGAGCTGACTGACGAGGAGATCGAGTACGTAGAGTCGCAGATCAAGCCGATGGGCGCGACGGACGTCGTTGAAGGCGCCGAAGCAGACGATGAGGACTTGCCGTGACCGAGACTGCCCCCGACCTGGAGCCGGAGGAAGTCGAGACCGTTGGCTCGCTAGGTGTCCCACGCCGTATCTACGCTTACACTCTTCCGGGCAAGGAGGGCTTAATCAAGGTCGGGGAGACGACGAAGGCAACCATCGAGGTACGGATCAAACAGCAGCTCGGAACCGCCTACCCGAACCTCGAAGGCGTCGCGATCCTCCTGGATGAACCCGCGCAGCGTACGGACGGCACGTGGTTCCGTGATCACAACGTGCACCGTGCGCTCGTCCATCATGGCGTCAAGAAGAAGCAGGAGTGGTTCGAGACCACCCTCGACATCGTGAAGGCGGCAATTGTCTCCGTCCGGAACGGGGCGACGTTCGACTCTGACCGCACCTTGGACTTCGGAATGCGCCCGGAGCAGGAGTCTGCAGTCGCGCTCACGGCCGGGTACTTCACGGCACACGTGGGGGACGTGTCACCGAAGTTTTTGTGGAACGCGAAGATGCGCTTCGGCAAGACGTTTACGGCATATCAGTTGGCCCGCGAGATGGGCTGGACGCGGGTGCTCATCCTGACCTACAAGCCTGCCGTCCAGTTGGCATGGAAGGAAGACCTGCTCACCCACGTCGACTTCGAGGGCTGGAAGTTCGTAGACCGGGACACTCCCGCCGACCTACGTGACGCCCTCGCGGACGGCCCCCACCCGCTGGTGTGGTTCGCGTCGTTCCAGGACCTGCGTGGAAAGACTGCCGTCGGCGAGATCAAGGAGCACAACGAAGCGATCCACCTGATCGACTGGGACTGCATCGTCCTGGACGAGTATCACTTCGGCGCGTGGCGCGACTCGGCGCGTGATCTCTACGATCCGACGGAAAGGGCGATCGCCATGGAGGAAGAGCCGGCCGAGAGTGTCACCGAGGACGACCTCGGCCTGGCTTCGCGCCACTACCTCTACCTGTCCGGCACACCGTTCCGGGCCATCACCAACGGTGAGTTCACTGAGGACCAAATCTTCAACTGGACCTACGTGGACGAGCAGCGGGAGAAGAAACAGTGGGACTCCACTGACCGCCCGAACCCATACGTCGATCTGCCCGGCATGCAGATGTAATCGTACCAGATGGGTGCTGGCGCGCAGCGGTGGGCCGAGGACGGCGAGTTTAATAGCTTCGACCTGACCGAATACTTCAAGGCCGAGAAGGTCAACCCGAGCAGTCGTTCGCCCGGGACGGGCGCCTACATCTTCGAAGACAAGACACGGGTCAGCGAGTTCCTGGAAATGCTGCGCGGCAAGCTATCCGACCAGATGAAGGCGCTGATCGTCGGAGGGCAGAAGCCACCGTTTCCCTACGAGTCGGCGGCGTTCACAGACATGATCAAGCACTCGGTCTGGTACATGGCCGACGTCGCCTCTTGCTTCGCCATGCGCGACTTGCTGCAACCCCACCCGTACTTCTCCGGCTTCGAGATCGTCGTCGCCGCCGGCAGCAAGGCCGGGCAGGGTGCCGCCGCCAAGCCGCCCGTCGAGGAAGCCATCGCCAAGGCCACCAAGGAGCACCGCTCGGGCACGATTACGCTCTCCTGTGGCAAGTTGATGACCGGCGTGACAATCCGCGAGTGGGGCGCGATCCTTATGCTCCGGTCGCTGAAGTCGCCCGAATCGTACTTCCAAGCTGCCTTCCGGGTGCAGTCGCCGTGGGCCTCGCGTGGTCCGGACGGCCACATCGCGACCATCCGCAAAAGCACCTGCTACGTCTTCGAATTCGATCCGAACCGGGCGCTGGCACTGGTAGCCGAGTACGGGATGCGGCTCGGCACGACCGGTGATATCACGCCGAAGGACGCCATCGGGCAGCTCTTAAACTACCTGCCGATTTTCGCGTTCTCCGGCGGCACCATGACGCAGCTCGACGCCTTCGAAGTGCTGGACTGGGCCACGGCAGGCGTCGGCGCGACGGCGCTGGCGAAGCGCTGGAACTCATCCCTGTTGGTCGACGTTAACGAGCACACGCTGTCCAAGCTGCTCGACCAACCGTCACTGTTGGCGGCACTGGAACAAATCGAGGACTTCCGCAACCTCGCGCAGACCGCTCAGCAGGTCGTGACGTCGTCCAAGCTGCTGAAGAAGGCGAAGCGCGAGCAGAGCGGCAATCTCCATGGCGAGCAAACGAAGAAGCAGTCCGAAACCGCAAAGAAGCGCAAGGAGATCCGCGAGAAGCTCCAAAAGCTCCTGGCTAAGGTCCCCGTGTTCATGTACGTCACCGACTTCCGTGAGGAAACACTGAAGGACATCATCTTGGGCCTCGATAGCATGCTCTTCGAGAAGGTCACTGGACTGTCCGTCAACGACTTCAAGATGCTGAATGACATCGGCGTCTTCAACGGCCAGCATATGAACGCCGCGATCTACCAGTTTAAGCTGTTTGAGGACACCAGTCTCCTGTACGCAGACGAGGACGGTCAGCACCCCGTGCAGGCGACGGTTGGCTTGTGGGATAGAAGCGTTCCCGCCGGGACGCCGCTCAGGAAAATTGCTGAAGCCGGCGACACGGACTGAGGTTCGAGCGAGGCAACACGGGCCGACACAGTCGGGTATTACGAGCGGTTCGGGTTCACCGTGATCCAAAAACCGTAGTCCTCGGTGGCGGACCCACACTGCGGGGCATGCTCCGCACCCGCAATAGGCCACCGCACCTCGGTGATGTCATGGGCGGTGCTGCCCCTGCTGTCGCCGGGCAGTGTCGCGTTCCCGGTTGCGGTGCGCCCGTTGTGCCGCCCCCGCGGCGATGGCTAGTACCTCGGCGCGGGCCGGGCTGCTGAGCGCGGCGATCGCTTCAACACGCGCCTGGTTGTGCTGGGCGCGTCGCTGCGGTGCCGCTGCTGCCCGTTGGCGGGCAGCAGCAAGCTCATCGGCAGCGTAAGCATCTCGTGTGATGGTGGGTCGTTCCTCGATGTTGCTGCGGCGCAGCAGCACCAGCAGGTAGGGGATGGGGCGGCGCGGGTTGTCATAGATCCGGATGCCCATCGCGGCTACATCGCGCAGGGCTTGGTTCAGATCCCGGTCGGTCCATCCGTGGGCGGCGTAGGCCGCAAGCGACCGTGACCAGGCTTCGGCGCTGAACCGTCTTGCCCATGCGGGGCAGTCTGGTTGGGCCCGCCACCGCTTGGCCAGGGCCAGCCCGGGCCCGTCTGGTACGGCCCGGCCCCGTTTTCGGCCCGTTGTGTTCGATGCGCGGCGCGGAGCGCCGTCCTCGTGTCTCGCGGCGCGGGATTGTTGTCGGGTAGAGACCAAGTTTCTTACCGAAGGTGAGGTCCCTACGGGACCGTTACCGGATGGGGTTCCAGTTTGTTGAATCAACGGTGCGACCTGGGGATGGTTGTCCACAGGCAGGTCGCCGGGTCGGGGCCGGCGGGGGTGCAGTGCCCAGACGGAGGCCCACCC
>JAABUY010003045.1_pt1 | contig 19001 bp, 20 predicted proteins | sample 5560271 | NCBI WGS metagenome assembly JAABUY01 (sample SAMN10711886, study PRJNA513374) | rock metagenome | isolation source: Antarctica rocks | place: Antarctica: Victoria Land, University Valley
GCACCTTAGCACCGCAGGAGCTGCACTGTGCCGTGTGCAAGCGCAGCGTGCCGCGAGTGCTCGGCCGCACGGCGAGCGACGGGCCGCAGGCGTGTCCCACTGGGTGTCTCCCTGCCGCACGAGCAGCGGCGCTGGCCGCGCGCGCACTGATCGGCCCTCTCCTCCTCCCCCACCCCCCGCGGCGCGCCGGAGGAGCGACGCGCGCCAGCCGCGCGCGCGCTCAGCGCCCCCCTGCAGCGCGCCCGAGGCGCAGCGCCCGAGCAGCGGCCGCGCGCGCGCAGGTGCTGCAGAAGGCGGCGGAGCGGCGGGAGCTCGTAACGGTCGCGCTCAACACGCACGGCACGCGCGCGGTGCAGAAGCTGATCGAGACGCTCACCAGCCGCGAGCAGGCGCGCTTCGCGCGCCCCCGCGACCGGGGCCCTCCGTCGCGCTGCGGGGCAGTGCGCGCTCGCTGCGTGGCCGCGCTCTGTCGCGCATTGTGGTAATGTGTCGAGCAGCGGCTCCGCAGTGGCTTGGTATTGAGCGAGGGGCCTCTAAAGCAGGCTGGGGCAGCAGCGGCATTGACCGTATTGGCCGCCTGTTGTCCGCGTCCCTGCCAGCCCTACCCCCGGCGCGAGCGTGGCGGAGGCGCGGCGGCGCTGCGCGGCGCTGGGGCGCGCGCCGCAGGCCCGGCGCGCCGGCCGGCCGGGCGATCGAACGCCCGGGCGGCGCGCGCAGGTGGCGCTGGTCACGGACGCGCTGCGCGGGGGCGTGGTCTCGCTCATCCGCGACCTGAACGGCAACCACGTGATCCAGCGCTGCCTGCAGCGCCTGGGCCCGGAGGACAGCCAGTTTGTGTACGACGCGGCGGCCGCGCACACGCTGGAGATCGCGACGCACCGCCACGGCTGCTGCGTGCTGCAGCGCTGCATCGACTTTGCCACGCCGCCGCAGAAGCGGCGCCTGGTGGAGACGATCGCGCAGCACGCGCTGCCGCTCAGCCAGGCGCGCCGCCCGGCCCCGCCGCGCGAGCATATATATATATATATATATATATATATTAATTGGGAGGGGCGGTATGTTCAGCTCGTGACTTTGTTGCCACCACAGTGTAGTGTTCTGAGGGGGTCGTTGACGAGGTAGCATCACTTTTGCACTGATCAGTCAATGTATCACCTGACAATGTATCACCCGACAATGTATCACCTGACAATGTACCACGATCAGCCTTGCCCCGGCGCGGCGCGCCCGCTCAGCATAGAGCTGCGTCGACACAGAGGGCCAAAGGGCTGGGGCAGGGGCCGGAAGGGTTGCAGCAGAAGATCGCAAGCTTGCATGCGGGGCGCCGCCTCGGCGAGCCTGCGCCGGCCGACGCGCGGCCGCGGCGGCGCGCGCAGGACCCGTTCGGGAACTACGTCGTGCAGTACGTTCTGGAGCTGGGCCATGTGGAGGCCATGGCGGCCATCATGCGGCAGCTGTGCGGGCACTATGCGGACCTGGCGCAGCAGAAGTTCAGCAGCAACGTGGTCGAGAAGTGCCTCAAGCTGGGCGGGCCGGGCCTGGCCGAGCTGCGTGAGCGCGTCATCCGCGAGCTGCTGACCTCGCCGCTGCTGCACCGCCTGCTGCAGGCGCGCCGCCCGGCGGCCCCGGCCCAGGCCGTGCGCGCAGCGGTGTCTCGCACAGGCGGGCCGAGGAGCCCCGGCAGGGGCGCGGGGTCGCGTGACATGTTTACAGGTTGGGGCGGATTGCGACGATGCAGACGCCTTTCACGCCTGCGGCTGGCACAGCAGACCGTCAGAAAGCATTCAGCTACGCGAATGATCGCATGCCAGCGGGTGCGCGGTGAGGAGCATCTTGAAAATGACCCACATACGCAGCTTGTTGCATAATCGCCATGATGAGGGCCGCCAGCTGGGGTATGTCCAGCGCTGAAGCGGTGCACGGCGTGCACAATAGGGTGAGTTACCCTAACCCCGTGCACGGGGCCGGCGCAGGACCCGTACGCCAACTACGTGCTGCAGAGCGCGCTGAGCGTGTCGGCGGGCCCGCTGCACCTGGCGCTCGTGGAGGCGATCCGCCCGTACCTGCCCTCGCTGCGCGGCACGCCGCACGGCAAGCGCATCCTGTCCAAGATCAACGTCAAGCTCTGAGGACTGCTCGCGCTGGCGCCCTCGCGGCCGGTCCGTGCCGGTCCACCCGCGGGTGCGGCAGGCGCGGTCGGCGGCCCCGCACTCCGCTTGGCCCTGTGGCTGAGCGGGGCTGCGGGGGAGGACTTTGCTCGAGCTCCCGTGCTGCTTGTGTAAGTGCCAACCGCAGAACAAGGGCGGGGGTGCCAGCGGCCCACTGGCAGCTGCCACCCCCCTGGGCAGCTTTGCGCTTCTGTCATCCTCCTGTGCTTGCCTGTTGCTCAGCCCGCCTGCCGAGGCCTGGTCGGAGGCCGAGGGGGACCTGGCGCGCGGGTGTCGGGCGGCGACAGCGCCTGGAGGTGCTGTTTTAAAGTGTACGCCTGCAGTCTCCGCACCGTCGGCCCAGACACCACCTCTGCTTTGCTCTGCAATGGTGAGATCAGTTTGCGTCTCCATGATCGTGCGAGCTTCTGGGGGATTGCTTTGAACCGAGCGCGTGCGGAGGGCTATCGGCCAATGATGCCTGCGGCGCGGGGAGGTGGCAGATAGGGGGCATAAGCTCGGGCCGAGCAAGAGCGAGAGCATGTAGAGGGCTTGAGCGCCGGGCCCGGAGCTGCCCGGCGCCTCTTCTTGGCGAGGCTAGTGTCCAGGCAGTCCAGGCGTGGCGGCGCGGTGGGGGGCTGGCGCAGAGCTGTGCCAGTGTGTGCTCAGTGTCCAGGGGGGGGAAGCAGCAGCCTGACTGGTCTGCAGAGATGTGACCGCTCGGGGGCCACGCCCTGCTCTGGGTCCCACAGCAGGTGTCCGGGATTCTTTGGGCCTGGCTGTGCAAATAACACGGCTGGCGCCTCGCACTTTGGGGTGCAGGACCTGCAGGTTTTGAGGCGCCTGCGTTCCGTGCGGACGCAGTTTTTGGCGCCGGTAGGCTGTGGCGCGGGCGTCGTACAGGGGCGGTGCCGGAGAGTGGCAGGGGAGCCGTTGCGCATTGTGCAAAAGGACATGTGTGTAGCAGCAGCGTGACTCTCATTTTGTGTATCAGGCTGTATGAGTGCGGCCGCCGCCGCCGCCGCCGCCGCATGCTGGGGACTTTGCACTCGCGTACCTGTCTTACGGCGGCTTATGCTCGGCCTGTGTGTGTGTGCTCTATTTCAGAGGTATGTGCACAGTCCATGCATGCATACATTCTACCTGCCGCCCTGTAAGTTCAGGCGGGCCAGTATGGCTGTAAGCACCAGCACACTTGCGTCCCCTCCTCCTCTCTACCTGCAGGCCTTGATGTGCTTACACACAGTGGTGGACGCCGTGGATGTCCTTTATTTACAGGGTCACGAGCCAGCTGAACAGTGGGTCCCCACAAGCACACACTGCCAAAGCAGTCCCTCCTGCACTCTCGTGTCGGTACTCTCCAGCGCCTGGTGAGCGCAACACAACACGGCAAGCGCACCGCGACACGGCAGAATAAGGGAGACAACTTCTAAATGCCTGCTTCCACCCCCCACACTCGCACGCAACCTCAAAACAGCCAGCGTCACTCGTCAATGGCCTTGCGCCGCCCCACCAGCGACTGGATGCCTGGGTCCTGCGTGGGGCAGAGCGTAAAGACAGTCAAAGTGAGGGCTTGAGTCCTGGGGTGCCTGGCATGTATGTGTTGACACAGGGGAGCGGGGCATATCGCCAGGCCACACACCGTGTTTGTCCTGTACTTCGCTGTGGCAGTCTCAGACCTCCAGGACCCGAGCGACTTGGTCGGCTGGCTGCGCTGCTCCAGCCTGCGCTCCCAGGAACACACGCCTGCTTGTAGCGCTCATAGCGTGCGTGGCCACTGTGAGCAGCGCCGCGCATACAGACCCAGTGCTCTGGGCTGCTGGCGGCCAGGCTTACCAGCGCTTGGCGACCTCCTTGTTCTTGTTGATGCGGTCGTGCCAGAACTTGTCAATCTCCTCGTTGCTCTGCATGTTTTCTGCAATTTTGTGGCGCAGGAACTCCATAAAGAACGACATCTTGCGCGCCGGCAAGTGGGGCCCGCGTTGGCTGGCAGGTCGCGCGCAGAAACCAGCCCCCTGTCAGATGGCTTGGGAGTTGCTTGACGTGGATACAGTATCAAGCAGCAGCCTCAGTTACACGAAACGGGGAGGCTGGAATAGCTGCAGATCTGGGCTAAGGTCTCCTGGATGCTAAAGCTCCTCCGCAGGACTGCCTGCCCTGGCGAGGGTAGGGAGCTTGCGCCTGCCTTTTTACCTGAAATGCAATTCCATGCTTGCAGTATGACGTGCTCCGCTATGATGCCCCGCCAGCAACGGGTGCCAGTCGCGGCAATTGCTGTCATGTGCTTTCATGGTCCTAAAACAAAAGTACGCCTCCCGGCCTCCCCTCCACAGCAAACTTCCAGCACAGTCCAGCAGTCCGGCTGCTGGTTCTTCTACAACAAATATTCGCCTCAAACGTCTGCTGACACCCATGGGCTTGCTGCACCGCCCGCGGACGCGGCCAGGGCTGGCGCGCGTGCAGGCAGATACATGCCTGGTCACGCACCCGCACGCCGCACATATCACCGCCCCGCTTGCAGCCCTAGCCCCCAGGCTTCCAGGTCTCCGGCGCATAGCTCCCCCCCGCCGCGCCGCCGTCAGTGCCGGGCTCGCCGCCGCCCGTGCCGCCGCCCTCCGCGGCGCCCGCCGGCGGCGCGGCCTCTGCGGGCGCGGCCGCCGCCGGCTCCGCGGGCGCGGCCGCCGCCGGCTCCGCGCTCGCCTGCTCTGCCGGGCCATGCTGTCCATACCCCTGCCGGCTCACGCACACAAGCCTGGCCACCTCAGCACAGGCGCGTGCGCTGGCAGAGGGGGTGTCACCACTGCCTCACCTCCACGGTGAGATCTGCACGCAACCAGACTGTGAAGTGTAGGCGGGGGGGGGGCAGTAGGTGGGGCCCCCGCACCCTGCCCGTGAGCTGCTCCACGAAGCGGCCCATGTCGGGCGCCGGGCCCGCCTGCTCGTTGTGAAGCCCGAGGCTCTCGGCCTGGAAGCGCCGCGCGGCCTCGGCCGCGTCGAGCGCCGCCACGCGCTGCTTGAGCCGCGCGCGTGCCTCCTCGCCCCTGCCGCCCGGCACGCTCGTTGCCTGGAAAAGAGGCATGCATGCATGCATGCATGGGCGGGGACGGGACATGGGCCGAGGCCCGCGCCACTGCCTGCGCTTCGTGGCGCACATGTCACTGACACCAAGCAGGCACTGGAATGCACGGATGCAAAACCTTGCACGAGCTCTTGCATGCACGAAGAGCATGGCATACTGCATGCATGCTTGAGCACGATCCGTGCACCGGCCCACGTGTCGGTCATGCGCTGCTTCATCCACACACGCACTCCATCACATCCATCCATCACCTCGCCGTCGTGCGCAGCGCACTGCATGCATGCATGTGGACCAGCTGGAACGCAGCCACACCGCCGTACTGTGACAGCTAAGAGCACAGGGGCCCGGCCCCAGCTAGACACCGCTGGTTGCTGTGCAAGCACACAAGTGCAGTTCAAGCTCTTTGCAACGCGCATCCTTGAGGAGCGTGGCGCGCAAGCTAAAAACCGCCGGTGTGGCAGACGTCAGCGTGCGCCAACGTGGAGCGTGTCTGCACCTCGCCGGCCCCCGCAGGCCACTGGCCTAGTCCGTCCGGAGGCAAGCCGGCGCGCCACGGGCCAAGGCCAGCGTGCGGGCGGGCAGGCGCGCACTGCTGCAGCTCGTCCGGCGTGGGTGGGTTGTGCCGCGGGCCAGTGTGCGGGCGGGCAGGCGCGCACTGCTGCAGCTCGTCCGGCGTGGGTGGGTCGTGCCGCGGGCCAGCGGGCGGGCGGGCAGGCGCGCACTGCTGCAGCTCGTCCGGCGTGGGCGGGTCGTGCCGCGTCTTGTGCAGCCAGCGGAACCACTCGGGCGCGACCAGGGTGGGGTCGTATTTCACGCGCGCGGGGAAGGCCACCATCCGCTTCTCCACCGCCTCGCCATATGCGTTCTTGTCCTGCCACCTGCGCAGAGGGCGCAGGATGCTCAGCGGCGATGCTTGTTGCAGCAGTAACGGTCCTCCTGCACCACCTGCAGGCGAAGCTGCTGCACGCGTCTGCTGTTGACTGCTTTCAAACGCGCACACCACTGCGAAGAGCGGACAAAGCACCTGTAATACCGGTTGCCATTAAAGTCCCCGCCTACCAGCTCTTTTCCAGTGAAGTAGCGCGAGAGGCTGGCTGACAGACGCGATATGAGGCCGCCCTTGCCCGCCATGGCCCGGGACGACAGCACTGGGCGCTATCACAGGACGCGCGTCTTGCGACCAGCACACGCGCAGAGCCCAGGCCTTGCGGAACAGGATGTGTTCAGTGGTTCGGGACTCGAGGGCAACGAGGGGGAGGCTCACTGTCAACCTAGGCACCTGTGTCGATTGTTCCTTGCAAGAACACAGGTGCAGCTTATGCCCTGCCGCAATCAGCTCCTCCCGACTCCTCTCCTGCGCCAGACCTCAGCAGGTGCCCGGACCTGAGGCGCAGGCTGCCCGCCCGCCGCACCAATGGTGGCGCAGGAGAATGGCGCCTCGGCGCCCGCGGCGGCGGCGGCCGCGCAGCTCGAGGGCCTCTCGGTTGCCAATGGCGGCGGGCAGATGGTCGCTGTCGGCGCGGCGCGCACCGTGCTGCCCAAGCCCGACCTGAGCGGCGTGCGGGGCGTGGACACGCAGACGCTGCCAATCGGCATCATCCACCCGCCCCCGGACATCCGCGCCATCGTGGACAAGACGGCGCAGTTTGTCGCGCGCAACGGTGCGGGCGCGGTGCCCGGGCGGGGTGCGGGTGCTGTGGTGCGGCGCGCGCGGCGCGCCTTGCTGAGGCCCCGCCTGCCGCGGCAGGCCTGTCGTTCGAGAAGAAGATCCTGGCCAACGAGGAGAAGAACGTAAAGTTCAACTTCCTGCGGCCGACCGACCCGTACCATGGGTACTACCGGCACAAGGCGCGCCCGCGTTTCCTGGAGCGCACAGAGGGCGCGCTCGCCCTACCTGTCCAGAGGCCTGGCGCCGCAGCGCTGCAGCGCCGCGGCACCAGAGGCGCCGCGCACGCGCGGCCCTGCCGGCCCTCTGCGCGCAGCGCCGCAGCTGCTTGGGCGAGGCGCCGGCCCGATGCAACTTCACGCGGCGCGCGCCGCCGCCGTGCACGCGCTGCACACCAGCCGCCGTGGTCCGAAACGCCGCGCTCACCAGAGTGCTGGCGCGGCGCAGGTGACAGAGTTCCAGGAGGAGGAGAAGGGCACCGGCGCGGCGGGCGGCGCGGGCGGCGCGGGCGGCGCGGGAGGCGCGGCCGCGGCGCCGGCGAAGGCGGCGGCGGCGGCGCCGGCCGACGGGGCGGCGCCCGCGCCGACGCCGGCCGCGCCGGCCAAGCCGCTGGAGGCGCCCGCGGCCGAGCAGTACACGGTGCCGACCCCGCCTGTGGTCGACGCGGACTGAGGAATAGTGGGCAGAGGGTGCCAGTGCGCGCGCCCCGAGCCGCCGTCGTGCAGACGCCGCCCGCGTCCGTGCAGTGAGTTCTGTGGTGAGTCGAGGGCGGCAGCCGCGCTGGCCAGGCCGCTGGAGGGTGTACACGGCCGAGCACACCGCGGCCCTGGCAGCAAGGTCAAGCGTGGCAGCTCAGGGCAGAGTGGCAGCGCTTAATGCCTTCACACAAGCACGGCAGTGAGACCTGGTGCAATTCTGGCTCACAACGTGATGGGCCGCCTTGGCCGCCCGGGCCGAGCTGAGCAGCGCCCAGCCGCTCGCAGCGGCCGGCGGCGCGCGAGGCTGCCCGCCAGGCCGGAGCGCCCCGGCGCCGCGTGACGCCGCATGGTCAGACCATGGGCGAGCGCCTCGCGCGCACAGGTAGGGTAGGGCCTGACCCAACCCTACACCTCGCGCGCGCAGGTGCCCGTGCCGGAGGGCCTGACCGCGCTCGACCTGGACACGCTGCGGCTGACCGCGCAGTTCGTGGCGCGCAACGGCAAGGCGTTCCTGACCGGCCTGGCCGGCCGCGAGGCCGGCAACCCGCACTTCAACTTTCTGAAGCCCACGCACTCGCTGTTCGGCTTCTTCACCGCGCTGTGCGACGCGTACTCGCGCGTGCTCATGCCGCCCAAGCCGCTGGCGGAGCAGCTGCGCGCGGACGCGGAGGACCGGTGCGGCGGCCTCGCCCGGGTGGCCAGCAGGCTTAGGGTTAGGGACAAGGTTTGCGCAGCATGAGCCTGCATGGGCCGGGTCGGCGTCGCGAGGGCGCCGGCCGGAGGCTCAGGGGGCGCGTGCAGCCTTAGGCGGCGTTGGGAGTGCTGGGTTGCTGAGGCGGCGTGCGCGTGCGCGCCGCTGCTGCAGGGCACAGGGGGTGGGGCGCGGTGGCGGTGATCAAGCTTACGCCTGTGCGGCGCTGGAGCGCTTGGGAGCGCGCTGCAGCAGGGCAGCACAGGGTGGAAGCGCGGAGGGTACCTCTGCATCGCGGCCCCGGATGATGATGTTTGCTTTCGAACAGCGCCTGGAGCGGTGTATGGCCGGCGGCCGCTCCAGCAGCGCCTGCACAGCTCCATCCCGCGCACGGCAGCGCCTCCCGCGCGCGCGGGCGCTCGGCGCGTGCGCTCGGCCGCCCTAGCCGGCTGCGCGCGCGAGCTGCGGGTTAACCCAATCCTACGGGTGCGGCGCGCAGGACGCAGCTGCTGGAGCGTTGCCTGCGGCGGCTGGAGTTTGAGAAGGCGCAGGAGGCGCAGGCCAAGGCGGCCGCCGACCAGGCCGAGGCGGAGCGCAATGCGATGCAGTCCATCGACTGGTGCGCCCGGGGGCCGTGCTGCGGCCTCCGGTGTCTGCTCGGGCGTGCACGTGAGCATGAAGCAGCATTCTGCTGAAGTAGGGGACAGATATGAAAGATATGACACGAGTACGGGACAGAGTGTGGGTCAAAGTATGTGCACATGCCCGGGTCCCGCATTGGTTCGCAGCCTCCGTGTCAGAGCAGCCGCCGCCCTCTCCCCGCCTCCACGGCCCAGGCGTCCCCCGCCCCCGCCCGGGGCGCCGCGCGCTGTAGGTGCCGGCAGGCGCGTGCGCATGCGCCATCCTCTGCGCCGGGCGCGCCGCCGAGCGGCGGCCCGGCGCGCGTGGCGCCGCGCGGCGCCGCGCGCGGTCGCAGCGCGGGGCGCTCAGGGGGTGTTGTAGGGTTAGACCGTATCCCTGACTCTATCCGCGGGCGGCAGGCACGAGTTTGTGGTTGTGGAGACGATCGACTTCTATGCGGACGAGGACGCGGAGCTGCCGCCGCCGATGAGCCAGCGCGACGTGGTCGCGCTGAACAACGCGGCCGCGCTGGACGAGGAGCCGCCCGCCGCGGACGGCGCCGCCGAGGCCGGCGGCGGCCAGGCGCGGGCGTGCATGCGAAGCATCGCCCGCCAAGCCGCTGGATCACATACAACAATTTTGATTGATTGGTTGGCGCTTCCGGTAGTCAGCGCAACTTGAGGCAGCATGCTGTGCTGCTGCGCGCTCCTCGCGCCCGTGCTCCCTTCCGCCTGCCCCAGCGGAGGCGTTTTGGGCTGCCGCCGCCATGACGCGCAAGAGACCCACGGCGTAGCCTGCAGCCTGGTCTGCGGAAAGCGCGACGCTTTGCTGTGCAAGCCACAGACCAGCTGCCAGTGCCCTTTACCCAGGCTGCTGCCCGCTTTTGCCACTGCTTTTCACCCATAGAATGAAATGCGCATGCAGGTGGAGATGGATGCGGAGGAGCGCGCGATGGTGGCCGCCGCCAACGCGCCCGCCGCCGCGCCGCCCGCTGCCGCGCCGGGTCCGCCGCCGGCCGGCGACGACGTCATGGTCATGGACGAGGGCGACGAGCCGGAGCAGATGCGCATCGTGCGCAACTACCAGCGCCAGGACCGGTGCGCGCCGGCCCGCCGCGCCTTCCGGGCTGCAGTGCGCCGCGCTGCCGGCGCCGCTGTCCCAATGGTGTTGCGCGTGCGGGAGCTGCCGCGGCGACCGCAACCTTGTACCGGCTCACAGAGCCTGCTGTGATCCAGCAACAGCCTCGAAGCAACAGGCCGTCGCGGCGTGGCTGGGAGGCCCCTGCCTCACGGCCACGGCAGCCCGCGACGGCGATGCGCAGGGCTACAGGATGTATAATATACCGCACCGAACCCGCTCTTGCATGACAGGCTGCACTGACGCTGGCATGACAGAGAAAGGTGCGACGCAGGGCTCTGCGTGCATGGCGCGACGGCCGAGTGCATGGCCCGCTTGACGCGGCGCGCGGCGCGCGCAGGGGCCGGCCGGCGGAGGCGGCGGGCATGGTGGTGTCGCCGCTCACCGGCGAGCTGGTGCCGCTGGCGCAGATGGCCGAGCACATGCGCGTCAGCCTCATCGACCCCAAGTGGAAGGAACAGCGCGAGGCCATGCTGGCCAAGCTGCGCGGCAGCACGCGCGCGGGCGATGACGAGATCGGCGCCAACCTGGTCAGCCTCGCGCGGCACCGGCCGGACGTGTTTGGTGCGGCCGCCGGCCCGGGCGGCGGGGCAGCGGGGCGGGGAGACGATGGTTGCTGCCCCGGCGTCCTGCTGTGTGCCTTGGCGGGTGCGTGGGATGCGTGCTTGGCTGGGATGCGGGAGCTGGTGTTGAGCTTCAGGCAGATGGCGCCGCCGCGGCGGGAGACTGTCCCATGGCCCCGGCTCCTGCGTGCGCGGCGCCGTCGGGGCGAGCAGGGGTGTGAGCAGGGCCGGGCTGGGGTTTGCGCCAGGGTCGACGTAGGAGGAGCTGTCGCAGTGCGTGGAGGCGTCGATCAAGGACGCCAGGTCAGATAGAGGTTGAGCGGGGCGGGTTTGGGGTGTGCGGCAGGGTCGACGCAGGAGGAGCTGTCGCAGCGCGTGGAGGCGTCGATCAAGGACGCCAAGGTCAGCGGCGGCGACCGGCCCATCGCCTGGGACGGCGCCACCAAGGCCGGCTCGGACCTGGCGCACCAGGCGCGCGCCCCGCCGGCCGCCGCGCCGCGCCGCGCAGGCGCCGCGCTGCGTGGCTGCCGGCCGCGGCGCTCCCGTGCTGGCGCCCCCGTGCAGCGTTCGAGGAGCTGCGAAAGCTTTTTCGGGAGGCCCCAGCAGGGCGCGGCGCGCTGCCGGAGGCGTGCTCGATAGCAGCCTCGCGGCCTCTCGTGCTCACTGCGGCCCTGCATCAGACTCGGCAGGTAGCTATACGCGTAACCGGCATGACCTCGGTCGCTCAAGACACCCCATGCTCCCGGACGACACGGCCCAGGAGCGGCAGAGGGACGCAGCCGCAGGCGCGTGAGCGCCGGCGCCAAGCAGCGCTGAGCGGCTGTGCACGGCGACGCGCAGATCCGCGCGATTGCCGAGCAGCGCGCCGCGGACCTCAAGCGCAAGGCGCCGGAGAGGTCAACGCTGCCGCCGGCGCCCATCGGCGCGGCGCCGGGCGGCCTGCCGCCGCCGCCGCCGCGGCCGGGCGCGCCGCAAGGAGCGCTGCCGCCGCCGCCGATGCGACCGCCGCTGGGCATGCCGCCCGGTGCGCCCACGCTCTGCGCTGCCCCTGTCGGCGACGCTGTGTGCGATTGGCATAGCAGTGTGCGCGCGGACGCGCTCTGGTCGCGTGCCTGCCCTGCGCATCCCAGCGACGTCTGCCGCGGGCGTTCATTGTCCAGCTGCCGGAGTAGCACACCGCGCCTGCGCCGGGCGGGAGCAACGCGGCACCGCGCCCGCAGGCATGCCGCCGCTGGGCATGCGGCCGCCCTTCCTGCCGCCGCCGCCGATGCAGATGGGCATGCCCGGCCCGCCGCCGATGGGCGCGGCGGGCAGCGCGGCGCTGCCGCCGCCGCCGGGCGCGCCGCCGCCGGCGCCGGCCGCCGAGGAGGCGGAGGAGGAGGAGCGGCGCGTGCGCGCGCGCGCCGACTTCGTGCTCGTGCCGGAGGGCGAGTACCTGGACGCGCACCCGGGGCCCTCCAAGGCGCGCCCCTATACCTACCCTATGCAGGGTCGCAGCGCTTGGTCACATTCACATTCACTGAAGCATGTGCTGCCTCGCATGAGGGAGATGGCTGACCGCGCGCCCTGCGCCGCCCGGGCCGCTGCGCGGCAGGCATTTTGAGAGGCGCAGGCGTTCTAGGAGCAGTGTGACGGGGGGCGACGGGCGGGGTGACCCCCCAAAAAAAAACCTTTGCACAACCTAAGCCCTGAGCCCGAGCGCGCCACGCAGGTCCGCGTGCTGTGCCCGGACCTGGCGGAGCATGCGGAGCTGAACGGGCAGCTGCTGGAGGTAGAGGTGGCCGGGCTAACCGACACTATCGGCGGCCTCAAGGCGCGCCTGGCCGGCGTGGTCGGCCTGGCGGCCAACCGGCAGAAGCTCAGCCGCGACGGCGTCGGCGTGCTGCGCGACGAGAACTCGCTCGCGCTGTACAACGTCGGCCCCGACGTGCAGCTGGAGCTGGGGCTCAAGACGCGCGGCGGGCGGCGCTGAGGCGCGCGGCGCGGCGCCGACGCGCGCGCCGCCCGCGCCCGCGCCCGGGTGCCTGGCTGCTGGGGGCGGGGGAGGGCGCAAGGCCGGGGGAGGGCGCATGTCCAGAGCGGAACGGGTGGGAGGTTCGGGAGCTGTCCCGGCCGTGCGGTGCGGGCCGCAGTGTGCGCCGGGGTGACAAGGAGGGGTCGCTGAGGCGCATGGCACCAGGCTGAGATGTTCCCCGCTGCTTCTGCTGCTGGGGGAGGCTCCGCTCCTCGCCCGCCCGCAGGGTCTTGCCGGGACTCAGGGCTGCGCCGTCACTCTATGCACGTGCTTTTGCTGCGGTCGCGGACATGCCTGCTCGCCCGCCAGTGCTGACCTCACATGCGTTGCGTGGCGCAGCACTGTGCAAGGGCATGTAGGTCTTGCAGCCGCTCGACGACGCGCCTTCGCGGGGGGGCTCTTGGTCGCCGCGTGCGCAAGCGCTGTTGCTCCTGGTCTTGGCTCGTCTGGTGCTGGTGAGCTGGCGCGGTGGCTGCAGCGAGGCCTTGGTTTGTTTTCAGCACTTGTTGGGCTGCTGAGCAGCACAGTCTCTCTGGGCAGCGCCGCACGCAGTGTTGCAAGGACGAGCACGAGGTTCGGCTGTCTTGCTCTGCCTCGGAGCAGGGTGTGCATTATTCAGAGCCCTGCGTTGACAGCGTGTGTTGGCGGTAAACCAACTTTGTTGCTAAGAGGGACAGGTTCGCCGCATGACGATTGACCAGGACTGGCGGCGGGCGACAGGAACACATGCAAGGTTCATGCAACACAGCTGCTTGCCCATGCCCAAGTCCTTACCACCTACTTCTATGAATAGCAAGTCGCTACAGAAACCCGCAAAGGACTGCAACTAGAAGCGCATGTTTTTTTATGGGCACAAGAAAGTAAGTAAAAATAATACACTGATGGGGACAATGATGAAGATTTGAAGTAAAGGACGTCCGGCGGCAGGCTGCTTGTGCGGCATGCAACAGACAAAGGGCGCATTCCCGGTCTTCCAACGGGTGCGCTGCCCGGGTCCGGCAGCCGGTGCGCTGTGTTGCACCTGCCTGGCGTGTTGCAGCCTGAGCACCTGTACGCTGCTACGGCCGCAGGAGTGGCTGCTCAACAGCAGCCCGAGCCGGAGGGACGGCGTGTCCTTGGCGGATGAGGCGCGGTGCAGGCGCCAGTACTGCGCGCTCATCTGGGAGGCCGGCAAGCGGCTGCAGCTGTGCACACCCACTCGCTGTCTTTGGCCCTGGTTCACTGCCCCAGTTCTGTCCTCTTGCTTGCAGATGCCCTCTTGCTTGGCCAGTGCGGCAGGCTGAAGCCAAAAGCATCTTGCAGCTCCGCCACATGCGTTTGCCTCATAAGCAAGTCGACAATAGAGTGCAGCTCCACTGCTGTCACGGTGTGCGCCGGTTCGCAGGTCGCCCCTGTGCATTGCGACCGCCACCGTCTTCTGCCACCGCTTCTATGCCCTGCGCTCCATGGCGAGCAACGACCGGCTGGTGCGCCGCGCAGCGCACCCCCGTCCACGCCCCTGGCCAGCGGCGGGTCCGCCTGAAGCTTTAGGCAGGCTCGCTGCTGCGCAGGCCAGCCTGTCACCAGACGCACCCGGCGCGGCGGCCGCCCTGGCCTGCGTTCTCGAGCAGGAGGCCAGCTGTGCAGCTCCAGACTGTAAGACCCTGCGCGCGCCCGCAGGTGGTGGCGGCCGCGTGCCTGCTGCTGGGCGCCAAGGCGGAGGAGACGCCCAAGCCGCTGAAGGAGGTCGTGCGCGTGGCGTGCCGCGTGCGCTTCGCGCACCAGCCGGCCGAGCTGGAGGCGGTCGCGGCGCCGGTGCCGCCCCGCGCTCGCACGGCTCGGATCCCGCCTGCCGCGCTGGCAGCAGCAGCAGGCGGAGCTGGTGGTAGGCTGGGTTGGTCTGGTCGCATGCGCCTGGCGGTGCCAGCGGCCTCGTCAGGCAGGCGCTGGCGCTCAGCATGGGGCGGGGAGCGTGGCTGCCTGCGAGCGTCTGGCCATTCCTGCTCGGGAGCCTCGTAAGGCTGCAGATCTCTGTGCGCCTCAGCAGGGACTGGGGACACCGGCGCTGCCCGTTCCCCCGGAGCCGCTCGGAGGCGCCCCGACAAGCGGCGGCGGCGCCGGCGCAGGCGGAGGCGGATGCGCTGCACGCGGCGGTGGCCGTGGCGGAGCGCGCGCTGTTGTACGCCCTGAGCTTCGAGCTGAACGTGGAGCACGCGTACAAGCCGGTGTACGACATGCTCGCGCACTACCGCCTGAAGAACGGGCCGCCGCACCACCCGGCGACCAACCACTCCATGCTGCCGCAGACCGCCTGGAACCTGCTGGAGGACAGGCGCGCCCCAGGGGTGTAGGGTAGGGATAGGGTTAGGCTGGGTAGGGTTAGGGTGTGCTGGGCGCCCCGGCAGGGGCGCGCGGCGGCACACGCGCTCCCCAGGGCCCGGACCACAGCCCGGGCGCCGGGACAGAACTGCGCGGGGTGCGCCGCGGCCGCCCATGCTCCTGTCTGCCACAGGGTGCCATGCGCGTCGCCGAGCCAGGATGGCTGAAAGCAGGCGGCGCGGCGCACCACTGGGCTGCACATCCGCACGGCGTCACCATGCGAGGCTGGCCGGGCCCGGGCGCGCGCTGAGCGCGGGGGCGCTGCGCCACGCGCAGCCTGCGCACGCAGCTCTGCCTGCAGTACAGCGCGGAGCAGATCGCGGTTGCCGCGCTCTTCCTGGGCATGGCGCTGCTGAAGCTGCCGCAGCTGCGCATCGACGGCCGCGAGTGGTGGACGCTGCACCGCTGCCTCGCGCCCGCGCAGCTGCTGGGTGCGCCCGCCCCCCCTGCATGCCCATGGAATACCCCGTGAATGAAGCGCGCACTTCGGATAACGCTGCCTGTCCAGTGGTGCGCAGCACCGATGCCTGCATGCAGGTATGCTGGCGGAACCGGGAACGTCGGGAAGAGCGGAGCGCCTGCATGCGGTGACGGGGCTGGGGCTTGCGCCCGCCAGACATCTGCGCGCAGATCCTGGAGGTCTACAGGGAGCACAACCTGCCGGCGGCGGCGGACGCCGCGGCGGCGCCGGAGCGCGCGGCGCCGCCGCCGCCGCCGGGCGCCGGCTACCCGGGCGGCGCGCACGCTGCGAACCCGCCGGTCCAGCCGCCCGGCGCGGACCCGGCCGGCCCGGCCGCGAGCCCCGACGACGGCAGGCCGCCGCCGCCGCCCGGCGTCGACCCGGCGGGCGAGCCGTCCGCGGGCGCCGGCGCCGCCAGCTGGGGCGGCCAGGCGGCGGGCCCGGGCAACGCGCGGGGGGCCCCTTGGGAGCTGAGCGCGGCGGACGGCGGCACGGGGGGCATGGCGCGGGGCCCGGCAGCGGAGCGCGGCGGGCAGGGGGGCGCTGCGGCGGGTGGCGTACAGTCTGCCGCCGCCGTGTGGAGGGAAGGGGTGGAGCAGAGCGCGGCCGGGCGCGGCTTGCTCCTGCCACAGAGACCGCTGCACCCGCTGCGGGAGGGCGTGGAGGCTGGCGTGTAGCTCGCTGTGAGCTTTTTTTGCATGCGCTGCGCCCCGTCCTGCGCGTATGGCTCATGCCCCTCGCAAGTCACTCTGCAGCATCTGTTTAGGCACAGGACACTGAGACTCTGCGGCGCAGAGGCCTGTCAGTGACTCTCGCGTGCAGATGTTGTTTTGCCGGGGCGCTGTGAGAGAGCGAGGCTGCCCGGTCCGAGCTGCGCCTTGCTTGCAGTATGCTGCGGCCTTCACATCACACACAGGGCCTGACAGCACAGGGCACCGGACGCAGGCCGCTTACACCCTGCATTGCTGTGCACACAAGCTGGCTTACAGCGTGTTCGAGCCGCTCTGCTGACACTGCGCATGCAGCCCCCGGGCGCGTGGAAGCCCAGCAAAGATGCCCTGCAGAGGCCGCCCTCTGCATGCCAGTCCCCCGGGCTCGCAGCACCAGCATCTTCGGCAACGCAACCGGCAAATGGAACGTCCCAGAAGGGCAATCCACCCGGGGGTGCGGTCTAAACTGGCCAGCCCACGCGGACGTGGCTCCCAGCAGGCCCGCACAGCGGAGCCCTCTCGGCGCGCGTGGTCACAGACAGGCGGCCCGCCGCCAGACAGAGCTGCCTACAGATGCAGGAGCCGCTGCGCTCACCCGAGCGCTGCAGCAGCCGGCAGGCAGCATGCGAGCACCAGCATCAGTAGGCCACCGTGTCGCGCGTGACGTGGCCGACGGGCGCGTCCTCGGGCGCGCTGCCAGCCTGCGCCAGCAGGTACGCGCCCACCTGGCCCGCGGTCAGGCCGCCTGGCGCTGCGGCGGCGATGCGCGCGCAGGCGGCCACCGCGGCCGCGCGCAGCGCCGTCTCGCGGCCGCCTGCGCGCCGGCGCGCGCGCGCCAGTGAGAAGTGAGACGTGGAGCCCTGGGGCGCGGGAGCGTTGTCGCGTAGAACGGCGCCAGCTCGTACAGGCCCGCGCTGCCGGCGGAAAGGCTTGCTGCAGGCTCCAGCTGTCTTTGCATACCACTGAAGGCGCGGCTCTGTGGATGCGGCATGGTGTCCAGCGCACATGCCACCATGCCGTGACGCATCCGGTGATCCTCGGCCGGGCGCGCGTTCACGCGCATGCCTGGACGACGCCCACGGCCAGGATCATGCGGCAGCCCTGCAGGCAAACCCCCCATGACCCGCCTCACCGGTCTGGGCAAGCTCGCGCCCCTGCCAGCTGGCTCACACCTGACGGGACGTTCTCCCCTTCGTGGACCTCGGCTTCAAGGTTCTCGTGCGCTTGCAGGACGCCCAGATGGAACAGCCATGCGATGAGCGCACTGCCTGTAACAGAGGCGCCACAGCAGGAGCCTGAGCGGCGTGGCCGACAGCGGTGATATGAAGGCGAATGGTACATGCAGGCACACTCCTCGTTTCTGGGCGCATCTTGCGGACTGACCTGGTTCAACAGCACTCTTGATCTCTGCGTGCAGCGCGAAGCAGGCACGCCAGTGTCGGCAGTCCTGGATGCACGTATTGATAGTGCGTGTTGATGTGTCTGCAGACATGGCAGGCAGAAGCTCAAACAGCTGTATGCCATGCGGGAGTGCCGCATGGAACCACGGACCTATTGTGCTGCAGCGGCCACCGGGGCGGCTGAGTTATCCCCCCCATGAGGCACGCCGGCGCGAGCCCCATAGTATCCGCTGGATGCCTGCGGGAAGGGGGGTTGGTGGTAGTGGCGCCGCCTCGGCTACACGCATGCAAAGCGCAGGACGCACCAGAGTCGGCAGGCAGATCAGCCGCGTCAGCGAATGCGAAGCGCGCATCCTCGCCGCCAAAGCGCGCCGCCAGGTCACCGGCGAGGCCCGCGGCCTTCCGGTGCAGCGGCACCGGCCGGCCCTGCCAGTCCCCGACGTCTGCAAAGCCCGGCACCGCCTCCGCCAGGCCCGCCACCAGCGCGGCCGCGCTCGCCGGCTGCCTGCGCGGGCGGCGCCCCAGGCTTCGCCGGCAGAGGGCGACAGGCAAACGCTCTCCTATGCAGGAGGCACACAAGCCCAGCACCACATGTGTTGGACAGCAAAAGGGACAGCAAAAGGGACAGCAAAAGGGACAGCAAAAGGGCAAAAGCAGTCAGCAGCCATCGTCTCAGTCTTGCTGGGCCCTGCTGCGCCGCAGCACCCGCGCAACACCACACTTATATTAGGACCGCCGCTTGCATCGCGGCACGCACCCGGTGGCGTGGCGCGCATCCAGCAGCTGCAGCACGAGCGCGCCGAGGTCTCGCGCGCCCGCAGTCGCCAGCGCATCGCCCGCACCATGCAGCACGGCCCGCATGCGCTCGCTCAGCCCCGCCAGAGGTCCCTGCATGGCCGCCCAGCCCTTAGGCGGTCTGGGAGCGAGCCCCTGTCAGCAAGCCCGCAAAGTTCCGCCCCGCACAAGTAGGTCCGCAACAGGCCCCTTGACATGCCTCTGGGCATGTTGGACATGCCTCTGGGCATGATCAAGCCATTGGGCAGGTCCAGCCCGCACAGCATAGCATAGGCTCAGCTTGGTACAGAGGCACCTGCCACGACAGCCACTGCAGCTGGCTGGCTGACTGATCAGGTCAAGCAGAGCCAACCGCGCAATACCATGTAAGGCGGCCCTGCAAGAGCTGGAGCCCCCGCTAGGATGCCTCCCTGACATTGCTCAGTGCCAGGAGGCTTGTCGCAGCGACGCGCCCATATGAGCTGCTGGGACCCCATGCATGTTGGCCGATGCATGCCACACTCAAAAGGGGCTACGCCGGGTCAGAACTCGTCGTGTCCGACACGCTGAGCACCTCCACCAGCGAGAGCAGCGCTGGGCGCACGGGCCGGGATATGTAGATACCCGGCTGCAGCTGCGCATCGACCTGCGCCGGGAAGCCGAAGTAGTCGGCGAGCGCAAAG
>JAABUY010003048.1_pt1 | contig 18993 bp, 32 predicted proteins | sample 5560271 | NCBI WGS metagenome assembly JAABUY01 (sample SAMN10711886, study PRJNA513374) | rock metagenome | isolation source: Antarctica rocks | place: Antarctica: Victoria Land, University Valley
AGGCGGCCGAGGCGGCGCGCGCGCGCGCCGCGGAGCGCGCGGCCGCAGCTGCGGAGGACGCGCGGCGCCGCATGGAGGCCGACCTGCAGCAGGCGCGAGGCGTGGCAGCGCTCCCTGTATGCGTGAGAGACCTGGTGACAGACTTGGAGCATACTATCCCTTCTGGACAGCGTTTTACCTGCAACTGCCCAAGAATCACTGGCTGATGCTGATGGGCATGCTGCAGCTCTCCCGGGCGGGCGACCAGCGGCGCCGCGCGCGCCACGCGCCGCGCGCCCCGTCCTGGCGGCTGGTGCAGCCTGGGCCGTCTGCTAACGCAGCTGCGCGCGCGGCAGGCACGCGCACGCGCGGCAGGGGGCGCCGACGAGCGCTGCGCCGACATGGAGCGCCGGGCCTCGCGGCTGGAGGCCCGCCTGTGTCAGGTGAGCCCTCGGAACCCTGGTCGCGATGCAAGCCCTGCAGGGAAGCAGGCGCGTCCACGTCTCTTGATCGGCGCCCGCTGTGGCGTGCAGGCGCGAACACCTAGCGCGCATGCGTCAGGCGCACGTGCGCAACGTCGTGCGTCAAGCCTGCCCACTCCGGCAGGCAGTCGCCATGCCTGCACTGTGGCCCGGCCACTCCTACAACCGTACATGCAGGGGCCGTCAGCAACCCTGCAGGCACCCGGCGGCTCGGCCAGCCACCGGGCAGGGCGACGCACGGAGCGCCCAAGCCTGTGCCTCATCGCTGACCTCCTGCCCTGGCGCGGTGTCCCCGCAGGCGCGCGGGGAGCTGGCCGAGGCCGCCGCGCAGCGCGACCGGCTGAGCGAGGAGCTGGCGGCGCGCGGCGCGGAGCTGGCGTCCGCGCGCAAGCGCGCGAGCGCGCCCCTGCCGCAGGCCGACGACGAGTCCTGGCTCGTCTCCGCCAGCTTCGGCGACGCGCGGTGACCCGCAGGGTGTCTGTCAGGGGTGCATGTTGTGGGGCATGGGTCGAGCGCTGTGCGCCAGTTCCGGAGGATGAGAGCCTGCCGTGTGGCACATGGTGTGTGCGCCTGCGGACGGCCAAGTGGGCACGGTGGTGCGCCGCGCGCATTCTTGGGTATTCGCATAGGCTCGCAGCAGGGACTGTTCCTGATTAAAGTGTGCGGTAGGCAATGTGCGTATGGTGTACTTGAGCGCTATGCCATGCCTGGGGTTACACACATATGCAACGGAGCACGCAGTGGTGAACCTACATGCCGCTTGGAATCTGGCCCAGGCTTGCGGTTTGTGCAGAACTCCAGTCGCATTGGTTGCTTGGGACCCGCCTGGCTTTGCTGCCATGAAGGGGCACCGAGCTCAGCCACATGGCTGGTTGGATGCAAATGCCTGGCGTGTAAGACTCTGACATGCACGAAGGAGCATACAAAAGCGCTTACAGATGCGTTCATTACACTTCCGGTCCTGTCCTGCAGCATTAAAGCAGTGCGGACACTGTCGTGGACATGCCATGGCACCTGAGCACATACCGCTAGTGCTGCTGACATGCTATCTGCTGTCGCACAGCAACGCAGCACGGGCAACCTGCCTCGGAGAGCAAGCCGTCGTGCATATTTGGTGATGGTCCTCACACTCTCTTAGCTAGCCAGCAGAAACTTGCGCTGGGGTGCAGTTCAGGGGTCCAGGCACTCTCACGTCAGGCTCCCAAACAGCCGCATGGCCATCTCCCGCGCAAAGGGGATGTAGCTCAACGCGTACCAGACCATTGCGCCAAGCTGGACGATGAAGAACATCACAGTGAGAACGAAGCTTTGGAACTGCGCACACGGGGCGGCCGCCTCTCAGCCAGCAGTGCAAGGAGCGCTGGGCAGCCAGTCAGGATACAGCTTTGACTGCACCGGAGCAGCAACACCAGAGCGCAGGCAGCAGCGACACCGGGCCGCAGGCGCGCACGTATATTGCCGATATCAAAGTCAGGGCCATGGCCGCTAGGTACACCAGCGTCGCTACAACTCTGCCTTTGTCGAACATGCTCTTCAGCTGCTTGAGCGGCCCCATCAGGAACATTGTGCTGCACCAGCACATGGCGGTCAGTGCTGCTGCCTTGCAAGTGCAGTGCAGTGCTCCAGCAAGTTGATGGGTGCACCTGGCGATCATGAGCAGGTTGGAGAACGTGTACAACACCGCAAACCTGGGAGTTGGGGAGCGCGCGCCACCGGGCGTCAGTGCGCTCGGTATGACTACCATAGGTGCTGGTTCAGGCGTGAGGCTGGCGAAACAGGTCAGCTTGTGGCACACCGGGTTGGGCTCAGGAAGAACCAGGTTGCCTGCATGCGGACCAGGACGTGAGTCTTTGCACGGCACTGGGCTGTGTCCAGCAGCGCGTGCACAGACGCGGAGTTTACCAGGAGTCCAAAGACGACGGAAAGGCCGAGGCAGAAAACAAAGCCGTAGACCCGCTGGGACGCCCCACGCGGCCCTCAGCCTCTGCCTCGGCGCTGCGTTTCAGCTTGACCGGGGCGCAAGCGCAGGCGCACCTGGGTGCGGTTAAGCGTAGATGCTGCATCCAGGGAGTTGAGCAGCGTTGGCTCTACTTCCTCCGCCTCCAGGCCCAAGCCGGTCTTCAACCGTACCCACCAGCCGCTCGGGGGCACGACCTGGTCCAGCGCCTCATGCCTGCTGAACCAGCTGGCCATCCCGCTGTCTGCTCGCGGCTTGTGCACGCTCGCGCGTCACGCTCTGGTTGCTGCCTGTGATGCACTGTGCAGGCCTGCAGCTGCGCCGCCAACGTTTCCACGCTCCTCAGATCCTCCACCGATTGTTGTTTGAGAGGCAAGATAGCTCAGCTTCCAACAGAGTGCACAGAAAGGCGAGGCTAGCAAAGGGGGCTTTGCTGCCTGCTATGCGCCCGTTGACTCATTTTATTTTATGGCATGTCCATGGGGAGCTCTTCTCACCGAGAATAGAAGGGGGGGGCCTTATCAATTCAAATTTACAGTAGGCTTGATTATTTTACCTGTCACTCCTTGCCCAGCAGGAACACCTTTACCATGCATGAAATATCTTTGTATATGTAGTGACTTACATGCGGATACAAGCCGCGCTCCTAATCTGCTCTTCACAAACAGACTGCATGCGGGCGAATTAGCACACACAAAGTCCGTCCGCCTTAGCAGAAGCTCGACAGGAGCCTCATGCAAACGCAGGCACGTCTGGTACGCTGGCGACCTCAGCTCTACTTTTTGCCGCTAATCCGCTCTGAAGTCAGGCAAGCGTGAAGCCTCGCTCGCTTCTCTCCGAACGGTGCTTGCAAAGCAGCGCCTCCCGGCCCACCAGCAGTGCAGTAGACACACTGCCCAGCCCTCAAGCAGCGGGTGAAGTGCACCGCAGCGGGTTGAACACTGCAATAACAGAAGGCTATCACCAGCTGCTGTACAGCCACAATGGTTCGATTTGTCCAACACACAAGCGCCCGTGCTTCCCAAACACGCTTCCTTCCGGGGAGGAGCACATGGATATGCATGCCATGCTCTGCCAGGGCACACAGCGTAGCATTGGGCAAGGACTCCACTCGCTACCAGCTCCTCAAGCAACGCGACACAAAGTGCGTATGTCTTCAGTGCCATGTCCTGCTGCAGTGTTGCCCCCGCTGCCAGGCCTGTGCCGCCGCTCACGACAACGCGCACGCGGCCGCGCGCCTCAGCAACGCCCTGTGCGGCCGCCGCCGCACCTGCTCACACGCCGCGCAGCGGGGCACGCTTCCCCGCCGGTGCGCTACAGCAAGGTGGGAGCGTCCGCGACATGGTGCCCGGCCGCAGGGCGCTCGCGCTCGCTCCGGCCGCCCGCGCCGCCCCCGCCGCCCGCGCCATCGCCGGCGCCTGCGTCGTCGCCATGCTCGGCGGCGGCGAGGCCGGCGCTGCCGAGCACGCCTGGGTGCAGCGAGTACAGGGGGCTGCTGTCGCCCTCGCCGGGGCCGCGGTAGGCCGAGATCATCGCAGCCAGCACCGCCGCGACGGCGCGCAGCTGCGCCGCGCGAGCGCCGGCGCTGTCAGACGAGAAAAACGCCGCTGCAGTTGGGCGCATGTGCTCTGAAGCAAAGCACTCAGCATGGTCTTGCTGATTTCCGCCGGACTGCCTTTCTGCCGCGGCACCCAGGCATGAACTGTGCTCTGCACCACGGCGCATCCGAGAGGACAAATTTCGCATGGCGGGCTGCTGCGTTGAGCACCACACGAGCGTGTCTGTGCAGGCGACTTGCGCAGGACCGCGGCGGTTCCCTGGCAACGAGGGAGCAGGACAGTGGGACCGGCGCGCAAGCAGGGCCGGCCTCCTGCCGCGCGCGCGCACCTGGCGAGCGTCGAGCTCGGACCGGTCCGCGAGGGCGGTAGGCGATTCCGCTGCGGCGACCGCCGCCTCGGCCGCCGCAAACGCGGCCTCCTGCGCGGCGGTGCCGCGGCGCCACCGCGGCGAGCCCTCCACCATCGTGTAGCCCTGCGCAAACCTCGTGCGAGCTCAGGCGAGCGTGCCTGACAGATGTGAACCGCGAGCGTTCTGCTTGGTTGCCGGCATGACTCTGGTACAGCATGCCCCTCGCACTCAAGATAGGGTGTAAGGAGGTCCAAAGAGCAGCCCTCGGATCCTCGTAACCCATCAAGCGTTCTCCACCATGACTGATACGCCTTACGGCAGCACTCCGCTGCAACTAAAGACATATAACAGGCAAAGAATACAGGCAGGGGCCCACACGCCCAGCCGCGCCACCGCCGTGCGGGCGCGCGCCTTGCGCGGCGGCGGCGGTTGCCAGGCGAGGCAGGGCGCGAGCGCGTCGGCCAGCGCGGCCGCGTCCATGCCGTTCACACTCGACCGCGTGGCCACCCGGTGCAGCAGGTCCAGCAGGACCTGCCGGCGCGGCCGTGATGCTAAACCTACCCTACCCCTCTGTGCTGGGCAGGCCAGCCACAATCAACACCACGCCCATACGCAGGCCCGCAGGGAGGTAGAAGCTCTGCTCAAGTATCGGCCGCCGCCTGCCCGAGCGCTCAGCTCAGAGCTACACCGGCAGGAGCGGCGCGCAGCATTACAACCGCTAGTTTGGGCTCTTCTCGGTTCTGGCGCGCTTGTAAGTCCAGGCCTGAACATGCATGAGTAGGCAGCGCCGACACTGCATCATCCAAGCCAAAGAAGCCCAGCAACAGGATAAGAAGCCATAGAGCCCTGTCTGGACACAGCGCGCAATGCCAGCCCTGACAGATTGACAGGCGCACCTTCCTGCGCCAGGCTGGCCGTCAAGGCGCCCACACAGAGCAACCAAAACCACCACGAATGAGCAAGCGCCCACCTGCAGCGTGGACAGGTTGGCGGGCGGCAGCTGCTGCACCAGGCCCGCCGCGCGCCGGGGCGCCTCCTCGCCCGCTTTGATGATGTCCGGCAGCAGCCTGTGCACAGCACGCGCGCGCGCGTGGGTCGGACAGCCTCACCGCTCTGCCAGGCAGAGGCGGACCCGCACGTCAAGCACAAGACGGACTGAGACCTCGCATTGCGCGGGCTGTCAAGATGGGGAGACACAGAGCGAAGCGGAATGCCTGGGCGAACGGGCCGCGAGGCGCTGCAGGGGGGGAAGGACACCTTTGCCGGGCGCTTTGGGTGCACACGGGCCGGCAGGCTGGCAAGGCACGCTGGGCGTCATGCGCCGGCAGTCGGGCCCGTCAGCGCGCCGTCAGCACGCTCGGATGACGGGCAGTGCTTCCGGCAGCACGGTCAGGACACGCGTCACGGCAGCAGGCGTGTGCACTTTCACGCCCGGCGTGCGGAGCGCGGCCTGGCAGGGGCCGGCGGCGGCGGCGCGGGCGCGCACTTGTACGTCAGCAGCGGCTCCGGCAGCGTGAGCAGGAACAGCTTCAGCGCGCCGGCCACCACGTGCGGCGACGTGCCCGCCGGCGGCAGCACCGCGCCGTGGCCTGCCGCATGGTACACCGCGTGAGAATCGACACGCCAGTCATTCCAATGCCAAAGAGCATCAAAGCCCCTGTCAGGGTCTAGCACCAGCAGCAGGTCCGCGGCATTTGACCATAGCGCTTGACGGCAAGAACAAGGCTGGTGCGCACCCTCGTCGAACGCGCCGGCCAGGCAGTGCACCAGCTCAGTCTCACATGACCTGTTCAGGGCTCCGGAGGAGGATCAAGGCTGGCGCGCACCCTCGTCGAACGCGCCGGCCAGGTAGTGCACCAGCTCGGCGGGCGCGTCCTCGCGGAACAGGCCGGGCGCGTCCAGGCCGCCCGCGGCCAGGTAGGCGCCGCTGACGAGCAGCACGCGCGGGCAGGGCCGCGCGAGCGACTCGCCGCGGCAGATGCTGGACAGCGGGCCGCCCGCGATGCGGCGGCCCAGGCCGTCGGCGGCCTGGCGCAGGCCCGCGCCGGCCGCAGTCGACACGCGCTCGGCGGCCCTGCCGCGCCGCGGCGCGTGTGGGGAATGATGCCCCGCAGCGGGGGAGCGAGGACCGGAGGGCCGCCGCGGCGCCGCGGAGGCGCGGCTCTTATGGGTCGCGGCAGCGCCCCGGTCGCCCGCCGCGCAGCAGGGTGCCAGGCGTGTGCTACTTTGTGTGCGTGCAGGTGCCATGGGGATGCAGAGGCTTGCATTCGAGCGGGTACGAGTGAGCACGAGGGTGAGCGGGAGAGGGAAGCGGCACCGTCCAAACCAGTGCATGCTGTGGAACAAGACCTGAGCCTAAGCAGGTCAGGTGTGTCAGTGCGGGGCATGTGGGGCATGTATGCCTACCCATACAGCACGCGGGCGCTGATCTCAATGACACCCAAGGACAGAAAGAATTAGAAAGGCTCTGAGCGAGGGAGCAGCTGTTGCTTGCACACCCTGCTACCAACTCCGCAACAAGGAGAAGCGCTGCGGTGGACCTGGCTGGTAAAGTGTCGCCGGGGAGAAGAGCGGCTCTGACTCTGAGCTCACCCCTTGATAGTCGACAGGTCCCTGCTCCAGTCGTGCTGCTTGAGGTCGGCGGTCTTCTCGCGGACCACGTTTGCCGCATAGCTGGCCACGATGCCGGCGCGCGTCTTGATGGCTGCGCAGCAGTGTGTAGATGGTGAGGCGCACTGCTTTCCATGCGCGGCGCCAGACGACGTTCAAACACAGCAGAGTACAATGCATTGCGCGAGTGACGCTGAGCATTTGCGCGGTCGGAGAGCACACGCCTGTCAAACTGGGACAAGCAACCAGGTGCCAGCTGTGCAAGAGCACTGGGGAAGGGGGGTGCCTAGGTGTGTCCTACGGTGTTTGCAGTGTACCATCCTGGCCTGAAGGCAAGCTCCGCCAGGCTTGGACTCCGTACTGCTTAGCGTATCAACAGTGACTGTCATCAGGTCTGCCAAGTTGGAGGCTGGGCTCTGGGGCGCGCATGCTGCAAAGGGACTGGATTGCGCGGTCAATGCTGCATGCTGGACCCGCACCTTGCAGTGTGTCCGCCATATTGCCGGGCTTCCCTCCCTCCCTCTGGCTGTGCAGCGCAGCGCCAAAAGCGCCGGAAGTTGGCGACTGGATGCCCAGCCCCTCGGTCGACTGCGCTGTCGAGATGAAGTGGTGACCGTCGGGCGCTGCCGCATTGTCGTCCGGCGTGGGCCGCCGGCGCGCGATTGTGCTCACTGGCGGGGGCGGGGCGGGCACGCCATCATCCGCATCAAAGTCACCGTGCGATGGCAGCGTACCATACGAGCCGCGCCCCGCCATTACAGCTCTCTGATAAGGAGCCAGCCGTGTCTGGAGTCCAAAGGTCAGAGGCCTCCCGTGTGCTCTGCAGTCCAGCTTGAACCTGCGCACCCGAGGGTAAGGGGGGTTTAGCCTTGACGCGAGACCGCCAGAGCTGCCATTAGCACGCCTCCGCACTCTTCCGTGTGGCAGCAGGCCTTGCTGCCAGCGACCTAGGACAAACAGACGCTGCAGTGGGAGGTTGAGCGCGACCTGGCGCGCGATGTCGCACCCCGTCAGCGCAGCGAGCTCGCCGCCCAGTGCGGCGGGTGCGGCGCATCCACAGCCCAAGCACGCCAGGAGCAGCAGGCGCGGCGCCTCGCTTATGTGCCCCGAGGCTGGCGTATTCTTTTTGGTGAGGAGCCCTAACTGCAGGTGCCACTGACGCGGGGCGCGCCGGCAAACGCAGGCGCAGAGCGCGTCCCGCAAAGCCGGGCGCAAGCGCGGCTGATGATGAGGGCGGCGCCGAGCTGCCGTGCCAGGCTGGTCTGGCGCAAGTGAGGAGCCCTGGCCCCGGCGCTTCTGACGAGGGCCGCGGCCCCACCAGCGCCGCGCCGCGCGGAGCAGGACCTGGCGCGCGAGCTGCGCCCGGGCACGGGCATGAGCAAGCAGGACGCGAGGCGGGCGCGCCAGCGGCCGCGCCGGCGCCGCCGGCGCGCGCGCGGCGGCGGCGCAGTCGCTCCGGCAAGGCCGCGGCCGCCGGCAGTGCGGAGAGCAGCGCCAACGAACGTGAGCCTGCGCCGGACGCGGGACCAGTCGCCGCGCGCGGCGCAGGGCCTGCGCACGCTGCCAGCGCACCAGCCGCGGTGCAGCTGCCGCTGCGTGAGGACCGCTGCGGTGCAGCTGCCGTGCGGCCCAGTGCAGCGGCAGCCCCAGCAACAGCTTCAGCGGCGCTGGAAGCCGGCAGCCGCGACCAGTGTGGCCCGTCTGTGCCGCGCGCTGCAGGCGCCCCTGCACAGTGCGCCGACAGGGTCACAGCGAGCAAGCGCGGCGCGGCCGCGCCCGCACTGTGGGCCGGACCGGGCTTTTATCTGGCGCCGGCGCCCGACCGCCTGCCCCAGCCGACAGCCGGCCTGCTGGCGCCGCCTGCGGCGCAACGCAGCCGGAGCGCCTGCGCGTCGACGCGGTAGACCTGCACCTGTACTAGGTGCAGGTGGTGGGAGAAGGGCGGGGTAGGTATTAGGGTTGCGGTCGCTCATGCGCAGCGTGTTTTCTGCCTGGCGCCTGTGAAGCTGCGCGCTCAAGCACAGGCTCGCGCACTTGCAAGGAGCGCCAAGTGCAAGAGCGGCACGGCCGGGACGCTTGCGCGGCCATGCTGTGCTGCTAGCGTGTGCGCGGGCCTGTTTGTAGCTGCATATAGCATCTGCCTTGCACTGAGGTGCTTCATCGGGCTGTGGCTGTTTCATGGCCCATTGCGTTGGTGTTGGTGCGAAGAAGCAGAAAGGGACTGGTCGACGAGTTTTGTCAGAAATGCTACCCCAAAGACTGTGCCCGTGTGCATGCTGAGCGCACACGGCCGGGGCCCTGGGCGTCCCACGCCCGTTGTATTCAGCCATGCAGCTTCTGTGTAGCGTAGTGCTGCGACCTGCGGCCACAGCCGCCTGGCTGAGCGCTTGTCAGCTGCGCGGTGCCGTCCTGTTGCGCGCGGCGCCAGACACGCCGCCCTGTTTTCAAAGGGGCTGGCTGAAGCGCGCCGGTGGGTCCCGGACTGGGCACGCGTGGGTCCTGCGGCAGCCGGGAGAAGCGCCAGCGCAGAGAGTTTAAAGATCTGCTGCTGGCGCGCGGGGTTAGGCTGGCGACATTTGCCTGCATGTGCAGGGACCAAAACATGCACATTTGCACCTCGCTGCCGCTCGGCAGGGCTGGCACCCTGAGGTGTGCGGCCATGTGCGGCATGCAGTGCGTTTGGGGCTGGTGGGCAAGGGGATGGTGTGGAGGCTTTGGTCGTGGCTGCTCTGTTCCGCATTGTGTTGAGCATGTTTGCCTCACCTGGTAGCAGGCATGGTTAAGGGGCGTGCAAAGGCACAAGGCCAACTTTCTAGCTGCGGTGCGCGTGTAGCAGGCATCATGGACTTGGTGAGTAATGGCATGCCTTGCTTTGTGGCCTGGGCCAAACGTGGGCGCTGCTCTGGGGAACGCAGGCGTGCCATGCCTGGCACGTGTATTGCAGCCCCTGCAATGGCCAGTGCCGCGAGTCAGCGGAGCTGGGGCGCTGTCGCTGGGGGGCCAAGCAGGGACCTCCATCTGTCATGGGGACTGGGCGAGGCAGTGAGGCAGGTGCTGCTGTGACATGGGACCTGCAGGCCGATGGGACCGTTGGGAAGGGCATATTAGGATGGCGGCGTGCTTCACAGAGGGAAACGTGGGTGATGTGGGTGTTGGCTGAAGATCAATAGGCCGGCTGGGCTTGGGAGCTGCGGGCCGGTGGGAATGGCATATCAGGGTAACGGCATGCTTCAGAGAGAGGAAGGTGGGTAGGGTGGGTGTTGGCTGAACATTAGCAGGCCGACTGGGCGTGAGAAGGAAGACCGTTGTGCGGGCGGCGCGGCGGAAGGCGGCCTCCTCTGGCACCACCGCGTGGGCGGCGCTAGAAAGACAAGCTCTGGGATGTTTGTGAAGCTGCGCCGTTGCACCGAAACGGAACGATAGGACAGCATGCGCACATCCCTATGTATTGCGTGCTGCACAGAGTTGTGCGGTGAAGCGGCTCCTACGTGGTTGGTGTAAGAGGGCCTGGAGGTATGCCAAGGGCCGCTCTCCGCATCACGAAGATTGTGGACACTGCTTCAACATGCGTTTTCACCTTGAGCTAAAGAGCACGTCACTCATAACAATGGCAAGCGGTAGGCGCATTGAGCAATTTACTCTTGGCACATGTGCTTGGCAGATGTCCAGGACACACAGTCCTGCTGTACGCTTCCAGACTCATCTAGAGGCTGATAACAGCCTTGTAGGTGGCCGCACAGGGCGGCTGCGGCCTGTGCATAACCACCCACGAGCCGCCACATGCAACTCCGCAGACAAAAGGCAGACAGGCCCTTTCTTTTTTACTGAACTGACAGCCCTAACACATGCTGATCGAAACAGGCTCCATGCGCTCCCTCAGATCAGCCCTCGAGGTGGCCGCGCAGGTAGTCTGCGAAGCTGCGCGTGGCAGTCGCGCGGCCGGTTATGCGCACGCCGCAGCCGCCCTGCGTGGCCATGCGCATGAACGCGCGCTTGGCGGCGCGCAGCTCGGCCGCGCCCACCGGCCGGTCCAGAGCCAGCGGCGGCGCGCCGCCGCCGACGTCCACGCGCCCGGCCGGCCCGCCGCCTGAGAGCGCCTGCAAGCAAGGCTTGAAAAGACTTGTATAGAACAAAATGAAGATCGATGAGACTTGTGTGCAGACTCACCCGACTTGAGCATATATGCTGGACACAGCAAGCGACCGCGCAGGCATATATACTGGACACAGCGGGCGACCGCACACTGTGCTGCTGAGCTGGGCCTGCCTCAAGGTGCTGCACGGCTCGCATGCGCATGCAACCGCTTGCACTCGCCCCTTGACCAGCGCCATGCAGTCGCACGAGTCCCAGCCACTTCCCCAGAAATAGACGCAATTGTGCTATCGCATAGTCAGGGTCGTCCCTTTCGCATGTTACAACAGTGTGCACACTGCCTGTGAGGCTAGGCAGAAGGTGGCCTGACATCCAAGTGCTGAGCCACATCAACCCTTATCCTACCCTACCCTTCACCTGCGTGCGCATGATGGCCGCAACGACGTCCTGGGCGGCGCGGTCCACCTCGGCCAGCAGATTGGGCGCCGCGGCGGGCTCGACTGCCGTTGCCGGGTTGGACGTCAGGTCGCGTGCCAGGGGCCGGCAGCGCGCCGCCGCAGGCGCCGCGTCCGACAGCGCGGCCGCCAGCTCCTGTCGCCGCAGGCAGATGCAAGGATTCTATAAACCTATCATAGGTCACCAGTGCTTGCTGAGGGCAATGTCGTCCCGGCAGGCCGCGGCACAGCATGCCCGGGCCCCCGGTGTCTGCTGTCATCCTGGTCAGGCTGAGATCTTGTAACCGGAACAAAGTGCGAGACACGTCTTTGTCAGGCACTCGAGGCAATGCACTCCATGAGGGGCCGTAAACTGGTAAAGGGCACACCTGGAGCACTGCGCGCAGGTGCGCGTCGTCGGTGCCATGCAGGAATGCTGCATCGCGCTCATGCACGCTCAGAGAGCTGATGCCATCTCCTGCTGCACTGCTCTCCGCCGCTCCATGCTCCCGCGCAGCCCCTCCAACGGGCTCATCGCCAGCATGCGCAGGGTCATGCACATCAGCGCTGCCGCGACCATCACTGCGTCTGGCATCGTCCGCAGCTGCTGTCTCGCCACCATGAGCCTCTGCGACATCCCTCTCTGCAATGCCTGGTTCGCTGCGCCAGCTCGTTCCATCGCCGCGGGCCCCGTCGGCGTGCGCTTCGCCAGGAGCCCCGCGGCAGTCTCCAAGGTGCGCGGCGCCGCCTGGCATCGCAGCCTCCTCAGGGTCTCCGTCCTGTGCGGAGCTAGAGTGCTGTCCATCTGCACAGGCAGCATGGGCGGCCTGGTCGCTGCCGCTGCCGCCGCTGCATGTGGTGCCGCCTGCACCCCGGGGTACGCTCAGCTCCTCATTCGCATGCAACTCCCTGCAGGCCGTGTTTCCGCTGCCGCAGCTGAGGCTGTCTCGTGTTGCTCCAGCCCGATGTCCTGCCACTTCACTCGCCTGAGCATCGCTCTGCACCAGCGCGCTGCCACATCGGCTCCTCGAGCTGCAGGGCTCGCCGAGGCTGGCCTGCGCCTGCCCGGCGCTCGGAGGCGGCGCTCCGCTGCCCGTGCTGCTGGGGGCGGTGCTGGCGCCCAGGGTGCCGTCGCTCCTGTCGGCGCTGCTGTGTTGCCAGGGCGGCACTGCAGCGCCGGGCTGCACCCGGAACAAGGGCGTGTCCCAGCGGTTGCGCTCGCTCGGCGTCTCAAAGCGCCGCGCCAGGTCCTCAAACACGGCGGGGCTGTAGCAGGGCGCGCGCGCCGCGCGCCGCGCGTCGTTCCACGCGCGCGCGCGCTCCACCGGCGCGTCGCAGTGCAGCATGCAGTAGCGCGTGGCGGCCGTGCGCGCGACGCACCACAGCTCATACCTGGCGAAGCAGCAGCCTGCTGTTTTCCGTGTGCGACACGAGTATGACTGGAGAGCTCGGGACTGGACAGCAAGTATGACTGAAGAGCCACGTACGCCGCGACCTGCTGGTGAGAGCAGGCAGGCATACTTGAGGTTGCCAGCAGGCGTAAGACAAGTGAAAAAGCATGGGGGACCGCAGCAGCGGCACCTGTAGCCTTTGATATTGTTGAGCGAGTCGACGATGAGGACGCTCCTCTTGTTCAGGCGCCGCTGGACGGCTGAGCGCAGCAGGCCGCGCGTCCTCTTCTCGCTCACTGCGTCTGCAAGTGCGCTTGCAAAGGTAAGCAACGCACTGTTTATGAGTGCAGTGAGGTACATGCTGCGGAGCGGCACATACCAGCGTAGCTCATATCCCTCTCCAGGTGGAGAGAAGGCTCATCAACAATCTCTACATCATGGCCGTGGCTCTTCAACACCTGCATACCAGGGACACCAGCGACTCAAGTGTGCAGTGCTGTGCAGTGCAAAGCAGTGCAGTACGGTGTAGCCCCTTGAGCTGCTCCAAGGCCGAGCAAACAGCGTGAGCGCACACCTCTTCTAGTGCAGCGGCTACCGTGCTTTTCCCGCTGCAGGGCTGGCCACAAACGACGACCAGGGGCATTTGACTGAATGTATGAATGAACTACACCCGTGTATCAGCCGACTGCTGCTCGGGCGCCATCTTCAGGCGCAGAAGCGAACGTCCTATAGAAATTTTTTATCTATTTGAAATGTTAATGTTTATTTGGTTGGCGTGCAAGCTGCGCAGCATGCTGTTGCCATTTTCTTCAACTGCTGCCAACCTGTTACTATGAATTGCGGACAAGCACCTTCTGAGGGCTCGAGTCCACAGTGCCTGTGCTGGTGCCGGCGCCGGCATGCGTGTTCAGGGACGAGAAGTTACCTGACCCAGTGGGCCTCAGGGCGGGCGCAACCGCACAACGTACAGTGAGGCGTATGCTGGGGTGTATACCAGCCCTACGTATTGGATCAATCACCTGACGGTAATGTGAGGCGCGTTCATCGTGTTGGACCCAATCAGGCGTGTCAAGGTGGGCGACATCCTGGCGGTGAAGCAGGTTTGCTGGCATGCACAAGATTGCTCTATGCCGCGCGAAAGCGTTCTACAGCACCCGTGCGGCATGGGAATAGCAAACTGCATGCCAGCGCGCTTGCTTCGCTCCCAGGGTGTCCCACCTTGGCATACCTGATCTGTTCAAACACATCAAACACATGTCACATCACGACCATGCGATAAATCCAGTACGCTGGGCTGGTGTACAGCTGCTCAGCATATGCCTCACTATGTATTGTCGCGCCCCGTCCTGGGGCCCATGGGTCAGGGAACTTTTCATCCCTGAACACAGTGCTGACGCACGGCACCAGCACAGGCGCTCAGACCCAACGTTGCCTGTCGCCTGTTGTTCTAATTACACTCTAATTACATACATCGTCCTGACTTGCACAGTCTCACACTCTCACTTGACCGCTTGTGTTTCAACTCAGAACTTCCAAGGCATACACCAGTTCTGAACATGGCTCTTCAGCAGACAGTTCACTAGCACTAGCGTCACATGGTTGCTGCTATCTTGACTTCGGCTTCACTTTCGGCTTCACTTTCTAAGCCGCGAGCGGGTTCGCATGTATGGTCGCTTTATTCAAGCGTATCTCCTGCTGCGGCCGGTCAGCCGCACCTGGCGTGCCGCGGAAAGGTTGAGCATCACTTGAGGTTAATACATCAAGCACTGACAACTGGGCGTCACGGACCTGATGGTATTTTTTCCATCTTATCCAACACGTCTGCGCCGTCTATGACATGCGCAAAAATGGTGTACTTCCCTGTCGTCACACAAGTCTGTCAGACTCCTTGCAGGGCAGTGAGGTTGCCATGCAACCAATCTGTGCACACATGCAGCGGATCAATGTCTGCATGCAGCGTGCAATGATTGCGGACTTGCACATCATGGAGCAGCCTATGAGCTTGTCAGAAACGCCGCAGGTCACGCGCTGCCCGCACCGTTGAGGTGCGCGTGCGCCTTGTACGTGATGAAGAACTGGCTGCCGTTGGTGTGCGGGCCGCTGTTGGCCATGGACACCACGCCGCGCTTGCTGTGCTTCAGCGTCTCCACCAGCTCGTCCGGGAACTTGCCGTTGGGCGTGGCATAGATGCTCTTTCCACCCTTGCCCGTGCCTGGCGGCCGCGCTCCTCTGGTAAATAACAGTGTGTCTGCTTCAGCAACATTAGGAATAATGCACAACAGGATTGCACACGGACATAGTGCAACATGGTGCAAAGAAGCACCCCATATAACCTGCTGACTGACGCTCTTGCACGCACACAGAGCACAGCACAGCCAGACGTGAGACAGCTCGCAGCTCACTCGCGCTTCTCGTTTCTGGAATAGCAAGCACGCACCATACGCAGATACAGTTGCGCACCGGTGGGGTCGCCGCCCTGGATCATGAAGCCGCGGATGTTGCGGTGGAACAGGGTGCCGTTGTAGAAGCCGCTGGCGCACAGCGCCAGGAAGTTTTCAGCCGCGCGCGGCACCTCCTCGCAGTAGACCTCCAGCTTCAGGTCGCCCAAGTTTGTGTGCAGCGTGACTGCCTGCACAGCCAGGAGCCACAGCATCTGAGTATCTGCTGCGCCACGCCTGGTGTGCCTCAGTGCGGTAGCAGAAGCGCACCATGCCATGGGCTGCTCAGGCAGGCCGCTGGCAGCTGCGGTGCCGGGCCAGGTCAGTATTGCAAGGGCCTGCTTGAGCACTGGCTTGAGCGCTTGAACAGCGTCCCAATAGGCGCCACGAGCAATGCACACTGCCACCGACAAGAGCTGCAGCCCCAAAAACAGGTAATGACGGAAGCGTGGTTGAGCCCTCTTCACGTAGCGGAAGCTTGCGCAGGCTCTGACAAACTCCTCTGGCCTGTCATGCGCTCTCCAGAGTTCCGCTCAAGTGAGTTGGCTACCCGAGGTTGATCCAGGGGTACCCTGCCATTGTCGGCGTGCCCCAGGCGAGACTTTATGATCCCTCTCCTCATTGCGCTTTGGGGGTGTGTGGTACTAGCAGCAAGCGAGCCTGGTACCTGCTTAGACGCACAAGTCGCCAAGATGTCCCTCGAGCAGACCTTCATCATGATCAAGCCCGATGGGGTCGCGCGCGGCCTCGTCGGGGAGGTCATCAAGCGCTTTGAGCAGAAGGTGGGACCCCTTCTGGTCCAAGAGGCACATCTTTCTGCTCGGCGCCGTCCATCAGCGGCGCTGCCGTGCTTGCCTGTTGCTGGCTTTCAGGTCGAGGGGCAATAGCGTGGCGCAAGAAGCACGGCTGCAGGCCCACTATTTGCCTGGTCACTCCTATGTTGGTAATAGTAGACTGGCTGCGGCACAGGGCTACTACCTGCGGGCGCTGAAGCTGAAGAACGTGCACCGCGAGCTGGCTGAGGAGCACTACGTGGACCTGAAGAGCAAGCCCTTCTACCCGGGGCTGGTGGAGTACATCATCAGGCGCGAGCTCCAAGGAGTGCAGGCGGCATTAGCTGTTCCTGCTTCCCCTCTTTCGTTACTGACAGCGCGCTGTGTGCGCAGCGGCCCTGTGGTAGCCATGGTATGGGAGGGCAAGCAGTCGGTGGTCACCGGCCGCAAGATTGTCGGCGCGACCAACCCCTTGCAGTCAGAGCCGGGCACTGTGCGCGGCGACTTCTGCATCGACGTCGGCCGCAACCTGATTCACGGTGCGCTGCCCCCCGGGCATGCCTGCTCTCCTGTTGCGGCGTACACTGCTCGAGGGAGGCACACTTTGATTTGAGGTGCGTGCTTGCATACAACTCCCTGCCTCATAATCTATATTGCACTCTCTACTCAAGCATGGTTGTAGAGGTCGCGGCGAGAGTTGTGTCATCCAGAACAAGCTATCTTTATACCAGATGCGCCTCTTGAACAGGCTCTGACGCGGTGGAGAGCGCCAAGCGCGAGATCGACCTCTGGTTCCCCGAGGGCCTGGCCGACAACAAGCCCTTTCTCAAGTGGATATATGAGTCCTAGGCTGTGACGCAGTGCCTGACAAGCTGTCTGACCATGTGGTGAGCATGCTCCGTCTGTGAAGCACCATGTGACACTGAACTTGGGTCGTGAGGCGGTGGCGAGAGCCGCCTTATTTATGTAGGCAAGGACACCAGTTATCAATGAAGTATTATGATGCTGTCAACGCCGCGGCGCTCTGAGTCCATTACAAAACTCTTATGCATGACTTGCATATGCATGCACATTGTCACACTCCCAAGCAGCCTGCTTCTGTGCATGCGTTTGCATGTGCTGCGGGCAACTGAATTGCTTGCCACCCGGACCATACAAGCACACAAGCCGTAAGTGAACATTTGCAGCAGACTCGCCTCTCCCAGCCCGAAGGCTACTCCTGGCGTTGCCGCGGCGCACACTTTACGATCTCGTCCACGCGCAGGATCATCTCCGCGGCCTCTGTTGCAGAGAGCAGCACCTGCTGCTTCACCTGCGTCGGGGGCAAGCGCAGGTGCAAGCTTGCAACGTGAGAGCGCGGCAGCATGCTAGCCCAGATAATGCTGGCAAGCCTTCTCGCTTTGCATAGCGAGCAAGCAGCAGTAAAGTTCTATGCACGCACAAGCAGCCTTGTCGCTTTGCATGGCGAGCAAGCACAGTGAAGCCCGGTGCATCACGCACAGGCGACGCTCACATGGCGCGCTTGCTTCTGCATGGCAGGGCCAGGGCAGGCGTCCTGCAAGGTGTGCGCAAGCACGGGAGCACAGGCTGGGCCAGGCGCCGCCGGCGTGCGCGCAGCGGCAACTGCCGGGCGCGCGCGCACCCGGAAGGACTCGAAGATGCCCAGCTTGCCCATGTCGCCAACGCCGCCGGTGATGACATCCACGCCCGACGCGGTCGCGCTGTCGGCCGCGTGCGCCGCGCGCAGCTGCGAGATCAGCTCCGCGGAGTCCAGGCCTGGCGTGTGTCGGCATGTTGTCAGCCTGCACTGCTGTTCGCTGTCTGCTGTGCAGGCAGAACCTGCCAAGAGGTATTCCATCGACCACACATGCTGCGCACTTCTGTGAGCGTAGCCTTTGCTTGCAGTGCGGTTTTACCTTGTGCCCTGCAGGCCATGTGCAGTGCCGGAGCTGCCCGCGTGCACGCAAGGATACGGACGTAACAGCGACCCGACAAGATGCAAAACAATGATTGACCACACGCACATGGTGACGGACCACACGGCCGTGCGCAGCACGCGCACCGGCGTTGTCGCAGATGGTCGTGGGGATGGCGCGCAGCGCGGTTGCGAACGCCTCCATCGCCAGGCTGCGCTTGCCGGGCGTGGTCGCTGCGGCCTCGCCCACCTGGGCGCCCGACACCGCATGAGGATGTGCACACCTCTGTGCGTGCGCTCAGCCGCGTGCTGTCATACGCGTGAGCCCAGCTGCACGCAGCACCCCGCTTTCTGGGACGTTCCAGACCTCCTCGCCTGAGCCTGGCGCGCGCATCATGTCGCCGGTCGCGGCTCCACAACATGATGCAGTGGTCGAAGACATCGAGGGAAGTGTCTGTATACAAAGGACGTGCGCCCCAGGGCGCGCACCACGCGCGCCATCGCCATCTCGGGAAACCCGCCGCCGAGCACGACGCGCGCGTCCTTCACGGTCGCCGCCAGCACGCACAGCGCGTCGTGCAGCGAGCGCTCCGCCTCATCCAGCACGTGCGTGCCTTCCCCGGGAGCCAGGCAGGGTTTCAAGCCGTTTGCCATCCGTTGTGAGGCGCGTGTGTGGCCATGTAGAAAACCAAGACAGAGCGCGGGCCTGTCTCTCTCCTCTTGCCTCTCCACACTTACCTCTCACTGTCATTTCGAACCCATGGGACATGCGGGCGCATGCACATACCACACTGGCTGTGACCACGGGCAAGGCGAGGCGCGGCAGGCGGGCGACCGCCGCAGCCTGCATGCGCGCTGGCGGGGGCGCACTGGCGCCGCGCAGCACAATGGTGCACGCCTCGCCGAGCGCGACGCCCGAGAAGTGCACCAGCTTGTCCTCGCCGATCATGATCTCCTCGATCACCTTGCAGCGGCCCAGCTTGACCGCCTCCGGCGTGTCGAATGTGGACGCGA
>JAABUY010003049.1_pt1 | contig 18979 bp, 19 predicted proteins | sample 5560271 | NCBI WGS metagenome assembly JAABUY01 (sample SAMN10711886, study PRJNA513374) | rock metagenome | isolation source: Antarctica rocks | place: Antarctica: Victoria Land, University Valley
TGTTCGCCCACTGGCGGTGGGTCCGCGCGTTCTGACCGGCTGGTGAGAAGAGCCCGGTGACGGGAGACTGTCACGCCGGGATTCTGTGGGAGCCGGGGGCTGCGATGCCCCCGGCCACCCGACCTAGCTCACAAACCCAGCGTCCCACTTATCGGGCACCCCGGCGTCCGCGGCCTGATCAAGGCATCCAACAGCGGAGCCCGCGCCGCCACGGGACCTCCGAGGCTCTCAACATCACCCCCCCGCTCCGGCCCACCAGCTGCACGCCACAGCTCCCTGGTCGCTTCGACAGCACCCGCAGACCGCCGCTTCGCGCGACGACGGGCCCTCTCGCTGAGCGGCTGGCTGCTGTGATCGTGCCTCGAGGACTGCAACTGCGACTAGCGATGCACGTTCCGGGTTGGGGTGATTGCCTCGCGAGAAGCCCGACCCAGTTGGCGGGATGCAAGACCGCAGCCCGTTCGAGTCGCATCCAGACGCTGGACAAACGGACCGATCCACCAATCACGCCCGGGGGGCAGACCCGACACGCTTGTGCTTCGCGCGACTAGTAGCTGCCTGCGCTCGGCGGCCTCGCCACGTGCCGGGGCCGCCGAGCCGCCGTCTACCCCACCCACCGCGAGACGAAGGGCGATGGCTCGGCAGGCCCGTGCTGAACACCTGGGCGCCTCGGTGACCAACATCGCTGATAGGCCGGCTTCGGGCTATCCCTGGCGCCAACGTTCTTTCCGGCCAGGACGCCGGACGGGCCGTCGCTCAGCGCCATGTCGCCCGCGGAGCGTGAAGTCGGATGGCTAGGCCGCTTTCCACAGCACGTTATGGACCTCGGCGGGGCCGACGAACCGCTGCTTATCTACCGACCGAAGCGCTTGGAGGATGTCCTCCGGGGCGCCGTTGCGCTCAGCGGTCGTGATGACCTCCTGCTTGCTCGTCGGCCATACGATTCCATGAAAGTACTTCTGCGTCGCCTCGACGGGCGTTTGGTCCATGGGTCTCTCCCTGTTGTGGATTCTGAGTCTCTCGCATGCTCCTGCGTGGGACGAGACACGAGCATCTCACGTCTCGAGTCAGTTTGTGCTTGGGGCGACGGCCTGATCCTCGAAGATCGAGGGCCGGCTTCGAGCCCTTCGGTGCCGGTGGCCCGAATCCAGGCTTGCGACCGAACAACGGCCTCGAGGAGGGATCCTTCCGCCGCCGTAGACTAACCGTACTCGCCGTCGAAACACACGAGCCCGGACCCCTCTCCGCCTACGGCCGGCATGCGTGAGCAGAGCGCGCTCTGCGCGACAACCGGTCGCGGTGGGTGCTGGCTGCACCCAGGTCACCGGGCAGGGTGCGGGCGGTCCTACGGGATGCTCGCGGGTCAGGATGCCACGACGGTCGCTGCCAGCCTCCGCGTGGGCGCTTGGGCTGTTTCTCAAGCGGGCTTCGCGGTGGGTGTGGTAGAGGTCGAGCCGACCTGGGCTGCAGGGAGCGTCGCGTAGGCCATGCAGCCGGTCGTGGAGAAGACCGCCGGCGAACCTAGCGCGAGGTGGAGCTCCTCGGCGGTCCTGGGTCGGGCAACCTCGCCGCCACGGTGAAGAATCTCCAGGTAGCGTCGGCCTCGGTGCGTGTGGGTGACGAGTCCGGCGAGGTGGAGCTCTCCACCCGGCGCCAGCTGCACGCCCAAGGCCATTAGGAGCGGGGACAGGTCGTCGAAGAGGTGGGTGATCCCGAGACTCAGGATGGTGGTAAACCCGTGGGCGGGGAACGGCAGGGCGAGGAGGTCGGCCTGCACGAGGCGGATGTGCGCGGGGATTTCGGGCTCGTCGTCCTCCCGCGCGGCAGCGATGCGCCGCGCCGCGCGTTCGAGCATCGCCCGGGAGAGGTCCACGAGGACCGTCGGTCGCCGCGAGTGCGCGTGCAGCCCCGCAGTCGCTGCCGCCGATCCGGCCGCTGCCTCCAGCAGCGGCCCGTCGCCCGAGGCGATCGCGGCGGCCGCGAACTGGACGTAGTCAGCAGGCGTCGTGCTCCACGCCAGCCGGTTGTACGTCGGCGAGCGCACAAGACGGTCATAGACCGCCGCCCGACGGTCGTAAGGTGCGCCTGAGCGGTCAAGCCCACCTTCGATTCTCCACATGGAGAAAACGGTAGCACCTATCCTTCTCCAGGTGGAGAACGACTCCCGAACTCGCCTGCTGGACGCGGCGCTTGAGCTACTCGGCCGATCCGGGGCCGCCAGCCTGACCACGCGCGCCGCTGAGACCGCCGCCGGCCTGCCCCACGGCTCCGTGCGCCACCACTTCGGCGATCGGGGCGGAATGCTCGCGGCGCTCTTTGACCATCTCGCCGACCGCGAAAGAGGACCGGTCGAGGGCCCGACCGCGGCGGCGTTGGAACACTGGCTCGGACCAGGCCGCACCCTGACCCTCGCGCGCTACGAGCTGTTCCTGATCGCCGCCCGCGACCCCACGCTGCGCGCGCCGCTCATCCACGCCCGAGATCGGTTTGTCGCCGCGGCCGCCGAGCGCGTCGGCACCACGGCGGCACCCGCGCTCGTCGCCGCGCTCGACGGACTCGTCCTAGACGCGCTCATACGTGGCCAGCACGACCCCGACAAGCTCCGCGCAGCAGTCAGCCAGATAGCCGGTGCCTGAGGACCGAATCACTCGGTTGTCTGGCGATCGGCGTCCACACAGACGGCGAGCGCGCCGTGCTGGGCAAGGACCCTAGCCCGCCCGCCCTCGCAGCGATCCAGCCGCTCGCTTGCGCAATACACGACCAGGAGCCGGTCGCTACGGCCTGGGCCCGATAGGCGAGCGGTGGACGTTTTCGCTCAGCCAGGTCCGTACGGGTTACCCAGACCCAGGCCGTGCTTCCCGGCCGCCCGCGAGATGTCCCCGGCGCGCGACCCTGACCAAGGGTGATATCCCGCCCCCCGGATCGACATAGACGGCCAAACCGACGGCCTGGCGGCCGAGACACGGGCTGACGGCCGGGCCCATGCCGGTGTCGCAGATTTTCAAGTGCTCAACGGCCACCCCCCGCGGCGAGTACTTCGGCGAAGAAAACCCCTGCATCCGGCCGCGTGGTTCAACGGTTCCTCCGCAGCAACCGGGTGACTCAGGGGCGCAGTCTTACCTGATCGCCGGGCTGCAGCGTGGTGGCCTTCAGCTGTGGGTTGAGGTGCTCAAGGGTTACGATGCTCTGAGCGGTCTTGGCGGCGATAGAGCCAAACGATTGACCGCTGCGCACCGTCCAGAAGCGAGGTCCCAAGGGCTTGGGGTGCGGCACGGGCGAATCCAGGCGCAGCTTCAGCCGTCGTCCGGGGAGGAGGCTGCGCGGATCCGTGGAGGGGTTGAGCGCGTTGAGCTGGGCGATGCTCAGGCCGGTCTTCTTGGCGATCTGCGCGTAGGTCTGGCCCCGACGCACGGTCCAGTAGAGCGGGAGCTTGCCGCCGTCGGCGGGGCGCGAGCCCGCCGAGCCCGCCTGCGAGCCACCGGTTGAGCTCGCGATCACGACGATCATGGCGACCAGCAGCACGACGAGTGCGGCGGGGATGAGATATCGCAGTACCCGGCGGTCGTCGCGTTCGCCGCCGCTGCTATCCAGATGTGAGCCACCAAGGGCAGACATGCCTGGGTTTCACGTCTTGGTTACCCCCAAACGGTAGGTCATATGCGGCACTCTGCCCGCGATGTGCTCCGCTGGCATTGGGCGAGCTGCGGGGCGGGCGGGATCGAGCGGCTCCGTCGACCTCGGCGTTGAGGGCGAGGCTGCGCCCATGGCGAGGTCATCGACCGGGGGTCAAGACGATGCGGCGCCCGATGCCGGGGGTGATAGATCCGGGCCGGCCGCCGGCGCGGGACGGGGCTGCGGACGCCGTCGCGGCCGCGGGGGTCGCGGACGTTGCGTCCGCCATTTCGTCGTTTCGTCCACGCCCCCCGCTGGGCCGCCACCCTCCTGCTCGCGTGTCGGTGCCCACCGCCCCAGCTTTTCGCGGAGCGGTGGACACCGCGGTGAGAACCCTCTCAGTCGATCAGGTGGCGAGCAGGTTGCCTCCCACGATGCAGGCAGCGCCCTGGACCGAGCGCCCGGCGTAGGCCGAGCCGGTGAGCACCGTCCCGTCCGGGCCGACGATCCCCAGGGTGCCGGTCGAGCTGAAGTCCGGCGCGGCCAGCGGGCCGCTGACGCTGAGCAGCGTGGCCTCGGTGTTGGCCGCCAAGTTGGGAACCGTGATCCCCCCGGTGGCGTGCACGCTTGCTCCTGCCTGGCTGCTGGTCAGGATCAGCTCGGCGGCCACGTTGGTCGAACTGATGACGCGGCAACGCCCGGTCACCGTGAGCGCGCCGACGGTCAGCAGCGGAACGCTCTGTCCAGCGGCGAGCTTGGTCGGCGGCAGCTTGCGGATCGCCGTCGCCGGCACGAAGTCGGTCGAGGGATGACCGTCCACCCGGTCGGCGTTGAGGCCCTTGGCCACGCCGTTGGCGTTCGTGGTGAACGGGATGACGTCGTTGGCCGTCTTGCCGGCCGGCGGGTCGACGATGATCGTCCCGGCCTGCACGCCGCGCGAGCGGAACTGGAAGGCCTGGCCGTCGTGCAGGTTGAACGCGAACAGGCACGGCCGGGTCCCGGCCGACGCCCGGCAGCCGTAGGCGGCCGCGCCGCCCCCGCCCCCGTTGAGGTTGGACTGCCGTGTCGCGTAGGTGGAGACGTTGCCGATGAACTGGGTCTCGCTGGTGGCGCTGACCCCGCGTCCGGCCTTGACGACCTGGCCGTTGAAGGCCATCGCGACGGATGCGCCGGCGAGGATCACGAAGGCGGCGCCAACGACGCCGATGCGGACTGCGCTCCAGCGCGAGGGCAATGACGCGTCCTGGCGCGAGCGGTGGCGAAGGTTACGAATGGACATGGGCTGAGATCGACCTCCCGATCGAGTGGTGTTGCCTGCCCCAGCACAACGCCAACACCGCGCGCGCCACACGGTTGCGCTCGCGCCCGCGTTGCACGACGCCGCGCGCGGGCTCCGGGCCGGGTGCGACCCCCCGTCGTGCGTGGCTTTGAGGCCCGGTGGGGACCCGTCGCCCTCCATGGTCAGGATATGGCCACCCATGCCGCGCCTTGTGATCGCCATAACCCTCGCCGCCGCGCTCGCCTTCGTCCTGACCGCGTGCGGCACGCGGGAGCGGCCGTCCCGGCCGTCGGCGCTCAGCGGACCCGCCGTCTTTGCCCGCGACTGCTCGGCGTGCCACACGCTGGGCGCCGAGACCGGGGGGCAGGAGCCCGTCGGAGGCAGTCTGCGCGGCTACGGGCTCAGCGCGGCCCAGGTCGAGCGCCTGACCCGGGTCATGCCGGTTGCCCACCCTCTGTCAGCCGCCGATCTCCGCGCCGTGTCGGCGTACATCGTCGCCGTCGAGCACGGGGCGAGCCCGAAGCCCTGAGGGGGGTCACGACGTGCCGGGCAACGACGACGGGCCCGGGCGGCGTAGCGCCCGGGCCCGCAGGTCCGGCCCTCCGGCGTGAGCCCCCGCCGCGGCAGGCGGCGAGGACCCGCGCCGGTAGAATGCCGGCTAGCTCAGCGGCGTAGCGTTCTGCGCCACCTGAATCGGGATCGGCTGGGAGGCCGCGCCCTGGTTCTCCGGGCCACCGGGGATCTTGACCCGAAAGACCGCGGGGGCCCCGGGGACGACGATCCGGTGGTTGATGGTGTACTGCGATCCGGCACCGACACTGGCGACCTGCACGATGTGGAAGTCACCCGTGCGCGGGTTCTGGCGCTCGAGGTAGAGCACGTGGCCGACCTTGCTCGGCGCCACGGCGCCGGTGAAGGTGACCACGGACCCCGCCGTGGTCGAGCTGGTGGACGCGGTCGCGGTGATCGTGTCCTTGACTCCGACGTAGATCACGGCGCTGCTGACGGGTGGCGTGGCCGTCGGGCCGGTGGTGACCACCCGGTACAGCGTGTTGTTCATCGGGCTCTGCGGGACGAACGTGTAGCTCGAGCCCGCCGATCCGGCGACCGTCGTGGCCCCGGGGACCGGCGCGAACGCCGTTCTGTCGGTCCGCGACTCCAGCTGCAGCGCCTTGCCGGCGGCCGTAGCCCCGACCGTGCCCGAGATCGTCACCGACTGACCGATGCTGATCGGGTCAGGCGTCGCGTTGATCACCAGGTTCGGGTTCTGCTTCTGGCTGACCTGCACCGACAGCGAGTCCGAGGAGGACTGGATGTTGCGGTTGTCGCCCCGGAAGTGCACGCGGATCTCCGCGTCGCCCAGAGCCTGATCGGTGCTGGGGTCACGGAAGCGGTGCGTGATGCTGTAGGTCCCGTCGGCGTTGATGCGGCCCTGGTCGATCGTGAACCAGTCATCACCGTTGCCGGGCTGCTTGCGCTGAAGCTCCACCCGCTCGCCGGCGTGCTTCGGCGCGACGGTGCCGGTGAAGGTGTAGGGCGTGCCGGTGACGAGGTTCGTCGACGCCAGCGGGTTCAGGGTGATGTCAGCGTGGACGCGCTCGCGGACCTTCCGGCTGAAGGCGCCGTCGGAGAACACGTACCACGTCCGGTTGGTGTCGACGACACCGGCGACGCGGTCGAACTCATATTGACCGGCAGGACCGGTCCGGCCCGTCTGGACCAGCGTGAAGAACCGCTGTCCCGGGAGACGGTGATAGAGCTGCACCCGCTGGTTCTGATGGCCTCGACCGGTCAGCCGGCCGAAGATGACAACGCCATCCCCGTTGGTGATCGGATTGGGAGCGGCGTTGATCGTGACGCGGTGAGGTCCGCTGGCACGACGGTGAGGGCGGGCGCTGGCCGCAGAGGGCAGCAGCGCCAGCGAGGAAGCGGCCGCGATGGCCGCCGCCCCGTAGAGACGTCGGGTCTGCATGGCGGTCCTCCTGTGAGGGGTTGGGAGCGGCATGACGCCCCATCAACCCCGCGCCGGCCGCCAAGGTCGCGGTTGGTTAGCAAGCCTTTACAGATCGCACCTTTCCAGCCGCGAAAGGGTTGCCAGCCCTTCCGGTCGGCCAGGTCGCCAGGACGTCCGGGGTGGCCGAGAGCGGGTGCGCCAGCTTGCGCTAGCCCTGCGCGGGCTCGTGCCCGCCGGCCGGCTGGCGAGCCGGCGCGGGAACTTCGCTCGTCGGCGGCGCCGGCGTGGCCGCGGCCGGCGGCGAGGCGGCGGACGCCGCCGGAGGCGGGGCGGAGGCCGCCGGAGGCGGGATCTGCCGGTCGGGCTCCTCGTCGTGCGAGGACGAGCCGCTGATCGAGTCCTTGAACTCGCGCAGGCCGCCGCCCAGCGAGCGCCCCATCTCGGGCAGGCGCTTGGCGCCGAACACGAGCAGCAGGACGACGAGCAGGAAGGCGATGTGAACGGGATTGTCCAGTCCCATGCTCAGAGCATAGCCATCGGCGGCGCTTGACTCGCCGCCTCGGAGCGACATCGCCCGCGGCGCAGGGGGGGAGCTCGCGCCGGCGCCTCGGGTCGCCGCCGTGGGCGCCGGCTACCGGTGGTGCCGCCTGGCCCGGCGATGGCGCCTGGCCCTGGCGTGACGCCGGGCCGTGGTGCTCACGGCGTGGGGAGCGTGCCTGGCGAAGGCCGGCGGTGGTGCCGTGACGGTCAGGGGAGCGGTGCCGCTCGTGTAGGCCCCGCCATCGTCCTGGGCGGCGAACTCGGCGGTCATGTCCAGCGCCTTGGCCCGCGTCACGGCGGTGCGTGCGTCGGGGGTGAGCGGCAGGAGGACGGCGGCCTGCTGGCCGGTGAGCAGGAGAAACTGCTGGCTGGCGACGATCTGGCCGTCGAGCATCAGCTCCACCAGCCCCTGGCAGCGCCCGACGGCGCTGGCCGGGCAGCTGAGCGGGACCGCGACGGCACCCAGCGCGCTCATGGTCGCTGTGGTGGCCGGCAGCGTCAGCGCCGGGCCGACCGCGGCGGGGGCGGCCGGATAGGATCGGGTGACCGACACCGAGGCGGGGAGGTTGGGACCGGTCTGGACCGCGCCGCCGGGGCTGACCACGGCGGCGATGGAGCTGATTCCCGAGGCCGGGCAGCTCGCCTGGCTGCCGGATGACGTGCACGCCCCCCCGGCCGAGATGCTCGCGGCGCCCGGATCGGTGAACACGAGCTGGCCGCCCTGGTAGGTGATCGACAGCTGGGTCGACTCCCCCGAGGAGGCGGCGTAGCGCAGCGTGGAGGAACCTCCAGCGGTGAGCGTGGAGGCCCGCGCGGCCGGGGCGCCCACGAGGCCCAGGACGAGGAGGACGAGCAGCGGAAGCGGGCGCCGCATCACCTCACGTCCTCCCGACCGGCGTCAGCCGTCCCGCCCCAGCGCCCGGGAAGCCGGCTGGGGACCACGAGCGCGCCCGCCGCCATGATCGCGCTGGCCACCCACAGCCCGGTCCGGTGGGACTGCTGGGAGACGTGATCAGAGAAGGACTGGTTGATGGCGATGGCATCCGACTCCGCCCCGGCCAGCCACAGCAGCACCACCGCGCCGAGCCCGGCCACGGCGGTGCGGGCCAGCCGGGGCAGGCGCGCGGACCACGCCAGCGCCAGACCGGTGGCCAGCGCCACCGGCGCCCAGGCGACGATCATCCGTCCGGCCGGCTGGGTGTCGGACCCGGCGAGCTGCTGGAGAGGCAGGGCACCGTCGACCTTCGGGCCATGGCCGAGAATGCCGGCGTGACGCAGGGTGTAGAGCCAGCCCACGCCGGCCACGACCCCCAGCAGGGCGAGCACGAGCGCCAGCCCCCAGCGCCCGACGCCCACGGCGGCCGCCGGGCGCGAGCCGCCGAGCGTGGCGGTGGGCAGCAGGGCGGCGGTCACGGGAGGATGGGCACAGTCGGTTCGACCCGCGCCTTGCGCGTGGCCGGCCGCCCGCAGGATAGGCGCAGGCAGCCTCGCGCGGCGCAGGCCCGGGTGCGACCCAGGCCCGGGTGCGACCTAATGTCAGCGCGGGTAGGATCGCCCGGATGAGCGTGGCGCCCTGGACCGTGCGCCGCGGCAAGGCGCGCGCGACGACCGCCGCCGGGTCCCGGGAGGATCGTCTCGCCCGCCTCCGCAGCCTCTCCCGGGTTCCGGGGATCGTCCCCATCGTCGTCCTGGCCCTGCTGGCCCGGGCGCGCTACGGATCGGGCTATGTCTGGTACGACGCGCTCTACCACCTGATCTGGGGGCACGACCTCATCACCGGTCACCTGCCGCCCGACCTCCAGGTGGTCCACTCGCCCACGCCCCACCCGCTGCCGCTGGCCGTCTCCGCCGCCGCCGCCGCCCTGGGATCGGGGGCCTACGCGGTGATGGAGACCATTTCCCTGCTCTCGCTGGGCGGGCTCTGCTGGGCCGGGTTCCGCCTGGGTCAGCGGCTGGCCGGTTGGCCCGTGGGTGCGCTGGTGGCGCTGATCCTGTTCACCCGCCCGTTCCTGATCTCCCAGACTTTGCTGGCCTCGATCGAGACCCCCTATCTGGCGCTGATCCTGTGCGCCGCGGCGATGGAGGTCCACCGTCCCCGGCGCGGGCTGCCGGTGATCGCCGTCCTCGGACTGGCCGGGCTGATCCGGCCCGAGGCGTGGGTGCTCAACGGTTTGTACTGGCTCTGGCTCGCCCCCACGCGAAGCTGGCCCGAGCGGGCGCGCCTGGCCGCCGCCGTGCTCGTGGCACCGCTGCTGTGGACGATCTTCGACCTGGTCAGCACCGGCGATCCCCTCCACTCGCTGCACGAGACCAAGAACGCGCAGGAGCAGCCCGACACGCCGCGATCGCTGGGCTCGGGCCTGCTGGCCGGACCCACCTATCTGCGCAACATCCTCCAGCTCCCGATCGTGCTGGCTGGAGTGGCCGGGGTGGCGATCGCCGTCCGCCAATACGGCCGGCGCGCGCTGGCTCCTCTGGTCATCGGGCTGTCGGGGGTGGCCACCTTCCTGGTCTTCGGGGTCGCTGGTCTCTCGCTGAAGCCCCGCTACTCCTTCCAGCCGGCGGTCATCCTCGCCCTCTTCGCCGCCGTCGCGCTGCTGGGTTGGCGTGAGCTTCACCCGGGAACCCTGGCGCGGCGGGTGGCCATGGGCGTGGCCGCCGTCGTCGCGCTGGCGGTCGTCGTCTTCTTCCCCCTCTCCTCGCTCAACGGCGCGCGCGACACCGCCGCCCACCAGCACACCCTGCAGACCGACCTCGTCGCCCTGCTTGGCACTCAGGCCTTCTCAGATGCCCGACGGACGTGCAAGCCGCTGCGGGTCACCGACCACTTCAACTCACCGCCGACGGCCTACATCCTGCACGGGCACGCCCGCGACGTGATCGACGGGGACTTCGTCGACGGGACCCGCGGGTTGATGCTGACCTTCGTGCGCAGCCCCGTGCCCCTGGCCTTCGGCCTGCCGCTGGTTGACCCGACGCGTATGCGCGTGCCCACCGTCGCGCGGCCCGTGGTCACCAACCGTTCGTGGGCCGTGTACGCGAGCTGTCCCTAGCCTCACCGTCCGGGGCGCGCCAGACGAACGTTCCGCCCCGCACCTCTCCGGTCAGCCCGAGGTCGACGACGGCCTCGGCCACCCCCGGATACTCCGGGTGCTCGAAGTCATGGAAGGCGACTATTCCCCCCGGCGCCAGCCGCGGCCGCCAGGCACGGAACTCGGCCCCGGTGGCGGCGCGGTCGTGGGAGGAGTCGATGAACAACAGGTCGATGGCCTCGCGCCCCTGCGCGCCCAGAGCGGCGCCCTCACCCCGGACGAAGCGGATGCGCGCGCGTACCGTCGCGGAGACCAGATCCAGGTAGCGCTGACGCTCGCCTGCCGGGGCCAGCGGATCGATCGTCGTCACCCGGCGGCCGGGGTCGTCGAGGGCGAGGGCGATCGCCGTCCATCCCATCGCCGTCCCGAGCTCGACCACCCGCTGGCATCCGCGGGCCAGCATCAGCAGCGCCGCCAGCTCGGCCGGGCGCGCCGCCGCGTCCGGGCCCCAGCGGTCACCCTCGATGTGGGCCCGGCGCAGCGCCCGGGCGTAGAACAGCGCGACGCGGGGGGGCAGGGCGCGCAGGGCCAAGGCCACACGGGCAGGCCTGACCACCACCCGCCCCAGCCCGGCCCGCGCCACCGTCAGTCCTGACCGGCTGGCGGTCCGAGCGCGATGTCGTCGATCACCCAGGACGGCCCGGGCTTGGTCAGGTGGTAGGTGGTCGTCAGGCGCTTGGGGTCCGAGCCCCAGGCGACGTTGACGTCAGCGCCGATGACCTTGGGTGAGATGTTGCGGACATCTGAGTGGCGGATCTGCAGCGCGCCAAGGCCGGCCTGGGCGGCGGTCAAACCGCCGGGGTCGGGATGGGCCCGCCGCAGGTCCAGCGCGACCGGGCCGGCCGGCGCCCCGCAGCCCACCCGGCCGGCGAACTGGGGATCCAGCGCCGAGCACGCGGCGCGCAGATCGCCGCGCGAGACGGCGGCGACGAAGCCGCGCACGCTGGAGCGCACCGCAGCCTGGTCGCCGGAGCGCCCGGCCTGCGTCGCCGCGCCGCAGCCCCCGAGGACCGGCGCGAGGACGGCCAGCCAGGCGAGGACACCGGAGCGCTGACGCATGAGCGCGAGCCTAGCTCCCCGTCGGCCGGTGACCCCCGCGGCGAGGGCCCTCTGACAACCTGCAGGACATGAGCGTCGGGGTCCTCGCCGGTCTTGCCCTCGCCCTCGGCGCGTCGGTCGCGCTGAACACCGGCTTCCTCTTCCAGCACTCGGGGCTGGCCCAGGCGCCGGCCCTGCGCCTGACCCGACCGCGCGAGGCGATCGCCTCCCTTCTGGGCTCGCGGGCGTGGCTCGGCGGGCTGGTCCTCGGGCTGCTGGGCTGGGGGCTGCACATCGGTGCCCTGTCGCTGGCGCCGCTGTCACTGGTCCAGGCCTTCGTCGCCGGCGGGCTGGCCCTCGCCGTCCCCGTCGCGGCGCTGGGCTTCGGCCATCGCCTGCTGCGCGTCGAGCGCATCGGTGTCGTGGTCATGGCGCTGGCCCTCGGGCTGTTGCCCCTCGGCTTGGGCCACGTCGGCCGTCACGAGGACTTCGGCGATGCCACCCTGGGCATCTACGTCGGCGCCGCGGCGCTGGTCGGCGCCGGGATCGCGCTGAGTGCCCGCGGGCGCTGGCAGGCCCAGGCCCTGGGCGTGGCCGGCGGTGCGTTCTACGGCGCCTCGGACACCACCATCAAGGCCCTCACCTCGCTGCTGCACCGCCACGGGGTGGGCGGCCTGGTGTCGGCCTGGGTGCCGTTGGCGGCCGTGGTCACCTTTGCCGCGTTCGCCTGCTTTCAGCGCGGCCTGCAGAGTGGGCGCCCGCTGCCGGTGATCGCGTTGATGACGGCGATGACCAACCTCGTCTCGATTCCGGCCGGGTTCGTCGTCTTCGGCGACCCGATCGGGCTGGCCCCGGGCTGGGTGGCGCTCCATCTCCTGGCCTTCGGGATCGTGGTCGTCGCCGCCGGGCGCCTGGCGCCCCTGCACGCTTCGATCGCCGACCGGAGCTCGGAGGTGGTGCCGGCGCCCGCGGACCCCGATCCGGGCCGCCGGCCTGCTGCGGTCGGGGGGTCGAGGAGATGACCCCGGGGGCCGGGCACGAGGTCGAGACGGTCGCCCTGGACGGTGGGCTCGAGGGGGTGACGCTGCGCTGCCCGGCGACCGGGCTGGCGGCGACGTGGGCCCCGTCGGCCGGGATGCTCGGCTGCGCGCTGCGCAAGGATGCCGCCGAGCTGCTGCACGTGCCGGGCGGCGCCGCGGCGTACGCCCGCACCGGGGCGACGGCCGGCATCCCGCTGCTGGCCCCGTGGGCCAACCGGCTCGCGGCGTTGTCCTACCAGGCGGCCGGGCGGCGCGTCGAGCTGGAGCGCGACGCGCCGGGCATCCGCACCGAGGAGCACGGGCTGCCCATCCATGGGCTGCTCGGCGCCGCCCGCGGCTGGCGCGTGCTCGAGGCCGAGGGCTCGCCCGCCGCCGCGAGGCTGACCGCGACCTTCGACCTCGCCGAGCACCCGGAGCTGCTGCGCTCGTTCCCCTTCCCCCACGTGCTGCGCTACGAGGCGACGCTCGTCGCCTCGACGGTGCGCATCGTGGTGACACTGGAGGCGGGGATGCAGGGCCCCGTCCCCGTGAGCTTCGGCTTTCATCCCTACCTGCGGGTGCCGGGTGCGCGCGAACGGTGGTCGATGCGCTGCAGAATGGGCGAGCATCTCCCGGCCGACGGGCGCGGGATCCCGACCGGCGTCCGCGAGCCCGCGGACATTGCCACCGGGCCGGTGGGCGACCGGACCTGGGATGACGGCTACGCGGGGCCCGGGGGAGCGCCACAGTTCCGCCTGGCCGGTGACGGGGTGGCCCTGGAGGTCTCCCTGGAGGCCGGCTATGCCTACGCCCAGCTCTACGCGCCGCGCGGGAGCCCGTTCATCTGCTTCGAGCCGATGACCGCCCCGACCTCGGCCCTCACCCACGGTGGACCCGAGCTGCCGCTCGTCGCGCCGGGCGGGAAGTTCACCGCGAGCTTTGCCATCACGGTCGCCGCCGGTCGCGCGGTGGGAGAGGAGCGGGAATGAGCGGGTCAGGTTCGGAGCAGGCGGTCCGACGGGCCATCCCCGGTTCTCATGACGCCGGGTGCCGGTTGGCGGCGGCCTACCGCCGGACCAGCACCGCCCGGGAAGGTGCGCCGTCGGACCCGACGACGCGCAGGGGAAGGCAGGCCAGCTCGTACTCGCCCGGCTCGACGTGACGGAGGTCAAGGCCCTCGACGGGGACCACGTCGGCGTCGCCCAGCAGGATCCGGTGCGCGTCCTGGTCTCCGATGGAGAGGTAGTCGATGCCCACCAGGCGCACCCCGGCGTCGACCAGGGCCTGGGCGCCGGACCCGTCGAAGCGCACGAAATCGCGGGTGAACTCCGGGCGCTCCCACAGCCAGGAGTTCTCGGTGCGCACCAGCACCCGCTCGGTACCGGGCGGCAGGGCCATCCGCTCCACCGCCGCTGCGTCAAGCGACCCCGACGCCCACGTCGCGTCGACGACGAGGCACGGCCCGACGAGCACGTCGAGGGACAGCTCCTCGGCCGTCTTGCCGTCGGGGTGGAAGTGAGACTGGGCGTCGACGTGGGTGCCGGTGTGGGCGCCGAAGTCGATACGCGTGACGTTGGCCGGATCGCCCTCGGCGATGGACGAGTGGAGGGTGAGCGACACGCCGGGGTTGTCGGCGTAGATCGGCATGAGCGACCGCACGGGCACCGAGATGTCGATGACCTCCATCAGCGGGCGACGGGCGCGGCGTCGTGAGCGCTGGCCTCGGGCGGTGACCAGCGCGACTTCAACGGTCGGCCGCGCGGCCCGGGTACGTACGCCTCGGCCTGCAGCACCCGCCAGCCGGCGGTGGGCAGCCCCCGGCGGCCGGCGTACACGAGGAACCGGGGCCGCCAGGACGGGTCGAACTTTTCGTTGAACTGCATGAGCCGCTCGAGCTGGAAGCGCCCGTGCAGGCGCCGCAGCAGCCAGCGCAGCACCCGCTGACCGCGGCTGAGCGCCGCGTCCGCCGCCATCACGTGGGCGAAGCCCGCGAAGTTCAGCGAGACCTCCTGGGACTCGCATCGACCGGCCTCCAGCAGCGCCAGCGCGACCATCGCCTCGATCAGACCGTTGGGCTTCTCGTCCAGGCGGCGCATGACGTCGAGCGAGTAGCCGCGACCGAACGGCACGAAGCGCAGGAACGCGCGGATCTCGCCCTGCGGGCTCGTCCCCAGGACGTAGAGGTCGGCCTCGTCCTCGTCGCCGCGCCACAGGTGCCCCAGCGTCATGGCGAAGCCCTGCAGCCGCCGTTGGGCGCGCCGCCACTGCTGCTCGACGGCCTCCAGGCCTGCCACCTGGCCGCGATCCAGCTGGCTGCCGCGCAGCACGGTGAAGCTCCAGCCCTGGCGCTCGGCGCGATGCAGCGACTGGCGGACCTTGCGGATGCGCCGGCCCTCGAGGCTGAAGCTGCGTGGGTCCACCCACGCCTCGTTGCCGATGTGCAGCGCGCGGAACCCGAGCCGGGCGTAGGCACGCAGGTGGTGCTCGGCTGCTCCGGTGAGGGCCACGCTCCAGTTCTGGCGGGTGGCGTGCTCGGCGAACGCCGCGAGGACCTCGGGTCCGCGGGCGGGTGGCGCGATGGGGTCGCCCGAGACCACCGCCGTCCCCTGCACCACGCGGTAGGTGAGCAGCCCTTCAGCCGCGAAGAAGATCGCCTTGTCCTCGCGCAGCGAGAACGGCGCCAGCGAGTCATCACCCCAGGCGCCGACGATCTCCGCGGCCCGCCGATGGTCCTCCTCGCTGTGACCGTCCACCGCCCGCCCCGGGCGCAGGAGGGCCACCAGCCAGAGCGCGCCGGCGGCGAGCCCGAGGACGACGAGAACATCCAGCGCGATCGAAGAAGGCTCGGATGAGTTGAAGAACCAGCCGCCCATGACCAACCCGTGCAGGCCCCGGGAGAGCGCTCGCCCGATGCCGACGTTGCGGCCGGTCACCAGCTCGGTGGTCACCGACACCGCATAGGCGGTGATGATCGCCCCGACCGCCACCGTGCCGGACACGAAGCCGGGGCGAAGATCCGCTCCGCGCTGGAAGGCAGCTCGCTCGGAGTAGAGCAGCCAGGCCAGGGCCAGGGCCAGCACGCTCTCCTCGTAGTCCAGGCCCTTGATGGCGTCGAGCACGGCGACGATCACGAGCACGACGATCGCCGCCTCGGCGGCACGGCGCTGACCGCGCCAGACGCCGAGGGCCAAACCGAGCAGGGCGATACCGGCCATGCCGGCCAGGACGTGGCCGAAGTGCCGCGCGCCGTGCGGCTCGAGCTGGCTGAGCAGCGCGTTGCGCCAGTGGATGTTGGGCGTCAGCGCCGAGGCGACCGCCAGGGCGCCGGCCGCCGCGAGCGCCAGAGCGGCGACGACCCGGAGAGCGGGGCCGGCGCCCCGTCCTGGGGGCGTGGGCCTGTCACGCCCACGTGCCGGGGTCGTGGGCGTGAGGGGTCGCTGCTTGGGCGACAACGGCATCAGCCGGGCCCAGGCTAGTGCAATCCGGCCCCGACGACCAGTGCGCGGGAGGCGCGCGGCAGTGTGAGGGACCGTTGCGCGCCGGATACGGTGTGGGCGTGCCCGAGGCCGCGTCGTCGTCGACCGCCGTGCCTGCGGCTCGCTCGCGCAGCGGCGCTGGTGCCGGGCCGTCGGCTGCGCTGCCGGGGCCGCTGCCCGCCGCTCGGATCGCCTTCCTCGTGCTGGCGGCGGCCAGCTTCATCGTACTTTTCGCCTTCCAACGGCTCAAGCTCACGCGGCCGGCCATCGTCGACCACCCCTCCACGCCGTTGCTCACGCCCAACGGCGACGGGGTCGACGACGCCGCCGGGGTGCGCTTCCGGGTGGTCGAGCACGACCGGGTGACCATCCAGGTCATCGACGCCCACGGCGCCAGCGTGCGCACCCTGCTGCGCGGCCGGTCGGTCCGCGACAAGGGCCTCGTCGACGTCGACTGGAACGGCCGCGGCGACGGCGGCGCACCGGTCGCCCCCGGCAACTACCGCGTTCGGGTCGTGCTGGCGCGCGCCGGTCGCAGCGGGTTCACCCAGACCACGATCCGGCTCCGAGACGTCCCGCCCCACGTCGGGCCGTAGAGCAGCTCTCGGCCAGCCCCCGGGCGCCCGTCCGCGCGCCTCAACCCGCTCCGCCCGGTGCCGCGACGCCGAGCTGCTCACCCGCCCAGACCAGCGGGGCCGCGCGCAGCGTCCGCGCTCCGCCCCGGGCGTAGTTCGCCGGCCCCCGCCAGGCGTGGAAGGCCAGCCAGGGACCCCCTGGCCCGTCGAAGACCGAGCCGCCGCCGGGCGCGGTGAGCGGTCCGCCCACCAGCATCGGGTTGGTCGGGGCGTCGACGAAGGGGCCGAGCGCCGACGCGGCGACGGCGTAGCCCATGCGGTAATCCGACCGGTAGCTGCCCGTCGAGTACAGGAGGTAGTAGCGCCCGTCGTGCAGTACCGGGGCCGGACCCTCGACCGTCTCGTCGGCCAGCCCGCGCTGCCACGCCTGGTTTACGCCCAGGAGCGTGACCAGGGGGCCGGCGGCGGTGAGCCCGTCGGGCGTGAGGGGGATGACCGCCAGTTCGTGGGAGGGGCCGTCGACCGACAGGTACAGGTAGATGCTGCCGTCGGCATCTTGGAACGGGGCGGGATCGATGTAGCCGGCGGTATCGGGGTCACCGCAGGCCAGGGGCCCTCGATCCAGGAAGGGCCCCTGGGGCCGGCCGGAGACCGCGAGGCCGATGCAGTGATCGCCGTGGCCGCGCTCCTGAGCCGAGTAGTAGAGGAGGAACTGGCCACCGACCTCCAGGACGCTCGGTGCCCACCAGTGCCCTCCGGTCCACCGCGGTGGCGAGCTCAGGGCGTCGCCGACCTTGCGCCAGTGGACGAGGTCGGTCGAGCGCAGCACTCCGAAGACGTGCCCGCGGGGCTCCCAGGCCGTGCGCGTCGCGTAGGCCCAGTAGGCGCCGTTGGCCGGCAGCACCGACGGATCGGGGAAGTCAAACGTGGTCAGCGACGCCCCGGGCGCGGTCACCGCCGCCCGGCGTCCGTGGGGCGCGGGCCGCGCGCCGGCGGCGACCGGCATCGCCGCGAGCACGACGACGACGGCGGCGGGGAGGAGACGGCGGGTGCAGGTGGCTCGGAGCATCGCGGGATGGCCGCGCCCATGGATAGCATCGGCGGACCGTGCCCCGCGCTCGACTGCGCCGCCGGGCGCGACTGCGCCGCCGGGCGGCCCTGCTCGCCGGTCTGGGTGTCCTGCTCGTGGCGATCGCCGGCGGCGTGATCGTCGTACGCGGCGGCCCGGGCAACGTCTCGCACCCCGGGGTGCGCTTCGTCCCGCAGGCGCCGCCGCCCCTCGTGCCCATCCGTCAGCGCCTGTTCGCCTGGCCCACCTACGGCTACACCCCCGATCGCACCCGGGTCATCGGAGCCTCGATCGCCCCCCCCTTCGACGTGCGCTGGGCCTCGCACGGGAGTGCCCTGCTCGAGTTCCCGCCGGTCATCTGGGGCGACTCGCTCTACGTCCTGGACGACTCCGGCCTGCTGCGGCACCTTGACGCCGCGACCGGGCACACCCGTTGGGTGCGGCGGGTGGGCCGCCTGGCCGCCGCGTCGCCCGCGGTCGGCGCCGGAGGGGTGTACGCCCCTCTGCTCATCGGCCCGCGGGGCTCGGGTCGGGTTGTCGCCCTCGACCGCCTCAGTGGGCGGGTGCAGTGGAGCCACGAGCTGTCCAGCCGCACTGAGTCCTCGCCGCTGCTCATCGACGGCGTGCTCTACGTCGGATCCGAGGACGGGCGCATCTACGCCCTCGATGCCGCCACCGGCCATGTCGTCTGGACCTACAAGGCCGGTGCCGCCGTAAAGGGCGGCCTGGCCCTCAAGGACGGCGTGCTCTACGTCGGCGACTACAGCGGCACGATGTACGCGCTCCGGCGCACCGACGGCGCCCTGAAGTGGAAGGTCGGCACCAGCGGGGCTCGCTTCGGCCTGGGCTCGGGCACTTTCTACTCGACTCCGGCCGTGGCCTTCGGCCGCGTCTACGCCGGCAACACCGACGACCGCGTGTACTCCTTCGCGGCGGACTCGGGCAAGCTCGCTTGGGCGTCGCAGACGGGCGACTACGTCTACGCGTCCCCCGCCGTCGAGGATGTCACCGGTCTGGGCCCCACCGCCTACGTCGGCTCCTACGACGGATTCTTCTACGCCTTCGACGCCCAATCGGGTCGCGTCCGCTGGCGCTACCGCGCGGGGGGGAAGATCTCCGGGTCGCCCACCATCGTCGGGCGCGTGGTCTACTTCTCCGATCTGGGCACCAGGACGACGATCGGCCTCGACGTGGTCGACGGCCATCGCGTCTGGTCGTTCCCCGATGGCGCGTTCAACCCGATCGTCAGCGACGGCAACCTTCTCTACCTCAATGGCTACTCCACCCTCTACGGTCTCGAGCCCACCCAACCGAGTCCGCCGCGG
>JAABUY010003051.1_pt1 | contig 18971 bp, 19 predicted proteins | sample 5560271 | NCBI WGS metagenome assembly JAABUY01 (sample SAMN10711886, study PRJNA513374) | rock metagenome | isolation source: Antarctica rocks | place: Antarctica: Victoria Land, University Valley
TCTTTTTCCCTTCCATGGTCTCCACCACGCGTCTAGACGCCTAGTGTAGACTTAATTAAGGTAAAGAGACTGCAGGGAATCGATTGCGATAAGTTTTATTCAGTAAAAATGTGTATTGCGCCGATTCAGCCAGTTGACCACACTTTCTGTTAACTTACCTTACATCAGAATTGAGAGCATTAGTCATGGTATGGTTGAATGGTGCTCTTTAAATCGCGCGTATGATAACGGAGAATGATCAAGGTAGGATGACTGTGATTGGTGGGCTAAGAGATGACTAAGCAAAACTGCCCCTCGTGTCAACGGTTCCGCCGTCATCCCGTCGTGATACGCAACCCAACGTCAATCTTCAAACCCCCACCAATTATTTCTCCGCCACTCAACAAGAATTTTCTTACCTCGATAATCAATAATTGATCTCAAGAATATCACTTCATAAACCTATATCGCAAGACTCATCGAATCAATCTCTCCACCCAAGATCATCACAATGACCAGCTCATTGGAACAACTCAAAGCCACTGGCACCACCGTCGTATGCGACTCCGGTGACTTTGCCACCATCGGAAAGTACAAGCCTCAAGATGCCACCACCAATCCATCTTTGATCCTGGCCGCCTCGAAGAAAGCAGATTATGCCAAGCTGATAGACATCGCCGTCAAGTATGGCAAAGAGAATGTAGAGCAACTCACTCTTCCTACTGCCACAAGACGCAAGCTAACCCGATAACACGTAGGGCAAAGATCTCGACCAGAAGGTTGACTGCGCCTTGGATCGCCTGCTCGTCGAATTCGGCAACGAGATCCTCAAGATCATCCCCGGCAAAGTCTCGACGGAAGTCGACGCCCGCTTCTCCTTCGACACCAAGGCCTCCGTCGCGAAAGCTTTACACATTGTTGAGGTCAGTTCCATATCCCACATACCACACCCCCAAACACCCCTCTCTTGCTAACACCACACCCACACGCACCAGCTCTACAAATCCATCGGCGTCGGCAAAGAGCGCATCCTCATCAAGATCGCCTCGACGTGGGAAGGGATCAAGGCCGCGCACATCCTGCAATCGAAGCACGGCATCAACTGCAACCTGACGCTGATGTTCTCGCTCGTGCAGGCCATCGCGGGCGCCGAGGCCGGTGCCTTTCTCATCTCGCCCTTTGTCGGCCGCATCCTCGACTGGTACAAGGCTGCCATGAAGAAGGACTTTTCGCCTCAGGAGGACCCTGGCGTCAAGAGCGTGCAGCATATTTTCAATTACTACAAGAAACATGGCTACAAGACTATCGTCATGGGCGCGTCGTTTCGTAATGTTGGGGAGATTACGGAGTTGGCGGGGTGCGATTATTTGACGATTTCTGTACGTTCCTCTCCTTCATCCTTTCCCTTCGCTCAACACTTGTCTCTGATCCCTCACGCATAAACCCCCTGACCCACTCTATACCGCCTTACCCCCTTACACCACGAACCAAGACTAAACAAGTTCCTTCGCATTAGCCCAACCTCCTCGAAGACCTCTACACCTCGACGGACAAAGTGCCCCAGAAACTCGACGCCAAAGACGCCAAGACGCTCGACATCCCCAAGCGCAACTACCTCGACGATGAGGCCCTCTACCGCTTCGACTTCAACGAGGACCAGATGGCCGTCGAGAAGTTGCGCGAGGGCATCTCCAAGTTCGCGGCTGATGCCATTACGCTTAAGAATGTGTTGAGGGAGAAGATTGAGAAGGCTTGATTTGGTAGGGTGAGGGGGGGTGGGGATGGGGATGGGCATGGGGATGGGGATGGGGATGGGGGAAAGTGTGGTGGAGAGGTTTGAGCGGAGATGGGATGGAGGGGTGTAGTGTTTTCGAGATGCGTGACTCTTTGGGGGGTGTGTTGGGGGGGGGTTGCGATTATGTATTTGCCGAGCCTGACTGGTTATGAATGAGTGGTATGATGTGATGGACTACGCAGCACTAAACCCTAAGTATTTGTGACTGTCAATTGGTCTGAGCCTGGGTTTGCTACAGTGTCTGCAGCCCGATTGCACTACGCCCCCACTACATCCTACACTGAGGCTGTGCTGAGAAAGTATCCCAAGCTACAACGATAAAAAGCGTGAACGGATGAGAGAGTCTCCTGCCCTCAATCAGACATGGAAGGAGTGTCTAACAAGGCTCGGCAAGGTTGTTGTAAGTCTACCGTAGGCAAGTCTGCTCCGTAAGGTTGGTGCGTCATGGTGTGTCCTACACCGGAAAGTCTGGTCTGGTCTGTGGTCTGTGGTCTGTGGTCTGTGGTCTGGTCTGATGGCTTTACTTTTTTGCATTACTTCTCTTCTCCTTGTCGCAGTTCGGCTTCTCCTCACCACCCCTCCTTATAGCTTCGAATACCGTAGTTGCGTCTAGTCTTTCAAGGTGGTGTGAGGTTGTGGTGTTGTGCTTTTCTGTATTTCTCGTTGTCTTGGGGTGGTCTCGGCATCTTGGGACTGAGTGCCTGGTGGAGTGGAGTGGAGGTTCAGTAGAGGTGGATGAGTAGCAAGGTTGGAGGATTGGCGAAGTGGGAGGAGTAAAGGACAGGAGATGAAAGAAAAGCGGATGTCCATGTGTCGGCTGCGGCTCACGTCTTCTGACACGTCTGGGGATAGTGGGCGGATCCGCTTTGCAAACTGTCTGGTTGGGTTGAGGGAGATCCTGTCGGGGAGGACAGAGCGTCTCTCTATCTCTGTATCTCTCTCTCTCTCTCTCTCTCTCTCTCACGCACACACAGACAGAGAGAAACACACCAACTACATCCAGGACGAAACACCACCAGACATCTGCTCCAACCCCACCTAATCCTCCGTCAAATCCCCATACTCCCACATACCCTTCCTCCCCTTCCTCGCCTCCTCCTCCTTCCCCCTCAACCCCGCCACCACTTCCCCCTCCGCCGCCCTCTCCCACCCCTTCAACTTCCGCCCCACCATCGCCAACCCCTCACCCACCACATCCGCATTCAAACTCTGCTCCAAAGTACTCGACGCCTTCGGATCAAACAGCGTCACGAACAGCGTCCCCTCAGGCGCCACATGATCCACATTCGCCACCAACTGCCTGTCCGCCGTCTCCGCACCAATAAACTCGACCGCATCGGCTAGATACTCCGGCGCGGACGGCAGCTGCATGAAAGAGAGCACGGCGTCGACAGCCTGGGGCTTCAGTTTCTGAGTCGAGAACTGCGGCTGCGAGAGCGGGCGCAGGCGCGACCAGGGCATGCTCTCGGAGTTGCCGTAGTCGATGTACAGCACCTCGGCCGTCTGGGCGTCGCGGTCGTTGCGGCGAATGCGCGCGCGGTACCATTCGCCGTCGGCGGAGAAGCGCGCGGCTACGTAGTCGCCCGCCTTCGGGGGTGCGGGGAGGGGCGCGTCGTTGGCGCGGTTGAGGTGGAAGGATTGGAAGGTCTGCATGAGGGCGGTGAGGGCGGTGGTGCCGGCGCCGATCTGTTGGAGTTTGAGTTTGCCTGTTTCGTCGACGTTGGTGATGATGACGTCGCGGTAGTCTTTTTTGCGCGGGGCGGGCGGGTCGGTGGAGTCGGTCGTGCCGTTGGTGCCGTTTGCGGTGGTGGTGGGGTCTTCTTCGTCGGCTTGGTCTTTGCTGGGGTCCCAGTCGTGCCACATCCCCTTGTGCGCTTCTTTGGCCTTTTTCTCGCCGGCGAGCAGCTCGGTGGCGTTGCCGGACTGTTCGGCCGAGTATGCGTGTACGCTGGCGAGGCCTTCCTCGAGGAGGAGCTTGGCGAAGTTTTCTCGGTTTACGTAGAGGGTGCCGATGAAGCCACCGACTTTGTCGGTGTTCTCGACGTCGATCTCGACATCCCGTTGCATGCATCGTCGGTTGGCAAAGTCGTGCGCTTCTTGACCGAATGGTTCGGCTTTCTCGGTTGCGTTGCGTGCGGATTTCGGTGCTCTTATGCCAGACAGGACGAACGTGAGCTTGGCGTTTTCTCGAGGTATCAGGACGGTGAAGCGTGAGCCGGACTTGACGAAGTCTACCACGGCCGATATTTTCTTCTGTCGCTGCAGAACAGACGCTTGGATCTTGGCCTTTTGCAGATTTTCCGAATAGTCCTGGTACGTCTTTGCTGTTGGTGCTTTTGGCGACCACATCCCTTTCTGTTCCCTTTGCGCCTCCTCTTCTGCAGCGAGTAGAGAATCGTAATCGGGTGACCGGTCCGGATCGTCTCGTCGGTGGCGGATGACAGATGCATACCCGGCCTCCACCAGCATCAGAGCAATGTTTTTGTTGTTTACGCTAACCGTCGCGACTTCTCTCTCTTCATAGCCCTCGGACGCCGCTTTCGTGCCATCAACAGCGACCCGAACGTGTTTGCCAATCAGTTTCCGACGGAGAAACTCTTTCGCATCGGCAGAGAAGGGTGCTTGTTTGGGATCGGTCGGCTTCGGCTGCCTTATACTACTCAGATTCACCCTCTTCTCGCCGCCAGACTTGTTCCGCAGAAAGATTGTGTCGGCAGTCTGAACTCGTGTGACGATGGCTTCAACGTCGCCTGAGGATGACCCTTTGGGCGCGACATGACCTTTGAACAATCCCAGCTTCTGATCCTTGGCGTGTTTTTCAGCCTGCCTCAACACGGCCATGTCACCGCCCAGAATAGTGGAATGGAAATCCGTGCACCGAGCCAAACCGGCCTTGAGTACGAACTCGGCTATGCTACCGTTTGGATGTTTTACTGTGCCAATTAATTGATTCTGCGGGCTGACTCCAAGTAAGTCGACTCTGACGGTCCGCTGGAGCAATCGCGATTCAGTGAATCGTTGAGCTTCCTCACCGTATGGCTCAGCCGGTTGCTCCTTGCCGTCTGAAGCATTCGTTCGTTTTGTGCTCGGTGCGCGGATTCCAGCCACGAGTATGAGTGTTTGGACATGTCTCCTCGGCGTCAGCAGCAGTCGTGCAATCAACCGATCGCCGCTCAGGACTTTCTCCACAACCGCATCGATGCTTTTGCCTTTCCACTCCTCCACAAATGCCTTCGGATCGGGTACCTCGTATGATGCGTCGACCTTCCCGCTGCCGGATGCCCAGAGACCGTTTGAGTCTGCCTTGGCCTTGGCTTCCTCGAGCTCCAACTTCTCCAGCAGTGTCTTTGCTTCTTCAGATTCGTCCTTGCGTCCAGCGTCGTCCCGTAGCTTCACCCAGCCTTCACTGACAGCCAACTCGGGCAGTGTCTGGCCAGTTTGCAATGTGACGATCCCATAATCCCGCTTTACCCCTGTGGGTATATTGTATAGGACGTGAAACTGAATGACTTTGCCGACCAATAGCCGGCGCAGAAAGTCTCGGGATTCGAACGCGTAAGGCTACAGAGGTCTGCTATGTCAGCTTCCACGTCCCTTCATAATAGTTTCTATCCATCTTTCATCTCTCGCCAAATGCCCCCCATTGTGTGATTTCCGCCTAGAGATGGAATGGTTCTCCACCAACCTCATCACCCTCCCGCCTCATTCTCGGCGCACTGACAAACGCCAGGCTCAAGATCCTCTCCTGACTAGGGTTGTTGACGCTCGTCAAGACCAAAGTGTCTCCTGAGAGCACACTCTTCACTTTCGCTTGCGAGACAGGCATGGTGGGTGAAGTTGATTTGGCGGCCTGCTAGAGATGACACAAGCACTGCTACCGTACAGAGAAGTCTATTTATCAAGTTTATCACTCTTGAAGATAGGGGTCTTATGTTGGTGAAGCTTGAAGACTGTATGAATAAGTGCACGCGATACTCCGCGATCAAAAGAAGATGCCCCCAGCTCAGTGGGGTATTCACCCGAGGATGCCGCTTTTAGGTGCGGGCCGGGTGACAGGGGGTGATGCAGCATCCCCTCCAGGGTGATCAGAGTACCTAAGGTACCTACCCATCAGCACCCCGGCCGGATGAGCACGCTCATCTTTCATCCTTCCACTCACCCCAAATCCAAACGACCAAACATTCACAAAAGCGTGCGTTCGCGCTTTCTCGAGATGACTGCCGCGATGGGGTATGAAGGAGGCGGTGCGCCGCCCATTCTGGCTCCTATGACCAGTGGATTACTACCACCAACATATTCTCGATTTCCCCTCCATTTCATACAATCATGCGCTGGAGACAAGTACCGGCGGAGGAGCTCCTGGAGAGGGCGGGCCGAAGCCAATGGCTACAAGTAGGGAGCTCACCAGGCGCAGGATAGCATCAAGGACACACAAAGTATGTGAGGAAGACGCTGAAGGATCCGAATTAGGCATTGAGACGCTACGAGGAGTGAGTGCAAGCATTGGCCCGGTCCCGTTTGAACGTCTATGCTGATCCGGTCGAGCAGATGGGTAGATGGTGTCGAGAAGAAGAAGTGCGATACGAAAGTGGTGCTTTCCGATGATGCTGCTGCAGTTGACATTTGACATGCAACAAGATCACAACATCTTGAAGAAAATGTCTTTTCTCTCAATTTTGTTACTATCAAAGGTTTTCCTATGTTTACGTATTGAGAGACTGTCATCAATATATGTTCTATAGAGGGAAATGCACCCGACTCCAACTCTATTTCTACCCCGATCCATCGCCACATCGACGCCTTACGATGCCCGTCTTACCGATTTATCGCTTATGGTCCTTTACTCCTCAACGGTCGCTCGCGTCACGGCATCGACGACAACTTTCCCAACAGCGTCGGAGAACGGCGGACACATCATGGAGAAGTGATCTGCAAAAAATGTCAGTCAGCCATTGACCTCCCTCGGTCTGGAAAGGGATAGAGATGAGCTCACCACCATCCACATCATACACCGAAATGTTGTCCCCGAGAAGAGTCTCCCACCCATTGGTCCCGAATTTCTCACGGCGACCGTAGAACCACGAGTTGAAGTAGCGCTCGAAGTCCGGCAATTCCATCTGATCCAGCGGCTTGCCGATATCGAGACCGGGACGAAGCATAGCAGCAACAGGAGCATCCTCTCGCTGGTCGAGGCCGAGACGTGCCCAAACGACGACACTGTGCTGCGGGCGGCGGTCGGGCGCAAAAGCGGGGGCATCATACCTCGACAGAGCCCGGCAAGTCGCCATTAGGTGCGCCTTCTCCTTGACGGAGAGATCCTCGGCTAGGTCGCGGGCGCGATTGATGCCTTCAAAGGTGCCGAGCTTGTCGACAAAGTCCGGAGTGACGATGGCGGTCGGGATCAGGGAGGGGGCGCGCATGTCGATGATGACGAGCGCGAGGATCGTCTCGCCTTCCCTGGCCAGGCGGTGCGCGACCTCGTACGCGTAAATGGAGCCCGCGGACCATCCGCCGATAAGGTACGGTCCGTGCGGTTGGATTCTACGGATGGTCCGGACGAAGATGGATGCCATTTCCTCGATGGACAGGTCAAAGGTGTCCGGGTCCATTAAGAACGGCGACTCGAGGGCGTAGATACGGCGGCCCTCTGGTAAGGCGCGCAGGTGGATGTACGACTCTACCGTTCCCGAGCCGTCGGTGGTCATGAATAATGGCGCTGCGCGGGACCGGGATTGCCCCTGGATCAGGACCGAACGGGAGACGGCGTTTTCGATCTTCTGCTGCCGAGGCGAAAGGCTCATCGTCTTTGCTGTGGGGATGACAGCAACTAGCGACTTCTTCACGGGAGACAGGCTCCTCGTCGGCTCCTCCAATGGCCCGTCCAGTTCCTTTTGTGCGGCCGCCACTGTTTGATGCTCGGTGAAGAAGGCGGCCGGCAGTTCGATTTGGGTCTCTTGCTGGAACACAGAGAGAGTCTTGATGGAAAGCATGCTGTCCATTCCAAGCGATTCGAACGTGGTCGTCGGCGTGAAGGCACTGGCTTCGAGGCCCAGCTCTTCGGCGACGATGCAAAGAAGCTGCTTGCTCGGCCGCTGAGGTGCTGGGTTCTGCTTCCTGCTCCGATGTTTGGGTGGGGCTGAAGGTGTGCGTTTGGGATTTGGCTCGAGATCCGTCAAACCTTCCAGCTGTTCTATGCCCAATTCCTTCTCCACGGCGGCTGGGGTTGGGAAGTTGGTGAAGAACGCCGCAGGGAGCTCGACGCCAGTGAATTTCTGCAAGTCGGCGAGAATCTGGATGCTCATTTGAGAGTCAACGCCAAAGTCCGTGAATGTCGTGTCCGTCGCTTTCTTGAAGTCAGCCACGCTGATGCCGCTCCGTGCCGCGACCACGGAGAATAACTCCACTGCGAGATCCTCAGTCGTAGATTGGCTGCTTGGCGACGGCGAGGAGGTAATCGATGAAGCTGCTGTTGAACTGTCGCTCGATTCAGCCGCTCTGATCGGTTGCTGGGCACGCTTTGGGCTAGCCGTGGCGCGAGGCTTTGGTGTGCGCGCACGAGCCGACCCCGTCAGCAATGAGAAGAAGTCGCGGTCGAGCTTCTTGAAGCAAATGTCCGTGCAGAGCGCAACGAGTTTGTCCTGGCCGTCTGTGACGTACACATCGCACAGACTCGTTCCACCTTTGGCATCTTGCTCCCGAACGGTGGCGTAGGCCCGCCACGGTCCATGCGAGGACAGATCACCAAGCACACGGAGAGAGCCGATGTGGTTGGCGATGTGGACGTCATTCTTTGGCTTGCGTACGTCCGCGTTCAGCAAGAAACCGGCGACATGGATGGCGGCGTCGATCGCGAAGGGGCTGCAAGTGAATGTGCCGAGGTCCTCTGCGGAAGGTAGTTGGAAGACGAAGGCGGCATCTCGGAAGTTCGCCGCCACAATGGCCTCCTCGACGGCGTGGTAGGGAGCAGCGTAGTCGACAATCTCGGAAAAGACCTTGTAGAACAACTGTCTGTCCATCGCATGGACTTGCCTTGGACGTGAGGAGGCCTCAAGGGTACGCACTCGTGCTTGCACCAGTGGCTGCAAGCGAGACCATGCTTGAGTGCACGGTTCGTCCGGCTGTTCCAGGTAAATCATGCAGGACCCGTGCTCGACAAGAGAGGCGATTGCTGCTGCTGCGCGTGATAAGAATCGGACTGAGACGGCGTTTGTAGATTCGTCAAGGGCGACTTCTAAGGAAACGCGCGGCAGTTCATCGATAGTCATATCTTTGCGGAGCACCAGCGGGTTGATCATGCTCAGGCTGGCGAGCTCGTACGTGGCCAAAGACGCCCTCGAGATCTTGCGGCCCTCTGTCTCAAGGTAAGCCACAGCAGTATACGCCATATCGATGAAGATGCTCGCCGGGCAGATGGCCACGCCGTCGACAACATGGCCGCCAATGGCCTCCGCGAGGCGACGATCAGACAGGTCAGCCCTAAAGGTCGCAAGCAGCTTAGATCCTTCCTTGCGCAGCTGCTCGACCGAATGCAAAGATGTCGAGGAGAGTCGCGAGGGTGGGGCACTCAACAATGCGTCGGTAATTGTTTGGGAGACCATTGGAGTCTTGTATGAGACCCAGAAATCTTGACAGTCGAAGGCATACGTTGGCAGGCCACTCATCAACTGGACTTGATCGAGATGGTCCTTGTGGAACTCCGCCCACGCCACTGGCAGCTGCGCGCGATGCGCGGCGGCGAGACATTGAGAGATGGACTGCCAGTCGTTGTGTCCGCGCCGCAGGCTGGGATAGCGACTCGGGTTTGCCGTCTGGAGGGAAGAGGCCATGAGATTGATGCAGGTCGGGTGAGGCCCAACCTCAACGACAAAAGATTGATCCTGGATCAGCCCTTCCGCTTCGCACGCAAGTACTGCGTCACAGAAGGCTACCGGCTCGCGAGTGTGTCGACGGAAGTAGCTCGCGTTGAAGACTCCGCTTTCACCTGGCTGCACAATCTTGCCGAGCAACGTAGATGCCACCGGAAGCGTGGGCGGCTGGAAGGATATACGTGATGCGTTCGCCTCGAGATCGTCCAGCAGAGGATCCATTTGGCGGGTGTGGAATGCATGCTGGACTCGCAGGCGGGTAGTTGCGACGTCCCCATCTGACTTCAAGTAGTTCTCAAGGGCATCGAGTGCTGCAACGGGACCACCGACGACAGTGCTGGATGGGCCGTTGATGCAGCACACTTCACATGTTGACTTCGTTGCCGGCAAATCCCGGATACGCCACCGGACTGTGCTCGCGGGGAGGCCGACAGCCAGCATGCCTGCCTCCAAAGGCGGACATCTCGTGAAGATGAGCTTCGCACGTTCGTAGGCCAAGGCAAGCGCCTCGCCCACGGAAAGTACACCGGCGACGCAGAGTGCCGCATATTCACCCAGACTGTGTCCGATCAGCAGAGTTGGACGCAGGCCGAGCGACTGCCAGTAGCGACCAAGGGCAATTTCGAGCGCAACGGTTGCCACTTGCATGTCACGGCTGGCATTCATCGCATCCATTGTCGCCGCATCTCCCAATCCAAGAATCATGTCAAGGAAATGGCAATCAAGTCCTTGAGCGTCACAGAGGCGCTGGTACGAGTCGAGCATGCGCCGGAATGTGGCCGAAGTACGGTACAGTGTACTACCCATGCCCACATACTGACTGCCCTGACCCGTGAAGGCGAACACAACAGATGACGCCGGCATCAACGACTTCGCAGGCTGTCCCATCTGATGCAGGAGCTCTGCAATAGAAGTCGCTACGTACGCATCTCGGAGATTGTGATGCATGCGCCGCGCGGTGGTCGTGTAGGCCAGGCTGGCCAGCTGCGTTTCTGGGTGCTGCTGGAGGTACTCGCGGAGACGGTCTTTGTTCTGTGCCTGCGCCGCTTCAGTGCGACCAGAAGTGACCACGACCTGGTGAGATCGTGCATCCGCCCGTGACGGCGGTGACAGCCGGGCATAGGACGGAGCCTCATGGATCAGGATGCTCACGTTGCCTCCAGCAGCGTCGAAATTATTGACAAAAACGTAACGAGGATTCGTTCCGTTCTTGGGCCAAGCTTGGCCAGTGGCAAGCTGCACGTCGGTTCCGGGTCCAAGGATTGGGACCAGGTACGGATTAAGCTTGAAGGGCTGATTCGGCTGAGGAGGGATAGTGTCGCGGTGGAGCATCAAAATGGCCTTGATCAAAGACACAACGCCAGCAGCAGCCTCGCTGTGGCCGATGTTGGCCTTGATAGCGCCGACAATAAGCGGCTGAGGGCGCTTGGGCTCGGCAGGAGACGCAAAGACGTTCTGCACTGCCGTTGTTTCGACACGGTCGCCGGCTTGAGTGCCTGTGCCATGCATTTCGATGACACCGACTTCATGCGGACGTACTGCTGCCTGACGCAGCACGCGGCGGTACAGGGCCTCCTGGGCTGTCGCGCCGGGATGAGTTATGGAACCCTCGCCAGCATTGGTATTCCTCGCTGCGCCCGCAATAACGGCGAGGACATCGTCTTTTGCTCGGACCGCATCTGCTAGGCGTTTGAGCACAACGACGGCGACGCCCTCCCCACGGCAGTATCCGTCGGCCTTGTCAGAGTAGGTCTTGCAGGCACCAGTAGGTGAAAGGAAACCCCCTTGGCCCAGCCCGCTAAACCACTCTGGCGCAGTGAGCAGCGTACCGCCACCGACAACTGCAGCATCGCAGTCACCCCTGGCGAGGGCATCGCGAGCAATGCAGATGCCCGTGGCGCTAGAGGAGCAGCCAGTGTCGACACTGTAGAAGCCACCAGCCCATTTGAAGTAATGGCACAGGCGTCCGGGACCGAAGCCACGGTTGACAGCCGGCAGAAAATGGGTATCAATGCCCTGTTGCTCCTGGATCGTCTTCCAATCGTCCACCGTCTGGCCAAAGTACGTAGCGATCCGCGGCGGGGCCTGCTCGCTGTCGTCGGCGTAGCCGGCCATCTCCAGCGCTTCGTAGGTCGTCATGAGCAGCATGCGCTGCACAGGATCCATCTGCAGCGCCTCACGGGGTGAGATATTGAACAGACGGTGGTCGAAGTTGCCAGGCTTCTTGATGAAGCATCCGTGGCGCGAGACGAGGGCGTTGTGCTTCTTGCGAGAGGGATCGTAGAAGTCGTCCATGTTGAAGCGTGATGACGGGATCTCTTGGTGTGTGGTCGTTCCCGTCTCCAGTAGGCGCCAGAGCTCGTCCAGCGTGTCGCTTTCGGGAAAGCGTCCCGACATCCCGACGACGGCGATTGCATCCGAGGGAATGCTACTGAGATCATCGCCAAAGGGCTGTGGGCATGGCGAGAATTCGCCGATGTGGACGCTTTGATCGTGTTGATGGAGAATGTCTTGGAAGGTGGACGCATCCCAGGTCGAGCCCACTGTCGTAAGGACGACCTCAGAGCTGCCTCTCTTCTGAAGGGCAGTCGCCACTGTCCGGAAGGTCTCCTCGACCTGCATCGACTTGTGTGCAATCTCGGAGACTGTGAGGCGCAGAAGCTCGCCAAATGTTCTTGCCGAGAGGGAGCCCGCGGGAGAGTGCACAGAGTAAAGTGAACGTTGGATGGTGCATGCTTCACGGACTGGAGAAACGCACAGTACCTTGGCGGCGTCCACCGGCGGGAGATGTGAACCATACATGAGACATTTGGATGGTGTGGGGGTGCTGCCAACGCTCTGGGCCAAGTCAGACGTCTTTGCGAGTGTGTCCAAGGTCGAGGGTGGCCCGAAGACGACAAGGCTTCCGGGCAAGACTTGACCGACATATGCGTGGTGAAGTGGTCGTAGCCTGCCATTGACCTTGTCCAAGCGCTGCTGGACTTCTTCCAGTTTATAAGAAGAGACGACGCGCGCCCATGTGCCGTCGGATTCCTCAATGTCTCGGCTCGCTCTTTGCGATTCAATGGCCAGACGAAAAGCAACTGCCACGCCTTCCAGGCCCAATGTGGCAACTGAATGGGCATCGCTCGCCGTCGCAGCTACTGCTGCCGCGATCAGACCAATGCCGAAGCCAACCGGGACCGATGTGTCGGAAAAGATCGAGGGATTATCCTCAGCAAGCCTAAGGACGTGTCATTCCAAGCTACAACTCAATCCGCTTCTCTCGGGGGACGTCTTGACGTACATTAGAAGCTGGCTGATCTGGATCGTGGTCAAGAGGACCATTTCGACAACCACATTGTGACGCTGCCGGCTGACATGTCGCTGGGCCAGCTCCACAAGATCCTCGAAGGGACCAATGCTCGCGCGTTCGGGGCCATCCACGGCGACGGCCTGCTCATGAACTACGGCCGAAGATGAAGCAAGGAAGGTGCGGAGATGAGGACGCGTCTTGGATCGCACGTTCAAGTCGTGCAGCGCGCCCAACACATCTGTGTGCTCGTGAGGGAAAAGCAGGGCATGACTAGGCGAAGCCCTAGTCATTGTTCAAGCAGGTGCCTTTGAGGTGGTCGATGAGGACAAAAACGTGGCTGGGGGCCACAGTTGCTTCATCACTACATGTACTTATATAGAGCTTGTTGAGAGGCCCAGAAACGCGCATTTTACTCCAGACTGCTCCAAAGGATCCAGTTCTCACTTCTAACTCATACGGCTGACACATTGGAAGAATCTGATGGACTCTTTACTTGGGCTAGATACAGGACTATCTTCGGCGGTGGTTCGGCTGTGCTGACAAAGGTTGTACATACCGGACATGCCGTTCTCCACGTTGCGGACATGCTGTTCTCCATGTTCCTGACATGCCGTTCTTCGCATTCTGGACATGCCGTTCTCAACTGTATTGCTGATCTTAGAACACCGTCTCCACTGTCTCCACCGACTCTCATCTCCTGTTGGCCCCGTCCTACAGCAACATCAGCATCCCTTCAGACCTGTGGTCAATGGTGATCCCCACCGCTGACATTAGTAAAAGTTCTGAGTTGATATGGTAAGTTTCCTTGGGCAGATTGCAGGGATATTTTCAGTGATGATTCCGCTGTGCTGATAGATGTTGTACATATGCGTCATCTGACTGTCATGTTTCAGACATGCCATTCTCAGCTCTATTGCTTATCTTATAACACCATACCCACCGACTTCCATCTCCTGTTGGCCGCCTCCTACAGCACCATCAGCATCCCCCCAGACCAGCGGGCAATGGCAACCCCGACCGCCGACGTTACGGCCATCGCCAGTCTCCTCAAGCGTGAGCGCTTCTACCGCGACACAGGCCAATGGGACCTGTGCCGAGCCACCTTCCACCCCGATGCAGCTGCAACCTACATCAATGTCGCCTGGTTGGTCTCCTTCGTTACCCGTCAGCGTACCTTCCTTGTTCCTCAAGCTGACCGCGCACTCGGATTCGTCCTTCAGGCACGAGGGCAATGTGGAAGACTTCCTGCGCCAGTCGGCCCAGATGCACAAGGGCAAGGTCAACGTCATCCACTCCTCCTTTGACCCGGTCGACATTCACGTGCGCGGCAGCCGTGCCATTAGCGAGGCCTTCTGCCTCGTCACTAGCTCGCTGACGCTCGGTGCCATTGATTACGAGTTGGCCTCGCACATGCGTCTCTTCACTCGCCTGCAAAAGTTGTCGGACCCTGCCGAGTGGCGCCTTCTTAGCGTCGAGTCCAGCTACGTGCGCGACCGCCTCGTCACAGCCTTCCCGAGCTCCGATGCGAACTTGCCGCTCGTCATGACCGATAAGGCTCAAGCGTACCCCAAGAGCTACCGCCACCTGGCGCTAGTCATGCTGACCCGAGGCCTGAAGCCGCGACCGAATCTGCCCAATGAGGATTCTCCCGAGAGCGTGAAGCGAATATTGGACCGGAATCGGGCTTTTCTTGATAGCGCTGAGGCAGGATTAGTCTAGTATGTAGATACAAGGACGAACCCCCCTGAACATTTTATCTACAGACCGATGCATTTGACTGCCGCAGCGCTAGATGCAGAGTCGTGAATTCTTCGCCCACCGCTCGTATAACTAACGTCTAATGTGGTCTAGCCATGAAATATAGTGCCAAGCCCCTAATGCACTTAATTGACCGATGCATTCGTTAAAGACGGGTGCACCACGCCCGCAGCGCTAATGCAGAGTTGTGACACCTTCGCCCACCGCTCGTAGCAATCAATCAAGCCTGACCTGCACCTTCAGCAGGCGTTCCGCGTTCCCGTACGCAACCATCCCCAACTGCTCACTAGTAAGCAAGCCACTCGCCTCCAGCTGCTCGAACCACTCTCGGCCCTTCTCGTTGGACTCGAAGGGATAGTCCACGCTATACATGATCCGCTCCACCTTGGTGTTTTCCAAAATACACTTGATCGGCGCCAGGCTCCACGCACCAGACGTCGTGATCCAGATATTCTCGTCCCACACCTGGCGAAGCGGGCGCTCGTGAGGGCCCCAACCGCCGCCCCAACGGGTACTCATGTCGTAGCATCGCTCCAGCATGAACGGGAGCATCTCGCCCATGTGGCCGATGATGATCTTCAGTGCGGGAAAGCGGTCGAACACGTTGGCGCAAAACAGCTTCAGCACGTGGAGCCCAACATCGCCGTGCCATCCCCATCCGGCCGCGCCCAGGCTGATGCCGACTGGCTCTGGATATGCGCCCATGAAAGCTTCGGCCATGCGGGCCGAGGGCCACGTGGGATGCAGGTAGATTGGAACGTCCAGTGCGCAGGCCTTAGCCCACAGGACATCGTATTCGGCTGAGTCGAAGTGTTTCCCGTTAGCGTGGTTGTCGATAAGGGCACCGACGAATCCCAGCGACGACACGGCCCGCTCTAGCTCGCGTGCGCTTTCAGCCGCATTCGAGCAGGGCAAGACGGCAAAAGCCGCCAAGCGAGCCGGCTGTCCGCATTTAGCAATGGCCTGACCAAGCTCGTCATTGCCTGCTCGACAATTCTCCACGCTAGGGCTTCCTGTGAAGGCGTCTGAGGTTAGCGTTCGTTCCTTACCATTGAGAGGTAGGTGTAGTAGGCTTGAGAGAATGTCTCTTACCTGGAGTGAAGGCATGCGAGACGACCTGGAGCGAAATGTGCCCGCGGTCCATAGCCGCGAGTCTTTCATCTCCGACTTCTCGCAACTGATCCGCAAGACCCGGCACGGCCTGTAGGGAACGCTGAAACTTGTCGCCTATCGACTCGAAAATGGCGTTGGAGTAGTAGTGCTCCTCCAGGGCGATGAGAGGCGGCGTCATTTTCAGTAGGACGTGGTGTTGAGAAACGATTGTTGTAGAGGAAGAGATGGATGGAGTTGGTCTGCCAGTGTAGCAGGAATGGTCTGCCGACCGACGGCAGAGGATCGTACTATCAATGGGTTGCAGCTGGTCGGACTACCAAGTACCGATACTCAAACAAGGGCATACCAGCCGAAGGATGGCCCGCAAGCCACCAGGCTACCATGCGCTATGTCGTGAAGGATCGTGTTTCCCGTGTCACTTATCAGCTTACCCGAAAAAGAAAAAAGAAGGTGCCGGCCAGCCAACAACGCCACCGCCATTGCAGCCTTAAAGCCTCAAGGAAGATGCATTTAATGCCTCCCGTCTGGTAGTCGTTTAAGGCGTGATCAAGCAGAAGATATCTGGAAGTTTCGCTGTCATTGCTACATTCGTTGATTCTCGCGCCAGACGACGTCGATCCATCATGTTCCGTTCAATCTTCTTCGTGGCGACGATCGCTGTCTTATCAAGCATAACCTTTGCAGACGCTAGTCCGGAGCTGATGAACAAGCTGGTAAGACAATACCAGGAAAACACCAAGCAGCGGCTTCCACAGTATGGCGACTGTACGAAGGGCAATATTGTCCGGCGCAAGGAGTGGTAAGCCCCTGCCCTGCCTCTGTCCTCATTTCGTTTCCTGAGGATGAGGAGTCATCAGATCGTTGATAAGCTGATCCGGGTGGCAGGGGCGATCTGGAGAATCAGACTCGTCTGGAATACATCCAAGCCATCAAATGTCTGCACAAATTGCCGTCCAATATCGATCCCGCCAAGGCTCCAGGCGCCCGTTCGCGATACGATGACTTCCAAGCAACACACATCATCAACACCAAGCTAATCCATGCCACGGGACTTTTCTTCGCCTGGCATCGGTGGTTTGTGCAACTCTTCGAGACCGCCCTCCGCGAAGAATGTGGCTACTCTGGATATCAGCCGTATTGGGACTGGGCCAGGTGGCTTGACCTCCCGACCGAATCAAATCCGTTGTACGATGGTTCCGCGACGTCGCTTTCAGGCAACGGTAAATATATCCCGGACCGCAACGGTACTCTCCAGGCGTTCCCAATCCCGGTGCCAAATCCTCCGGCGATATACACTCCTCCTGGTACCGGCGGCGGCTACATTTACCAAGGGCCGCTCGTGAACTGGACGATGCATCTTGTAGGTCCGACCGAAGGATCGAAGCCTTTCTGAGACACTGACTGAAGCTTCGTCTTGTCTCTTTAGGGACCGTACTACAACCAGACGATACGGAACGGCATTCACGTCAATCCAAATCCCGGTCCAGACGGCCTCGGATACAATCCGCGACACATCATCCGTGACTTCAACAATTCTCTTCTCCAGGACTTCAACACTTATCCAGCCTTGACATCGCTGATCACCAACCTCACCAGTGAGGCAAAGCCTTCTAGTATTGACCTCGATTGCAGAGGACTGACCGGTACCAGGCATTCATACCTTCCAACCAACATTCTTCGAGACTGTGCATCTCGCGGGCCATTCATTTATCTCAGGTGTCGACAATGATCTCTTCACCTCGCCAGGCGACCCGTTGTTCTGGTTCCATCATGCACAAGTTGACAGAATATATTCGATCTGGCAGGCGCTTGATTTTTCCTCCCGAGAATATGCCTTGGATGGAACGCTGACTCTCATAAATTGTATGCAAACCCTCGCACGGTGCTCGGTCAACGAAGAAATAGCTGACCCACAATCCCGTGTAGTGCCGCCCAGCCGAAATGCAACGCTCGATGACGTTATGCACTTTGACTTCTCCCCGGACATTCCAATTGAGATGGCGATGAGTCCCACCAAGAATGGGATGTGCTATGTTTACGAATAGGCGATAAAAGAGTTTGCATTGGGTGGCAATCTGACATGGGCAATGCAACCGTCAGTGTGGTCTCTAAACAAACGGACACAGACAAGTGGAGGTGTTTGTTTGACCGGTTGACAGTAACATGTTTGTCAGTCCGGTTCATCTCGAGGCTCTTGTTTGTCTGTTTGGTTCATTTCGCACATAGACTGTCCTAATCAGACAATAGGTTCAAAACCATGTTGACAGTAAAAAGTGTAGTCGGTGGGTTTTGGTGGTGTAGTGAGGTTGTTTGGGCTGCTATATCAGACTTTCTGCAAACCATGAAGGTCGAGTGCCGCGGTACAGGGAAGCGGTGACGGTTGTCGCGCCACCACTGCAGTGGCTCCTTCATATTGACGCAAGATTTGTCTTGTCAGCGGGTAAGATCATCAAGGGTATTGTCCTCGAGCTGCGCAGCAACCCTGGCTGCATCCGCCACGCAGTCTGTGCTCGTGCTGTAGAGTATTGCTTTTGGCCACGAGATCCATGGAATGCACGTTGCAGCGCAGGTGCTGTTGTGCCGGCTTGATGTCAACCTCCTTTGCTATATCCTGAAGAGCAGTATCGGTATTGGAGGCGTTGTCTGCGACAAAATAACCAATGCGTGTCACTATCTTGAACCGCACGCATAATCGCTAGCAACTCTTCGGAACTGCTGCACTGGTGTGAGCTTGCATACACTCGTTTTGAGCTCCAGAAGAACAGTCTTCATTCGAGGCTGCTCGTCAAGATAGTACGCAGTGATACTGAGCATATCGAGTGGGTTGTCGGCATGCAAGCCATCAAAACTGATGTATATTGAGCTCCATGCTTTGCTCAGTGCCACAGCTAATGTTGGCTTTGATGCTTCGTAGTGATTGATGATATATTTATGGGCTGTTGCATGGCTCGTAGGAAGAATTGCATCATCAACAATGATACACAAGGTAGCAATTGTGTGATATTGTTGCTTACTCATCTCTTACTAAGCGCCCCTATTTAACGTACTCGCCACCTAGTCGAGCCAGCCACCTAAGCGAGCCACCTCAAAATCTCATAGAAACCATGAACATTTAGAAATTCATAACTTCAGAACATCTATATAAAATTCAGGGAGTGTAGTTTAA
>JAABUY010003052.1_pt1 | contig 18962 bp, 13 predicted proteins | sample 5560271 | NCBI WGS metagenome assembly JAABUY01 (sample SAMN10711886, study PRJNA513374) | rock metagenome | isolation source: Antarctica rocks | place: Antarctica: Victoria Land, University Valley
GACATCGTAGCACTTGCTAGTACTAACTTCGATGCTAGCTTCTTTTTGCGAACTTTTCATTGCTTTTCGCTTTTTTATTTCTTTGAATTTCACAATCGCTCATGTTTGCTCTTTTTGCTGCGAATTCGCATTTCGCAGATTGATTGTATTCTTGTCGTTGTGCGCATTTGCATGTGAATTTAGCATTAATGCATTGAATGAACTAAACATGTATTGCGTTTTTCTATTTGCTGATGTGAGCGATTTTTGTTGACTGCGAAATAAATCGACAATGTTGTTTTGCAATTGTTTGCTTGTTGATGAACTCATGCTAAGTTCGTCTCATAGATCTGTTTCAATCTCTAACGTTGACTTTTTGATTTCTATCGTCGAGATTTTGAGTTCTGACGCTGAGCTATTGCTTCTGCTGAGTTTCGCGTTACTATTAGCGAAACGAGGCAAGAAAGAGCGCATAACGCGACTCTTTATATTTCTTTTCATAGAGAGTTTTTTCGAGTTTCAAGCTTCGAGCTTCTAGAAAATTTACTTGACATCACTTAAATATTTCTTTAATCTCTTACTTAGAGCGTTTCACGTAGACAGTAACTCTAGTGTAGAGATTTCTCAATTTCTATCTTGAAATCTGCAATAGATCGTCTTCTATTATCAACTTATGTCAGATGAAAATGATATAAATCTAGTCTGCAAGAGTCTAGATTACTCTTTTTGATAGAAAATGCTTGACGCAATTGCTTTTTTTTTTTTAAATTTCTTCAAGTTTTACGTGCTTATGCAGTCTAAGACTATCAAACACGATGCTATTTACCTAAATAGTAACACTGAAGCGCTGTGTATATGCTAAATTACATGTAATCTAGTCATAATCGCTGCTGTATATCTTTTTATTGAGCATTCAGATTGTTAGAATGCGCATACGAGCGTGTGACATGTTTATATAATCAAATGATCATATAAACAAATCGAAATTATGAAAGCTGATCACTTTAACGTAAGCTTTCGAATTTGCTGTTTGATCATCTAGCTGAGCGAGCTAGATAAGCGATCGATGTGTTGTGAAAGTTGATCACTTCGACGTGAGCTTTCATTCGCTGTTTGACCATCTAGTTGAACAGGCTAGATGAGCTTTGAATTGTTTGTGAGCATCGCGATGCGATGCTCAATCTGTGTATTGTGAAAGCTGATCACTTTGACGTGAGCTTTCGAATTTGCTGTTTGATCATTTAGCTGAGCGAGCTAGATGAGTAATCAATGTATTGTGAAAGTTGATCACTTTGACGTGAACTTTCGTTCGCTGTTTGATCATCTAGTTGAGCAGACTAGATGAGCTTTGATCTATGTAGATGAAAGCTGATCATAGATGAGGTTTGATCTATGTATTTTCGACTCATGTAAATCGATCAGAAAACCTAAATCGATCGATTTACTGCGTTGCACAGATGTGTATATGTGCAAAAGCTGAGTCGTGCCTTTGCAATGTATGTGTGAATGTCGTATATTAGTTGCAGCGTGTGCGCAAAGACGTTGCTGTCGTTCTGTGTATATGAGCAAAGACTGTGTCGTGTCTTTGCAGTGTATGTGCTTGCGATGCATGTAAATTGACCTGATAATGCGAAAAATCGATCGATTTACTGCATCACGCGAGCATGTAGATGCGCAAAAGCTGAGTCGTGCCTTCGCAGTGACTATGTAAATGTCGTATACTAGTTGCAGCGCGTGCGCAAAGACGTTGCTGTCGTTCTGTGTATATGAGCAAAGACTGTGTCGTGTCTTTGCAGTGTATGTGATTGCGATGCATGTAAATCGATCTAATAAAGCAAAAAACCGATCGATTTACTGCATCACGCGAGCATGTAGATGCGCAAAAGCTGAGTCGTGCCTTCGCAGTGACTATGTAAATGTCGTATACTAGTTGCAGCGCGTGCGCAAAGACGTTGCTGTCGTTCTGTGTATATGAGCAAAGACTGTGTCGTGTCTTTGCAGTGTATGTGATTGCGATGCATGTAAATCGATCTAATAAAGCAAAAAACCGATCGATTTACTGCATCATGCAGACGTGTAGATGCACAAAAGCTGAATCGTGTCTTCGCAGTATATGTGTGTATATTGTATATGAGCTCAACGTGTGAATAAAGCGCTGTTACTGCTCTGTGTGTGATTGCGCTGCGTGTAAATCGATCTGAAAATGCGAAAAATCGATCGATTTACTGCATCACGTCTGTCTGTATATGCGCAAAAGCTGAGTCGTGCCTTCGCAGTATATGTGTATGTGTCGTATATAAGCTGCAGCGTGTATGCAAAGATGTTGCTGTCATTCTGTGTATATGCAAGCTTCAACGCGTTGATGATCGCGTTGTCATTGCTTCGCTTTTTGACTGTGTGTGAGCTCAACGCGTGAGTAAAGCGCTGTTACTGCTCTGTCAATGTTGATGAGATTGTTCAGCTTCTCTGACAAGTATAGCTTGCAGAAGATTCGTAGTCAGCATTTCATACAGGTAAATCTCGTTGTTGATTGACGCAATTACTTTATATTTCATGTATCAAAGTAGTCACGTTATCTCACTCAAAATAGTAACGACTGATCTTGATTTATTGTCTTGCACATCAAGAAAAGGTAAAACAAATAGTGATTTGATAAGAAACACTGTACTTCTCTGAAACAACGTTGTTTTCTGTGCAATCTTTAAGTGCAAAAGAGTTTGATTTCGATTTTTGTGTCAGTACACAGTCTTCTGTGCTGTTCTGAAGTCAATTGATGACTTGTTTTTTCATGTGAGTTTGCTCTTCGATTTATCAATCAAATTACTGTCTGAATTGATGATTCTTTCTTCTGCGTTGATGAACTTTCGTTTCGCCGCCGATTTTGATCTGCGTAAGCGCGAAAAATTTCAATTTTCGATTTTTGACTTGCGACGCAGTCATTTGTGAAGCTATTGAGTCGAATGAGAACTTGTTTTGATCGTACAATTGTGCTCTATAACTTGTCAATCAATTTGATATATTATATGCTTCAATAGATCGTTATCGTCAATTTTTCGAGATTCAATCTGTATCACATGAAACTAAAATCATTTGAAATTCTAGAAGAAAAGAAATTGATTAACTACAAGTTGAATCTTTCAACATCTATGAGAATACACTCAGTAACTCATATTTCTCTTTTGAAGTCTGCAAATTTGAATTCATCAATTCAAACAGAATCTTCAGAAATCAATTCAGACTGTCAGAATGTCAAGTACAAAGTAAAAAATATACTAAATCAACAGAATATTGAAGATCAGTCTCATTAATTGATTAAGTGAAAAGATTATGAACATATTGAGAACACTTGAAAATCAAGGAAAAATCTCAAGAACTGTCAGATGCTTCTGCAACAGTTTCAGTTAAGAAATTCAGTCAGTCAAAATCTGATGAAATCTCAATCTGCTTGAAAGACACGTCAAAAAGAAAATCATTCAGTGATGATTCACTAATTCTTATCTCTTCTTTCTTGAGCTTGACAATGTTTTGAAACTTTCGTTCAATCATTGTCTGTTTCTTGTTCTTCAGAAACACAAATTGATTTTGCAGATGAATAGCTCTTGCGAAGATCTTTTGCATCTGCTTGTAAATGTTCAGCAGCTCATGAAGAATTCAATCGCGTTCTGTCTTTACTCTTTTTCACTTCATCATCGAAAAAGTAAGATTGCACTTGCGATCAAGATGCACACACTCGATGTAATGATTAAATTCATTGTTGACACGACATTTCTTTTGCAAGCGACTGCAGTGTTCACAAGAACGCATAACAGCATGCTCAGAACTCGTACGCTCAAGAAAATCTTTGCGACGCAAGATAAAGTTTTTTGTTATGCAATGAGAAGACATGAAGAAAAAGTGATTTTCGAAACGAAAATCTTAGAAGAAAATCTAGTGTTAGAACTCTTTTGCAGATGATTAAATAAAGCAATGATTAAATAATTATTGCATAATCAGAGTCTTGAAGTGATCGCTCTGATCGCTTGAATCAGAAGTGATCACAGTAAGCATGATGAGCATGATGCTCATCTTGCTCATCTTGCTCAAAAATGATCAGAAAGATCATTCAGAGCAGAGATAACTTGACATGATTCTTTTATATTTATATAATGGTGATTGTTCTCTTAGATAGAAGCTTCGTGCTCAACTCATGTAATAGTCAATACAGTTTATTATCTTAGCTATTCTCAAATCTTCAGTCTAGTGATTAGTTTGTTACTATACTGATCTCTGTTTATATCTTGTGTTGTTAAAGAAACAATCATTACATTTGTCAAGAAAGAAATCAATTAGTAGACTAATTGTCAAGTCAAGTTTTCATATTTACATTTTGACTCGACTAAAGTACTCGAATTGAATCTTCTGACTCGACTCAAATACTTAAGTTAAATCTCATGACTCGACTCGATATTGATCTCGAGTCAAGTCAGAACTCGCTGACTCAACTCAACTCATCAAGCAATTGAATATGACGTCAAGAGAGCTAAATATAGAAATTTTTCCTGTTTTTCGCCTTTGCATTATCTTTTTGCATTATCTTTTTGATAGAAAGTTATAAAGAGAAACATGAAGAGAAACATGAAGAGAAACATGAAGAGAAACATGAAGAGAAACATGAAGATCATTTGATAGAGAGCTTTGATAGAAAGCTATGATAGAAAGCTATGATAGAGAGTCATGATGAGAAACTATAAAGGCTGTTTGATAGAAAGCTATGAAGAGAAGTCATGAAGAGAAGCTATGAAGAAAAACTATGAAGGTTATTTAATAGAGAGTCATAATAGAGAGTCATAATAGAGAGTCATAATAGAAAGTCATAATAGAATATCTATCTATCTATCTTTATGTCTTGACGAGTCGAGTCGAAAATTTCGAATTAATACTCGATTTCAATTCTCTGACTCGACTCAAATACTTGAATCAAGAATTCTGACTCAAATTGAGTCTTGACGAATCGAGAACTCGACTCGATCTCGATGACTCAACTCGACGCAATCAGTCTATCAATTAGATTGAAAACAATTATTGTTTTTCAAGTAGAAATGTAGTGCATCATTTTGAAAAGATGATTGACTACAATTATAATGCTGTCGTAGAAAATATTTAAGACGCTTGTACTGTCAGAAAAATTAATGATGAAATTCATGATGATGCTTTTTCATATTCTTTAAGAAATAAATAAACTATTTAAAAGTTCTCAGATTCTGTAATATAATGTCTTATATTACTGACATGATTTACAAATCTTGCAATATTTCTTAATGTTTTTATTTGCAAACAATCAGTTGAAGATTCATTAAACAAGTTTTAAACATCTTTGAAAGTTGAGATGTTTTGCAAGAGAATTATCATGATGTCATTTCATGACTTCTGTTTTAAATTCATTTTGTGCAGAAACATAAATAAATTCTCAAAATATCATGATATCATTTATGATTTTCATCAATCAGTTGATAATAAAGATGCTGAAGTCAATTTCAGTATCATGCATGCTTAAGCTTTTTTTTTCATTAATTCTCATATTGTGATGATGAAATGATTTATTTTCTGCTGTTTGCAGATTAATTGAATCAGATTCTTGAAAGAATAGCTTGCAAAGTTAACAAAGTTCAACATCATGATGTTATCTTGTATTAACTTTAAATTGAAGCATTTATGAATTTTTATGCTTTTCAAAACTGCATCATCTGAATTATTTTAAATCATAATCAAATGATTCTCTGATGTCTTCATCTTTTCTTTCATGATTAAAGCTTTTCTCTCTTCAGCAAAATAATGCATAGTTCTGCTTTGACTCATGATTAAACACTCACTTTTCTCAGCAGAATGATACATAGTTGAATCTCTGCTTTAATTCATGATCAAACATTCGCTTTCTTCAGCAAAATAATGCATAACTGAATCTTTACTCTGATTCATGATCAAACATTCACTTTCTTCAGCAAAATGATACATAGTTGAATCTTTATTCTGATTCATGATCAAACATTTGCTTTTCTCAACAAAACAATACATAGTTAAATCTTTGTTCTGATTTATGATCAAACATTCATTTTTCTCAGCAGAACAACACATAGTTAAATCTTTGTTCTGATTCATGATTAAATATTTGCTTTCTTCAGCAAAATGATACATAGTTGAATTCTCACTCTGATTCATGATTAAACATTTGCTTTTCTCAGTAAAACAACACATAATTGAACTCTTGATCTGATTTATGATTGTGATTGTAATTGTGATTGTAATTTATACACTCTTGTGACATTGATTTAGACTCGACTCATGAGAGACTCTATGCTATTTATATCAAGTGAACAAAACTCTTTAAGAAAGAAAATAACTCGTCATTTATACAACTGCTTCACGCAGTTGAAACAATGAGATTGACACTGTGTTATCAAGTAATGAATCTATAGCTTCTATTCAGCGCGTGATGCTTAAGTAAACTTTTAATGAAAGTGTCTGTGCTGTTTGATTATAACACATTGTCTTTGCTCTGCTCTTCATTGATGATATTCTATACAACGATGTCTTGATTCAATTCTCGATTCAAAGATGAAAGATGTTTTCTTTGCATTTGTGATGCTCATGATTGTAACATACATAGAGCTGTGTTCTCTTACTTAATAATTGTCATTCATTGAGCAGAGAAATATGTGATGAAAGAGAGATGCACATGATGAGAAGATAAAGTGTGATTATATTGAGTAACTCTTTTCTTCTCTTGATTTGACTTATGTCACGTAGACGTTGAATGAATTGTTAGTATAAATGTGCAATTGCAATCGTTCGATGTTTGACTCTGATCAATGAAAGAGAATGCATTCTGATCATTCTCTTGAGCTCTCAATTTTTCATGTGAATAGATGAATGACTTAACGTCAAGTAAAGAAAATGAGCTCAAGCTCTCTTAGTATATCAGCATAATCAACAAGTCACTACTTCTTCAAGCACTGTAATCACGTCTTTCAATACTTGAAATGACTATTCTATTTAATATTTTTTCATCAATTACTCAATGACACTGTTGATGTGATGAAGACGTTTTGATATCGACGCAGTCGACGAGTTGCAAATTCTTTGATCACTTGTAATCACAACTTGCAGACTCTTCATCTGAGTTGTCTTTTTCACTAGTAGTATCTTTTCATCTCTTACTGACATCGACATGTCATTAATCTTCTTTGTAAATCAATTGTGACTGTTAGAGAAGAATGTTGTTGCATGAGTGAAAACTTTGCACGATGACTTTGCTGATCATACAATGTTCTAACATCGTTTGAACTGCGTTGAATTGAAATCTCTTGACTCTTCTGACTTCTATTCAAACACAGAATGAAATCAAAAGATTCATAGTCAACATCATGTACAGATGAATCTCGTTGTCAGTCGATCTGATTTATGATTAAACATTCATTTTTCTCAGCAGAACAATACATAGTTGAATCTTTGCTTTAATTCATGATCAAATTTTTATTCTTTTTAACAAAAAGATTTACTCTTCTGTATTTTCATCTCATTTAAATGATGTTCTTTTCAATCTCAGTGATAATAATAAATGTTGATTCAATGTTTTTACAAAAATAAACATTTCTTTTAATTTTAATGATGATAATGAACATTGACTCAATGTTTTTGCAAATGCAGATGTTTTTTCTAGTTTCAATGATAATAATAAATGTAATTTTTTTAATTCTTACTTGATTCAACACTTATTATGAATCTATGCAAGATTCTATATACTGTAGCGAGCGCTGCGTTAGTGCAGCGCTCTTTTCACATCAAAAATCACTTCTTTCTGCGCTCTATATTATAACTGTTCTCAATGCAAGAATTCTATGAGTTTGTTTCTTTTCTATTTTTTCTCTCTTTCATCTGATTTTTTGATGACATCACAGCTTGAAATTGATTCAGTATGCTCATTGAAAGTATCATTTGAATGATCATCATTATTGCGCTTATGATTTCTAAGAACTTTCTCAAGTTCGTGATATTCTCTTCTTATTGCATTGCTTTTCATTCTACTTTTCATTTGAAACATGTTAATAAAACATGCTTGATTGACATTCAATCTTTATCACACTCGCACGTCATCATAGCAACATTAAGTACTCATCTCTCATGTAAAAATTGATTGAAGTCAATTTTTCTTATGCATAGCTGCGTCAATAATGCATTGTGAGACTTCATATGATTCTTGTGCAGTCACAGATGTTGATGTGTCATCTCTGATGTCAAATATTGAAAATAAGCTGCGTTGAATTTCTCTTTTCAAACTATTCTTCATGTTTATCTAATTTATTTCTGTATGAGCCTTAATCTTGTTATCACTTCAATGCATTAATGCTCAGTCAGTAATAAAGACAAATCATGTGCATCATTAATCATCTTGTTCATTGCTTCATTTTCAAGTACTTTTGCATGTCTCATCACTCAATATAGCTTCAGCGTAACTTCTTGAGATTGAATGTTCTCATGTGCAATCTGAACTCATTGCAGACGTGTCTGATCTTTTGTTAATATTATAGCTTTCACTGTTTTCAAAGAAGTCTGACTATCACTGTATACTTTGTATATCTTTTCATGATACTCTCGATTCTTTGTCACTACATCTGCAAAATGTTTCATTCTTGTGATCAATTCTTTCAGTTCTTCATGATGAGTGATGACTGCAGTCGATCTTCTCAATCTTTTATTTAGCTCTCAGTTAATTTTCATTGCAATCATCGTAACATTTTCTCTACTGTTGCTATCATTCAAGTAAACTCTTTGCTTCAATGCAAATGTGTCGAGACAATGTTGACTTATTGACATTTTCTTGTTTGCAACTATAACTATTCTCGATGACTCTGATCAGAAAATCATCATGTAAAGATGACTTCACTTCATCTTCATTTATTCAAGTGTTTCTTTCATTCACTTTTGCTTCAGCTGCAAAAATGTCTTGCATAACTTTGATTTTCAATCTCTTTTGAATATCAAGTCGTTGCAAATTCAACGCATCATCATCTCAATAACTTCATCTGATTTTTGAAAGTTCATGTTCATTATTGACTTTTGTATCAGCTTTTGTAAATGAATATTTATCGATGCTGTGTTTATTTCTATCTGTAGAGTCTTTGTTAATGTTGCATAATAAACATCAATGATTTGTTGCAATGTTCTTTCTTGTACTAATTTCAGCTTGACGTTCAGATCTTTTCAATGATTCTTCACTTTCTATAACATGTATCATATGATGACTTCGTGACTAAGCAAAGAATGCATCATCGCGAAGTGAATTTGCTTTTTCGTCATCATTGATGAATTTTAAGTAAACTTGATGATTGTCTGCATGATCTTTTGTTTAATCACTAGTTTTGCTTCAACATGATGCATGTGAATTGCTCATTTCAGCTTGAAGTTCAGTTGAACTCTCAAAACTCTGATATTTGATTTCAAGTTAATCTGATGTTTTATCAACTTTACATCAATGTTCATATTGAATCACTTAAAGATTCTTGTAAAGTGAATCAGCTCATGCTTTGTCTTTAAAAACTTGATGTCGTGCGTTTTTGATCACTGTTTGCATCTATCATAGATTTCGCTAAGAACTCTGCAATTGCACTTCATGAACTTTTTATATATTAAAATATTGACGTTATTTATAAAATCTGTAAAGCTTGTTCTCAATTTAATGTTGTCACATGCTTTTAGCAAGTTCATGTTGTAGAACAGATATAATATTGATGATAGCAAAGAATTTTGTGATATGTCAACGTTCACGCTGCATTTCATTGTCGTGTAGTCATCAATTGTGATCATGATACATTGATTTCTCAGAAAGTTCTTCACAAATTTGAGAAGCAGTCTGAAAACTCTTCTCTTTTTCATGTCATGCAAGAGTCTGCTATGCACTACATTGTCAAATGCACTCTTCTTATTCAGACTCAGCAATGAAACTACTCTTTTTCTTGTATCACTTCATACAATGTGTATCTTTTCTGTAATCAGTTACAAAGTCGTATTTATTGATTTGTGTTTGCAAGTTTTCATCTGAATGTTCAATATCAAGTTGCACACTTTTATAATGTTTCACAGATGTTCAAATATGATGAACTTCAGTATCTTGCTCAGCATGTTGAATAGCACAATTGATTTATATATTTTTGCATTAAAGTAATTCTTTTTGTCTGACTTTTACATCATTATTGTGATTACGCTCTTGAACTGAGTTGATTATATTCTCTTCTGCAAACATCTTTCAAAAAGAGAGCATATTTATTCTGACGTGTTATCAATGAGTCTGCGCATTATTCTATTTATATATTTTGTGTATTTTAAAGTTTTGTTGAACATTATCTTGTAAATGACTCTTTTAATCTTGCGATGCATCAATGAAGTATCATTCTCAATCAAGAATGAATACTTGAAGTCTTTTATGTTCAGCATGAGAATCTTTGAAGATGATGAAAAGTGAGTTTAAAACATCATCTTCATCTTATTTTGCACTGTTATAGCAATGTTGAAGCACTCTGACTTGATCAGAGAGAAAATTGTTGCTTGAGTCAGTGTGTCTGTGATTGCATTTCTTGCTCATTTCGCAGTTTTGAACAGTCTTCTCAAGAATTGTTCAACATTCTGCATGATTTCTTAATATTCACTGCGTTTCTGTTTTCTGATGATCTTGCTCTTTTTATCACATGCTTGAATGTACTCTGTTCAATCATCAATAATTCAACAGCTTCTTCTCATTCATCACACACTCTTGATGATTTTTATACACTTCTTCGTTCATTCTGCTTTGATCATTTCATGTGATCTCACTCAGAAAGTAGAAATCTCGATGATCTTCTTCAGTGCATTCAGCAGTTGCTTAGTATATTCATCTATGCGCTGATGCTTCATCTCATGATTCAACAGTGATTTCAACATTTATTCTCTCAAAGTATTAATGAACTTTTCTTCATTCATTGTCTTTCAATTGCAACGCGATTTTCGCGCTGACTCTTTGCAAACTTTGAAATTTATAATTGTCTGTATCAACAGATGATCTGAGAAGTTTTTCATTTCTTCGTTGATTTCACATCATATTAGTCGATTCATAATGTCATCTGTCGTGAAAATCAAATCTATTGTCATTTAAGATTTCTGATAATTTCTCGTAATTGTGTCTTGAAATAGCATCAGCGATGCATCGACATTTGTGATCATTTCAATTAAATCATTTGACAATAGATGCTGTCTTGAGTAGAATGATTCTTCTTATGTGAGATGATGCAGATTGAAGTCTTCTACAAGAATGCGTTCTTTCAACATGTGTAACATCTTTTCAATGTTTGAAAGACTTTCTTTTTCATGAATGACTTTGTGATCTTTGAGTGACAAATTGTATGCTTCATGAATGTGTATAGCTTTCTGAGTCATCTGTGTATCATTTATTAATGTTTATAATGTAATAATGTTTACATTTTTGAAGTGTTATGTTGAGTATTAAATGTTGCTGTCAATTCTCTTATTTATGTAGAAATAGATTCTACTTTCATTATTCTTCAGCATGAAGTTGACAGTTATTGAACAGTACACTCTGAAATTCTCATCAAATCATCAAAGTTCTTGAAGAATCAAAATGTCATAATTCTTTATCTTTTTCTCATGTAGTAATGCTATCATCATCTTTTCTCTGAACTTGTGAACATTATACTGTAGTATTCAAAGCTTCTTTTGCTGAAACATTAAAATTTACATTCAAAGTTGTTTGATGTTCTCTTAAGCATTTGCAATGTGCTTGCTTCACTTATAAAATCTTTAAAAGAAGATGATACTGAAATTGATGTGATTAATGTTGACTTCAACTCATTTATTTTTGACTTCTTGACTAGATGATTCAATATAATGTTTTCGAATGTGATGATCATGCTAAGCAGACAACTTTCATTTGTTAAGCATTTCTGTTTTCTCTTCAAGTCATTGTTTATCAGCAATTTTAAATTGATAAATATCGTTGTGAATATCTTCAACATCATCGCTTTGTGCCTTTTCTGCTCTCGTACGACGTGATATAAAGATCTGTATTTTGTAACTTTCTTTATTCTCTCTTTTTCAATCTGTCGTTTATGACATTGAGAATCAAAGACTCTGTGTATATCTCAACATATTTCACATTTTCACATGTTTCAAGTCTGTTTATGAGAATAATGCTTTAAGTAATGATCTAGCATGCAGTAAATGCATCTTTGCTTATTTCTGCATTTGTATATTTTATGATTGTAGTCTTGATACTTTAAACATTGATGTGCTTTACAACTCAAATCATAAAACTGCGTGATTTTTATATCAATTTTATGACATACTTTCTCATTAATTAGCTTGTTCATCATCTCAGCACTGACTATGCATATCATCAGCAAGATGTATCTCTTTTGTTCACTATTCTTTGTAAGTCACTCGACTTTTTCAATCATCATCTTCAAATGTATGTCTTTATTGATCTTAATGAGCATTTTCATTCTCTTCTTCTTTATGTCTTTAAACATTTCTTTAACTTTAATTTCATGTATCACTATCTTGAAACTAACTTCATACAGACTTATGTTCAATGAAATCTCTTTGATTCAAAAATCGTTTTTCTTCAATATTTTCTTGTTGTCTTTCATCTTGATTCAAAATATCAGTAAATTTGATCATCTCTTCATAGTTTTTATGTTCTTACATGTCGATAGCATCTCATCAACATCAATTTCTCTCGCTCATTTCACTATGTTCTCTGTTATTATCATCATGATTCTCTTGATCTTCTCTTTCTTTTTAATGAAAATCTTAATCTTGAATTTCTTGCAATGATTTTGCACTGATAATGCAACATTAGCGCTGAAGACAAGATGATTCTCAAACAACATCATTGACTTTTCATTCACTTTCTTTTCTCAGTTGTCAACGCATTTCTTCTTCTTCGTGAACTTCTTTTTAAGTTTGCTCATTATCTTTTTCAATCTCTTCAGCTGATTCTTCATGTGTTGATTGACAGTCGACGCAGTGACGCGTTAATGCGTCAGCTTTTCTATCATCTCTGTCAATCTTCTCATCTTTCTTCAGAGCATCAGCTCGTTGTTTCTACGTTCGTTGAACTCATAAAGTACTTGCAGCTTGTTTAATTTCTTGTGTATATTCTTTGTCTTGATTGAATTTTTCTGCAAGATAGTAATATTCATCTCTTGCTCACTTGCTGATGTCACATTGATAACATTCATCATTTGCTCTTGATGATCAGAATGAAGTCTAAACATCATGTCGATGATGTTTTATTATCAAAAGAGATTGATGTGAATGTTTGTTATTAATCAATGTTCAAGTTCAATGAAGATTAATAATAAATGTTAATTCAATGTTCTTGCAAAAACAAATATTTTCTTTAGTTTTAATGATCATAACAAATGTTGATTCAATGTTTTTGCAAAAACAAATATTTTCTTTAGTTTCAACAACAGTAGTAAACGCTGATTTAATATTTTCATGAAAATAAATGTTTTTCTAATAAGAAATAATGATATTTTCAAATCATCATTAAGACTTTTTGTCAGCAGTTGAGAATTTCTTCAAAGTTTAAACTCTTTTGATTCTTTTTATAACTGTTAATAAATTGATGATTTTTTTGAATGATTTGATGATTATTCTTTCATGATTCTTGATGTTCGAAGTCTTGAACTGTTAAATGAAGATAATAAAAGTTGATATTAACTGATTTAAAAAATCTTTGAAAAGTTCTTTCATGTATGTTAAGTCATGATTGAACTTTCTCTTGTTTGCATTAAAAATTTTCTCATAGTTAAATCTTCTTAATGAATCATTAATCAGCAATGAAACTCATTTATACGCGATGCTGATTACGAATCTATTGTTTAGCTACAGTAAAGTCTAGAAATTATCAAAAGTTTGAATGATATTGATGCGCTGCTTGATTGCAAAGCGCTATGCATTAATCACATGCAGAGTTTTCATGATCTTGCAGACATTGATAATCTCAATACGCATGCTACAAGCAATTTATATACAGATGAGAAAGTTAAATAAAACGCAGAACTACGAGAAAATTCGCTTATGAAAATCATTCAATTCAATATCTCATCGCTGCATTTGTGATGATGAGAACTGAAACAAAACATTCTTATGTTTAATCTGTTGAGAATGATTAGTAAAAAGAACTTGAATCATGAACATTCTTTAAATCTTCACGCTAACTATATATAAATCTTGTTAAGACTGCATGTCTGTTACTATAAATCTATGATATAAACAATTCACGAGTCTCATTAAGTTTGACATGAGCAAACTCATAAATCTCATTAATATCGTTTAACAGATGTTCAAACATAAGCATTTTATACATAGATGATATGTTGATAAAAAAACTTCATTAAGAGAAAAGAATCATAAGTAAATTAATAAAGAATGATTGAATTACGCTGTCTGATTAAAAATGTAACATATAAACATCTTTGCAAGACATGATTAATCTGCACAAGAAATCAACAATGAGATTTATCTGTACAAGATGCTGACTACAAATCTTCTGCAAGCTATGCTGATCAGAAGAGTTGAACAATCTTATCAACAGAGCAGTAACAGCGCGATATGCATATGTTATGCTCACATACACAGATTGAGCATCGCATTGCGATGCTCATAAACAACAAGATCATGTGATTAAATGATCATATGATCAAACAATGAACAAAAGCTTACGTCAAAGTGATCAGCTTTCACAATACACAGATTGAGCATTGCATCATAGTGCTCATAAACAATTCAAAACTCATTTAGTCTGCTCAATTAAATGATCAAACAGCGAACGAAAGCTCACATTGAAGTGATCAACTTTCACAATACATCGATCGCTCATTTAACTCGCTCAGTTAAATGATTAAACAGCAAATTTGAAAGCTTACGTTGAAGTGATCAGCTTTCACAATATACAAATCAAGCATTGCATTATGATGCTCACAAACAACTCAAAGTTAATCTAGTTTGCTCAACTAAATGATCAAACAGTGAATGAAAGCTTACGTCAAAGTGATCAACTTTCACAATACACAGATCAAGCATTGCATCATGATGCTCACAAACAACTCAAAGCTCATTAAGTCTGCTCAACTAAATAATCAAACAGCAAATGAAAGCTCACGTTGAAGTGATCAACTTTCACAATACACAGATCAAGCATTGCATTGCAATGCTTACAAACAACTCAAAACTCATTTAATCTGCTCAACTAAATGACTAAACAATGAATTAAAGCTTACGTCAAAGTGATCAACTTTTACAACACATCAATCACTCATTTAGCTCGCTTAACTAAATGATCAAACAGCAAATTTGAAAGCTTACGTTGAAGTGATCAGCTTTTACATACAGATCAAAACTCATTTAGCTTGCTTGATTAAATGATCAAACAGCGAACGAAAGCTTATGTTGAAGTGATCAACTTTCATAATACATTGATCAATCATTTAATCTTTTCATCTAAATGATCAAACAGCAAACTCAAAAGCTCACGTTAAAGTGATCAATTTTCATAATACATTGATTGATCATTTAATCTCTTCATCTAAATGAGCAAACAGCAAATTTGAAAGCTCACATTGAAGTGATCAGCTTTTATAATACATCGATTAATCATTTAGTCTTTTCATCTAAATGATCAAACAGCAAACTTGAAAGCTTACGTTGAAGTGATCAGCTTTCATACACAGATCAAAGCTCATTTAGCTTGCTTAACTAGATGATCAAACAATGAACAAAAGCTCATGTTGAAATGATCAACTTTTATACATAAATCAAAACTCATCTAGCTTATTTAACTAGATGATTAAACAGCAAATAAAAGTTTACGTTGAAGTGATCAGCTTTCATAATTTCAATTTGTTGATATGATCACTTAATTATATAAACAAATCATATACTTATATGCACACACAAATGATTTGACTGAGCAATGAGAAGATATACTGCAACAATTAAAGCTAGAATACATGTAATTTAACTTACATACAGCGCTTCAGTGTGACTATTTAGATAGATAGCATCGTGTTTTATAGTCATAAACTGCATAAGCATGTAAAACTTGAAGAAGAAAAAAAGAAAAAAAATCTGCACAAGAAAAATCTTTACAGATAACATGAAACAGATGAGTTACACATCTTACAAGTGAAGTGAGCATTTGCGAAACATAATATACAATGATGATAACTGTTGATCTTAAGAATCTTACTTCTTCACTGAACTTTCATGATTCTTGAATGTCTTGATGATAAAATTAATCTTTAGTTGAAAATATCATTTGTATAACTTAAGAGAACAGTTTTTTTTCTTTTTCTTCAAGTTTTATGTACTTATGCAGTCTATGATTATGAAACACGATGTTATCTATCTAAATAGTCACACTGAAGCGCTGTGTGTAAGCTAAATTACATGTATTCTAGCTTTAGTTGCTGCAGTATATCTTCTCATTGCTCAGTCAGATCATTTGTGTGCGCATACGAGTGCACGATCTGTTTATATAATTAAGTGATTATATCAACAAATTGAAATTATGAAAGCTGATCACTTCAACGTGAGCTTTCGTTCGCTGTTTGATCATCTAGTTAAGTAAGCTAAATGAGCTTTGATCTATGTATAAAAGCTGATCACTTCAACGTGAGCTTTCGTTCGCTGTTTGATCATCTAGTTAAGTAAGCTAAATGAGCTTTGATCTATGTATGAAAGCTGATTACTTTGACGTGAGCTTTCAAGTTTGCTGTTTGATCATCTAGATGAGAAGACTAAATGATTGATTGATGTATTATAAAAGCTGATCACTTCAATGTGAGTTTTCGAATTTGCTATTTGCTCGTCTAAATGAAGAGACTAAACAATTAATCAATGTATTATGAAAGCTGATTACTTCAACGTGAACTTTCAAGTTTGCTGTTTGATCATTTAAATGAAAAGACTAGATAATCAATCAATGTATTATGAAAGTTGATCACTTCAACGTGAGCTTTCAAGTTTGCTGTTTGATCGTCTAGATGAAAAGACTAAATGATCGATCGATGTATTGTGAAAGCTGATCACTTCAACGTAAACTTTCAACTTTGCTGTTTAATCATCTAGCTGAGTGAGCTAAATGAACAATTGATGTATTGTGAAAGTTGATCACTTCAACGTGAGCTTTCATTTGCTGTTTGATCATTTAGTTAAGTAGACTAGATGAGCTTTGAATTGTTTGTAAGCATCATGATGTGATGCTCAATCTGTGTATTGTGAAAGCTGATCACTTCGACGTGAGCTTTCATTCGCTGTTTGATCACATGATCATTTAGTCACATGATCTTGTTGTTTGTGAGCATTGTGATGTGATGCTCGATCTGTGTATGTGAGCATAACGCGTTGTTACTGCTTTCTCTGCGTTCTATTTGACTTTCTCATCTGCATGCAGATTGCTTTGTAACATGCACATTAAGATTATCAAAGTTTGCGTGATCGCGAAAACTCTGCATGCGATCAACGCACAGCGCTTCATCATCACGCAGCATCTTGATGTCATTCAAACTTTTGATAATCTCTAGACTTTACTGTAGCTAGACAGTAGATTTGTAGTCAGCATCGCATACAGATGAGTTTCATCGCTGATTTTAAAAGAACAGTAATGTATATCAATGTGATTAAAATCAAGTATCGAGCGAAAAAGAAATATAGCGACAGCGATCTATCGAAGCATATGATATATCAAATCGATCGGCAAGTTATAGAGCACAATCGTACGATCAAAACAAGTCCCTATTCGACTCAATAGCTTCACAGATGACTGCGTCGCAAGTCAAAAATCGAAAATCGAAATTTTCCGCGCTCACGCAGGTCAAAATCGACGACGAAACGAGAGTTCATCAACGCAGAAGAAAGAATCATCAATTCAGACAGTAATTTGATTGATAAATCGAAGAGCAAACTCACATGAAAAGAACAAGTCATCAATCGACTTCAGAACAGCACAGAAGACTGCGTACTGATGCAAAAATCGAAATCAAACTCTTTTGTGCTTGAAGATCGCACAGAAAACAACGTTGTTTCAGAGAAGTACAGTGTTTCTTATCAAATCACTATCTGTTTTATCTTTTCTTGATGCGCAAGACAATAAGTTGAGATCAGTTGTTACTATTCTGAGCGAGATAATGCAACTAATTTGATACACGAAATATAAAGCAATTGCGTCAAGCATTTTCTATCAAAAAGAGTAATCTAGACTCTTGCAGACTAGATTTATATCATTTTCGTCTGACATAAGTTGATAATAGAAGACGATCTATTGCAGATTTCGAAATAGAAATTGAGAAATCTCTACACTAGAGTTACTGTCTACGTGAAACGCTCTGAGTAAGAGATTAAAGAGATATTTAAGTGATGTCAAGTGAATTTTCTAGAAGCTCGAAGCTCGAAACTCAAAAAAACTCTCTATGAAAAGAAATATAAAGAGTCGCATTATGCGCTCTTTCTCGCCTCGTTTCGCGAATAGTAACGCGAAACTCAGCAGAAGCAATAGCTCAGCGTCAGAATTCAAAACGTTGACGATAAAAATCAAAAAGTCAACGTTAGAGATTGAAATAGATCTATGAAACGAACTTAGCATGAGTTCATCAACAAGCAAACAATTGCAAAACGACATTGTCGATTTATTTTGCAGTCAACAAAAATCACTCACATCAGCAAATAGAAAAACGCAATACATGTTTAGTTCACTTGATGCATTGATGCTAAATTCACATGCAAATGCGCACAATGACAAGAACACAATCAATCTGCGAAATGTGAATTCGCAGCAAAAAGAGCAAACATGAGCGATTGTGAAATTCAAAGAAATAAAAAAGCGAAAAGCAATGAAAAGTTCGCAAAAAGAAGCTAGCATCGAAGTTAGTACTAGCAAGTGCTACGATGTC
>JAABUY010003053.1_pt1 | contig 18960 bp, 24 predicted proteins | sample 5560271 | NCBI WGS metagenome assembly JAABUY01 (sample SAMN10711886, study PRJNA513374) | rock metagenome | isolation source: Antarctica rocks | place: Antarctica: Victoria Land, University Valley
GCGCAGCGGCGCTGCCGCGATGTCGCTCAGCGGCGGCGCGGGCGCAAGCGCGTTCTCGCGCGGCCCGGCGCCCATGTCGGTCAGCGGGCCGGCCAGCCCAGCGCACGACCTCGACGAGGATGACGACGAGTTTGCCGGGCAGGACGCCGGCGCGCTCGGCCGCTGCAACGGCCTGGCACCGCACAGTGCCCAGGCGCACGCGGCGTCGCACGAGCGCGGCGGTGAGCCTCTCGGCGACGCGTGCGTCCACGCCCGCGGAAAGGGCGGGGCCGCGGACGGCGGCGGCGGCGGCGGCGGCGGGCCCGGCGCTGCGCACGGCGGCGAGGCCGACAGCGAGGAGCCAATGGCGGCCGCCAGAAGCGGCGGCGGCGGCGGCGCGGGCGGCGGCGGCGGCGGCGGCGGCGGCGGGGATGACGACGGCGGCAGCAGCGGCGGCGGCGGCGACGGGGACGGCAGCGACGGGCGCGCGAGCCTGGCTGCGTGCTGGAGCCAGAGTTTGCATGCAACATCATCGGCGGCCAGGCGCGCGTCGCATTTGTAGGGAGGTGCTCGCGGAGGGCCGCCGCAGCGCAGCCCCTGCGCGCTGTCTTGCATACCCAATGTGCCGCCCTGCAGCAGCCTGCGCGTGCCGACACAGCTGGTTATCTGCCCTGCGGCTGTCCCCGGAGCGAGCAGCGCATGCGCCTGCTCAAGCTCCCGCGCTCCCTGCTCGGACAGGCCGGGGCAGGGCAGGCGGACTGGCGCCAGCGGAACGGCTGCGCGGCCAACGCTGGCGCGCCTAATACCCTAAAGTCCCCAACACCCTAACCCTACCCCGGTTGCGGCAGGCCAACCTGTGGACCGAGTACGTGGCGGACGAGGCGACGGTGGAGTACATGCTGCTGCCGCGCCTGGCCGCGCTGGCGGAGGCGGTGTGGGCGCCGCCGCCGCCGCGCCATGGGCCGCCTGCGCTGCCGGGCTTCCTGGCGCGCCTGCGCGCGCAGCTGCCGCACCTGGACGCGCGCGGGCTCAACTACCGGCCGCTGGGCTGACCGCCTGTCCCGCCGCGGCCGCGCCTCCCCGCGCGGGCTGGCCCGCCGCCCGTCGCGACGACTTAGCGGGCTCCCAGTGCGCGGCGCGGCCACGCCTGGTCCGCGCGTGGGCTGCGTCGTGGGCGTGCAGTGGTGGCCTCATCGCACACCTGCGCCTACAAGCTTCCTGCCACACCTCTATTCGTGCGTTTGGTAACCCAGGTGGTGGGTGCTTTATGCACCACCCCATGATCAGTGCATGACGGTGTGGCCCCTGCACCAAGTGTCTCGCTCACCCAGGCGCTATCGAGCGGCAGCGTTTGCTGTCACGCCGTTGCGGGGCACCGCACTATGTGGCGTTTTGCCCTGGTAGCTGCCCCGCTTCCATGCGCCCAGATGTTTGGTTGCCGCAGGAGTCAGTGAATTGCCTGGGAGGCCGTGAGTGATTTGGCCTGGGCGCAGTGTGTGTCTGCTGATATTATCAGCCTGATCATGTGATGCAGAGCCCTGCTGCCGGCTGGCTGTGAAGTGATCTGCCCCTTCTCTCTTCGCCAGCCCCATGCCTTGCAAGGCGGGGCGGCCTTTGCTGTGCCTCGGGGTTGAAGCCAGGCTATGCAGGCTCTGTACAGGCCTGTGCGGTCGCAGCAAGTTGCACCTCTTCAGTGCGTCCGCATGTGATTGTGTGAGCTTTCTTACATAAAAGGTGGAGTGGCTGTCATCAGCATGAGATGTCTTTGCAGGTGGTCAGCACTTCACTCTGTGCTGCTGCACTCGACGTGGGTCCTCGGCATACGGCACACTTCTGCCCTTCAGCATGTGCGCTCTGGCAAGCAGCGCTGAGACCAGCATGTTTAGTGCGGGTCAGTGTGTGACACCTTGCTTGAACATTCATCCTTTGCTGCTTCATCCTGGCATGTCGTACCTTGGTGTGCGCGCTGCGCGCACAGGACGCCTCATATGATCATGCATGGTGCGCGCAAGTCCACCAGTGAGCAGGCCAGAAGCTGCAAGCATGAGCACGCACGCTCAAGGCTGCTTTGGGTATTACTGCTGAACATGCCGCGATGAGCCGCAGCACCTCATAATGTCGTCCGCGCAGATAGGCCACAGGTGCACTTGGTAAATGTTGCAACAGGCACATGTTAGCAGGGAGCATGATCTGACAATCTGAGAGGAAAACCTTGGTTGGAGGGAGTGTGCTGACCGTTCTCCTAGCCAGTGTCGCCATGACGTGCCAGACTGGCACTGCCAGTCCCTCAACTGCTGACCAGGGGCAGGGCGCGCTGTGATTGTAGATGCAAGCAGCGCCGCGCGCGACGCTGCCTGCTTCGCTAGAGTGCCGGGCGCACGGCGCAGTGGAGGCGGCCGCCGTGCCCGCGCTGAGCGAGCTGCTGCGCGCGCTGGACCCGCGGCCGCCTGTTCCCGTCTTCGAGCAGGAGGTGGTGCTGCGGGGGCAGCCCGCGGACGGCAAGGGCCCCGGCCCCGAGCTTCGGCTGCTGCGAGACATACCGCCGGGTGCCGGCAGTGCTAACGCTGGCAGCGCCGGCGCCGGCAGCAGCGCCAGCGGCAGCGAGCGGGCGGGTGCAGAAGACAGGCGCGCACCGCTGGCTGTTGGGGCTGCTGAGTGTCCCTTGGCCATGCCCACACCGCTGCGAGTCACAATTTTAGGGGAAAACAAGTTGTGCAAGGACCAGTATAGCTCAGAGGCTATACCATGGCAGTGCTGGTGATGCGCAGTGGCAGCACGTGGCGTGTGCGGCACGAGGGGGCGGTGCTGCGCGGCAAGGGCGTCGCGGAGCTGCCAGCCTCGGTGCGCACAGCGTCCCTCTGCCCTGGCTCTCCTTAGCTGCCCTGGCCTGCGCATGTTTGCACCAGAGTGTAGTGCAGAGAGGCATATGCACAAGACTGGAAACCTGGAAGCCTTAGTGCGTGCGCGAGTGCACGTGGTAGCTGGGGCCGCCTGGCAGAGGCCCGCTTCAGCGTCCTGCTATGAAGAGCTGCTGTGGAGCACCACGCCGCACCGTGAGCACTGCCCCACGGCGCAGGTGCGCACGGTGGCAGAGTCCAGCTGCGCAGGGCAGGCGCCGCTCGCGTTCTGGGGCGCGCTGGGCTTCGGCATGCGGTATGGCCTCGCGCGCGAGGGGCACCGCTACCTGCTGGAGCACGCCGGGCAGCCGCTGCAGGTATGCCGGAGGCAGCGCAGGGTTGCTGTTGTTTCCGTAGGGCGCGGCTTGCCGCTGCAGCAGCAACGGGTGCCGCGCAAAGCCTGCGCTGCGCGGCAAGGGAGGTCAAGTGCAGCACCTCGTCTCGATGTGCGATGTTGCGTGCTCGGCGGCAGTCTGTCGCTGCCTTAGTTTTGTCTCCAGTTCAGGCTGCAGTATGCTCGTTCGCGCTGCGTGTCCTGCACGCACGTCGCTCTCCCCTGGCAGCCTGTGTGCCCGGCAAGTCCATCGGCGGAGCAGGACTGCTCAGACAGCTGGTTTGGATGGACCAGTGTGGCGCTGCGGGGCGGCCAGTGCGCCGCATGCAACTGCATGCCCTCGCCCCCGCGGCGGCCGGTCTGGCGGCGCGCTCAGTGGCGGCGCGCGCACGCAGGTGATACTGGCGCGCATGCGGTGCTGGTAACTCCAATCTTGAACCCCATTTGCAGGTGACGCTGGCGCGGGTGCGGCGATGCGGTGCAGCCGGGCCGCCCGGGGAGGAGGTGTCCCCCGGGCACTGGCTGCTGGAGGTGGTCGCGCGCGCAGCCGAGGGCAGCCACCCCGCTGCTGCGCTGGCGATTGGTGCGCGGCCCGCGCCCGGGCGCCAGCCGGAGCCCCGCGTTGGCTGGACCGTGTCTGGTCCATGGCTGGGCCACAGCAGCGAGTGCGCCTGTTGCCTTGAGTCAGGGGGGAGCCGACGCGCTGTGCCGGGCGCTGCAGGCTCCTTTGGGGCGCAGCTGGAGCCGCCGGTGGAACTGGACAAGGCCTGACGCATGCAGATGCCGTGCTTCGTTGGAGAGGATGGTCTGCCAGAATGCTGTGTCTGTGCCCATTAGATCACCTATGGCTGCCAGGCGTCGTGCAAAGGCCCGTCATGGTACAGGCTTTCAAGCTTGCTGAACACTCTTTAAGACCACCACAACCCCTGCGCACACTCAAACATGGCTGCCACCCGGCGCTCCCCCTGCACGCGCTCATCTCAAGCGCGGCGGTGCCCGGAGCCGCACTTTCAGCGTGTCTGCCGCCGCAGCCTCGATGCCGTCCAGCTTCCACTTGTGCTCGGTCTGCATGCGGCGCCGCAGCCCACGGAACAGCTCAGGAGGCGACCAGTGCGCGTGGCACCTCCGCAGCCGCAGGCAGCATCTGCACAGCGCTGCTTTTTGCCAAAGCAGACACGTACGAGCGCGCAGTGCAGCTCAGGCACAGGTTGTACATGGTCGGGTGATGACTGGTGATGCAACACGGAGTGACAGTGACGGGAAGGGCAGAGCAAGGCGTGTGTGGAAGCAGACGGACCAGGAGCAAGCACGGGAGCAGTGAGGGACTGTGGCCCTGAACTCCTGGCAGGTGAGGAGGCCGGGCCAGCGGACCCCGGGGCAGCTGCGGGGGCCGGGGCCGGGCCGGCGCGCGGGCGCACCAGCTCCAGCGCGGCGCGCTCGGCCTCGAACGCCTTGTTGGGGTCGGGGTTGGCCATGGCGCCCATGGGGCCGCCGCCGCCGCCGCCCATGCCCATCTGCTGGCGGTACATCTGCGTCTCGTCGATGGTGGCGTCGCGGAAGATGAGCGTCAGCACGCCGCGCAGCCCGAACAGCAGCAGGATGTAGTACGACAGGCTGGTGAAGTACGTCACGTCCAGCGCCGGCAGGTCCACGCCGCGCTGGCGCGCGGGCGCATGGCGCGTCAGGGGCGCGCGCGGGAGCTCCACCAGCGGGCGCTGCCGCGGCGCTGCAAAAGCAGCGCCGCGCAGGTGCGGGGGCTTTTGCGTGGAGCGTTCTGCTCTTCGCCACGAAAATACAGCGCTCACAGGCCTACCTGGGTCGCAACGGTACAAGCGCACATGCATGGCAGTGCCCACAGGCCTCACCCGTTCAAGCCGTGACAGCCGAAACAGCGCATCACTCGTCAGCCGCGGCTGGTATGCATTTTGCACTCCAGACGTGTCCGCCATGACACGCCAGCTCGGGCAGCCTGGGCCGTACTGCTGGATTAGCGCTCTCCCGCGCCCCCCCACCGCTCTGTCAGACACGCGCGGGCGGCGCAGCACCTGGAGCATGAGGCGGAACGACGGGCTCAGCGGGAACGGAATCTTGCCCAGGATGAAGCCCGAGAAGAAGTAGCTCACAAACGCGCCCATCGCGATCTGCGCGGCCCCGCCTCAGCGCGCCGCGCAGCCGCGCATATTTACACTGGCACGGCCGAGCAGATGCAGTCACGGGGGGCACCTGCGGCACGATGCCGCTCAGGTTCTGCTTCATCATGTTGCTCATCATGTCGGGGTTGGTGATCATCTGCTCCTGCGCCGACTTCTGCTCTGACTTCTGGCTGAACACGCCGGTGTCCTGCGCAGCAGCCGGGCCAGTCAGAGGCCTGCTGCGGGCTCGAGCTGCACCCGTGCGGGGCGGACAGGGGACGCGTGCGCCCTGCTGCAGGGCAGGCAGAGCTCCGGATTTTCCGTCAGAGGCGAGCTGCTCGGTCTCACACGTGAGAAAATTCACTGACCAGCGCGGTGTGAGTCCGCCGTAGCTGCGGCGGGCAGCGCGCGGCAGGGCCGGGCCCGCCACCGCATACCTTGGCCGCGAGGTAGGCGCGCCGCTGGCGGAAGTCCGACTCGGGGATGAAGCCGCAGGCGGCGCGCAGCAGCTGCGAGCGCATCAGTGCTTGCTTCTCGCGCACCTCCTTCAGCTCCGCCTTGGCGGTCGGCGCGCCCCCCATGAGCGCCTGCAGGCGCACGCATGTGTCGCGCGCGCCGCACGTCACGAGTGGCGGCCGCCTCGCGAAGTCTTCACAGCCGCAGACACGCCTGCCACAAGATCCTGCCAAAGTGCAAGCGCAGTGCCGTAAACCACGGACGCTCAGCAACGACAACTGCCAACGCGTCGCAGGGCCGCAGCGCGCCTGCGTTGCGTACTGGCGAATGAGCATCATCAGGAAGATGGACGCCGTGAGCGGAACCAACACCCAGTCGCGCACGTCGCGGTCCAGCACGATATCGTGCGACATGCTGGGCCAAAGCACGTGCGGCGCTGCGCTTTCAGCTGCAGGAATGCAGGTGAAACTCCTGGCAAGTCTTGACGCGGACCTCGTATATGTCGGGTGTGTGCACTGCAATATTCAGAGCAGTTGCGCTTGCCTCTGCTCCACCTTTTTTCACGTTTCAGCTTAGCCCGTTAGGTCCAGGGTGGTTTTGAATTGCGCGGGCATAAGCCGACACATTTCTACTAACGTCTGCGCTTATTGAGCGAACAGAGCGCTGCCTTGATTATATCGCAGACGCGTGCCCTGCAGGTGATGGCTCCGCCGTGGCCATCGGGCCCCTGCCTGCACACGCGGCTTCCCTGTCGCTGCACGCCAGGGCGCTCCGCCTCTGGCGCTGCCCGCCGTGACGCTGCCAGGGCGTTCACGCGCTTGGCGGGCAATATGACGGCGCCGCCGTCAAAGCCTGCCGGACGTGGGTTATTCAGCCCTGCCGCCACGAGCGCCGCATCTAACTTGGCCACCCAGCGCGGCGCACGTGCGGCAGCGGGAGGTCGGGCGCCGCTGCTGGGCGAGCTCGCACGACACTGGCAGGCCATCTCGCGCGCGTCCGTGCACGCATCCACCGGCCTGTGGGCGGCGCTCGGCCTGCCGCCGCTGGTGCACAACGTCGCGAACCTGGCGGCCGGCCAGACCGGCGCGCTCGTCGACCAGGGCTGGCTGGTCCGCGCCGCACCTCTAGGCCCTGCACAAACTTGTTAGAGGAACACTTGTACAGAACAGTGAACGAACAAATTATTCAGTGCCTCCTGTGCACGCTGCAGTGCCCTGCACAGACCTTAAACCAACAAGTCGCTGGGCGCCCGCAGAGCCTGCTGACGTACGCGTACTGCTGCGCGACGCTGACTGGCGTGTTCCTGGACCTGGGCGAGCCGGAGTGCGCCACGCTCAACGCCGTGTGCGCCTGCCTGTACGCCGGCAGCCTGCTCACGGCACGTCCCACGCCCTGCCCGCGCACCACATGCCACCACGGACCCTCACTGTGGCCCGCCCTGTCCCAGGCACACACCGAGTTGGAGGCCCGTGATAGGCAGATATATTTGCGTGCTCAGTTGCCTGCAAAGGGCCCAGGCTTCACACGTGCGCGACCCGCATGGAGTCATAAGCGTGGGGCGCGGGCGCAGCTGGTCCTTGCGGGCGTTGTGCCGCGGCCGGCGGCGGCAGCGGCGGCGGTGGGCGTGGCAGCGGCGGCGGCAGTTGTGCCGGCGCGCGCGTGCAGCGCGCTCGCGGCGGCCGGCGGCGCCGGGCGGCGCGCGTGGGCCGCATGGAACAGCGCGCTCGCCCTGGTCGGCGCCGGGCTGCTGGGCCAGGCGCGCCGCCCGCCCCAGCCGCTCGCGCGCGTGCGTCCGCAGGAGCTGAGCGAGGCGCGCGCGTGCGCCATGCGTCCCACAAGCGCGGCGGGCGCGCACCCCGGCGCTGTGCAGCTGGCCGCGCCCGCTCGTCGAGCCGCCCAGGCTCGACGAGCCACCCAGGGACCTACCCAGGGAGGTGACGCGGCGCTGCTGCGCAGGCGGCGGGTGCGGCGGCGGGCGCGCCGGCGGCCGCGGCGCCCGCGGCCGCGCTGGCCGGCGCGGCGCTAGCGGCCAGCTACGGCGGCGCCTTCCTGCCGCGTACGGCGGCGGCGCGGCAGGCGCGCGGGCGGCGGCGTTGGGCGGCCGCGCTCGCGCGCGCGCTGCCCTGGACCGACGTGCCCGCGTGGGCGGCCACCGCGCTGCTCGTGGCGCAGCCGCTGCTGCAGCTGGTGCGCCGCCCAGGGCGCAATGTGCCTGCTTTGTCTCCCCTGGTACATGAGGGACTGTTCAGGTGATCAGAGGCTGGTGACCGGGCTGCATCGGCTCCTCGGGCCGGGTCTGACCCACACCCTAAACCTCCGCACTGCAGCCGCGTGCATGGGCCGCAGGCGGGCGGCAGCCCGGGGCAGCCGAGCGCGGCGGCGCTGTGCGCGGCCGCCAACGCGGCGCTGGTGCCGCGCGCGCTGGCCACGCGCGACCACATCTTCCTCACCGGCACCGCCTCGTGCGCCGCGCTGTACTGGGCGCAGCTCGCTGCGCTGGCGCTGTCCGGGTGCGCGGCTCCTGCGCCACAGGCCGCCGGTCACTCTCCCCCCAGCACAGCGCCTGCCTTGTCCAAAGCTCCAGGGGCCCTGGATCCTGTCACGTGCACAGCGTCCAAGCGCAGGGCGGCGTCAGCTGCCGCGGGGCGCGGCGTGCCGCTCCCGTGCATGCAGAGCAGCCGCGCCCGGCCAAGCCTGCAAGCATCCCGCCCGCACCGGCTCAGCATCCGCGCCGCCTGGCGCTGCAACGCTCTGCTGCTGCGCGCGCAGCGCGCACAGCGGCCAGCTCCCGGCGCTGTGCATCGTCGCCGCGCTGGCGCTGGGCGCCTGGGCGGCCGCGGCGGCGAGCGTGGACGCGTGCAGCCGGGGCCTGCCGCGCGCGCTGGACAGCGTGCTGCACACCCTGCATGTCGCGGGGTAGGACCTGCGTGAACAGCCCGCCAGGACGGTTGTAGGCACGGAGCATGTTGTGCACACCATGGTGTCAGTCAAGAATGGGCAACATGTCATGATGCTGAACTCTGTCTTTCAGGAGAAAGGAGAAAAATGCCGTACAGGCCAGCTCAAGGTGCAATGGGCTGGGCTTCCCACGCTGCTTCATCATGTTGCAAGCACAAACGTGCTTCATGTGGGCGTGAGGCAATGGCAAACGAGGCAAGGCGACACACAATGTCTATCCCTCTCGCTTTCTGAACACCATCAGCCAGACTTGTGCAATATGTTTAGTGTCCCCTTCCAGCCTCCCTGAGCACACATCTGCTAAAACCATCTACCGCCGTCTTCACATACAGCACAAATCCTGCTCCATCTATAGGGCTGGCCCATGCACGCCAGGCCTGTCACGCATCTAAAATGGCGCTGCGCAGGCGACGTGGACCAGCACATCATAGAAAAAGCAGGTGCTGCGCAGCCGCAGGAAGTAAATGCAACTTCAGGAAAACATGGTTGTCACAAACAGCCCGTGGAGCTCAGACTGATCCAGCCAGCCAAGGCGATACAGCGCACAACCTACCGCGCCATGCACCGCCAACCTAGCTAGCAAAGAAGGCGGGCTACTGCACAGGAAGTGCATGGGTGCAGTACCTATATACAGAGACGTGCATTCCTACATTCATGAGTCCAGCATCCCATTATGGCTCAGACGAGGCTCGCCGTACCACATCGGGGCCTGACAAGGAGGTCTGCTCTAGCACAAGATGAAGCGCTCGATACGCCACATCGCTGGGGCGCAAATGCAGGCAAGTGCTGCCTCCTCCGTGCCCGTATACCTATCCGATGGAAGATCTGCAAATGCAGCAACTGGCGAAAGCACCAGGATTGCTGAAGCGCCCACAATCATGGCTCACCGCGGCCCGCCCAGCCCAGCAGCATTGGCTCGCCTGCCTAGCGGAGGGGCGGCGAGCCCGCCTGCAGCCAGGCGCCGGGAGTAGGGTTTTCTACTCTACGCTATGCTTCAGAACAGGTCGGCGAACACGTTGTAGTTGGCCAGGTCCGCGCTGATCGCCTGGATGGACCCAACGGCGCCTGCGCGGCGCGCGCTCCGTCACCGACCGGCCGCGCCCGGAGCCGGCAAGCGCGTACGGAACCAGCCCTCGCCAGAGCCAGAGACAGAGCGTTGGCTGGCCTACATGGAGCAGACATGGGGCGCTCGCCGCTGCCGGGCCTGTGCAGCAAGCGACGTGCGGAAGCGCCGCGTGCCCGCGCGCGCCCTGGGCCGGCCCTCGCAGGGGAGCAGGGCGGGCCGCAGTGAAACAGCAAATATGTACTTGGGCGACGCATTTCAGGCAAGAGTATCACAGCGCATGTCGCAGCGCACCTGCGACAGCAATCAGGCTGTAGCCCACAACGATGGCCCAGTTCAGGACGCGCCACGGCAGCGATCGGCCGCTCACCCCCAGCCACAGCAACGGCGGCAGCACAAAGTTCATCGGCGTGAACCTGGCGCGGCGTTGCATACACCGCTGGATATGCATGTTGCCCATCAGCGCAGCAAACATGCTGGGTCTTGTATCTAACCTGCTCACATGGCTAATGAATGTAAAAGCTTGAAACAACATCATTGCACGGCCACTGCGAAGTCATGCGACCTGCACACACTGCCCCAGCGGCGTAGAAAACTTCTGAACCTCCCCTGAGACACACAGTGTTGCAGAGCCGCGCACCCGATGGCGCCAATGAAGGCCACGAAGTCCCTGCAAGCCGTCAAGCCTCATTCAGCACCAGGGAGCTGGGTGGGGCACTGGAGCATCAGCCTGCAGCACTGCTGCAGCAAACACTCCGGTAGCCAGCTTGCCAAGGAAACTTGTCCTGCGCACTTGCCACTGCCCAAACCCAGAGCTGCTAGAGCGGGCGTGCACACCAGGGCTGGCTCCCGCAAGCAGGCAGCTGATCTGCCGTTCTGCAGGCGGGCAGCCGCACCCAAAGAAGGGGATGAGGCAGGCGATGGCCGTGATGACGGCCGTGTAGACGGTGGTGACGGTCATGCGCACGAGCACGTTCCGGACGCTGAACGCCGGCCCGCTCGCGCGCAGCAGGTAGTGGTAGAAGAAACCTGCGAGGAACATCCCATGAGCTCTGCGGCGCCGCGCGTGCCCCGCCGCGCGGACAGCGCGACGCCTTTCCATGGAACCGCGCGCGGGCGCGGCGTCCCAGAGGCGCGGCTCAGGACATGGCCAGGGCGCGCCGAAGGTCGGCCGCGCATAGATCTGGTAGTTGCCCACGATCTGCATGATGGCCAGCACGTAGACGGCCGCGATGAGCCCCGTCGGGAAGGTGAAGCTGGACACCAGGAAGGGCGCGACCGCCCAGCCGAACGCCCAGTACCCTGCGCGCGGGGGCCGCGCGCGCCTCGCGAGTGCATGCATGGGCGCCGCATGCATGCGCTGGGTGCGGGGGCAGGGGACCTGCAGCCTGCCCGCGAGCCTCAGCGCAGGGCGCGGCCGGCGGTGGCGAGCGCACCGGCCACTGCCACCACAACATACGAGCTGAGGGTGATGGAGTAGCCCATGGCGACGCCCTTGTACCTGCACACATGCATCGCTGCTCAGTGAGCGCGCCATGTGCAGCATGATGTGCACAAGCTGTAGCACAGCATTAGGCCTTCACTTCCTGCAGGCACAGGGAGCAGAGACGTGGAAATGTGCATGCATGAGTGGCTGCACGCCCAATGGTGCTATGGTGCTGCACACAGGGCCGCCCAGCACCCTCGCAGGCAGTGGGCGGGAGCGCAGCTGGGGGCAGCGGGAGGGCAGCGGGGGGCGCACATAGTCTTCTTCACGTCGCCGCCCACGGTCGCCTGCACCTCCGGCAGGACGGGGTTGCCAAAGGCAAAGGCGATCGTGCCTGGGCCGCAGGCTCACACAGGATCGGCGGCGGCCTACAGGCGCAGGGGCATGCACACACTGCTGCACAGCCGGCGATCTGCTCCGCCCGCGCGTACCCAGGGCGAACATCACGTCGAAGGCCTTGTCCTTACTGTCCTCGTTGATGGTGAATGAGATTGTAGTGCGGTCCTGCGCCTGGCCTGCAGCGCGCGCAGGTCGCTCAGCGCGCAGGCTTGGTCAGCGCGCAGGCTGGCAGCGCATACCCGCTGCAGCGCTGGCCTGAGCGCGGCGGCGGACCATGCGCGCTCCACATGGTTCGGGGTGAGGGAGGCACGGGGCAGGGCCTACACGCGGCGCGCGCGCGCTCTGGCGCGAGCGGCAGCCTGAGCGCTCCTGGGCTGCAGGAGGGTCGCACCATTAATGACCGACAGCACCAGGCAGCCCAACGCAAAGAGCGCCGTGCACAGCGTGCAGAACAGGTTGAGCTCCTGCGCACCCGGGCCGGTCAGGTCCAGCTGTAGGTTAGTGCAGGTTACCCTACAAAAGATTGAGCACCTGCGCGCTCATGAGCTGCGTGCCGCATGAGCAATGTTGGAGGAGGGCCCCTGCCTCTGTCAGGCCGGGCGTGCCATGGCAGAGCGGGCAGAGCCGTCGCAGGGAGGCGGGGCGCACCTTCAGCGCGGAGAGGTCCGGCAGCTGCGAGATGACGAGCTGCAGCGCGCCGAAAACCACGATCCAGGCCTGCAGGCGACCGCAACCATGGGGTCAGCGGCCGACACCCTGTGGCAACCAAAGGTGCAATTGTGCACCCTGTGGCGGGCCTGCAGCGTGAGGTCGCAGGGTCCCGGCGCGGGGCCGCAGGCGGGGTGGTACAGGCGGTACAGCGCCTGGCCCCGCGGCGCTGCATGTCAGTTTTGACGGCCACTGCCGCGCTCTTTGGAGCACTCACTGTTTACAAGGGACATGCGGGCGCCGCCAGCCTGAAACGCTCACGCTGCTGCCCAGTGCTGCGCACGCACAGCTGCAAGCCTCCATATCATCAAGAGCTACAGCCCCACAATCGAGCTTCCAACAAAGAGGTGCCAGCGCCCATCACGGCCGCCAGGTGCGCACAGCAGCCAAGCAACCCTTGCAGTGCTTTACACCCGCCCTTGGCGCGGTTGTAGGCGAAGCACCTTCATGCACTGCCCGGCGACAATTTGGACGGTCAGGTTGTTGCCTACGGATGCCATCTGCTGGAAGAATATCACCGCCCAGTACCCGGGCATTCCTGCACACTTGCGCACGCTTGAGAGCCACGCAGAATACGTCGAGGCAAAAGCCTGGACCCTGGCAACCGCTGCGCGTGCCGTATATCGATCGTGCCAGGTCGCAGTAGCGCATATGCCTGCGCACAGGCGGCAGGCGTGAGCACACCGCACACCTGTCCATAGGGGGCTTCCAAAGCGGCCGCCTGCGCACCTGACGCCATCGTGGCGGTCCAGGCTGGCCAGCAGCAGTGACGTATACCAGGTCACCACGCCGGCGAGGCAGAGCATGCACACGCCCGGCCCCCAGCCCAGGTGCGCCAGCGCAAACGGCAGCGGCGCATAGGCTAGGCGCCACGCACAGCGGGACGCAAGTCAGCTGTGGCCGCGGGCAAGCGGCCTGCAGCATCTTGTGTGTGTACGGCCACAGCCAAAGAGTGCCAGCCAGAGGCAGTGCGTGCCATAGAACGCTGCGTGTATACTAGTCTTTTTGCCCAGCCCAAACAGGCAGTTGAAGTGTGGGCTGTATGCATTAGGCGCTTGTGGCTGCAGAGCAGGAGCAAGGCGCGCTGCAGGCGCAGGAGCTTTGTCCACGCACCAGCGGGCGTCGCAATCACGGTTGCAAGATGGCCGCCAGCGTGCCACCACTTATCTGCAATGCGCGCGCGTAAGGTGTGGGCGCGCCTGTCCCACATTACTTCATAGCATGCCTGCAGGGGCTGGTGGAACACTCGTCGCTCTTGACTATACTGCAAAGGCTGCTGGGCCTTTCTCACCACCGGGCACGCTCTCATTCAGCCGCGCCGACGAGCCTGGCAGCCCATCCACAGCCATACGGCCAAAAACCGGCTGGTGGCTGCCCACCTCCGCTGCATTGACGCCCTTTGTAAAGCTAACTCCGACTTTGTGGGTGCTGTATGCGCCGTCACCGCTTTTGCCGATTTCCACTGACAGCGGCAGAAGTCGCGGCGTCATCCTGCTGGCCTCGTTTGCAAGCACGCTCCCTCTGTCACTTTGCACGTCGGCGCAGAGATCTGTCCCCTGCGACGGTGCGATGGGGGCGTGGCCAGGGGATGAACTCAGGGCTTGGGGGGGGCAACAGCGCATGCCTGGTGCGCTGCGCTCTACCTTGCCGAGGGCAGGGGCCTGTCAAGTGCACCAGGTTTCCCAAGCTGTAACACCTGCAAGCTGTAATACCTGCACGAGACAGAGCAGCAGGCCTCCCGCCTGACAGTCAGGTAGGCGCACTTCTTGTTTGTGCACGACCCGGGCGTGCCGTCTACTTGCAGCAGTGTCCGGGCCTGCGCGCGCCTTGGCGGGCGGCTGGCGGGGAGCGGAGGCCCGCATCAGGTGGGGCCCATGGCCTGCTGGTGCTCCGCCGCAACGGCAGCCCGCTTCTCAGCGCTTCAGTACTCGATGCGCTGCCGCTGCGCACCGAGCTGGCTGCTGCGCGGGCGGCTAATGCTGCGCAGCAGCAGCGCGCCGAATACCACCGCTGAGAAGCGGCCGTGGCGGCCCACCTGATGCGGGCCTCCGCTCCCCATCAGTCGCCCGCCTTTGCGCGCGGCGCCAGCAGGCCCGGGCGATGCTGGAACGGGACGGCATGCCGCGGTCATGCACCAACGCGAAGTGCGCCTTCTTGACCACAAGCGGGGCATCAAGTCACCAGGCTGGTGCTCTGAGCCTAGGCCCCATCCGCTTTTGCTCGCTGCTGGGGAAGAAATGCAATCCACACAGACACGCATGAGTGCCCTGCAGCCATGGCTGCAAAACTGGCAGCACCTTAAACAGACGTTGATCCTTACACCCTCGGTGCGCACTGCCAGGATGCTGACATGAGCTCTGACGTTTGGCTTTACAGAAAGCGCACGGCCATTGCCGTGCAAGCATGGTGCAAGCATGGCACAGTAGGCAATTCACAGGAATACGCACAAGCAAACTTGTCTCATGCTGCACACAGGTCTGACGCAAGCGACGCAAGTCGTTGCTATCTCCTTTCGTCCCTGGACAGTACAACACTGCAACATGTAAGCAACAGGCAATGCTTGGTCCTGAACACGTCCCAGCAACTCCTGCGTCAATGTGCGGGGAAAACCTGTCCTTTGCACACACTGACTCCCGCCTGAACCCTGAGCGTGCAAGCAGCCACTACAGTCGGCCAGCCACGGTCAAGTCAGCGGTCTGCCAGGCCAGCGGGCACCCGCGCGGACAGTGATAAGGTCACAGCTGCGCAGCCGCAGGCCATTATACACGCCCACACCCAAGAGGATGGTCGGCAGAAAAAGGTCCAGGGTGGGCTGATGGGCATAGACGCAGCACCGAGCCTGACGCGCGCTATCGCACTGCTCGGCGCTTTGACAGAGGCATGGGGTCAATGCACGGCAAAGAGTGCCGTGCACGCCGAACCATGCAATCAGTGGCAGTGCAGAACCCTGTAGGGTTTCCACAAGCCAGAGAGTGACCACCGGGCAGCGCCGCCAGGGTGCGCACTGCGCAAAAAAAAATTTTCCAACCGCAATGCCTTCTGAAACAGGCAAGCAACGCAGCAGGGGGCACAGGCACCAGGCCATGCGGAGTGGGCAGCACCCTACAAGCGCGCATCGCGCCCCGCCCAGCCCAGCCAGCGACTCGGCGCCTGCCCGGCAGGCGGCGGCCGGCGTGCTGACCGGCCCTGAGGTCGGCCTAGAACAAGTCAGCAAAGACGCTGTAGTTGGCCAGGTCGGCGTTGATCGCCTGGATGGACCCGATAGCGCCTGCGCAGCACCGCCCCGCCGCCCTTGCTCAGCCGCCCCGGCGCACGCCCGCCAGGAAACAGCACTCGCCAGAGCGGAAAGGAAACACATGACACAGCATCTCTGATGTGGGGCATGCGCAGTCCTCTGCGCCCACAGCACTGCGTGCACGTCTCGGAAACCAAGCGTGCCGCCGGGCGAGGACCGCCCACCGCGAGCCGAGCGGGAGGCAGCAGCAGGGCTGCCGAGCATGAGCGGCGGGCCAGCGGCAACGCAGGCGGCGCGGCGGGTGGGGCGCGCACCCGCGATCGCGATCCCGCTGTAGCCCACCACGATGGCCCAGTTCAGGATGCGGAACGGCAGCGAGCGCTTGCCCACCCCCAGCCACAGCAGCGGCGGCAGCACAAAGTCCATGGGCGTGAACCTAGCGCGGCGCAGCATGCGTGAGGCCAGGCAAGCAGGCATGCTGGGTGCTCAAGGTGTGCAGCACGGCGCCAGGAAGTCTCCGGGTCCCTCGCATCGACAGCCTCAAGCAGTACAGCAGGCTGAGAGGCTACACCATTGCTGATGCCTAAACCGTCACGCCTGCTGGACAGCACTCGCACTGCACCAGCGCAACAAAAGGCCAGAAGCCTTCTAGGCAAAACACAAAGCCATGCAGGGCACCAGCTTGGCGAGGAGCATACCCGATGGCGCCAACAAACGCCACAAAGTCCCTGCGCGCCGTGAGCACCGCATCAGCACAATGCGCCAGGCCAGCATTGCACTGACACCTCACACGGTGCACTGACTTGCTCAGGTCCGCGGACATCTTTTGCTTTCCTGTAACCAGAATGGGTGACACAGTAGCGCATGCTCTGGCCATCCGTCAGTGCGTCAGAGGCGCGGCTTGAGAAGCCTGCACCATACTGCCAGCGCAAAGTCCCTTGCCGGGGCTGCCAGGGCCGCTTGCTGCATGAGCTTGGCAATTTGCATACTCCCAATCGCACACGCAAGCCCAGCAGCGCCTGGTCTGCCATCACTACCTGCCTGCAGCGCACAGTGTGGCACAAGCGCGGCCCAGCGGCGGGACTGCCGGGGCCGCCCCAGCCTGCGCCCGGCGGGCGGGGCCGGGGGGCCCTGCTGCGCGCGCGCGCGCGGCCGCACCCGAAGAAGGGGATGAGGCAGGCAATGAGCGTGATGATGGCCATGTAGACGGTCGTGACGCCCATGCGCACGAGCACGTTCCGCGCGCAGAACACCGTACCGTTCCGGTCCAGCAGGTAGTTGTAGAAGAAGCCTGCGCGCGGGTTCCCCTGATCAGGGCCCAACCCTACCCCGTATCCGTGCGCCGCCCGCCTCCAACGCAAGACGGCTGCAGGGCGCGCTTTAAGCACAGTGACCGCGCGCGCGCGCGCGCGCCGCCGGCGCGCGGTCCTTGGTCAGGGAGCGCGCGGGGGCGCGCCGAAGGTCGGCCGCGCGTAGATCTGGTAGCAGCCCACAATCTGGATGATGGCGAGCACGTAGACGGCCGCGATGAGCCCCGTTGGAAAGGTAAAGCTGGACACTAGGAAGGGCTGCACAGCCCAGCCGAACGCCCAGTACCCTGCGCAAGCAGCCGCGCGGAGGCGCCTGTTGCTGCCGGCGCATGCGCTGCGGGCAACCGTCACAGGACTGAGGCGCGCTTAGGCATGTCGTAGCATCAACGCATGCGCAAACAGCTGAGCCAAGGCGTGTGTTGCAGCCGGCGCATGCGCTGCGGGCGGCCGTCACAAGACCAAGGGCGCGCTCAGGCATGACCAGGCGCCGGTCAGCACAGGGCCGCAAGCGGCGCGCCGCACCCGCCACGGCCACGATGATGTACGAGCTGAGGATGATGGAGTAGCCCATGGTCACGCCCTTGTACCTGCCCCGCGCACGCCTGGCAGCTCAGGCCTCTGCCCGTCTGGGCATGCGCAATCCCTGGCCCTTCCAACCTCCCCTCCCTGCAGCTGTGATGCATGCGGCAGCTTGGCCTGATGGGCCTTGCAATTTCTCGGCTCATCACTGAGCATTTCCATGGACAGCGCCATAGCGGCCTGTCTGCGTGGCTGGAGCGGGGCGCGGCGCTCGCGGCCGGGCGGCGGGGGGCGCACATGGTCTTCTTGGCGTCGCCGCCCACGGTCGCCTGCACCTCCGGCAGGATGGTGTCGCCGAAGGCAAAGGCGATTATGCCTGCGCGCGCGCCGCAGCTGAAGCACGGCGCAGCGCATGCGCGCGCGGCTGGTCGCAGTGCCTGCACGGCCGGTCGCAGCGCGCCGCGGCATGCGCGCACAAGCGCTGCGCAGCACTCGCATGCCAGACCGGTGCTGCCGCGAGCGCTGCCAGGCACTCGCATGCCAGACCGGCGCTACCGCGCGCACCCAGGGCGAACATCACGTCAAAGGCCTTGGCCCTGTCGTCCTCGTTGATGGTGTACGAGATCGTGGTGCGGTCCTGCGCCTGGCCTGCGGCGCGCGCATCGCCGTCAGCACGCACCCTGCAGCGCAAGTCCTTTGCAGCGCTGAACACCGCAGGGCTGAACACGTGCAAAGACATGTCATGCCAAAGCTCATCCACGACGCACGCTGATGCTGCACAGCGGCAGCCTAGAAAGCTGCTGGCTGCGGGAGGGGCGCACCGTTGATGACCGACAGCACCAGGCAGCCCAGCGCGAAGAGCGACGTGCACAGCGTGCAGAACAGGTTGAGCTCCTGCGCACGCGGGCCGTCTGTCACATGCAGCGCGTCAGCTATAGGGTTCGGATGGGGATAGGAACAGGTTGAGCTCCTGCGCACCCGGGCCGCTAGACTGTATATTTATTGCCTAACTTTAGTGTCGCGGATCACTGACTGGCTGACTGCAAGGTCAAGCTGGTCAGGTAAGTAAGAGCGCGGAGCACTGCCTCGGCGCGGCAGCTACATGAGGCGACGCGCACCTTCAGCGCGGAGATGTCTGGCAGCTGCGAGATGATGAGCTGCGACGCGCCAAAGACGGCAATCCAGGCCTGCAAGCGCAGCCGGAGGTGTGGTGAGTATTGGCTGGCTGGAGCTGTATCTGCCAGGCATAGCAGACCTGAGCACCCGCCTCGAGCAGGCCACAAGACGCCTGCCAAATACAGGAAGCCGCGGCAGCGCGCACACGCAAAGCGCACGCGCAGAACCACGTGCAAGCGCAGCAGTGAGAGTGCCAGCCCAGGGGACAGATGGGGACACTTTTGAGCCCAGGAGCTAGCTACGCGGCGCGCCTGCAGTGTGATGCCGCAGGGTCCAGGCGCGGGGCCGCACTCAGGATGGTACAGGCGGTACAGGGCCTGCCCGCAGCAGCGCGGCCATGTCAGGCTCAGTTAGGGCCGCCGGCACAA
>JAABUY010003054.1_pt1 | contig 18952 bp, 17 predicted proteins | sample 5560271 | NCBI WGS metagenome assembly JAABUY01 (sample SAMN10711886, study PRJNA513374) | rock metagenome | isolation source: Antarctica rocks | place: Antarctica: Victoria Land, University Valley
GAGATGCCTTGATTAGAGGTCAAGCTCCCCACCTCGATCCGAATTCGAGCTTTGTCACCAAATAACTATCGTCTGGGATTGGAGCCACGCATATCTAATCTCAGCCTTGATTATTAGCCCTGGGGATGTTTTTTTGTATATATGCCACTTCATCGCCCCTTTCCACAATTCTTGCATACTGTCATATGCCTGATGGAACAATGCAGCGGACTTGGCATCTGATCGCAACAGAACCGATCGTTGCTGAGCAAGGTCGAGGGGTCTTCCCACTCTTCAAACATCCAACCAAAACTGCTTTTGCGAACGCAGCGGTCGAGAAGGCAGCAACCTTGGGAGATTTTTACAAGAGATCCAAATTACGCTTTGACCACTTGGATGTCAGCATATCCTACGTTTCTCGGGTCTAACTCGCAACCCGTGTCGTCACGGTCACCATCCACCCATCTGGAGGGTTTCGGTAGCACCACCTCGAGCTCAGAGTATCCTAAGATCCAGTCTGCGGTGGCTGAAGGCCTGCTCAACACGCAAGCTAGCCAGAGCTGTCCACGTTTCGCTGGGTCCCCTTATCCCTTGCGGAATGGTGATGGAGATCATTCCGCTTTGATGGCAGATCCTGATCGGTTCATTCATCCGAGGTCGGACTTGTACTCTCCACCTCAACAGCAGTTTATGATGGAAGACATTCCCATGGGAAAAAGGCTCACACCGTCCACGGGCGCTAGTCCCGCTTCCCAGTCCAAGTCGAGTGGGGCGCCAGCGGAAGGAGAAATTCAATCTGAAGAAGAAGAAGAAGAGCTTGCTCTGACCGCTTCGGAAGTAGAGGAGAATGCCACCGACGTTGGAATTCCAAGAGTGGGGGTGGAGCGACCGGCGGAGAGGCGCAAGTTGAAACGATTTCGGTTAGTTAGCTGAAAGTATATCCAACCCCAGTCTCACATTACTAAGCCTCTCCCAGACTTACTCACAACCAGACTCGTTTCCTTACGAGCGAATTCACTCGTCAAGCGCATCCTGATGTGGCACAACGGGAGAGACTGTCAAGAGAGATACCAGGGTTGAGCCCACGGCAGGTTCAGGTATGGTTTCAGAATAGGTGATTTCTCACGTAACATCATCAGGCGAAATTGTACTGACCCAAGGGAATAGGCGAGCTAAGCTGAAAAGACTCACTGGTGATGATCAAGAGCGGGTGATAAAGTCAAGAGCGCCACCCGAAGACTTTGACACGGCGCAGGCGTTGCGTTCTGCATTCGGAGGTTATCCACGATCGGTTGAAACCCCATTGACCTCCCCTACCTACAGTACTACTTTTGTTGACACTGGAATGACCCGGACGTCGTTGATCGACAATTTCAGACGCCGAGACGACCGTACTACGTCTCCAAACAGTATGCATTCAGTTTCTGTCAACTATTACACGTCTTCAAGCTCTTACCCAGCTTCAGAGAACCTATCACCAGTCTCATCGATGAGTGAGAGCTCCCACATTTTTGGCCCCCCCGCGTCGCATATCCCCGGTCAATCCAGTACGAGTTCGTTCGCTCGTTGTAGTAGCTTTCCAGCTCTCTACCATGCCTATCCAAACATTCAAGAGCTTCAAATCCGTGAAGAAGTTGCAAATCAACAAGCTAATTCGCTTGCTTCTCCCACGGGCCTTAACTATCCCACTAGCAATTCCCCCGTTCCAGGAGAACCCGGGTTATTAGGCGACCCAGGGCCCCCTTACTTGGCACAGCATGAACAACTTGGAAGTAACGCTTCAGATACAACTCCTACGCTGGGTGGATCTGGTCATGGAACGTTACAGGGGGCAATCTTTCCACGGGCAGACGCCCATACGCTCATGGACTCCCAATGGCAAGACTTCCAAAACACAGGTCTGGAGTTTACCGGGCCTGTTGTGCCACCACTCCCTGCTCATCTAGACATGCCTCAGCCGTACGGTCCCGTCGATGGTCTGCCGAACACCTTGGAGACTCAGACATCGCAAAATATGCAAAGTGCGCCGCTGGCGGTGCATCAGAACTTTCAGCTACCACGAGCGAGCGGACCACAGTATGCCACAGCTTATAATCTACCCTACTCGGCCACTTATATCAATCAAGCGCCTTACTCTAATCCTTTCCCGATGGCGCAAGAAGGACTTATCGGAGAGCAGGTGGCTGAATCATACAATTCTGACGTCGGTTTCGGAATACCACCGCAGCAGCCTTTTACCATTGGACTTGACAACATCAAAAGTGGCACTACAACTCTCCGGCCAAAACGGCAAATGGGTAGACGAAGGTCTTTTACTCATCCCATGGATACAAGTTCGTCTCGATAACTTTACTTCCCTTATAGCAGTTGATACCCCGGTTCGGACGAGGCGCACCCAACATCAGTTTTCGCTGCTGGCAGGCAAGGTGCAATGGCATACAAGGGGAGAATGGCTTGAATTATCTCGATTTGTTTCCTTTGTACACAACCTTTCTTTTACGGGTCACAGCGCTAGCGCATAGGGCCTTGTACCTGGGAGACTTTTGATCTTGCCGGGCTTAGAGTCTCGCTGCGCGAGCATGACAGTCGCTGATACCAATTTGTTGCAGGCTAGGTGGTTTTCTTTTGTATATTTGTGGATCGCATGATACCCGTCGCTACCAGATTGACACTTGCTTTGGGAGGCGTTTTCTACTTTTTACCTAGACCTGCTGGCCGCTTTGAGCCGGACCAATATGTGTACCGTACCGTACCGTCATTTCTTAGCTTCCATCTCGAAATTCAGATTGGCATCTGCCGGAACCAACTTTGAACGGTTCACAGTCTCTGTAAAGAAAATCGACGAAGCCTTTAGACGCTCTTCTCGCAGTATCGAACGTACTCCGTAGATCAAACCCGTCTTTCTTAAAGACACCAGTAATTGAACTTGTCCAAACCAGGCATTCAGCGCGCTTATGATTACACGCGCGCTTAATCGCCTAATGCGGAAATAAACCCTCAAAAGCACCACAAATGTTCTTATTCCGACTTTTGATCACACCGACAACCTTTTAAACCCCGCTCAGGTGAACCATCATATAGCATCCATGGCAGTCTAGCTTCTACATCGACTGACCGCTCGCAATCTCGCATGCTGTTATACTAAGGCCGTATAGCGGCTTTTTTCTAATTGGAGCGGTGGAAGTCTATGTCCGATTGGGTTTGGTAGTGAGGAGATGAGATGCAGCTCTTGTGGGCAGAGTTTCCATGCTTCATTTTTTCATCTAGGGGATCCGGCAGGTGGCTGGTATGGATTTGATGTGGCTATATCTTCTATCTCTCATTACTTTGCTTGGGTTCTTAGTGGGTATCTAAGTACGGCTCTTAAGTCTTCCTTCTAATCCATCTCTCATCTTCTTCTCCTGTTGAGATGTCACCATGGCTACCTTGCCGTACCCCGATTGGAAGCTATTCCCGCTTGTCTCCGCACTCCTGCAATTCTAGTAACTTCGCCCAGTAGCCTTGGTCTACCACGATATATCGTCTCCTCGGTGCAAGGTCTCTCTAGCTAAGTATCCCAAAGGCTCGGATCTTTCGAGCCGCGCACGGGCAGCTGCGCTCCACTCACGGTTGCGGAAATCATCGCTCACCAGTTGCGGGCTGATGAATGCCTGGTGGTAGGGTGCTTCGGCAGATGGTCGGTTAGCTGCTTCGATGCCCTCATGGACTGGCTGGGTGGGAGATATACCTGTGGTCATTGTGCTAGAAACGCTATGTTCCACGCAGGATGCTGTGCCGCGCTGCGTTTTGACAACCGCATTATCTTGACTCCTCAAAGCTGCTCTGACGTGTGGGTCGGCAAAGCTTCGAGCCACTGCGTTGCCTAGATCCGCCATCCTCCTTGATTCGCACGCGAAGCTCACAGAATAGCCGGCTCCAACATCAACCACGGGTGTATTGCTTGGCTTTTCCATAGGGCGAGGAGGCTCTATCGATACCGTGTATGTCTGCTCCCATCTGGTCTCACAGATTATTCGGTCCATCCAGTAGGTAACAAAAGCAACCAGAAAATCTCCTCCGCTCCATTTTTTGACCAAGGCCAGCACCTCTTCCACGTTTCCATTAGTCAACATTGTTCCATCCGGTATGACGGCAACGAATTCGTTGCGGTCGGAGTGATCCTACACCACTTGGAAACTGGACATGTCGAAATACTAGTGTCGAAGTAGTTTGGTCAACCAGGCGATGTCGCCAGCGAGGAATTGGAGATTTGGGCTCCAAAACAAGAGCATAGACGTTATTTGTCCTTGTCTCGGTGGAAAATGGGAGATTGGGAAGCGGAGACGGAGAGGCGGATTAGTGTTGAAGTGAGATGTTGTAAAAATATCTCGATTTCAAAGCGAAAAGGAGGGCTGATAATTGATAGAAAGGATGTGCGTCTTGCCAGTGGTCCAGGTAGGATTACATGGCTTTTTCGAAGAGGAGAGTAGATAAATTACCAAGGGTCTTTGCTAAGTTGAAGGTTAGTGCGTTTGATGGTCGGAGAGAATTGAACTGGGTTTACTGTGGAAGTGAACTGACTCATTTGGACTGCAGCTACATCGCAACATTCACAGAATATATTACAGCATGACCTCAAAAGGACAAATCTGTTGAACGAGCACGTGGCAAAAAGAAAGCTCTTGAAACAACGAATGATCTCACTGTTCGCTTGAAGGGGTTTGAAGAAAAATCACGCGAGGTAGGGGACAAACAACTTTGTACGCCACGAGGCGATGGCTGGCCCCTTTTCCTATTTGTTACCGCTTATCAATCCTGTACAGCCAGGCCTTCCCGATTTACCTTCAAAGGTCTTGCCCGCAAAAATCAGTCGAAAAGGATGCAGCAGAATATCACGTCACCGATGGAATACTATGGGACAGGGACCTCAAGTCCATAGTGCTTAAAACCTTATTGCTACGTAGTGTATCGTGCTAAGCTTTCTTAAACACTAATTCCGTCGTGAGCTGATTGATTTGTTGGAGGATATTGTAGGATAGGCCGCGCTGCTGCGTCTCATGTGTAGACGGAGAACTAGCATTTACTTCACTGTGTAAGATCCAGTGTATAAAATCCCGCTTCTTACTGCCATCACTTTGACCTATGGCCTGCCTCCGAACAATTACTATATTGAAAACCACGCTCGTAGCTGCTTGCCTTTACATCATTGCTGCTGTTCATGCTTGTTATCATGGCCCCAATAGCCGCCATGGTATCGCCAGCATTTCACCGCAGCATGAAACATTAGAATCAAGGAGCTACACTCACCTATCGTCAAAGAAGATCGCGGTTAAGAACGTCAAAGTCTTCGATGGTACTAGGATACTCCCTCCAAGCACGGTCTTCATTGAAGGAGAAATTATTAGCTTTGAGAATACCGTGGTTGATGAGATAGTCGATGGAGATGGAGGCGTACTGCTTCCGGGCTTTTTCGACGCACATCTACACCCAAGCCGAATGAGCGATCTCAAGGCCCTGAGCAGTTACGGCGTTACTACAGCCTTGGGCATGGGTTGCTGGCCAGAACCGGAATGCAACCCACTCCGTAAGCAGGTCGGGCTTACCGACTTCTACAACGCTGGAGTTCCAGCCACTTCTCCCAACAGCACACACGCGATGTTGTTTTCGATACCTCAAGATCTGCTGATCCACAAGGCTTCAGACGCCTCTTCGTTCGTTGCGGATCGTATTGGAAATGGGTCGGACTATATCAAGCTTATAGCCGAAGGCAATGGAATGAGTCAGGAAGAGCACAATGCCCTTGTGGCCAAGGCCCATGAGCATGGTCTACAAGCAATGACCCATATACCCGACTACAACTCGCTCAAGGTGGCCATCAAGTCTCGAACAAACATAATCCAACATATGCCAAGGGATAAGTTGATTGACAGGGACATGATTCAAGATATGCTCCGACACAAACAAGTGATAACTCCAACTTTGTCCGTCGAGAGGGCTATCATCAATTACCTTCACGCCCCATGCTACAACTTCTCCATCGCGACCAAAAACACCAAACTACTTTACGACGCTGGAGTCCCAATCTTGGCAGGAACCGACGCCAGCCACCTTGACATCGGTGTTACCTTTGGCTTGTCCCTTCATCAAGAGCTGGAATTACTATATCAAGCAGGGTTACCAACAGTGGAAATTCTCCGAGCAGCAACTTCACGGCCTGCCAAGTACTTTGGCTTCACAGATCGAGGCGTAATTGAGCCTGGGCGTCGCGCGGATTTGGTGCTTATTCGCGGTGATCCGATCTCGAATATCTCGAACACTAGGAATGTGGAGAGGGTTTGGATTACGGGTATCGAGTACGCCCCAGTGGCGAAGGCTTGGGAGAGAGAGAGGACTGCTTTATGCTGAGCTGTGAGAAGGCCTCTTCGGGATTGCTTTGCTGGGGGTTAGACTTGAGGTTCTGATAATGATGCTTTAGACCAGAAGGCGTCATGTTCTAGATGCTGAAGTAGCTCAAGAGGCTTAATGGAAAGAAACCTGTTGTAAATCTTCGACTCTTAGAGAGATCCTACTACGTCTGTCTACCTAAGCAAGACTGAAATCCAAGCTCGTTGCGTTTCCGTTATTGGAAAGTTTCCGATGAATAGGGCCTTGCCACAGGCTAGCCCTGAGTCACAGACAGCTTTCCATCAACAGACCGACTCTGAACCCTCGCCATCGAACGTTGATCGTCTGTAGCCTTTGCTGTGCGGAATCTTTCTCTATCGCGGCCTGACCAAAATGCACCCAACCTACCCTAGCAACCACAAATGTCCTTTCTCCTCCTGACTCCAAAGGCTTACCGCAACCTCGCCCGCTTGTCCCAGCGTACACCTAGCTTCTGCTCAAAAGTAATGGTCGCTCCAGTCGGGTCCAATGGCGAATGCATGAAACATGCAGAAATGTGCACGTCTTGGTTATTCATTGACTGACAAAGGAAGGCTACCTACTGTACACCTGTAGACCGTAAGTGAAGAGGACTCGGACTTCTTCTTCTTCTTCTTCTTCTTCTTTGTCTTTAAAACTAATTTAGCATACGCCTGAAAATGTCAAGTATATCTCTCTTACGGATCGAAATATTTTCGACCAAGTCGAACAATACGTCTTAAAGACCTTTTTTTAGTAAATGTGTTCTTAATGATAGATATCTCATTTTGTATTGAAAAATGTGATTATTCGAGAATAATGCTCAGGCATTATTATTTAACTTTATACAAGAGGTTGTATATTTACTGTAACTTAACTTTTAGTGTTTAGTCATTCAGTTTTGTCGTCTTCCTCATTCTTGCCCAGAGCATCTTTTCGATGACTGCTCAACCCGACTTTCTATCGAATGACATGATCACCGTCAACCAAGAAATGCTAAAGCTTCAGAACATTCCTACTATTGATCAATCTCGTACATTACACGGTGAAATTGCCGCACTTGAACGAGGAATGAATGATCAGTTTGAAAGATTGAGCGATAAATTTGAAAGATTAGATCATATGAAAGTCGTACTTCTAAACACTATCATAATTTTATTGAAGCTAATATCATGATCAAGTGCGGCAAATCAAGTCGTCAGAGTTTTTAACTCGCATATCATCAGTCTCGAGACAAAGCTTCAGATCTTGCACAATGAGCGTAATGAGGCAGTACATGGGTTCCCAGAGAACTTGACGGAGTTAGCTAGATTGAATGGTAAGAAGTTCTTTCGACTTCAGACATCAGATATCCACTAATATATGAAAGATACGTCAATCTCCAATCTTCTCAACGCGTACAGTTTACCTACGGATGAAGCGATGGCTATGGAAAAACGTCGCTTCGAGTTCTTTATTGGAGTGGTAATTAACGCTTGAAAGAGACAGCGTTACTGAAGGGATCCTGCCTTCAAAAACCGAGGTCAAGACATCAAAAAGTAGATATTAGCCGTTAACCTAATTACTATCATTGTAGCGAGGACGACGGGTTCGTAGGCAGCATCATCAGGTACAGAGTGAGTCTCGTTTGCTGAGTCAAATATGCAGAAATACCAGGATAAAGTGACCGTGTGGGTTTGATCGTTGCGGTCAAGAATCATGTAGGCCGCCAATGTTTGATCTGGATGATTATGTGGTGAAATCTTTTTTTAGATGCCAAAAGACCTTGTCCAGGCTATGAGGATACGTGGGATTTTATCCCACGACGGAGTGAAGATCATTATAAAGCCTTACCATGGAAGACTTGCTTCTGTCTGCCCTGATATGTCCTTTATTTCATCTTCGGATACTATTAATCCCACCTTGTCATACTCACTCGAGGAATTTGTACTCTTTATTTCTTCACAACCCCCCCGCTGAAGCAATGGAAGCGGCTTATGGTATCTTGACAGTTCTCCCTTCTCATACGCTGTCATAGGCCTCTGCTGCTCTGAACCAATCCCAAAAAAGTCAGACGAAAAGATATTTCTTTCAAGGCAGATCCAAAATACAGTGGGAGTAAGTAGTCGTCTTGACGAAAACGCTCGAGATTCTGTAACGATGAAAGTACGAAATCGTGTCGAGTGCCCTTCTAGAAATGCTGAAGGTACATATAAGAGCTTCTTTAATGGGCGTCAGCTGAATGTAAAATAATCCCTGTAACGTACATCATACGTAGGTACATGCATCCACTACCCATTTCACCAAAGTAAAGTTCGCATCCCAACGCGCAATTCCTCTGAAAAAACCGCATGCAAGTAAACTCCAGCAGAGTGGCCCATCTCCAGTTCCCTTCAACTACCATGCATATGCGAATTGTTCGCTAATCTCGCTTCCCAAACACCAACAAAGTCTTAAAACGAAGCTCAAATTCCCCCCTTGTGAAACATTGCTAAATCCGGTATTGATGGCTTGGGAGGAGGTGATGTTCTGATGTTTGCAAGGGGAGATTCGCTGGCAACGACGGAGCTGGAGGGTTTCTAAAGGCTTTCTCGGTTGGCTGATAGTGTACTGTACTACGTATACCCCCCGCCCCCTCCTCATCCACCCACTTACCCGCGCATCCACTCACCTACGCACTCACCACCCATCCCACCTATTATAGTCTTCTATTCTTAAACTACCACATCATCCTTTCATCGTTAACATATTCTTCTGTGTGTGTGAAAATGCTAGCGAAGGTTGACTGAAGGGGCTGCTGAACAGGGGAGGAGGGGAGGAGGGGGGGGTGGGGGATGGGGGATGGGGGAAAGTTAGAGAGATGGATAGGGGGGAAAGGGCAAAGGTGAAGGGGCAAGGAGAGGGGAAAGAAAATAGAGGAAAGGGGGGAAGAGAAATCACTGCCCCATCTTCTCGCCCTCACCACAAGCACCCAATCCTCCTCGGCATTTCTTGTCGTCGCGCCCTCTGCTTCCCGCTCTGTTTCTCGCCCACTCGCTCAGTAATGCAACCATATTCTGATGTGGTTGGTTGCTGATTACTGGTTGGTGCGGGGGTGGCGATGGGGAAAAGTTCGTGGTGGTGGTGGTGGTGGTGGTGGTGTGGGAAAGTGGCTTGGTGGTGATGTATAATGGCTAATGCTTGCAACCGACTGGCTTTCTACGCCGGCCTCTCTCGACGGCTCTTGCTTCTTTGCTTTGTCTCTTTCACGTCGCGCCCATTTCATTTCCTCACATCTTTTCGTTTTCTTTCATCTTTCGTTTTTCGTCGCAATTCCGTTACATCTTCGTTTTCTCTTGATGTTTTCTTATTGTTCTTTAAATTATATCTCAATGCTTCTTCTTGAAGGGTTTTCACCCGCTGCGGCTGTTGATTTCTTCTCTCCGTCGTTATGGTCGAGCTTTTCAAATATTTAACATAAAAAATACTCTTTCTGTTCTTTCTGGCCAAATAAAATTATGTCCTTTTTTTCACGTAAACTTTCACCAAAAAAATGAATCATAGAATGATTTAGAGTCTAAAGTCAAAAATATTTCAAAGAAAAGAGAAAAGCAACGAAGCAAAGAAAGAACAGAGTAAAAGTTCCATATCTGACAAGATGTATGAAGATATGTCATGAGCTAAATGCAGGAGAAAAAGGGGAAGTATTTATAGAAACAAAAGGACTATAATTTAACCTCATGCACAAGGAACCTCACACATGTCTGGAAGACGAGCAGCACCGCCCAACTTCTATATCTGTAGGCTCTGAACTAAAAGCCTCTCAAGAACGCCGCGACAGGCAAGAGAAAGGCCCCAACTACAGTCCCAAATCAAATGAAACGCCTACATCCAATGTCCGTGCTAAATCGGGAGGTCAGTTAGTTCCTTTGTTCCCCTTTAAAATGAAAAGGGTTTTCAAAAACATACCCATCTTCACCACCTTCGAAAACTGTACGCTCTTCTCCGCCGCACTCTGCAAATCCTCAACACTAAAAATTTTCAATCCGCTATCATTAATCAACTTGTGCGCCATCTCCATATTTGTCCCTTGCAATCTTGCAACTATCGGCGTCCGCAGATTCATGCTCTCAACCACGCTGATCAAGCCTTGCGCAATCGCATCACACCGTACGATGCCGCCGAAGATGTTGACAAAGATGGCGGTGACTTTTGGGTCTGATGTGATAAGGTCAAAGGCTTGCTTGATGGCTTCCGGGGTAGCGCCTCCGCCGACGTCGAGGAAGTTGGCGGGCTGGCCGCCGTTCAGTTTGATGATGTCCATGGTGGCCATTGCGAGGCCGGCGCCGTTGACTAGACAGCCGATGTCGCCGTCAAGTTTGATGAAGTTGAGGCCGTGTCTGTGTGATGTTGATTAGTATTTAGAGAGAGAGCTGGGAGGGTGAAGAAGCTTACTCGGCGGCTTTGACTTCGTCAGCATCTTCCTGTGTCGTATCCCTCCACGAGAAAATCTCTTTTTGCCTGAACTCCGCATTATCGTCAAAATTCAACTTCGCATCCATTGCCATGACCCGATGATCCGATGTCTCAGAAAGCGGGTTGATCTCAATTTGCGTAGCATCCTTCTCCATAAACACCTTGTACAGCTTCTGAATCGTATCCTTTGCATCCTCGATACACTGTTCGGAGAAGCCCAACTCGGTTGCGATATTCCTTGCCATGTCGTCCGTAACTCCCTTGTGGATGTCAATATGCGTGGTAATGATAGCCTCGGGCGACTCTTTGGCGACAGTTTCAATATCCATGCCTCCTTGCGACGACGCCACAATCATGGGAGCTTGGGATTGGCGATCCATGAGGATCGCAAGGTAGAATTCTCGGCGGGCAAATTTGCGTTCGACAATATAGACGGCGTTGCAAAGGCGACCGGCGGCGCCGGTTTGCTTGGTGATGAGCTTGTGGCCGATCATTTGATCGGCGAACATCTTGGCTTCGGTGGGTCTGTAGCCATTAGCAGCCGGTCGTCGAGATTGTGAGACTTAAGAGCATCGTACGAGTAAATCACCCGCACTCCTCCCTTTAGTCCATTGTCAAAGGTTCCCTTCCCTCGACCACCAGCTAGGACTTGTGCTTTAATGACCATGTCATCTCCGCCTGGAGTATATTCAGCCAAGCCTCAGGTCTAGTATCCATATACGCTGCGTACCAATCTTCTTCGCTATCGTCTCTGCCTCCGCGGCGGAGCGGGCAACCTCGCCTTCAGGGACTCCAATGCCATACTGCCAACTGTAAGCTATCGACCTAGCTGAGCTATTGTGAGAACGCACGCTCTTCAAAAGGTTCGCAGATAAGTACTCGTGAATCGCCAGAAAGCGCTTTTGCTGTATGCCAGAGCTTCTGATTGGGGTGCCCTGCTGTGTATGATTAGTCGTGGAAGTGGAAGATGGAGACTTTCTAGGCTCTATATACCCTCACTGCTCTCAGAGCAGAGGCCAATGGCCTGCTGCGAGCTATCTTGTACATGACGACAGCACCGGAAGAGTAGAGTCTAGCTACCAGTATGTTGGCCGAGAAGAAAGCTGCACGCGCTTCGGATTCCCCAATCCTCTGCCGAGGCCACTAGCACCTCCACCCTCCACCCTTGCACCACCCCCCCCAAGCAACCCCCCCCCAAGCATCCCTTCTCCCACCCCATTTCCCTTACCTTCTCCGCCACCAACCTGAAAACCCCCTCTCCAAAGCCAACATTACTGTTATGCGTATCTCTGTCGAGCAAGACTCCCCATTCAAGATGACTAGCATTACGGATACTACTATCAAGGTAAAAGCAGACATTTAGGAACCGTCTTCTGAGCGGTATCAATGTGGGTTAAGTTCAAGAAAGGTTCGAACGCCCGTCAATTCTAATAAATGGTATTGAAGAGGGCTCTTTGCTCCGGATACAACCGGAATACGTACGCAATCCTACTGCTTTTCCTTTACGTCTTTGCGGCCCCAAAAGTGGAACTTGGTCTTGGTTTCTAGTCACTGTAGTTTCCATTTAAGTTACTCATCTTCTCTTTAACAAGGCTCGATACCCGACAGTTGTGCAGGTTACAGCATAAATCGCATTACCGGCTTCGCAGGCTTTGCCAGCTCCGGCATCAATCCAGTAACCCAAGCAATAACCTGCGGCGCATGAACAGAGATCTTAAGCCCGGAACCCGTAGCAGAAGTGTTCAGCTTCTGCTTCGATGACGAATTCTTGGCGTTGGCGTTGAAAGACTACGGACCATAGCCTACAGATACTTCTGCAGATGTCTCACTGCTTGAGAGGAACTGGTTTAGCTTGCTTGTGGCACCTATGAAATTTGAGCTCTACGTCGGCAGCGACGATGGAAGCGGTTGGGTAGGACGCGAAATCTCCACAGGTGCTGAATTCCGCAATACGGCCTGTATCCATAAGGTAACATAGCATTGCCGGGCCAGGACTCAATTTCTAAACTACTTCTGGTTTGTCAAGTTCATGGTCGTGGAACAACTCCGCGTGCAGCCAGGGCGGGGAAATCTCCACCTTCAGTAGAGACATGGATATGATGACTTCGCATTCGGCCATCACTTTCTGAACCTCCCTCTGTGTTTGTGCATGGCCAACAGAGATGCCGACTTTGCGTGTAGAATAGGGGATGAGGCCGGTATAGGAAGCAAGCACCGAGGCTGATGTTGAGAAGTGGAATCGCTTTTTTCTAAGTCGCTCCGAGATATCGTGCTTACGATCGTGACTTATGGGTCCTTTGTGGTAGCTGGAGTTGACGGTTCGTCCTCAGGTTCTTTCTCGTTCGGAAACGTAGGTTGTTTCTTTCGTTGTACTAATGCAAACTCAATTATGATAAAGGACAAGAATCTATAAATGAGACCAAGTTTACTTGTCTTCCTACTCCAGCGATCAAGCATCTGGTACTATCATTCTTGGCCGGGGTCAAGCGGCTCAGATCGTCCTCCAGGACCTTGATAATTTTTATTGCAAATCTGCAACTTTCCTTCTGGCGAATGCATCTGCAGATTGCTGACCTTGGAACTCTATCATTTTGCCATCGCCTCTCACCCTGACTTCATACTCCTGCGTTTGCTTTTTCAATTCGTCAAGAAAGCCTCGCGCGCTCTATCAAGCTCAGATGCGCTCTCGTTGAACTTGCTCTTTGCCTCCGCTATTCTTTTTGCTATCGCACCGGACTTATTCTCAAGATCCTGCAGGCCTTGAAGAGCGTCTTGTCGACTTCTCTCAGCCTTATGTAACCCTTTGTATCTCTCTACGAGAGCGTGTAATTCTTCAGCGGTTTCTGTACTGGGTGCAGCAGCGTCTACATATTTCCTCTACGCGGATTTCCTTTGAGTATAAGTCAAAGATATGGGCGCCGTGCCATCTGCATTCTTGGGTGTCAGGTCGATCAACCTCTTTTCTAGAGCCGTTAATTTAGCCTTAGTGAGCTTTTCCGATTTGGCGGTTGTGATGTTTGTTTCTATGCTGGCTGCCCCAATATCCGGTGCAGCTTTTTTCTGCTCATGCGCTCCATGGGATCTGCTCATGCTGTGGTATTTATAAATGATCAGCACTACGACGAATAACCAGGTGGAGGGGCTAAGATCATACCGAAGCTTCGGGGTCTTGGCATGTCTGGAGCATAAGTCGGAGATACCGAATCTCATCGCGTATTCCAGTAGGGCCAGGCCTATCATGTTTGTTATTCCAACTTTGCTCGAAAGAACTCGAGAGCAAAACATGAGTATTTGAATAATCAAATGAGCTTAGAGGTCTGTAACTTGCTGACTTCGATGCGAGCTAGCGAAGTCCGGGTATCGACGATGGCTACGGTATATTATCAGTGTTAAATGTGTGGTGGTCGCCGAGATTAGGAGCGGATACCAAAAAGTGATCAATCTCAACTTTTCCCCTCCGGACCACCCAGTCCATGTACGCAGCTTGCGACTCATCCCTGAAGTATGTTTGGGCACACAGCCATTAGTAGCCAGCGCAGGAAGGTGGATGTTTCACTTATCCGTCACACTTCTGACTGCTTCAGATCGTTCTTCTCGTTGAGCGGTTGAGAATTGCCAACTTAACGTTGATATCGAAATGCTTATTAAAAGTGTCAACACCTTTCTCGATCAAGCTTTGAATGCGATGGATTACTCATAGCCTTTCCTTTGGTATCATCCCACTTGCCTTGCGCATCGCTGCATCCCCATTGAAGTTCGCGGTATCGGTGAGTACGGAAATTGGCCCTCCTCGTCTTTACGTCTGAGAAAGTCCATTGCGTGGTTGTAAGTATCCACTCTGAGCTCTATAGACCAGAAAAGCAATCCTGACAGTCTCGTACCGGAGTAGAGACGCACTGTTAGCAGTTTTCACAACCCTTTCTTGATTCCCCGGAAATACTGGTCCCGATCGTAAATGCAGTCTGTGTCGGCACAAGCTTGTCCAAGGCGTTGGCATAGCTTCGAGCTGCACTACGGGAAGAGCGTCCAGCTTTTATATGCTCTAGTCAGAGCCCACTATTTGTTGAGCTGACTCACTGAGATATTGGCTAAAGGTATCATGCTACCTACTCGATTGGTAATATTAATGTCAAGGCGTCGATCAATAGGTGGCGGCCCAAATCTTTAAGGGAGGTCAGCAAGATCGGTCCACATATCTTTGCCGGCCTACTTACTCTCCATTAAGTGCCGTATCCAATGCCAAGCCCGGCAGGGAAACTGTCATGGATTCGGAGAACGCGCAAGGCATGTTAGCCATTATCAGCTGGCGGATTATAATGGCGACCCGAGCGGTCTGCTCTACCACCAGTTTCGCCTGAGCATCGCTTGACAATTTGTGTGCTAATACGAGGTTCTTTGTTAACAGTGTGATGGCCAAAAACTGGGAGTAATAATTGTCAAACAGCAGACCACAGTGTCACTCTAGTGGTTCTTCTAGGGTGGAGAATGGGCAGAACACAGCTTGTCATATCTCTTCGCCGCGTCTATATAAAATCGTAGGCAATAGGAAGCATTAGGAAGAAACCAGCCTCCCACCCTGCAAGCAAGCCAAACTACACGGATAGGCTTCAGCCAGCCATGTTCGGCTCCCAGACATCGCGGAAATTTTAACAGCTCCTGATCGTCTGGTGCCAGACAGCGGTTTGATATGCGCCAGTCGTTTGATGAAGGCCGCTTCCGGCCAGATTCTGGATTTGCGACCCAAGTGGCAATTTAAGTTGAACTGGGGAATATTGTTGATTGGCCAATGAGACAATGAGCCGCCTGTGGTGTCATGTCAGGGCGAGCTGGACCTCATCACACTCGTCCCCTGTAGAGCTTAAGACATCTCTTTTTTGATATACCTAGCTGTGTCTCCTGGGCAGTCTTGAACCTGGATCTAGCGTTTGTGTATCGAAAATCCACTTCTTCAGTAAACAGCAATCGTTCCCAAGTTGAGTCAAGCTATAGCCAATTTCTCCACTTCCCACATTACATCACAAGCTCTCATCGACGGCTGAAACCATCTTTCTCTATCCCAGAACAATGGGGAAGATCAAACACTCTCGAGTCCGATCAACTTGGGCTTTTCTTCTTTGCTGTTGTGGATTAGCTAGAATCCGCCAGGTGAAGCTACTTGGGTCCTTTCTAAAATCGAAACGGACTACCTGATCACCGCTTCCATCTAAATCTCAGCTCATTTTGGCAGACTGACCAGCACTTTTCCAAGGTTCAGGCATGCCTCAAGTGCCGTTCTTGCCTTCAGATCAGCTTCTGCTATCCTCATCCGGCTGTAGCGTTCACCATGCCTTTTAATGCTTCAGGCCCAATCTAGGGCTCAACAGAAGCAATTATCTGTTGGTAACAAGGGAGGGGCCATAGTCTGAGGACAAATTCCCAAATCCTTCGCCTACAATACTCAATTGTTTCTGAGACTTGCAGCTGCATGCTGCAAGCGGCCCTGGCGTGTAGACTGTTCTCCTTGGCTTTGGATGGGTAGTACTACCGAGAGGCTGGAGAAGATCCGCGCGAAAAACCTAGCTCTCTACCCGATGGCTTCAGAAAAAGCCCCACGTTGCTGCATTTCTTGTTGTATTTTTCTAGACATTGCCGTCCTAGGTCACTGCTTGTTGGAACTATTCAGACCAAGAAGGCAAGTCCTATTTGTCCAATCAAGCCGAACTTTCATCTCAACTTTCCAGTGCGTGCCAGAAACATCATTTGCAAGGCTGCTGACCGAAGTACCGGGCCGCATCTAGGATCTACCTTCTCAACCTCAATATCCTGTAAAGACCTTCCTACCAATACGCATGTAATACACACTACCTCCTCGCCACACCAAGCCACTAACCCTCCTCCTCCACCGCCTGAATTACCCCTTCACCTCAATCTTCCACCCTCCGACATTACAGCTTGAATCAAAACCTTTTACAGATTCCTCGAAACACATCCCAAAACCGCAGACAAACCCAACTTTTCCAAACACAATAGCCTTTATCACTCCTTTTCCGCTTGCCAGAAAACCCAAATCCGATTTATCATTCTCGTAAGAAATATATATGCTGCGGTGTTTCTGAGATAGCTTGCTAAAACCCGTCGTCAACTCAGCTTAGTCACGAAACCCCACTAGCAACCCCCCCCCCCCATCACCATCCCCCCTTCACCATCTCACCACCCCTTCACCACCATCTCACCACCCCCTCACCACCATCCCCCCAACCAACCCAACCATGCCCCCCACCCACCCCTCCCACACCCCCACCACCATCTTCACCCGCGCCACCCTCACCCTCGCCACCTCCCAGCGCCTCATCAATTCCTGGCTTCCCCCCACCACCCCATCCCTCTCAACAAAAGAAGAAGAAGACCAGGAGGAGCAAGAAAAAGAAGAAATATTCACCGCCGAGCCCGAAGTGTCCGTCCCCCGTAATCCCCCATTACCATAGCTATATGGGAATTGAAGTAAAAAAAAAAAAACTTAAAAGCTGACGTTTATCCGTGGGAACGGAACAGGTTGGGCGTGGGCGCAACAGTGCCCGAAGACGGGGACGTCAAACGCGAGGGATTGTCGTCGAATGAGACGTTGCGGAGGCAGTTGTTGGGGCGGGATTACAAGAAGGTGCGGGTGGGGAAGGGGCCATTGGGGGGAGTTGCGGTGGTGGGCAGTAAACCTAGACCGCTGGGTTCTACGCGGGAGATTGGTCAGGAGAGTGGGGATGAGGAGGGGAGGTCGTCGCTGGGGAAATCGAAGCGGAAACGGCGGGTGGAGGAGACGGAAGAAGGTGCTGGGGTTTCGGATGAGGAGGTCACACGAGTTTCAAAAGCTAGCATGGGGACTTCTCGGCCGCAGAAAAGAGCTGTTAACTATCTCGATCAGGTTCTGGCTGAAAAGTCTAGAAGACAGCGCAAGAAAAGCAAGAAGAGGAAGAAGCACGATAGCGAGAGCTAGGTTTGTACCGCCAGAAGCTTCCTAACCCGTCATGCCTGTGCTTCGCCACCTCGTAAGCCGTGAACCAGTTTCCTCTTCTTCGATGGCTTTGGTTGATCCAAGACCTGATCTTCTAACTCTCTGATACTTCTTTTTGCTTCAATTAGCTTGTTCTCCAGCCCTGTTTTCTCTTTCATGTAGTCACATCGATGCAGATGTCTGTTCCCTTCGAACTGAGCTCGACAACAGCAAGTTCCTGTGATGTGGTCTCGTCTGTGATATGCTGCGCGATCCTTCTCATAAGGCGGTGGCCGATCATAGATTGCCTCTTGGGTTCTGAGCAACTTCATCTGCGCTGCTGCGAGGTCTTTAATGAACCGTGGGCTTAGATCATTTGATTTCAGCTCTACTTGGAATCGGTCTTCTGGCATATCCCATAAGTAAAAGTCTACCCAGAGCTGTCTCAGCGGATCTTTAGGCCTCGTATTCTTGTAGATTTTTCTGGACATTCCTGAAGGGACCAGGGAGTGTGAACATTCGTCGATCAGATGATCTATCACCACGTTTCTAAGCACGACGATGCTAAACTCAACTGCAAGGAAGTAGAGATCAAGTAATTCTGGAAATGTGAGCATTCCTTTGGCCCGACTAATGAACTCGTTGGTGTAAACCCAGTGAATGAAGTAGTGCCATGTCTGAGGCTCGATACCGAGGCAGTAATCATTAGAAGTCAATAGTACGCCTTCAGCGGTTGTGGTACCGTATAACCCGAGGACCGCTGTGAGAGCATCAACCAGATGCTGGTGAACAATAAGAGTTGTTGTCTGGTCGCTCTTGCCAACAACGATCCTGATGACTTTTTCGTACTCACTGCTAGACATCTCGTCAACAATGAACAGACGATACAAGCGGGTTCCGTACTCAAGCTTTTCTGAAACTACCGAACTCTCCTCAGCATGTTGCCCTGACACCGTCCTTGATGTATCCTCGGCTTCGCTCGTCTCGGAACTAATTAATGAGTCCGCAGGGACGAGAACGAGACTTCGACCCGACGAACTCGGACTTTGACAGAGGCTCTCTTTCGTCTGGGCCGTGAACACAGAATCGCGAGGATTCAATGGCTTCACAATGACTGATTCCTGCGAGTCGTCTCTGCTTTCCTCTACTTGGTTGACCGGAGTCTTGACAGGAGAAATCCGCTTCAACTTCGCT
>JAABUY010003055.1_pt1 | contig 18950 bp, 9 predicted proteins | sample 5560271 | NCBI WGS metagenome assembly JAABUY01 (sample SAMN10711886, study PRJNA513374) | rock metagenome | isolation source: Antarctica rocks | place: Antarctica: Victoria Land, University Valley
AGCCCCAACCTGCGGACAGCGCTGGCTGGTGTTGACTCTTCTTAGCTCTGCAAATACTTGGAGCAACAGTATTCACAGGTTCCCAGCCGGCACCACGTGGAGGTGAGAGTCGTCGCCGGCCCCCTAAGGCATATGGTGTATGTCGCGTGATATATACACTGCGCTGACTAAGCGCCGACTAAGCAGGCGGTGCGGAGGTCCTGTGACCGTAACACCAATCAAATCCTATGAAACCTTTTGGGCGATCACACTGACCTCAATTGCATGACAGCATGTAGAGTACCTTACAGGCCAAAAGAGGTTAAAGCGCTCCATGCATGGCACCCCGCCGTTGGCAACATCACCCATTGAGCGTGAATGCACATCTAACTGGGAAGAGTCTTGATGTTTACCCTCTATACTAATACTATTCTCAAACCTTTACTTACCAACAGAATACCTCATACACCACCATCAGTAACAAACCAACCCCGCCTCCAAACAATGGAAGGAACCTGTCTCTGCGGCGCCATAACCGTCGCGGTCACCGACCCCGACCTCTACACCCGACGGCGGGGCCATCTCTGCCACTGCGCCAACTGCCGCAAGACGTCCGGCTCGACGTACGGCGCGAATCTGGCGATTGAAAGCGAAAAGGTCAAGATCACGGGCGAGGACAAGTTGAAGGAGTACAGAGACTCGAACACGCTGAGCGGGAATACCGTCTCTCGCTTCTTCTGCTCTAATTGTGGGAAGTGAGTGTGGTGTCTTCCTTCAGTAACTGAGCTCAATCATGTGCGCCCCGTTTGGATCGGGATGTGGCTAAGTTATCTCGGTACGGCGGGCTGGGAGTCCAAGCTTCCCGGGAAATGGAGTCCGGGGGTAGATTGAATGCAACGCTGCGAGAGTGCTGATGAAGCACTGATTGACTGACTGACCATGCGCATAGTTCCATCAAATCGATCTCCCCCGGCCGTCCTGGCATGACCATTCTCAAATGTGGCCTCTTTCCACGCATGCCGCAGCCGGAACTGGAGGCCTTTGCGGGGGAGCGGATGGAGTGGGTGAAAGCGGTCGAGGGGGCGCAGTCGTATAAGGGCATGTCGTTCAAGTCGGAGAAAGTTTGATGGGGTGATGGCCAGCGAGGGTATGAGAGGAGAAGTGGCGAAGGGAAGGGCGCTATATATGATGAGGGCATGACAACACCCGATTCGCAGTCAAGGTACAGATATTTATATCATAGGGCAGCGAAGGTCAGGGCAGGGCAGGGTCGATGGTGAATTCTACATATGGTATATGACTTGGCATGAATTGCACACAGAGTTCCAAGCACCATACCTTACCTTATCTTCATAGTTTGCTCAGAACCAATCATGCATCTGTTTAAGAATTGCAGAATTACTCAATTCAGCAATGAAAGTTTAATGAGAGAAATATCATAAGATAATCTATTTAAGCACCTCACATCATTATTAATCTTCTGTATAAAATCATGATCAAGTCTGCATTCAGATTCTTATAATATCTCACTTATAAGTTACTGTCAAAGAAAGCATTATATATTAATACTTACTTTTTGTACTTGTTATCACTCTGTAATAAAATATAAGTAAAAGACTTCACTGATTTATATAACTGCATAAAAGACTTAAATGATAGTTAATTTATAAAAAAGACTTAGATAGACTTTACTTTAATATTAATTTTTTATTTATAGTAAATACATCACTGTCATTAAGCATTTAATATTTACATTCATCATTTAATGCATTTTAATCTCATCATTATTTACACACTTTCATCTTACTGTCATCAACATCACATTATAATATTAACTTTATTAAAGTTATCTACTTCTTTAAAGAGTACAGTCTTTTCTAATTGATAGATTCTGCATAAAATTATAAATAATTAATTTATTAAAAATAAATAAGTTCTGTTTTTACATTAACTATTATATTAACTGATACTTTCTCTTTTAAATTTGTGTTTAAAACATTGATAAAGTGCTCAATATACATTATATATAAATGTTACATATTAATTTTATTATAACACTGACATCTTTCTTTCTCTCATTACATCTTTTTTTTTCTCACTACACTAATTCATCATTATGACCTTTTCTCATCATAATGACCTTTCATCATTTCTTTTCATTTAGATATTTATTCTTACTTTATTTATCATTATAAGAAATTGCTTCTGTCTATTTATTCTTATAATATAATAGTTAAATAACTATATAGTTAAGACTTCTCACTTACTTAACAAGACAGTCTTTTATCTCTTAACTTTATCTGATGATAACAAATTTATATATAAAGAGTGCAGATAAGTTTAAAGAATAAAGTAATGATTATATTAACATTAAAGAAGATATATATTTATATTAAAGCAAATATATAAAAGTGAACAGTCTTTTGCAGTTAAAGCTGAGCATAAAAGATTGCTTTAAGATATTTATATATTATAAGAATTATTAAATCTCATAATATTATAAATTGTCTATAAATTTACTTTAGAGAGACAGTAAGCTATAAGATAACTTAATAAATTAAATAAGAACTTTTAAATAGTAATTTAAAAGCTTAATAATATAGCTTTTAGCTGTTATCAATCTATATGTAAAAGCTACATTTACAGATTTCTGAAATGTACATAAATTTTATAATTAATTTAATAATTAATGAGTTTTCTTTTCTTTTATTACTAAATTAATCACTACTTATAAACAACTTTAAACACTGTTTTATATACTTAACACAGTCTAATCACTTCTTTTAATAATGCTATTTCTTTCTTATTATAAACAACATCTTTTTAAAAGTTTACTTTATGCAGATCTTGCTGCTGACAGTTATAATTGATGTAAATGAAAAAACTTTACTTCTTATATAAATAATAATAAAAAGTGAGTCTTAAAACTTATAAGAATACTTTTTTTTACATTTATGATAAATAATTTTAGAGATACAGAACTGTACTTTAATATTAAATTAAGATAAAGAACTGTTATAAATAGATGTATTACTGAATTTTTAAGTAATGAGAGCTTACTGCTGTCATTATTTAAGTGAAAACTTCTTAAAGAAAACAGAAAAAACATTGAGATTTTATTTTTAAGTTATTGTTTAAATAAAAATAGTGAAAATCTTTAAGATAAAGATAAAAGAACTGTTATGATGCTGATATCTTTCTTCTTCTTATTACATTAATTTATCATTATGATCTTTTCTCATCATAATGATCTTTCATCATTTCTTTTCATTTAAACATTTATTCTTACTTTATTCATCATTATGAAAAATTGCTTCTGTCTATTTACTCTTATGATGTAATAATTAAACAACTATATAGCTGAGACTTTTTACTTATTTAATAAGATAGTCTTTTATCTCTTAACTTTATCTGACAGTAACAATTTGATAACATCAACAATGTTGCATTTAAACAATTATTAATTGTTTATTAAGATTTAAACTTGCTAAACTGTCAGTTCTACAGCTTAATTTCTGTGCTGTATCAGATAATGATAAGATTAATAGATTAAATTGTTAAGAAATCTCATCATCTTACTATTATATTACATCATTCTTTTGCTTCATAACTTCATCTTATAATCAAAATGTCTCTTAACTCATCAAGCTAACAAAGATCTTCAACAAATTCTCTTTATTTAATTTATTAAGACTATCTAACTGTACAGTAATTCTAGCTTATCAGCTTAAAAAGTATAAATTAATGAATCTTAACTTTGTCTTATTCATATCTGACAATGTTGTCATTTTTATTTACAGAATTATAACTCTATATAAACAATTAAGTATTTAAGAAATTCAGACTGCTTTCTCAGCATCTTTTAATATTTTTTTTTTTGCTTAAACACATAATTGAATTCTATTCAATTCAGTACTACAGATCTTTAGTTAAAACACAGTAATATTATATATAGATTCATTCTTTTTTCAGTGAGCAGTCAAAATAGTTAGTCAGTAATTAAAGATTAATAATATATTTAATTCAGATTTATTAAATCTCTTTATGACTAAATAAAGACTACAATGTTTCATCATTACTTCATTAAAAATTAATCTAAATATCTTAGAACATTCTATTACATTGTAAGCATCTTAAATTATTAAATTTAAGTCTAGTTTCAGCACTATTAAAAACATTCTTTAAAATTCATTACAAAGCATAATGAACAATAATCAAAATGTTGACTTACAAAACAATAATGATAATACATCTTTCTTAACTAATATGAATTCTACTGTTTAAACACAGATTCTGCAGATCATCACTGTGTTAATTATTTAATTATAAGAACAAGATATCTCACAATAAAGTATATCTAAATTACTTAATTCATTTAGTTCTTTTAATCTTTACAGAGACAATGTTAACAGCAATGATAACTTTTATAAAGATAACTTAACTTGAAAGTTAATTAATATCAACTTATTCTACTTAAACTTGCTTAAGAAGTGAGAAGACAGCAATATTGTCAATAAGAATAACAAAAATTATTATTAAAATATCTATGTCTTCATTAATTGAGTCAGAGTGACAGCTATTACTTAAGATATTAGACAAATACATTAAAATCTTAATGTTAATTTATATAAAGAAGTAAAACTATAATGAAATAGTTAGCTATTAAAGATTATTCATCTTGAATTAATAGCTCATTCTAATGATGCTGAAGAATGATGCAAGACATTAAAGAGACACTTTAAGATATTGCTTAATGAAACTTAAAATAAGTTTAATTTAATTAGATACATTATTGAAGACATTAGAAATCATTATAGCTCAATAGAATATATTATTATTTTTATAACTATCATCAAAAGCTGTAATCAAGATAAATTAGAATTCAGTCTAATAATTTAGATATAAATACATATTGATATGTCTTTTTAATAAGATATTAATAAATTTAAGAATGAAACATCTGTCAAAGATTTTATCAATATTCTTTTAGTTAAACAGACAAATTAATATAATAGCTATTTGTACAATTCTTAATTTAATAAATTCATTTAATGAAATTAGTAAGATCAGTATAATTATAACAATTATAATTAAAATAATTATGATCATTAATCTTTCTTTTACTCATTATATTCATCATTAAAATATAACAATTTCTCATATTTACTCAGACTGCAATGACAGCCTAATAATTAATTACAATAGTTTTAACTTTGTTCACAAAATACTTTATTTATTAAAAGATGACACCACACTAATAGCAAAGCTATTGTAAGTTATATTCAACACTTTTTTTAACTTACAATTCTTTAAAGCACATACATACATTGTGACATTCAGTGTTCTGCAGATGTAAAGAGTACACATAGATAATGATTTAAACTTGCAATCTTTAAGCTTACTTTCTCATCATAAACTTAAATCATTGACTGAGATAAGTTAATAACCTAGACACATATCTTTCTGAGATTTTAGACAAGAAATCACTTCATTAACTTAGATTCATAATTTGTTAAAAGATGACACTACACTAATAGTAAAGCTATTGTAAGTTATATTCAACATTATTAAATGCTTAATTAAGCTTTAAGACATCTCTTTAAATCATTTTTAGAAATAAAAGATTGTTATTTAAGATAAATATATTAAATTAAAAATTTAAAAATCAGATTAAAAAATTGTTAAATTATCTAAATAGAGACAATAAGTCTTTATAATAAAATAATTGTAATGAATACAGCAATCAAGTATACTTCATTTAAAAAGCAAATTCTTTTAAGAATGAATCTTCTGTTAATGATCAGACTGACTATTAAGAATTTGAGAACATCTATTATAATAATATATATTAAGAAGTCAATATACTCAATATTTAAAAAGAAGAAAAGATCTATGAGTCAGATTAAGAGCAAAAGCTGAAGAATAAAAAGAATGAAGAAGAAGCTGTAAATATAAGTTATATAACTGAAACACAGAATGATTATTATAGCTGTTATAAAATCTTCTTATTCAACAATAAATTGCACAAATATGTGCACAATGAATACAACAGCAAAAAATTGATTAAATAGAAGCTTAATAAAGTAATTTAAAAAATAAAATTCATCAAACTGCTGAGATCTATACTAATTAGATCTATAGTTAATTCATTTTTTTATATATTTATTAATTATAATTTTTAAAACTGAAGATACATCACTGTCTTAGCAAAATTAACACTCATAACAAAAAAAAGTTAATCTGTCTTAATATAGACTGCATTATGAGTTTAATTAACAGAAGCTTTCTAAAGAAATAGATTTTAAATATTTTAATTAAATGAATCTTATTGCTTATTATGATTCAAGAATTGAGAACTAAAACTTATTATTGTAATAAATATATTATTTTAATCAATTATCTGTTTGACAATAATGATTGATTAACAATAATCATTAAAGAAATGCATATCATCAATAATCTGAAGATTAAGATGCTTATAAACATCAATATTCTTGTTTTAAAGAATACTTTTATTATGCTTTTAAGTAGAAAAGCAATTATAAATAGTTGTAATGACATTGAACTATCATTAACAGTCATTATATAGTTAATTAATTCAGTGCAAAAGATTATAATGACTTATAAAAATACAATTATACAGCTTAGAAGTTACACAAATGTGTTAATAGTTAAGATTGCTTTATTTTAAAATTATAATCTTCTGTTTAAATTAGATTGTCATACAAAGAACACAGCAATATATGTTTATATTATTGATTATATTTTATTGACAATATAAATGCAAAATGACTTGAATGTATCTCTTATTATTTTATGAAAAATCTGTCTTGATTATGTTGTGAAATATAAAGTTAATAAATATTATCTAGTCAATTTACAGAATTCAGAATTTGCAGTCTTTACAATTAAAAAATGAATAAATTAAATTAGAATGTGTTTTTAAAGTTTATTAATTACAGTAATGACATTTCATCTAAGAATGATGACTAGCTCTGAGAAAAAGATCATGCATAAAGTAATGATTTATGAATTTAATACTGTAACAACTTAAATTGTAACAGTTATATACTTATATTTTCATTTTTAAATGAATCAAGACAACTTAATAAAGATCTTAGAGAAAAAATAAATGAATATTTTATTTATTGATGATTAAAAGACTCAGTACAAGTTAGAACAAGTATGTATATACTTAGTTAAATAAAAAAATTATAAAGTAATTAATACAATATTTAACAAGTTATAGATACAAGATTGCTTAAAGTGAACTATAAGCTTTATTTCTTTTATCTATCTTTATTTTATGATATGAAAAAACTTACTGAATAAGACTTAAAAAGACAGAATAATAGTCAACATTTAAGTACTTAATAAAATTATTATACTGAATGTCTATTCAGTACTTAATCAGACTGATATTTTAACTGCAGTTTAAGAAATTAAATATATCTTTACAGTTAACTGCAGCTTTTTCTTTTATTAATAAAAAGTAAAATAAACACATCAGCATTGTCTGATTGTTGTTTTATATTAAGATCAGAAAATCTTTAAGATTGTAGTTATGAAATATTAAAATTTGCTAATATATATTTAATAAATGATTGATAGAATTCTACAACAACAGAGATCATACATTAAAGATTATATTAATAATATTGTTATTTTCTTCAATATGTTAAAAGAGTACTTAAATCATCTTCACAACATATTTAACATATTAAACAAAATGAAAATCTATCTTTTGTTAAAGAAGTTCTATTTAGCATATTCATTTATTTAGCTATTAAGTCAATGAGTAAATGCTTTGAGTCTTATAACTTTAAAAAATAAGTTAATTATAATATTTAGAATTAAATTCTCTTTGAGTCTCAGTTAATTAAAAAAGTATCTTGAATTAACTGACTATCTATAATAATATATTTTACATTATACAGCTATCATTAAGTCACTTTAACAGCAATAGATCTTTTTAAATTAAGATCTTTAAACAAAAGAGATAAAAGAAAACATTAAAAAGTAAATAATCATTATTATTAAATTGAATAAGTTAATTTTAAAGAAGTTAAATGTCTTTCATTATCTTCAGTCTTTATTCTCTTAATCAATCATTCTAATACATTTCTTGTCAAAATAATAACTCTACATTGATCTGAATATGTTCAAAGAATTTAACTTTGAAATACATATAGATTACATAAAAAAGATTACTGAAAACAATACTTTAAAATAAAAGTTTATGAAGTCTGTTCTATTTTTAAGCAGACTGCTTCAAGATGCTGAAATGTAATATTAATTAATAGAGCTTAAAGTGATAGAATTGATCTGAGTAGTTAAGAAGATCAGATACATAATAGAAGTAACAGTAAAAAATGTAATTATTTATATTAATTATATAGTCTTAATAAGAATTAGTTATCAGTTCAGTTTAAATATTACTGTGATGAAAAAGCTTAACTTATATCTTATTTAAGTATCTAAATATCTTCAGCACTTTCATTTAAACATTTACTATAAGTCTAAAAAATTAAACATAATATTAAATGCTTTATTCTGATTGTTTAGCAATAATGATATCTGCAAGCATTTAGTTAATCAGAAAAATCAATTAAAAATGAACAACTTTATATTGAAAGTCTTGCAAATCAACTTAAGAATAGTTATTTACATAAGAATCTTAATGAAAGTTTTAGATTAATTGTGACAGAATATTAAGTGTGAATATACTGAAGAATTAAAATGAAAACACATTTTACAAATATTAAAAAGAAACAATGTTTTGAGATTTGATGCTGCAAAACTTTTATATAAAATAAGAAATAATTTTATCTTTTATAAAGATTTTGAGAAAGAGCTCTGTCTATGTATATTAAAGAGTCTTTATGACAGAATGTTTAAGATAATTTATAATGACATTGATCACTTAAAATATATATGAATTCATAAGAGATTGATTAATTCATTTTATTTTTATAATCTATTAAAAAATCTTCATAAATACATACAACATTGTTTACAATGTCAACTCAATTAAACATTACATTACAAGTCTTATGATATCTTACAGTCAATAATTACATTTTCTTATTCTTTTTATATATTGACAATCAACTTTATTCTAATCTTATCATTATTAAAGTTAAATAAATATAATACAATCATATTAATCACTGATAAATTTAACAAAGCTATTACTTTTATATTTAATCAAGACATCATAATGATAGAAGATTAAGCAATTACATTATTAAATCATTTAGCACTGCTAAACTAAGATTTATCTAAAGCAATCATATTAAATTGAGACTGCAAATTCTTAATGAGTCTATAAAAAAAAGTATTTAAGCAATTTAAAATAGATTTGCTCTACTTAAGTGTTTATCATTCATAAATAAACAGTAGCTCAAAAGCAATCAATTAAACAGCTAAAATTGTATTTTAATATTGATTAATGATTTTGAAAGAGTCAGATCTTTAATTATTTATATTGATATATCTATAAGTTACTTTAAACAACTTAATTAATTACAGTTCAATCAGGCTCAATCTTAATTAGATTATTTTTAGTATATAAATGTATAAAGTTATGAATTTATTTTAGATAGAAGAGTCTAACACAGAGTGAATAAACTTTAATTATAATGAAGTATAGATGAAAAGAAAGTCAGTTACTTTTATAATGATGAATCAGTACTGATCAGTGTATATTGATGTTAAAGATGCAATAGTATATATAGTTATGACAATAAAATATTATTATAATTGAAAATATAAATCTCTTTACTTCAAGACAGAAGATTTAATAAATCTACATTTATATAAGAACTATATGCTACTCAGTTTAAAGAAAAAAAATAAGAAGCTGAGATAGCAGTTTATGAATTTGCTGAAAGTTTTGAATTGTGTTAGAAAACTAATATATTAACTGAAATTATTATTAAGTTAATGTATTTATGATGTTATATTAGTAGCACATCTGAAATCAACTTATATCAATGATTCATATTAATGATTAAGATCAGAAGAGCTGAAAGAAGTTATAATGAATAATAAAAAGAAGTGAGAAGTTGAAAAACTGCTGTTTAAAAGAATATATTAAAGAGACAGAGACATAATTATTAAATATTTTAGCTTATTAACTAAAGTATAGCTTAGAATTTGACAGCTGAGTTAATATTAAAGATTTAAGAAATGTTAAAGAGTTAATGTAACTGTATAAATTAAAGTAAACATTTAATGCATAATTATATGACAGCATTTCTTATTTAAGCAATAAATTTTACATATATGATCTAAACTTAAACAGCAGATATCAGAAAAGTAAATAAATATTTAAAAATAAATAATATCATTATTTATTAAAACTTTTATTAACTATTATTCTTTATATTTTTTACATAATTTCAGCACATTAATCATTTCTATAAGACTTATACAGCATTTATTCATTCTTTATATCATAAAATGTCAAAATGATTAATTAAAAGAAAAACTCAAAGTTAGTGAATCATAAATTATAATATAATGATGAATTAAATAAAAAGATTAATATAATTGAAGTGAGCAACATTCTTTAAACAGTATGAAGAGAATAAAAGCTCTATATTGAAATGTTAAATTATCTAAATGAATCATTATTAAATAAAATAAGACTCAATAACTATAATGTTTATATGATTATATGAAAGATACAGAGAAATAAGAAAGATGTAGTGTGATTTGTAGATTTTAATCAGTAGAGAAATATTAGAGTTTTAAGAGTTAACTATAATAATAAGACTGTTATAATGAATAATGTTGACAAGAACTGCTATGTCATTTTTAAGAGCTATTATTAGTTATGTAAAGAAGAGAGAAGAGAAGCAGATATAAAGATGCAATACAGTATGCATTAAATTAAAAATAACAAATTATTTTAACTTAATAATAAGATCATATATCTTAATTTACAATCAGTCTCTAAATCAAAGAAAATTGTTAAAGACAATAAAGCAAAAATATTTATTATAAAAGTCACAAAAGTCAGATCATTGAATCAAGCTGACTCATTACATTAAAATATTAATATAACTTTATTTATTAAAACAGATCATCATCAAAATTAAACTCAGCTTTATTCATTATAATGATATTATTATTTATATTAAATTTAGCAACAAAGCTCATCTTAATACTGTTGTCAAAGTCAACACTTTAAAACTTAATTGTATTTAATATTACTGCTGCATTTACTGAAATAATTACATCATCATAAATAGCAATTAGCTATAATGTTTTTATATCATTCATTATATTTTACACATCTAAACAAAAGGCAGACAAAGCAGAACTTGATGTTTTCTTAATAAATAAATAATAATTAATGAATTTATTTATCTCAAGATCAGCTACAACATTAATTAAGTTACAATCTTTATTTATTATAATTCTTATCATTAATGTATCTCTTCTACAAGTCATAATACAAAAATTACTTGATAGCTCTATTCAACTAAATATATATTTAAATAAATAAATGAAGACAGTAGTTCAAATATGAAGTTATATTGCTGAAGTGAAGAATTGCATCATTGTTTTAAAAGAAAAACTGAGGTTGATTAAGAATTATGCAGTGAGAATTTAGAGTATTTTTGCAGAGATAATTAATATATTAGATTTCATTATTGAATATTTAAGAAAGAATGACAGAACAGTAGATGCAGACATGATTAAGATGATGAAAAATAAATAAATAATGTTAAATATAAAGAATAAGAGAATCTTAATGAAGTATAAGAACAGAAGATAACATCATAATGAGTAAAGTAACATTAAAGACTGACATCTTTTTTGTGATTAGCAACTTATTATAATGCTGATGTCTTTCTTTTTTTCACTACATTAATTTATCATTATGATCTTTTCTCACTGTAATGATCTTTCATCATTTCTTTTCATTTAGACATTTATTCTTACTTTATTCATCATTATGAGAAATTGCTTCTGTCTATTTACTCTTATGATGTAATAGTTAAATAACTATATAGCTAAGACTTCTTACTTACTTAACAAGACAGTCTTTTATCTCTTGACTTTACTTAACAGTAATAAGAATTATAAAAGATTAAATTAGCTGTAGAAAACTGACTTTAATAAATAATAAGTGCTTCTTTTTTAAAAAGTATTTTACTGACTATTCTTACTGCTTAAAATTCATAACTTTAAATTACTATTCACTTTTTTGACTATCACTATAGTCATAACATATTAAACATCATTAAGTTTGTCAACAAGACTTTAAAACTTAACTGTAAGCTTTTAATTGTTGAGTTTTTGAATGTTATATGATATAGAATGATAAAGACAAGATATAAATGATTAAAAATTATAAATATTTTATTTTAAAATATCTTATATACTTTCTTCTGTGCAGAACATGTTCTGAAGATACAGCAATGAGCTTAAAGCAATTAAGTAAGTTAATTTTTATATTATTGACTATGTTAATTACTGTTAGATATATAACTTACAATAGCTATACTATTAGTATAATGTCATCTTTTAACAGATTATAAGTTTAAGTTAATGCAGTGATTTAATTTCTTGTCTAAAACCTCAGAGAGGTATGTGTCTAGGTTATCTTATTGATGATTTAAGTTCATGATAAGAAAGTAAGCTCAAAGATTATAAATTTAAATTGCTATCTGTATGTATTCTTTACATCTGTGAGCTGATTGTGAGCTGATTGTGAGTTAGAAAAAGTGTTAGATATATAACTCATAATAGCTATGCTATTAGTGTGGTGTCATCTTTTAACAATTACTTTATTTATATAGATATAGATGAGATTTCTTATTAAGAAATGTATAATTCAATTAAATAACTTAATCTTTATAATTAATCTATAAATTTAAATCTGCTTCTGTTATCATTATCAGAAAAATAATATATTTTATAATTATATTATAATTTATATTTTTGCTTTAAGTTAATATCTTAATCTTTATTTTCTCTTCATTCTCTCAGTAACAATTTAAACTGTCATTTATTTTAAATTAATAATAGCTATTAATATCAGCAATCTCTGTTTTATTAACAACATAAAGTGCAATTCTTTATATATTTATGTGTCTTACAGAAAATTTAAAAAAAAAAATTTAAATAAAAAATATATGTGCTCTGTGTGAACTGCATTTTTTAATTTTAAATTCTTATTAACATTTTTTAAATCATCTTAATGCAGTTCATTACTGCAATATATATCATTAAATAAACATAATGTCTTTATATGCTGTAGATTACATAATTAATAAATAGAAGCAATTTAAATACATAAATATCTATTGTTTATTTATTTATTTACTATTTTAATGTTTATTTACATTTTAATGTATCAACATATTCTAAGACACAAAGACTATTTAAGTTAATACTTAATATTGAGTTTATTTAAGTCTTTTTTATGAATTAACTATCATTTAAGTCTTTTATGCAGTTACATAAATTAGTAAAGTCTTTTATCTATAACTAAAAGAAGATTCTGTTGTCATCATTATTATTTAATTAAAAAGTAATGTAAATATCATGAAGCTCATTCTGTCAATAGAAAAAGTAAATAATAACTAAATTGTAATATTTAACTCAATGTCATTCTGACTTTAACTTACAAGATACTTAATCTTTAATCTTACTTTAATGTACTATATATTCATCACACAGTCTGTCAAAGTCTCAGAGTGTAAAGTAATTACTGAAAGATTTTTATCTTCTTTAATTGTCTTTACTGTTAATCATTTACTGTATCTTAAAGATTTATGAATTAACTTTTTTAATTTAAAGAATGAGCATATTTATTCATTAAGTTTATAGAGATTGAATTGCAGATCTATTACAGTTGTTGTTAATTGATACTGACAGTAATAGAAAGATTTTGTTACAAAAACAAGTTCTTAAACAAGTTATTTAGTGACTACTCATTGTAGTTAGTAGTGTAGCTAGATCTAATCAGACAATATAAAATTTTTAAGTTCATTTACATGTGATATGATCTTGAATAATTTAACAAAACAATCAATTTCAACAAACATCATGTCTAAAGACAATATCTTGCTTCTTTTCTTATTATTAATCATTTATATAGTTACTTATAAGCAATCAGACTGACTTTAACATCTTTATATTATTACTGTAATCTATGCATTCTTTAAGTTTTCACTGAATGCATAAAACAACAAAAGACAACATTATATAATATAATATAATCTTTCTTCTTCTGTATACACTTACTGACAGTCTTTCTAGATTTATAAAGTATAAAATCTGTCTTTTTCTTTTTTTTCTTAATCTTAATTTTGTTCTGTAAAGAACTTACTATCACTTTACTTTTAAACTTACTCTATATCTTGTTCTTATTTAACTGTCATTCTCTCAGCAACTATTCAAACTTACACTTTTCTTTGACTGCTCAGTGATCTATTTATTAACTATATACATGAATACAATTAAGTATCTGTATCAATGATATAATAGAATGCTTCAATGATCTTGATGCTAAAAAGCACAATTGATTGAGCATGATAGAAGATTAGAATAAAGTTAATTAATATTAAAATTGATGTTGAAAGAGTCTGAAAGAGAGTAAATGACTGTGAATTGTTTAAGAAAAATATAAAGATCATGAATTAAATAAATTGTCTAATAAAGATTTTAGTTGAAGACTTAAAGAGACTTTAAACATCAGAAAAGTTGATTTGTTGCTTATATGAAGTCATTATTTAAGTTATTTATATGTATATAAATCAATTACATCATCAGCAGCATGCAGAAGACTTATTGTTGACAAAGATTTGTTTAATTTATCTATTTAATTCTATTGATAAGATCTTAATCTGAATTGTGACTTGATTCTTGCTTACAACTGTTGTAAGCAAGAATCAAGTTCTACTCTCTGTGACTGCTTGAAAGGGCTGCCTCTAGCCTGATTAAGGACTTGTCTGAGGACTTGTTTTTGTGGCAAAACCTCCCTAATGGCTCTCTGGCCAGCGCTGACATCAACTAAGGTACATGGACATCAGGTAGGTTCAGTAAGGTATCAGAGGGGCAATGCGCCGGTCGCGAATCGCTGCGCAGAGATCGGCCTACTTTATTTCCAGGACGCCAGGATGCAGGTCTGCCCACTCGATATGCAGCTCAGGAGCAAAGCTCCGTTGGCGCATCCTCAACCAACATCAATGCTCGAGTATCTGTAACCACACAAGGGACCCTGATTTGACTACCCGCCAGTTAGCGTGGGCCCTAGAAGCAGGGCTCCGTATCCAGTGTATTACAGTATATTACAGTATATTACAGTGTATTACAATGATAAGGGTACTCGTGTGATGAGTACCCTACCCTACCCTGCCCTGCCCTTGAAGAGCGCGTAACGTCAAAATGAAAATTCGGGTATCCCTCCGTCGGGATACCTCATCGACTCCCAAGCTTGGTGCAAGGCAACAGCTCAGCGGACCAGACAGGTGGAAAGATAAGAAAAGAGAACAACAAGGGATGATGCTGCCTTTGAATATCAATTCATACTACGGCTACGACATGTCGACGATAACAACTCAGTACCAATCTACCTACCCTCTGCATGTATGGAGTCTGCCGCGAAGGCTGATCTCATCATGGCATTCGGCACCAACATCCACCGCCTCAAACGACGAGCAACTGCACAGTAACTTACCTTAGAAAGCAGCTCACGGATGGAACGGAAGGGATCGCTCTACAACTTCATACAGCTCACACCAAATATTAATAAAAGCGATTCATATGCAATGTTATTATTATGTGTTTTCTGTGTACTCGGAGGAGTTGTTGACTTATTGAAGCAATGGATAATAGCAACCTGACTCCACCTTCATCAAGAGTATCCAAATTCTCTTTCTACTCCTTTTCATTAATATTACATTTGGTACACACATCGAAGCTACTGGAAAGTTCGGTGGAGGTAGAGATGCAATTTGATCAGATTCCCATCCTCATCTTTACCCCCTAACTTACCTTTGCGGGATGAGCCATCTACCGAGACCCTTTTTCTCTTCTCTCTTCTCTCTTCTCTCTTCAGGGTTCTTGTCTTCTCTTTTCCATGTTGGATTCCCCGTAACTACAGTTCATTATCGTGTAAGGGTGTATGATGCAGAAAGTACTTGTAAGCAGGGTACAAATACCGACTTTATATATGTTTCCGTAAGGTATTATTTCGATTCTGCCCGAGACCGGAGTTTTCTCCGTCGGGCTCGTTTCCGATGACCATTTGCGACATCGGTTGTCATCAAAACCGGTAAACCTTGAAGCCACACTCACCCGCTGTCCACCATTTGCCTTTTCACTTTTTCCCTTAAAAGTCCCCTCGTCCCTTGCAGGCGTATGGGCTCTTGAAGAGCGTTTTGCGTCGACGAGCCACACTTCACGACTGCTTTCTGCGTATCGTTTCGGACCCTGACATCTGCAGCCCAAGGCAGCCAACGGAATCATCGCAAGTCCAGCAACGGCTCTTTGCGACTTGTCATCAAGTCACCCAATGGACGGCAAGGATTCTTCTGGACGGATGATCTCTCTCCTCAATCATCACTCTCAATCAAACCTATCTCCTCTGGATCTGTCCGACAGCTCTCGAACTTCCAGCTACTTCACCCAGATCTCGCGCGGCGACTCGTCCTCTTCGCTGACGAGCTTCCGGACTTCGCCCGTGCATTCGCCTACCACACCGCAGTTAGTGACGATAGATTCCTGCAACTCACAGAACATGATGGAAACACCATCTCCCATCACACCGACGTACCCATTCGAGCCATTAGACCAACCGAGGACCCTCAACCCGTACGGTAGATGTTATTCGACGTCCATATACCCCATTCCTCACCCAGGCGAGCACGCCGAACGGCCCTATTACAAGCTTTCTACCGGCGACGACAGCGTAATTAACGACGGTTATGATTGCGTAGATCCAGGCTCGCGGGATGCCCACCTTCGCTCATCCTCAGAAGTATCATCTCCACTGGACACACAAGCAGCGCCGAAGCCGGCACCCAAGAAAAACAAGTACCCGTGCCCGCACGCTCAGCGCTTCCACTGCGCCGACACCTTCACCACGTCCGGTCACGCCGCGCGCCACGGCAAGAAACACACCGGCGAAAAGAACATCCTCTGTCCAGACTGCAGCAAGGCCTTCACGCGGAAGGACAATATGAAACAGCATCAACGCACTCACCAGAGCAGACGGGAACTGGCCAAGACCTCGAAGGAGCGAGAGGAGCATCGTCGGTCCAAGGTCAGAATAGAGCAGAAAGCGAGGGTGGGAAGACAGCCGAGCTGGAGTGGTCGTGTAGGGGACCGCGTTGCCAACGACGGGCTCGTCATTGATGGCATCGATGTGGTGGCTAGCGCGAGGTCTTCGCCGTATTCACCGATCGATTCCGGGTTGAGAATCTATACGGGCTCATCGTCGGACCACATATCAGCAAGCCTTGAATCTCCATCCGATCGCCTTGATGCTCTCGCCACCGCCGCCAGTGGCATGGCATTCAGTCCAGGAGGGACGAGTAGGCATCAAAGCGATGACTGCATGGTCCATTGAGCCTGTGTGGTCGTTGGACTTGCTTCTCTTATTCCCTGCCGTTGATAGTCAGTTCGGAGTCAGGCTGGTGCCAGCCTGATCATCAACCACGAACCTTGATGCCGAGTCTTGCGAAATCCATAAAGTAACCATGCACATTACGATGATATGGGGGCATTGCTCGGAGAAAGGAAGGTTGGGGCGCATATAGACGCTTTGTCGTCATTGGCCGGAGGCTTGCTTTTGGTTTCACTACGGTGGGGGCTTCCTTTGGGTGCCATGGTGGTTCAGGTTGATACTCATCGAGTGCTCTTTGTGTATAGTGACAGAGTGGTGTTGTACTTTCTTATACCCCGGCCCATAAGGTATTTTGGAAAGAGTTCATACCCATGAACGAATCATCTGGTACACCTTTGCTATCTGTGAATGATTTCGTGACTTTTCCAGAGCACCCACTCCGATACACTTCGGACAATATGGTCTTCTACTCGATACGTACGGGGGCTGAAGTCGAGGTGGTTCGTTATACGTAAAAAGTTGCTCCTCAACGTCGAAGAAAAGGGAGGTTAACTTTTCATCAGGAGTGAAACGACTTTGCCGATTGAACGAGGCTGCGCCAACCATCTAGGAGAAAGCTATCATCTACTCAGAGAAGTGCGCATATCGACTCTGGCATGTTCACCGTCCATTATTGTGGGTCGAAGCTGTCATGGGCTGTCAAAAGTGTCAAATGACGCCATTGTTGTTTTATGTTTTGCCCGACGTTTCAGTCCACCAGTCCGCGGGTCAACGGTTGTCGGCATCGCTCCACACTGCCGTCGACGAACATGCTCTCGAAAGACTCAATGGCATCTTGCGCACCAAGTTCAGACGCCGGAGCAAAACCTACAGACCACAACAGACCCTATAAGCCATGACCTACGAGGCCATGCCTTCAATCACTCAAGCGAGGCGGAGCAACAAGCCCCTCCCGTCAAGACATGCGCCTGTCAGCTCTTACTGAAGCATGCCCACTACCTATATAACATAACATAACCCGCCGACCCTACGCAGCACAGCAAAGCAGCAACAACACCAGCGCCCGCGCAATCAAGCCACCACCCACCCACCAAACCGACCCTCAACGCCTCCGCCATGCGCGCACACCTCTCCCTCGTCCTCGCCCTCCCCCACCTCGTCCTCTCTCTACTCTCCAACACCTCCCCCAACCAACAACTCACCCCCCGCCAACTCCAACCCCCCTCCCTCCCCTACCCACCCGACACCACCCCCTCAACCTGCCCGCCCCCCGCCCCACCCGCCACCAACCTCTTCACCCTCTCCGGCTTCCACCCCTACGGCAGCTGAATCCACCACCGGCCCAACATCTCCCCTCCCCCGACCGACCTCAACCCCCCCA
>JAABUY010003057.1_pt1 | contig 18940 bp, 15 predicted proteins | sample 5560271 | NCBI WGS metagenome assembly JAABUY01 (sample SAMN10711886, study PRJNA513374) | rock metagenome | isolation source: Antarctica rocks | place: Antarctica: Victoria Land, University Valley
ACTTCAGCGGCGCGATCCTGACATTCCTGCGCGAGGAGGTGCCCAGGACGTGGCACTTCTACTGCGACGCCGTATCCGACAACTTCCGCGTCATCTCGCCCAAGGATTTTCGGATCCTGGCGTGAACGGAGTATAGAAGCTGAGATTCCAGTCGCCGCCGATGCCTGAAACGGAGGAGACGTTGACGATCGATCCACCCGTCTTGAGCAAATGGGGGATCGCGGCGCGGCAGCCGAAGAACACGCCGTCCACGTCGATGGCCATGACTTCGCGCCAGTCCGCCATCGGGGTATCCATGAACGGGCCCATAGGGGCGATGCCCGCGTTGTTCACGAGCACGTCGAGCCGCCCGAACCGCCCAACCGCCGCGGCGACCAGGCCTTCGACATCTTGCATCTGCGCGACGTCGGCCTCGTGCACCAAGGTGCGGCCAGGCTCCAGCGCTTTTGCCACTCCGTCCAGTTTGCCGCGGCTGCGCCCGGCGAGCACCACGTTCGCGCCCTCCTCGGCGAAACGCCGGGCGGTCGCAGCGCCGATGCCGGAGCCGGCGCCAGTGACGATGACAACCTTGTCTATGAAGCGGTTCATGCCGGGTCTCCTTGCGGCGGTGGATGAAAGTATGTGCGAACGAGTCTGAACGCTCGGTCTGAATGCCCGGTTTAATTGTTCAACGTTTGCTGCACGAAGCGGAGCACGGCGACGCGCGCCGCCTCTGTGGCTTCGGCGTTATGGCCGACGTGGGCGCCCAGCGCGACGCATGGGTCCGTCTTGATGCTGTATGGCTGCCCGGTGGCGGCATTCAGCGTGGCGCCGTCCGGCCCCTCCTTGAGGCGGCAGTTCCGCGTGCTCTGCGCCTTCGGCACCGCCACGAGCGGTGGGCTGGTCGGGCTGTCGAAGCCATGCTGGCTGTCGGGATACTCGGTCAAGGCGACATCCGCTCCGGCCGCCTTGAGACGGGCCGTGTAGTCCCGGCAGGGCACGATATTGACGTAGTCGTCGCTGACGCCATGGAACAGCCGGATCGGCGCCGGCCCCACCTTTGTGTCGCCGTCATAGGCGACGTTGCACGGCGTGTAGAACCCGATATGGGCGGCGAACCGGTTCGTGCTGCCATACATGGCCCGAAACCGATCCATGGCGGAGTAAACCGAGGCAACCGCGCCTTTCGAGAACCCCATGACGGCAATCCGGTCGGCCCGGATGCGCGGGTGCGCCGCCAGCACGTCCAGCGCGCGATAGGCGTCGACCGTGATGGCGAGCGAGCTGAGCTGCTCTTGGTCCTCGGCCGTGCTGACGATGCCGCGCCCCGAAAACGTGTCGAGGATGAAGGCGGCCACGCCAATCTCGTTGAGCGCCCGCGCCCAATAGTCCGGTCCCGAACCAATGCCGCCGGAGCCGTGCACCAGGATGACCGCCCCCACCTTCGCGGGCGCGTTCACCGGCAGCCGGAGTTCCCCGCCCAGCAGCACTTCGCGGCCCGGCACGCCGCCCCGCAGGAACTCGTCGCCGGTGAGCGTGCGGCTCTTTACAGGAAGGATCTCGATGCGGCCGGGCCACGCCGTTTCTGCCGTTGCAGGCCCAGCCAACAGACCGAGCGCCATCAAGCCTGCCGCGATTGACTTCATGTTATCCCCTCCCACGCTTTGCCCACGCCTTGATCGACAATCCTCAGCAGACAAACGGGCGTCAACCCCTGCGGGACGTGACATTTGAACCGCAGCAAGGGGACGCTGCGTCGCCAGGCGGCGCGCATTGAGCTGATTGCTGCACCTGATACCGCAGTCATTGTGCTGCGCCTGCTGGTTCTGCGTGCACCACCTATAATTGCGGTCTCCTATTTATTTGGTTTCTTGACTAATATTCAGCTCTACGCCCGCAGCACAATACAAAGTCGGCATAATATCCAGCCTCGTGGCAATTTGCTGGGAGTCTAAATGCATTGACCGTCATGGAGGTCAGCCTGTGCAAGGCTTACGAGTGACACGCCGCTGCAGCTCGCGAACCGAGCGTCTCACCGAAACGGGAATTGGCCAGCCAACATAACCATCTCGGACGAGCGCCTAGATTTATGTCCAAGAAACGAAAAGCATCTGTGATGCACAGAACTATGTGCACGTATAATAAATAGAGATCTTCAATTTTACGTATATGATCATACAAATTGTACCTAACCGTTCATAACTTTCTCCTTCAGTTCATTTCGATTAAAGTAATCGTAATATAGGAGATTACCGTGGCTGTAACGAGCAACGTCTTCTTACGAGACACCGAACTGCAGGTCGGCGAAACAGCGGGGTCCGTTACGGAACACGTCATACGCACTGGGTCGCTGACCGACCCGGTGACGATCACCTACGGCATCACTGGCGACACCGCGACCGCAGGACAGGATTTCGTTGGCGGCGGGGGCACGGTCACGATGGCCGCCGGCGTGTCGGACGTGTCAATCCCGGTCCAGATCCTGGACGATACGGTGGCTGAGCCGACCGAAGTCGCCGTCCTTTCGCTGATTGAAGTTCGAGGCGCGACGCTCTGGGCGCCGCGCACGTCGCGGATTTCGATCCTCGACAACGAGACGCCGGCACCACCGCCACCGCCGGAACCCCCGCTGGTCTCCAACTACAACGTTTCGCTGGTGCCGGTCGTAACCGGCCTCGACCAGCCCATCAAGTTCGTGTTCTCGCCGCTGAACTCCTCGACGGCCTATATCGCGGAGAAGAGCGGGATCATCGAAGTCGCCGACATAAAAACAGGCACGACGAAAGTCATGCTGAACATCCAAAATGAGGTGAATGACTACGGCGACCACGGCCTCATGGGCATCGCGCTGCATCCGGACTTCGCCAACAATCCATATATCTATGCATTCGCCGTCATCGATCCGCCAGATACGGCGGGAAAGACTGGCAACGCCGGACCGGACGGCGGTGGCAACCGCTATGCGCAGGTGCTGCGCTACACGGCCGATGCGGCGACCGGGTTCACCACGATCGTGCCGGGCAGCAGGGTTGTCCTGGAGGGCGCGGCGGGACAGTCGCTCAACGACATCAACGGACACGGTCAAACGGACTTCACCGATCCTGCGCTTGCGGGTGAGACGGCGTCGGACCAATACATCGACCCGGCGCGGCCCGCCCCGACCGTCGTCAACGGCTTCAAGCAGGACTACCTCAAGGACGACTCCGCCTCTCACATCGGCGGCGCGATGGCATTTGGTCCGGACGGCGACCTTTACGTGTCGGTCGGCGACGGCACGTCATATAACTTTGCCGACCCGCGGGCACCGAACGTGCAGTCGCTTGACAGCTTTTCTGGCAAGATCCTGCGTATCGATCCGATGACCGGCCAGGGCCTGGCGGACAATCCGTTCGTGCTGCCGGACACCTCGCTCAGCAGCAACCGCGCCAAGGTTTACCAGCTTGGCTTCCGCAACCCGTTCTCGATCACGTTCGACGCCGAGGGCCGGCTGTTCGTCGCCAACACTGGATGGAACTCGTGGGAGGCCATCAACATGGGCGGCCCGGGAGCAAATTTCGGCTGGCCCTACTACGAAGGTGGCGATGGCGGCGTGTCGCTGAAGGCGCCGAGCTACCGCGACTTCGCGTCCGCCCAGACTTTCTACGCCGGCGTCGCGAACGGCAGCACCCAGATCACCCCCGCTTTCCGTGCGTTCTCGCATGACAGCGCCGATCCGGGCTACCAGGTGCAGGCGATCACCGGCGGAGCGGTGGTCTATACTGGGTCCGTCTATCCGGCCGAGTTCAAGAGCGACTACTTCTTCTCGGACTTCTCAGGCGGCAAGATCCTCACGGTCGACGCGAACGACCGGTCGTCGCTGAAATTCCTGTATCAGGGAGGCTCCAGCAACGTACCAGTTGACTACGTCCAGGGCCCGGACGGCTATGTTTACTACTCCAATGTCGGCACCGGCGAGATCGGCCGCATGCTCATCACGGCACTCCCGCCGCCGCTGCCGCCCGGCGGCGCCACCATCGGCAGCGGCCCCGACACGCTGGTGCTGAGCATCTCGCAGGACGCCTATGCCGGCAATGCGCTGTATTCGATCCGCGTCGACGGAACGCAGATCGGAGGCTATTTGACGGCGCTCGCCGCGCACGGCAGCGGCAAGTCGGACACCGTCAGCGTGCTCGGCGACTGGGCCAAGGGCAACCACACCGTCACGGTCAACTTCCTTAACGACGCGTTCGGCAACACGGCTGGGACGGACCGCAACCTTTACGTTGACGGCGCAGTCTATGACGGCGGCACCATAGCTGGCGCGGCGCGCTCGCTGCTGAGCAGCGGTCCCGTGGACATCGGTTTCATCGACAGTGCCACGACGTTGCCCCCCACGTCTGTCGGCACCACCATCGGAACGGGCTCGAATAAGCTGGTGCTCGACATCTCGCAGGATGCCTATGCTGGGCCGGCGCAATACACGGTCAGCGTCGATGGCGTGGCGATCGGCGGCACCCTGACCGCGGCCGCGCTGCACGGCAGCGGAGTGTCGGACATAGTAAACGTCCTGGGCGACTGGGCCAACGGCACGCACAGCGTCGCGGTCAATTTCCTCAACGACGTCTATCGCGGCACCCCGGATACCGACCGCAACCTGTATGTGGACGGCGCCGCCTATAACGGTGCGACAGTGGCGGGTGCGGCGCACGTGCTGCTGAGCGGTGGTCCCGTGGCCATTGCTTTCGGCAGCGGCACGTCCAGTCCTGCCGGCACCACGATCGGGTCCGGTTCGTATACACTGGCGCTCAAAATCTCGCAGGACGCCTATAATGGGCCGGCGCAATACACGGTCAGCGTCGATGGGGTGGCGATCGGCGGCACGCTGACCGCGACCGCGCTGCACGGCAGCGGCAAGTCGGACGCGGTCAACGTGCTCGGCAACTGGGCGCCGGGCAGTCACACCGCGACGATCAACTTCCTCAACGACGCCTGGGGCGGCAGTCCGGCCACCGACCGCAACCTGTGTTTGGACAGCGCGGCCGTTGACGGGACGACGGTGCCGGGTGCCGCGCTGACGCTGATCGTGCCCGGCCCGCAGAACTTCAGCTTCTTAAGCGGCACGGCCACGACCCCGCCCACCACCATTGGGTCCGGCCCGGACACGCTGGTGCTCCATATCTCGCAGGATGCCTACAACGGCAGCGCGCAGTACGCGATCAGCGTCGACGGCGTGGCGATCGGCGGCACGCTGACGGCAGCAGCGCTGCATAGCAGCGGGCAGTCGGACACCATCAACGTGCTCGGCACCTGGGCGACGGGCAACCACACGGCAACGGTCAATTTCCTCAACGACCTTTATGCCGGCACCGCCTCCACCGACCGCAACCTGTTTGTGGACAGTGCCGCCTTTAAGGGAGCCGCTGTGCCAAACTCGTCGCTCACGCTGCTGAGCGCCGGGCCGATGGACATCAGCTTCGTCAGATAGAGCAGGGTTGGCAGCCCTGTGACGAAATTCGCCTGGTCCGCTCGATGCACCAGCCAGGGAACGCTAACGGTCAGTTTTTCAAGCGATATCCGGTTTTGAACATCCAGGTCACGAGCGCCAGGCAGCCGCCCAGGAAGGCGAAAGTCATGACGAGGCTGGCGCCGACGCTGACATCGGCCTGGCCGAAGAAGCTCCAGCGGAAGCCGCTGACGAGGTAGAGCACCGGGTTGAACAGGGTGACCGTCCGCCAAGCCGGCGGCAGCATGTCGACGGAATAGAAGCTGCCGCCCAGGAAGGTGAGCGGCGTCACCACCAGCAGCGGCACGAGCTGCAGCTTCTCGAAGCCGTCCGCCCATAGCCCGATGATGAAGCCGAACAGGCTGAACGTCGCGGCGGTCAAGACGAGGAAGAGCGCCATCCAGCCCGGATGCTCGATCCGCAGCGGCACGAACAAGGACGCCGTCAACAGGATGATGGCGCCGAGCACGATCGACTTGGTGGCCGCCGCGCCGACATAGCCCAGCACGATCTCGAACGGTGAGATCGGGGCGGACAGGATCTCGTAGATCGTGCCGGAGAAGCGTGGGAAGTAGATGCCGAACGAGGCGTTGGCGATGCTCTGCGTCAGCAAGGTGAGCATGACCAGGCCCGGCACGATGAATGCGCCATAGGGAACGCCCTCGACGGTGGTGATGCGCGAGCCGATCGCAGCGCCGAACACCACGAAATACAGCGACGTCGAGATCACCGGGGCCACGATGCTCTGCAGCAGCGTGCGCCGGGTGCGCGCCATTTCGAAGCCGTAGATCGCCCGGACCGCATGGACGTTCATGCCCGCTCCCGCAGCAGGCCGACGAAGATGTCTTCGAGCGAGCTTTGGCTCGTTTGCAGGTCCTTGAACCGGATGCCGGCCGCGCTGAGGTCCCGGAGCAGCGCGGTGATCCCCGTGCGCTCCCCTCGCGTGTCATAGGTGTAAACCAGTTCCGTGCCGTGCCGGGCCAGTTCCAGACGATAGGCGCCGAGCTCCGGCGGCAGGCGTTCCAATGGCGCCTGCAGCTGCAGCGTAAGCTGCTTGCGGCCGAGCTTGCGCATCAGTTCGGCCTTCTCCTCCACCAGGATGATCTCGCCCCGGCTGATGACGCCGACGCGGTCGGCCATCTCCTCGGCCTCCTCGATGTAGTGGGTGGTCAGGATGATGGTGACGCCGCTGTCGCGCAGGGCGCGCACCAGCCGCCACATGTCCTGACGCAGCTCGACGTCCACGCCCGCGGAGGGCTCATCGAGGAAGAGGATTTGCGGCTCGTGCGACAGGGCCTTGGCGATCAGCACGCGGCGTTTCATGCCGCCGGAGAGCGTCATGATCCGGCTGTCCTTCTTGTCCCACAGCGAAAGGTCCTTGAGCGTCGTCTCGATGTAGGCGGGGTTCGCCGGCTTGCCGAACAGGCCGCGGCTGAAGCTCACCGTGGCCCAGACCGTTTCGAACGCATCGGTGGTCAGCTCCTGCGGGACCAGGCCGATCTTCGCGCGGGCGGCGCGGAAATCGGTGACGATGTCGTGCCCGTCCGCGAGAATCGTGCCGGCGCTTGGCCTGACGATGCCGCAGCTGGTGCCGATCAGCGTGGTCTTGCCGGCGCCGTTGGGGCCGAGCAGCGCAAAGATCTCGCCACGACGGATTTCGAGGCTGGTGTCCCGCAGGGCCTGGAAGCCCGAGCTGTAGGTTTTCGAGAGATTGGTGACGGAGATGATCGGCGGCATTGCGACCCGGTGTGGCGCGGCGGCGTGACGGGCGCAAGCCCGGGCGTGGACGTATCGGCAGAGCAAACGGAGATAACCCGGCCCTGTTCGTGATAATCGTCACATGCTTGCATGATGCAAGTGAGTGCGCTATGTATTCGGCATGCAGCGCAAAAGCTTTGACGGAATGATCTGCCCCATCGCCCGAAGCCTCGAGCGGGTCGGCGAGTGGTGGAGCATGCTGATCCTCCGCGACGCCTTCGCCGGGCTGACGCGGTTCGATGAGTTCCAAAAAAGCCTCGGCATCGCATCGAACATGCTGAGCCGCCGGCTGGCTGCGCTCGTGGAGGCCGGCATGCTGGAACGCCGCCAATACAGCGTGCATCCGCCGCGCGATGAGTATGTGCTGACCGATCGTGGCCGCGACTTCCGCACGGTGCTGATGGCGCTGCTGGCCTTCGGCAACCGGCATTTTGCCCCGGAGGGGGCGAGCGTCATGATTGTCGACGCCGCGACGGGTGAACCGGCCGAGCCGGTCCTGGTCGATCGGAGCTCGGGCCGTCTGCTGGCCGGGCCTGACTTCAAGCTCGCGGCCGGCCCCGCTGCGAGCGCCGCTAAGAAAGCCAAATTCGCGGAGCGGGACGCCATCGTCCCCCTTAACCCGCGGACATAGGGAACACAGCCCATGAACGCCCTCGCCGCCGGCCTGCCGGTTCAGCCCGCGCCGGCGTCAGCTGCTGTATCCGCGCCGGCGATGAGTCCGCGCACATGGCGGCTGCTGCATGGCCCGATCATCCCCACGCTGCTGCTGCTCGCCTGGCCGAACGTCCTGGTGATGATGGCGCAGGCTTCGACCGGGCTGATCGAGACCTGGTGGGTGTCCCGCCTCGGCACCGACGCGCTGACCGGCATGGCGCTGGTGTTCCCGGGTTTCATGATGATGACCATGCTGTCGGTCGGCGCCGTCGGCGGCGGCATCTCATCGGCGGTGGCCCGGGCGCTTGGTGGCGGCCGTCGAGCGGACGCCGACGCGCTGGTTCTGCACGCCATCCTGATCAACCTCGCTTTTGGCGCCGTAGCTTCGGCGCTGTTCCTGCTCTTTGGCCGGCAGATCTATGGCGCGATGGGCGGGCAGGGCGCATCGCTCGACGCCGCGCTGAAGTACTCGAACGTGGTGTTCGCCGGCAACGTGCTGGTGTGGCTGATGAATGCCCTGGCCAGCGTGATCCGCGGCACCGGCAACATGCTGGTGCCCTCGCTGGCGATCTGCGTCGGCGTGGTTCTGCTGGTGCCGCTTTCGCCGCTGCTCATCTTCGGGTTCGGCCCCATGCCGGCGCTTGGCATCGCCGGCGGCGGCGTCGCGGTGCTGCTGACGACGCTGCTGATGATCGCGGTGCTGGCCTGGTAGATCCTGTCCGGGCGCTGCGTGGTGCGCTTGCGCAGGGCGCGCCTGAGCTGGCCGCTGTTTGCCGATATCCTGCGGGTCGGTGCCGTGGGCGCGGTCAGCACGCTGCAGACCACGCTGACGGTGGCGCTGACCACGGCGCTCGTCGGCGCGGCGGGCGGCCCGGACGCGGTCGCGGGCTACGGCACCGGCGCGCGGCTGGAATATTTGCTGATCCCACTGGTGTTCGGCCTGGGTGCACCGATGGTGGCGCTCGTCGGCACCAACATCGGCGCCGGGCAGCAGCGGCGGGCGCTGCGCATCGCCCTAACCGGCGGCGCCTTGGCTTTCGTGGCGACCGAGGCGGTCGGCGTAGCGGCCGCGATCTGGCCGGGAGCCTGGCTGGGCCTGTTCGGCAGCAACCCGCGCATGCTGGAAACCGGCGCCGCCTACCTGCGCTATGTCGGCCCGACCTACGGGTTCTTTGGCCTCGGCCTGTCGCTGTATTTCGCCTCGCAAGGCGCTGGCCGGCTGGGCTGGCCGCTGCTGGCCGGGCTGGTTCGGCTGGTGATCGCCGTGGGCGGCGGCTGGGCGATCCTGTCGGCAACGGGATCACTCACCTGGGCGTTCGCGACCTTGGGCCTGGCACTCGTGGTTTATGGCGCCACGGTGGTGACCGCGGTCGCATCCGGTGTGTGGTTCAGCCATGGGAAGGCCGGAAGCGCGAAGGCAGCCGCGTAGGGACGAAACGCACCCCGCGGCATATCCAGGCCTGCCCCCGCCATGTCATGCTGCCGGTTGCAACATCTTCGGAACGGCACTGCCATGCACCGTCGTGAGTTCGCGTCCTCGGCCGTCCTCGGGCTGGGCGCTTCCGCCCTGCAGCTTGCTGGCCCGGCTGCCGCGCAAGGCCCAGCGCCGGCCCGCCCTGTTACCTTAGGCGGCGCAATCACCGACGTCGCTGGCGTGCGCATCGGCCACTTCACCGACAGCCGCCGCCCGACCGGGTGCACGGTGGTTCTAACCGAGCAGGGCGCGGTCGGCGGCGTGGATGTGCGCGGCGCGGCGCCGGGCACGCGGGAAACCGACCTGCTCGACCCCGGCAACCTCGTCGAGCGCGTGCACGCGATCCTGCTGGCGGGCGGCAGCGCCTTTGGCCTGGACGCCGCAACCGGGGTGGTCCGCTGGCTGGAGGAGCACGGCTTCGGCTACCCGGCCGGCCCGGCACGCGTGCCCATCGTGCCTGCCGCCATCCTGTTCGACCTGGGCGTCGGCGACCCGGCAATCCGGCCCGACGCGGCGGCAGGCTATCAGGCTTGCGAGGCCGCCAGCGCCGGCCCGCCCGCGGAAGGCTCGGTGGGCGCGGGGGCGGGCGCCACGGTGGGCAAGCTGTTCGGCATGGCGCGTGCGATGAGGGGCGGCATCGGCAGCGCGTCCGTGCGGGTGGGCCGCGTGACCGTCGGCGCCATCGTGGCCGTGAATGCGGTGGGCGACGTGATAGACCCTGCCACCGGAGCCATCGTTGCAGGCGCCCGGACCGAGGATGGACGCCGGGGGCCAGGCGCGGTCGAGGCGATCCTGCGCGGCGAACTGCCGCCCGCGCTGCAGGCGGGGATGGCGACGACGATCGGGGTGGTCGCGACGGACGCGGTGCTCACCAAGGTCCAGGCGCGCAAGCTGGCCCAGATGGCGCATGATGGGCTCGCACGGGCAATCGAGCCCGTGCACACGATGTGGGACGGCGATACGATGTTCGCGGTCGGAACCGGCCAGAGCGGCCTGCCCGGCAACATGATGACGCTTGGCGTGCTGGCAGCCCGGGTCACGGCATCCGCGATCGTGCGCGCCGTGCTCGCCGCCAAGGGCATTGCCGGACCTGGCCTGCCGAGCGTGCCGTCCGCGTCCGAACTCGGCTGAGCTGCGTGCCGCGCAGCACGTCGCCAAAGGGCAGGGCGCTACTTGATGAGCGCCGCGCCGGTCTTCGCCGAAACCTCGTCCTGCGACCCGGTGCCGCCCGACGCCCCGACGGCGCCGATCAGCTTGCCGTCCTCGACCAGCGGAACGCCGCCGCGCGAGCCGATTACCCCATCGAGTGAGAGCTGGTAAACCAGGCCCGACTGCATACCGGCCTCATAGGCCTTGGTCTCACGGCGGAACATCGCCGCCGCACGCGCCTTATGCTCCGAGATCGGGATCGAGGCGAGCTGCGCCCCGTCCATGCGGCTGAATGGGACGAGGTTGCCGCCGGAGTCCACAACCGCCACGTTCATCTTCCATTCATGCTTCTTCGCCTCGGCCACGGCGGCGGCGATGACGGACTGCGCACGGTCGAGCGCAATCGGGGCGCCATACGGCAGGTCGAACGGCATCTTGTCCGGGATGGCGTCCAGCGGGTTGGGGGCGGCCTGCTGGGCATAGGCCTGCCCGGGCCATGGCGGCCCCGAGCAGTGCGAGCGTGAGAACCTGCGGCTTCATCTGTAATCTCCCATGAAATGACCAAGCTCAGGAATAAACAGGCGAGGCCGTTGCGTCCGCCCCGGTTCAGCCGTGCAGCTGGTCGAGGAATGCCCGCACCCGTTCGATGATGTAGGCGTATTCCGCCGTACCCTGCGGCAGGCCGCCGCCGGAGTGGCCGCGTATGGTTGGGATCTCCGCATAGGTCGCGTCGTGCAGGCCCTTATACAGCTCCCGCGTCAGATAGCCGGGCACGGTGCGGTCGGTCATGCTGGGCAGCAGCAGCGCCTTCGCTTTCACCTGTCCAAGCGCCTTCATCATGTCGTCGCCGAACGGCTTCGACGCGTCGTGCATCCTGCTGGCCCGGTAGCGCGACAGCATGCTGTTGGCGTCCCAGTTCTGCACCCAGGCGTCCCCGGCCTCCTTTTGCGCCTGGGCCAGCGCAGCCGGGCTTAGGGTCGCCAGATACTCGTCGCTGCTCGTCCAGGGAAAATAGATCAGCGCCGCCCGGCGGATGCCCTCGGTCGGGTTGGTGGCGTAGGCGCCACCCTGGTAGTTCGGGTCGAGGGTGATCGTGGCGTAGAACGCGTCGAAGATGGTGCCGAAATGGTTGTCGCTGCGCGCCGCCGGGACGATCAGGATCAGGCCGCGCATGAAATCCGGGAAGTTGATGCCCCACTCCACGCCCTGGAACGACCCCATGGAGGAGCCGCCGACCGCGAGCAGCCGAGCGAGGCCCAAGCCGCGGGTGACGAACTCGTGCTGCACCCGCACCATGTCGCGGATGGTGTAGTCGGGGAAGCGGGTGCCCAGCCCGTCCTTCGGCTGCGACGAGGTGCCGCCGCCGATCGGGTCCGCGCCGATGACGAAGTATTTGTCGGTGTCGTATGCCTTACCGGGTCCGATATAGGCGTCATAGGAGTGCCGGCTGCCGCTGGTGCCCGGCACCAGGAGGATGGCGTTGTCCTTGGTGCCGTTCAGCTTGCCCCAGGTGACGTAGCCGACCTTCATGGAAGCGATCTCGCCGCCGTTCTCGAAGGCGTAGCGGCCAACGTCGAACACCGCCTCGGTCTGCGCACGGGCGATGGCGGGCAGCAGCAACGCGGCAATGCAAAGCAGCCGCGACAGGATGCGCGTGTGGAACGGCATAGTGGTCTCCTCCCTGGCCGGTCTCCGCCCGCCATGGATGAGTATAGCGGCGGTTCGGCCTTCCGCGCCACCGGTCGTCGCCGGCCGCGCTTTGCCGGTCGTCAGGCCGCTATGGGACCCCGCGCACGCCGCACCAATCGGCGGCGAAGGCGGCGATGGCGAGGGTGACCTCCTGCAGCGTCGGCAGGTGGGCGCGCTCGTCGAAACCGTGGTGGTTCTCGCCGCGCGGGCCGTAGCACAGCGCCGGCATGCGATGATACAGGCCGTAGAAGCGGGTGTCGTTGACGGCGGTCGACCGGCGCTCGTCCATGGCGGCGCCGAACACCTGGCGGTGCGCCGCGGCCAGCACGCGCTCGGCCTCGCTGCCGGGATCGAGCACGTAGCCGTCGGCCTGGAAGCCGTTCCAGACCAGGTCGGGCGGGTTGTTGGCCATGAAGCCGTCCGCCCGCGCCGCCTCGGCCACACAGCGTTCCACGCCGTCCCGCGCGTCCTCCAGGCTGGCGCCGGGCAGCAGGCCGATGCGGCAGTCCACCTCGCACCAGGCGGGCGTGCTGCTGGCCCAGTCGCCGCCGCGGATCACGCCGGGGTTGAACTTGATGGGGCTTTCGATGCCGCCAAACCAAGGGTCGGCGCGGGCGGCCTCGTTCAGCGAGGCGGTATGCCGCTGCAATGCCTGGATCAGATGGAAGGCCGACATGATGGCGTTCGTGCCGGACTGCGCCTGCGCCACGTGCACCGGCACCCCGCGCACGCGCAGGCGGAACCACATGACGCCGATGTGGGCGCGGGTGATCGTCGTGTCCGTAGGCTCCGGGATCAGCACCGCATCGGCGCGGTAGCCGCGCGCCAGGGTCGAGAGCGCGCCGTTGCCCGTGCACTCCTCCTCCGTCACCGTTTGGACATATACGTCCGCCGCCAGGTCCAGCCCGGCATTGCGGATCGCGTCCAGCGCGAACACCATCGCGCTGACGCCCTGCTTCATGTCGCCGACGCCGCGGCCATGCATCCAGCCGTCGCGCATGACGGGATCGAAGGGCGGCGACGTCCACAGCTCGGAGGGGCCGGTCGGCACGACGTCCACATGGCCCTGCAGGATCAGGCTGCGCCCTGTCGGATGCTCGGCCCGGCGCGTCGCGACGACCTGGACGGCGCGGCTGTAGTCGGTGTCCATCACCGGGCTGAAACCCGGCAGGTTGGCCATGTCCACCTGGTCGAGCGTATAGCGGTCCACGCTGTAGCCGCGCTGCGCCAACTGCCGGGCCATCCAGTCCTGCAGCGGCCCCTCCTGCCCGCGGACCGACGGGAAGCGCACCAGTTCGGCCAGGAACTCGGTCTGCTGGCCGAACCCGGCAGCGACCGCGCGGCGCAGGCGATCGAGGGTGACGATGTCGGGCAAAGGCGTCTCCTCAGGCGGGATAGACATTCCAGAAGGTTGGAAACCCCTTCAGCACGCCGCCGATGCCGCGATGCGCGGTCGTCACCGCGAACTGGCCGAGCGGGAAGAACGGCACGTCGTCCATGCACTGCATTTGGATGTCGCGGCAAATGGCCTGCCGGGCCGGCAGGTCGGGCGCGTCGAACCAGGCCGCTATCAAAGCTTCGGTGCGTTCGCTGGTGGACCAGCCGGGATAACCGGCCAGGCCGTTGCCGTGCAGCGCAATGTGGGTGGCGGGATCTAGCCAGTCGCTGCCGGTCCACGACGTGACGAAGCCGCTCCAGCCGCCCTGGGCGACCGGGCCCTTGTTGGTGCGGCGCTGCAGCATGGTCGCCCAGTCGGTCGCGACGTAGTTCACTGTCATGCCGGCGCGGCGCATGGTGTCGACGAACACCTCGCCCATCAGGCGCATATGCAGATAGTCGGTGGGGACGATCAGCTCCACCGGCTCGCCCTTGTAGCCGGCGTCCCTCAACGCCTTCGCAACCATCGGCAGGTCGCCCTTCTGGTCGCCCACCGACCGCAGCCCGGCGTCGCTGGCCATCGGGCTGCCTGGCATGAACACGCCGACCGGCGCCGTATACAGCGCTGTGTCCTCCCCCACGACCGCCTGCATCATGCCGGGCTGGTCGAGCGCATGCAGCAGGGCACGGCGGATGGCGGGGTTGTCGAACGGCGGCTGCAGATGGTTCGGCCGCATCATGCCGATGGTGCCGGACGGGTCCAGCACCTCGACGGTGATCGCCTTCGTGCGGCGCAGCAGCGGCAGCAGGTCGGGCGTCGCCTGCTCCCACCAGTCCTGCTCGTTGGCCTGCAGCGCGGCGGCGGCTGTGGCGCCGTCCGGGATCGTGGTCCACTCGACGCGGTCATAGCGGACCACCTTTGGGCCCGAGAACCAATCGGGTGTCCCGCCTTCGCGCGGCCTGTAGCGATCGAACCGGGCATAAACGTTGCGCGCACCCTGCACCCGCTCGTCGGCTACGTAACGGAACGGGCCGCTGCCGACCATCTCGCCCACCTGCGTCATGGGATCGGTCAGCGCCAGGCGCTCGGGCATCATCGTCGGCATGTAGGCGGCGGGCTTGCCCAGCGCGTCCGGCAGCAGCGGGAATGGCTTGTTCAGGCGGAACTGGATAGTGCGGTCGTCGGGCGCGGACAGCTCATCCGTCGCACGCAGCAGGGTGCCGCCGAACGCGTCCCGCTTCGCCCAGCGGCGGATGCTGGCGACACAGTCGCGCGCCAGCACCGGGGTGCCGTCGTGCCAAAGCAGCCCGGGGCGCAGCGTCAGCCGCCACAGCAAGCCGTCCCGCTCGGTCGTGTGCCCTTCCAGCATCTGCGGTGTGGGGCGATAGCTCGTGTCGCAGCCATAGAGCGTGTCGAACACCATGTGCCCGTGGTTGCGGGTGACGCTGGCGGTCGTCCAGTGCGGGTCGAGGAAGGCGAGGTCGATCTGCGGCACGAAGCGCAGCGTGGTTGCCGCGGCTGCACGCACCAGGCCGGCGCGCGCGAGGCCGGCCGCCCCAAGGCCGGCCAGAAGGGTTCGACGCCGCATCCGCGCTCTCCCGCAATCTATGGCGCCACTACACCGGACCGGCACCCCCTTTGGCAAGCGCGCCCTTTGACGCCGGCTATGCCCGGCCGCGCAGCACGTCCGCCATCCGCTCCGCGATGGCCACCGTGGTCAGATGCGTATTGGCGCGCGGCACCTCCGGCATGACCGAGGCATCGATCACGCGCAGCCCGGTGCAGCCGATCACGCGGCAATCCGTGTCCACGACGGCGCGCGGATCGCCCGCGGCGCCCATCCGGCAGGTGCCGCTCGCGTGCTGGGCGTCGGAGCACTCGGCGAACAGCCACTCGTCGAGGGCCGCGTCGTCCAGCGTATCCGCCATCGAGCGGCCGGATGCGCCGTATTCCACGCGTTCCGCTACGGCCTGGATGGCGGGATCGGCGCAGATCGCCTCCAGGCGGCGGACACCGTCCCGCAGGCGCACGAGGTCACGCTCGTCGGACAGCATGCGTTCCTCGACGGCTGGGTCGACCGCCGGGTCGGTGGTGGTGACGCGGACGTGCCCCTGGCTGAACGCCTGATAGACCGACACCGCGAGCCGCCCGCGTGCCGCGTCAGGCCCCGCTTGGCTGAGCAGGGCGCCGGCCAGGTTGCCGGCGATCATGATCATGTCGTTCTCGCCGGCGCCGGCCAGGCCCGAGCTGTAGCGCAGGCAGCAATTGGTATGGCGGTGCATGAGCGTGTCCACCCGGGCGCCGGGGCGGAGGTGCAGCAGCCCGCCGACAATCGGATGATCGAGCAGGTTCTCGCCGACCGGAAGGTCCGCGGCGACCGTGATCCCGAGCCCGCGCAGCAACGCGGCCGGTCCGATGCCGGAGCGTTGCAGCAGCGCCGGGGAATGGATCGCGCCGGCGCACAGGATCACCTCCCGTACGGCGCGCGGCGCATGCACGTGGCCGTCGACGCGCACCCGCACGCCGGAGGCATGGGGCCGGTTGCCCTCCAGCTGCACCGCCTCGACCAGGGCGTCGCCCACGACGTGAAGGTTCGCGCGCCCGCGGGCGTCGTGGGCGCGCGGGAGGTGGCGCGGCCGGCCGGGATCGAGGACCTGATCACCGTCGATATCGGCGGCACCAGCGCGGATATCTGCCTGATACACCAGGGCCGGATCGGGCTTACGCAGCAGGGGCGGGTGGGAGAGTGGCCGCTGCCGCTGCCGATGGTCGACATGGTGACGGTGGGGGCAGGGGGCGGGTCGATCGCGCGGATCAAGGATGGAACGCTGTCGGTCGGGCCGGCCAGCGCCGGGGCCGAGCCGGGGCCCGCGTGCTATGGGCGCGGCGGCAGCCTGGCGACGGTGACCGACGCGCATGTCGTGCTCGGGCACCTGCCGCCGTCATTGCTCGGTGGGCGCATGCGGCTGAACCCGGCCTTGGCGGCGGCGGCGATCCGGCGGGAGGTGGCGGAGCCGCTCGGCCTCGACCTGCATACGGCGGCGCGCGGCATCCTGGCCATCGCCGACAGCAACATGGTGGGCGCAATCCGGGTCGTGTCCGTGGAACGCGGCCACGACCCGCGCGCGTTCGTGCTGATGCCATTCGGCGGCGCCGGGCCGCTGCATGGGGTCGCGCTGGCCGAGCTGCTGGGCATCGGCACCGTGCTGATCCCGCCGGCCCCGGGGGTGCTGTGCGCCGAGGGTTTGCTGGCGGCCGATCTCAAGGCCGAATTCCATCAGACCCTGCCTCGCGCCGGCATCCCGGATGCGGCGGCGGCAAACGAGCTTGTTTCCGCGTTGCGGGCGGAGGCGACGGCGTGGCTGGATCGGGAGCAGGTATCGCAGGCGGACCGGGTGTTCGAGACGGTGGCGCTGATGCGGTATGAGGGCCAGGGCGGCGAGCTTGCGGTGCCGTGGGCGGGCGAGACCGAGCCGTCGATCACAGCGTTCCACACGATGCACCAGGGGCTCTACGGCTTTTCCATGGAGGCGCCGGTCGAGCTTGTGACCGTGCGCGTCGAGGCGACCGGGAAAGTGTATGCTCCAGCAATACCGCGGCTGGCGCCGGCGCCGATGCCGACGCCGATTGAGACCCGCTTGGTGCATTTTGCTGGGGGATCAAAGGAGACGGCCGTGCTGGCGCGCGACGGGCTCGGCGCCGGATTGGTGTTCGACGGCCCGGCGATAATCAGCCAGCTGGACGCGACCACGCTGATCCCCCCTGGCTGGCGCGTGGAGATCCACGCCGCGGGGTCCATGCTGCTGCGGCGTGCTGCTTGAGAGGGTATTCGTCGTGCAGCGACGCCGCATCCTGAAGCATTTCGCTCACGACGTTCGAAAGGGTTAGCGGCCCATGGTCAGGGAAGGCTATACTCCGGCGGGTGATCCATCGACGGAGGGTTCGTCCTGATCCGTTATTCTCCATCGGCGGCTGTCGGATCGCTGCATGAGGCGGCTATGGCGGGTGAGGCTATCCCGTTCGGGGCTGTCGGGCAGGCTGTGGGCGCATCCTACACGCTGCTTTTTGCCGAGCGTGAAGCGGACGGCAAGGTCGAAAACCCTCAGGTGCAGGGCGTCGATCAAGCATACGGGCGAAGGTTGCAGCAAGCCGCGGCAGAGCGGTTGCTGCCCAACTGGCTGCGCGGGCTCAACTCCGGCGGCGTCGTTGACCGAGCGGCCTTGCAGCGCGACCACGACTTCGCCCACTCCGCTTTCTTCGACTATGTCGTCCGGCCGGAAGGGCGTTTTCACTGCCTTATCGCCACGCCCTATGTGACCCCGACACACCGGTATCATCTGATCGTCGGCCGTCCGTTCAATCGCCGGGATTTCACGCCCAATGACGTCGGGGTGCTGCAAGCGTTGCTGCCGTTTATCGGACGCGTGATCGCTACCGAACGAGAGGCGGCACGGGCCAGGAACGAGGCCACCGGCCTGATGTCGGCCTTCGACCGTATGTCGGCGAATGTGCTCGTGCTGTCGTCGCATGGCAAGGTCGAGTTCGCCAACACGGGAGCTAAGCGGCTGCTGGAGCTGCGGGACGGTTTGCTTTTAGCCAATGCGACCCTTATTGCCACCGATCCCGTCGCCAATGCGCAGTTGCATCGGGCCATATCGCAGGTGACCAAACCGGACGCGGCGTCTGAAACTGCGTTCCACCTGCCCCGCCCCTCCGGCTGCCCGCCCTTCTGTGTGACGTTGCTGCGCCTGGACGGCACGTCCGACCTAGCCCTCCATCGCGCCGCAAGTCCGACGCGCGCAATGCTCGTGATCCAGGAGCCTGATCCGCAGGAGTTGGTCGATGGCTGGTCGGTAGGGCGGATCTACGGCTTGACGGCGAAGGAGCTGGAAACGGCCGTGCTGCTGTCCCGCGGGCAGGATCTTCGTAGCGTCGCCGTCACGCTCGGGATCAGCTACAACACCGCGCGCTGCCATCTCCGCCACGTCTACGAGAAGACGAATGTCCACCACCAGGGCGATCTAATCCGCATGGTGCTGAACGCGTCCCCCCGATTGCGGCGCTGAGCACGCGCTGTTCAGTCGCCCGCGTGCCCCTCCAGCATGTTCTGAGTTGCCGGGCGCGCGGCTTGTGAGCGGCGGCCGCGTCGCCGCTTACCGTTTTGTCGCAGGTTTCTCGTCGCAACTGGCGCCCAACTCATCCAAATGGACGATGCGCGTCTCCTAAAAGGGAGAACACCCTGCGTGGCGCCAACATGCAGGATGGGCGCTAAGGGCAATACCGTTCATTTAGGCTTGTAGGCGCCCTATATTGCCGGTCGGGTTTTCTAGGATCGACAGCGATGGCGCGTGTTCCTGCCGGCCTTCCAGCCGGCGTT